>Ga0209591_10003777_pt1 | contig 17439 bp, 8 predicted proteins | sample MAT01_FD_187207 | JGI IMG/M metagenome (GOLD analysis project Ga0209591, IMG submission 187207) | Freshwater microbial communities from Lake Fryxell liftoff mats and glacier meltwater in Antarctica - MAT-01 (SPAdes) (version 2) | ecosystem: Environmental > Aquatic > Freshwater > Ice > Liftoff... | reverse complement strand
CTCTGGAAGACTTACAAAATCTCCAAGGCGGTACTTTGATTGTCGGCGCATCTCAAACAACGGGCACCTATTTGCTGCCCCGGATGATTGGGATGTTCCGCCAAAAGTACCCGGATGTAGCGGTACAGCTTCACGTTCACTCTACCCGCCGCACGGCGTGGAGTGTGGCCAATGGGCAAATCGATTTGGCAATTGTGGGCGGAGAAATCCCTACGGAACTTGTAGAAGCTTTAGAAATTGTTCCTTACGCTGAGGACGAATTGGCTCTGATTCTCCCTCCGTCTCACCCGATGGTACAACAAGAAAGTATCCAAAAAGAAGACCTTTATAAATTGCAGTTTATTTGCCTGGATTCGCAGTCTACTATCCGCAAAGTCATCGATCAGGTGTTGACTCGCTGTGGCATTGACACGCGCCGCCTGAAAATTGAGATGGAACTAAATTCGATCGAAGCAATTAAAAATGCTGTTCAGTCGGGGCTGGGCGCTGCTTTTGTGTCGGTTTCGGCGATCGAAAAAGAGTTGATGATGGGCGTTTTACACAAATCTAAAATGGATGAAGTTTTGGTAACTCGGATTTTGTCGCTGATTTATAACCCCAACCGTTACCGTTCTAAAGCTGCTGAGGCTTTCAGCAATGAAATTCTGCCTTCCTTTGCTACTTATTCGACTACCCAGGATAAGAAAGAAGCCCAGGCGATCGATTTGGGTCTCATAGAAATAGCAACTCCCAACTCAGGGGGAAGTTAATTTGTTAAGTCGCCGGCAGTTAGGAGTTAGCGGTTAGTTGAGAGATGAAAATCTGGTTGGACAACCCCTGATAAAATTGGCTTTCTTCCCAATTACAATTACCAATTACTAATTACCAATTCCCAATTAGCAAACCAAAATGGAAGTTTACTGCACCCGTCCGGGCTGCCCGCGCCCTCAAAACTATTTTTCCGATCTCGATGACAGTTCGATGCTGAAAACGGTGCAGCAAAAGTTTTGCACGACTTGCGGGATGCCCCTGATTTTGAGCGGCCGCTATTTGCCCGTGAGGTTGTTGGGTCAAGGCGGTTTTGGGGCGGCGTTTTTGGCGAGAGACCGCTATACTCCGGGGATGCGGCAGTGCGTTGCTAAACTTTTGCAGCCGTCGATAAGTCTGACTCCGGCACAGCTAAAAATTGCTCAAACTTTGTTTGAACGGGAAGCGGCGGTGCTGGAAGAACTGGGAAACGAACATTCGCAAATTCCGAGTTTGTTGGCGTTTTTTGAGCTGACTGTTCCGAGTTTGCAAGGGGGGAAAAACGATCAGTTTTTCTATCTGGTTCAAGAATTTATTGATGGTGAAAATTTGGAGGAGGAACTTGCTGTTAAAGGTAAGTTTTCGGAGGATGAAACGATGGAGGTGCTGCGGGAAATTTTGAAGGTTCTCGATTTTGTACACTCTCGCGGTTCGATTCACCGGGATATTAAACCTGCTAATATTATGCGGGCTAAAAATGGTCGGCTTTATTTATTAGATTTTGGGGCTGTTAAACAGGTGACGCAAACTGCGGGCACTTCTAAGGCTTCGACTGGTATTTATTCTTTGGGTTATGCTCCGCCAGAACAGATGAGCGGACAAGAAGTTTATCCAGCAACGGATTTTTATGCTTTGGCTGTGACTTGCATTACTTTGCTGAGTGGTTTGCAGCCGACGGAGTTGTTTGATAGTTATCGAAATGAGTGGAATTGGCGATCGCGCGTGCAGGTAAGTTCGCGTTTGGCTCAAGTTCTCGATCGAATGTTATTGCCGGCTCCCAGCCAGCGCTATCAATCTGCGGCAGAGGTGGAAGCGGCTCTGAAATACAATTCTCAACAGCCTACGATGGTCGTGCAGCCGCCGACAGTAACGACTCCGCCTCCCCTACCGACTCAGCCACCACCACCGACTCAGCAGCCTCCAGTGCCTGTTACCGCGACTGCTCCGGGAAGTCTGCAACCTTCGCCGAGACGGGCTTTTTCGGTTTGGGATGTTTTGGGAGGGGCTGCGTTTACGGGTTTTGAAGGGGGGTTGCTGGCGATCGCCCTGACGAGTTTGCTGCCGTCTCCAGGCTTGAGCATCGGATTGTTGGGGATGATTGTGGGGGGTCTGATTTTTGGCCAGTACCGCAGGGCGATCGAGCAAACTGAGATGCTGATTATTAGCGCAGGTACTTTCGCTTTGCTGTGGTTTTTCCCGGCTTTGCGCGCCGCCGTTACGATTTATCCGAGCTCTCCGATCACTGGCGTGTTGTTTGTGGGATGGTTGGCGGCTTTGGGGGCGATCGCTGCAACAGCTATTTTTAGATTAATTTATAAGTTACTTTCTAATATCTTTTAAGCCTTATTTGAAGTTCTAAAGACCTGGTTTGATCGTTCGGACTTTAGTCCTTCTTCCTGAAGACTAAAATCCTCACTATACTAATTTCATCGCCAGTGATTGACCGGAATCTATCTGATATCATTTAGAAAAAAGCTTGCTAGAATAGAATTGTTGGGTTTGTTTCCTTCACCCAATATTTAAGGTGCGTCGCTATGAGATATGGGGTGAAATTTAGGGATTGTTCTCGTGCGACACACCCTACGACACACCCTACGACTACTGACTACTGACTACTGACTACTGACTACTGACTACTGACTACTGACTACTGAATTCAATCTTGCTGGGTAGAAAACTGGCGGGCACCGATCGCAGAAAAGGCGATCGCAGCCGCCAACAAAACAGGTATGCTGTACCAAGGAAACTTTGCCATATCATAAGCAGCCGCTCTCAATCCAATACTGGCATAAGTCAGCGGCAACAGATAAACTATGCCTTTCATGGCTACCGGTAGAGATGCGGGGTCAAAAAAAGTCGCGCCTAAAAATGACATCGGAGTTATCAGAAAATTGGTGTACAATCCGACTGATTCCAGAGATTTTACATTTAAACCCACTATCACTCCCATCCCCGCAAACACAGCGGAATTTAGAATAATCACTAACAAAAATAGCGGATGCAGAAATACCAGCTTTTGAGTAAACAAAACTGCTACTAAAATCACCGAAACCGAGGTTAGCAATCCCCGCAGTATTCCGGCTAGCATTTTGCCAGCGTGCAAAGCCAGCGGATGTACCGGCAGCAGCAACAATTCCTCAAATGTTTTACTATAAAGTCGTTCGCCGCAAATAGAAAATACTGCGCCTGTAAAACTTACTGTCATCGATGAAAGTGCGACCATTCCCGGCAACATAAATTCTAGATAATTACCACCAATTGCAGGTTTAGGCATGGAACTGCCCAAGCCGAAACCAAAAGCTAGAATGTAAATTAATGGAGAGGTTAAACCAGCGGCGGCAATGGGCAGGATTCGGACTCGCAAATCTAGCCATTCTCCCCAAAACACGGTCATTGTGTCTGTTAGTATAGTTTGAATCGAAGTTTTTTTCATGGTTGGGCGAGGTGATTTGCATAATTGATATCAAGTCCTGTCAATTAACGGGACTAAATATGACATCTTGATAATTATCAAGTTAAAAGGTTAAATAATCAAGGCTGCTGCACTGATCTAATTGGGTTTCAGTTAAAGGCAATTTGCTTTCTGCTACTTTTTCCTGTTGTCGGTTCAACCAAATTGCTTGTAAGCCTGCGGCTTTTGCACCGCAATAATCTGCTTTGAAACTGTCGCCGATATGCCAGACATTCTCGGCTGTGCAGTTGTGCTTTTGCAGCGCTGCGGTGAAAATTTCCGGTTGAGGTTTGGCTGCACCTACTTCGGTGGAAATTGTGACTGATGTGAAATATTCTGCTAAGTTGAGTGCTTTTAATACTGGATAGAGTCGCGAATCGAAATTCGAGACTACTGCTAATTCGATTCCCTGTTGTTGCCATTTATTTAATGCTGGTAATACGTCTGGATAGACGAACCAAGGTTCGGCGGTGGCAAAATGAGCGTAGAGTTCGGCAAAGAATTTGGGATAGTCAGAAAATTGGTGGAAAACGCCTGCTATTTGGAATGCTTTAGCGGAAACTGCTAGCCACCAATCAAATTCTAGTTGGGGAATTTTTGCTGCTTCTATTCCTGGAAATGTCATCGGACTTGCTGAGGCGAAGCTTTGGTAAAATGCTGCATTTAAGTCTTCGCTTTTAACTGTTACTCCGAAATTTTTGGCTAGTTGTGCGTAGACTTCGCCGACGCTGCCGCGAACGTCAAATAAGGTGCCGGCGGCATCTAAAAATATAATTTTGGTCATTGGTTAGAATAAATTTGAAAACGAGTAATAGAAGACCGGGCGAATGGAATTCGCGTCTACAAAAACTCTCACCTGCCTCCGCAGGTTGAAGAATAAGAATCAGACGGGGCGAATGGAATTAAGTTATTTTTTTCAGAAAACCCGGCGAATGGAATTCGCGTCTACACAAACTCTCACCTGCCTCCGCAGGTTGAAGAAGAAGACCGGGCGAATGGAATTAAGTTATTTTTTTCAGTCCGCGGAGGCGGACATTGTTTGTATAGACGCGAATTCTATTCGCCGTCTTATCTATTACTTTTTCAGCAGTTCTTGAATCGGCTTGCTGATCCAGTTGAAACCAACTTTTAGTTGGTGGTCAAATGTTGGCATCCGATAGAGATAGGCTAGGCGGCGCGCAATGTGTCCTAGTTGTCCATCGAGTTGAATTCCTAAACCTGTGAGGGTGGCTTCGTCTATTCCTAATGTGATCATTTCTCCTAGCGACTGGTACCGGAAAGGTAGTAATGGGCGGCCTGTGAGTGATGCCCAAATGTTCCAGGCGGTGTAGTCGGCTTGCTGGATGGCTGTTTGCGCTGTTCCGGGGACTTGTTGACCTGTTGCGTCGTGACATTCGGCTAAGTCTCCCAAGGCAAATATGTCTGGATGGTCGATAATTTGCATCTGGGAGTTAACTATTAGTTGACCGCGGTGGTTTTGTTTGAGGGGGAGCGATCGCACTGGTTGACTAACTTGGGTTCCTACTGTCCACAATACTATGTCTACGGGGAGAACGTCTAGTTGTCCTTTGTAGAGTAGGGATATGGTGTCGGATTCGATCGCCTCTACTGTGGTTTCTAAGTCGATCCAGACTTTGCGTTTTTCTAATGCTTTGTTGGCGGCTTCGCGGTTGAAATCCGGTGATGTCCGCAGAATCGTGTCGCCTTGCTCTACTAATCGGACGCGACCTTTGTCTCCGAGTCGATCGGCTAATTTACAAGCTAATTCTACTCCCGAATAACCTGCACCGACGATCGCCACCCGAATTTTATCGGTGTCACTAGCTTCTAAAAATCGCAGTCTTTCTTCCAAGCGGTAGCCGTCATCGAGGCTGCGGAAGGAATAAGCGTATTCAACGGCTCCTTTGACCATATCTAGGGGAGTTTCGCCGCCTAAAGCTAAAACGAGGCGATCGCACGGAATTTCTGGCCCATCGTGTAGCTGCACTCGCTTGGACTCCAAGTCGATGCCGGAAACAGTACCTTGACAAAAGCGCACTCCTGTGTTTTGCAAGAGTTCGGCAAAGGGCGGGGCGATTTCCCAGGTTTGGAGTTCGCCAGTCAGGAGCTCGTACAGCAGGGGAACGAACAGGAAGCGATCGCGCCGATCGACTAGGACTATTTCGGGTTTTTCGGTTTTGGAGAAGGGTAACTGACTCAAGCGCAGGGCTGTGTGGAGTCCGCCGAAGCCTCCGCCGAGAATGCAAATCCGGGGTTGTTGTTGAGTCATGGTGTTTTGTTTGAGGGCGATCGATAGCAAGGCAACTTATCTTATTGTAACGAGAGTGGGAGAGTGCGAGAGTGCGAGAGTGAGAAATGGGGAGACAGGGAGATGGGGAGATGGGGAGATGGGGAGATGGGGAGATGGGGAGATGGGGAGAATCGCAAAAATCTTTCCTGAACATCCATCCGTTTGCATCCGTTATAAAATCCGTTATAAAATCCGTTGCCGAACTGCCTTCTGGCTTCTACATAATATCCTTGATTAGCTCTGCTTATTAGCCACAATCAAATTTTATGAATGTTCGCAGAAGTAATTTTGTACTATATTAGTTGATAACGAATAATTACGCAAATTAAATTCAAATTTTATACGGTCATCTACTCCAACACTTGCCCCCGCACTCACAAGTGACAAAATCATGCAAATTTCCTCTAATTCTTCAAAAAAATTTAAAAACGGCGATCGCCCTAACGAAGACGGCTCATCTTTGTTAAGCAGCGAAGAACGATATAAAAATTTAGTAGCTAATATTCCCGGTGCTGTCTACCGCTGTACCTGCGACTGTACGGGGCCCGACGGCGAATTAATACGGACAATGGCGTTTTTGAGCGAGGCAGTTCAAGAAATATCTGGCTATCCCTCCTCGGATTTTATCAACGATCGCGTGCGTTCTTTTGCCAGCATTATCCATCCTCAAGACCGCAAAAATGTCGATGCTGCTGTCGCAAAAAGTGTGGCAACCAGAACTCCGTACATCCTTGAATACCGCATTCTCCGGGCTGACGGGGAAATTAGCTGGGTTTACGAAAAAGGCCAAGCTGTCTGCTGCGAAACAGAGGAAGCTAGAGGAAAACAAGAGGGACAAGGAGAAATTGAGGAATTATTGTCTGCTGTGGTTTCGCCGATTTCGCCGATCGCAAATTCTCTGTCTCCCATTGTCTATCTCGACGGAGTAATTTTGGATATTACTGAGCGGAAGCGAGTTGAAGAAAACCTGCGAAACACTCAAGATTTTTTGAATGCGGTATTGCAAAATCTGCCGGTTAGCGTCTTTATTAAAGATGCCGTGGAACAAAGATTTATTTATTGGAATGCTGCTAGCGAAGAATTGTTTGGCTATACGAGCGAGGAAGTGCTGGGAAATAATGCTGCTGACTTGTTGGAAGCAGATCAGGCGAATTACTTGCAAGCACAAGATTTAGAAGTATTTACCACGGGTAAAGAGGTTAATTTGCCAGAAGAAATCATCCAACTTCCGCACCGGGGAAAACGAATTTTGCACACTAAAAAAGTTCCTTTGTTTGACGCTTCTGGCGCGCCTAAATACATTCTGGCTATTGCTCAAGATATTACCGAAAGCAAAAAAAATGAAACAGAATTGTCGCGCCTAGCCATCGTGGCTCAAAAAACGCAAAATGGTGTGATGATTACTGATGCTCAAGGCTGCATTGAATGGGTGAATGAAGCATTTACTCGGATTAGCGGTTACGTGCTAGCCGAAATGCAGGGGAAAAAACCCAGTGATGTGCTGCAAGGCCCTCAAACAGACCCGCTAACTATTGCCCAATTGCGATCGGCTTTGGATGCCGGCGAGCCGTTTAATCAGGAAATTTACAATTACAGGAAGGATGGAAAGGGTTATTGGGTGGCGCTTTCGATCGCCCCAATTTATCGAGAGACTGGGGAACTCGAAGGTTTTATTGCGGTGGAAACTGATATTACCGATCGCAAACAAGCTACTGAATCTGTCAGGGAAAGCGAGAGTTATTACCGCTGCATTGTCGAAACTGCTTCGGAGGGCGTTTGGATGTTTGACGCCGACAGCAACACGACTTTTGCTAACTCTCGGATGGCCGAAATGCTGGGGTATACTGTGGAGGAAATGCAGGGGCGATCGCTATTTGAGTTTATCGACGGCGAGGATCGGGAAATAGCTGAAAGTTATGTGCAGCGAAGGCGACAAGGCATCCGCGAACGCCATGATTTTCAGTTTACTCGCTCTGATGGCTCTCACTTGTGGGCGATCGTCTCCGCGACACCGATGTTCGACGCTGATGGCGAATTTTCCGGGGTTTTGCGGATGATTACCGATATTAGCGATCGCAAACAAGCCGAAGCAGAATTGCGCGAAACCCTCCAAGAATTAGAATTTGAAAAATTTGCCTTAGATCAATCGGCAATTGTCTCAACTACCGACGAATTCGGCGTTATTACCTATGTCAACGACCAATTTTCCGAACTCTTGAAATATTCGCGGGAAGAATTGATCGGTAAAACCCACAGACTTGTCAATTCCGGCTATCACCCAGCCAATTTTTTCAAGCAACTTTGGTCAACCATCCGCCAGGGAAATGTTTGGCGGGGAGAAATGAAAAATCAAGCTAAAGACGGCACATTATTCTGGTTGGATACTACGATTGTACCTTTCTTGAATTCCAACGGAGAACCCCATCAATATGTAGCAATTCGCAAAGATATTACCGATCGCAAACAAGCAGAAGAAGCCGTGCGGCTTTCCGAAAGTCAATTGAGAACTAAAAATGAAGAATTGGCAAAAGCCCTACGGGAGGTGCATCAAACTCAAAGCATGATGGTTCAGAATGAAAAAATGGTAAGTTTGGGTCAATTAGTCGCTGGTGTAGCTCACGAAATCAACAATCCAGTCAGCTTTATTTACGGCAACGTCATGCACGCGGACGATTACTTTCAAGACTTGCTAAGAATGCTGCAACTTTATCAGCAGGAATATCCAGAACCAACAGAGGCAATTCGAGAAAAAACAGATGAAATAGATTTAAATTTCATGCTCAAAGATTTACCTAATTTGTTAAAATCGATGAAAATGGGAGCAGAAAGAATTCGCCAGATTGTGCTGTCGCTGAAGAATTTCTCGCGCTTGGACGAAGCGGAACAAAAACAGGTGGATATTCACGAAGGGATTGACAGCACTTTGTTGATTTTGCAGCACAGGTTCAAAGAAACGGCAGGACATCCGAAAATTACGCTGCTCAAAGAGTTCGGCAATTTACCGCGCTTACAGTGTTATGCAGGACAGTTGAATCAGGTATTTATGAATATTATTGGCAATGCAATTGATGCTTTGGAAGAAGCAATGGAGACGGGAAAGTGGGCTGATGGGGAACTTGCGCCTATTCCTTCTTGTCCTTCGGCGACGCTGCGGATTTGTACTGAGGTAAAATATGAACAGGATGTTTTGATGCAGGCAGATTCTGCTGTTTCTGATGATTCTATTCGCCGTCCTTCTCATATCGTGATTCGGATTGCTGACAACGGCCCGGGAATTCCTGTAGATGTTCACCAACGGCTATTCGATCCATTTTTCACTACAAAAGAACCGGGGAAAGGTACTGGTTTAGGGCTGTCGATTAGCTATCAAATTGTGGTGGAAAAGCACGGCGGGCGGCTGAAGTGCAATTCTGCACCGGGTCAAGGTACGGAATTTGCGATCGAGATTCCTGTACGCAGTAGTCATTAGTCAATGGGCAGTTGGCAGTTGTCATTAGTCAACAGTTAACAGTCAACAGTTAACAGTCAACAGTCAACAGTTAACAGTCAACAGTCAACAGTCAACAGTCAACAGTCAACTAATGAATTACAACGTAATTTACGACGGCAATTGCAATCTCTGCGTCACCTTGGTGCAGTTACTAGAAAACTTAGACCAAGGTAAGAATTTTGAGTATATTTCCATGCAAGATTTAGAGGGATTAAAGCGCTTTGGCATAACTTCTGACGACTGCGAAATGGGGATGATTTTGATAGATAAGAATAATCCCGAAAAACGCTGGCAAGGTAGCGATGCGGCGGAGGAAATCGGGCGGATATTGCCTGTTGGCGAGGTGTTTGTGGCGGCTTACCGGGCGATGCCGGGGATGAAGTGGATGGGCGATCGCGTGTACGAACAAGTGCGCGACAACCGCTATACTTTGTTTGGTAAGCGATCGACAACTTACAAATCGGTTTATGCAGTAGGCTGTAGGTCGATCGACAATTGCGACACTCAAAGCTAAAATCAAATCCCGCCTAAATATCCCCTTTATTTATTCGTCCGCGGAGGCGGACATCGTTTGTGTAGGGGCGGTTTCAACCGCCGACTTACACCGAACTTACAACAGACTTATTCTCAGCCATTAAACAAACCGAATATCTCGCGGCAAAAGTGTTTCAGCTTTTGGGCAGACTCCGCAGCGGGCTCAGTTTCACCCACAAAACCCCAATTTTCCACGGTAGAAAAGCGCCATTGCTCACCAGTATGATCGTAACCGGCGGCCTCAACCCCGATCGCCCGCCGAGATCCTTCCACCGGATCTTGGTAAAATCGGATTTGAATCAAGATGCTGCGGCTTTGCAACAAGCGACTTCTACCGGGAAAATGGAAGCCAATGTCGATCGAATCTGGATCAACAAGTTCCCTAGTATCCTGATCATTCATCCAAGGTTTCAAATCAACTTTCGCATCCGGGAATTGGGATTTGAATAAATTAACAACCGCAGCAATCTTGCTAGCTAATTCTATATTTCTGGCTTGTTCGGCAGCGTTCACGAGAAATACTCCTATCAAATACATTTATTACATTTAGCTAATAATGTAACTGTATATTGCCGAATATAAACCAATACGGTTCACTTAAGATTGTCCGAAGAGAGGAACGAAGCAATCGCAGTGTTTATTTTTCATAGTTTTTTACCGCCTGGATCGTCTTAAGTGAACCGTATTGGAATATAAACTGTGAACAGCGGACTTTTTCAGAGATAATTAGACATTGACAAATTTTAAAATATGTGTTAATCACTCTTAGTCTGCGGAGGCAGACTTCGTTCGTGTAGACGCGGTTTCAACCGCCGAGTCCGGGTTTAAAAACACTATGTTAATCACTCTTAGTCTGCGGAGGCAGACTTCGTTCGTGTAGACGCGGTTTCAACCGCCGAGTCCGTGTTTAAAAACACTATGTTAACCACTCTTAGTCTGCGGAGGCAGACTTCGTTCGTGTAGACGCGGTTTCAACCGCCGAGTCCGGGTTTGATTGCCCCGGAGATCCCCCTAAATCCCCCTTAAAAAGGGGGACTTTGAGAATGCTCTTGTCCCCCCCTTATTAAGGGGGGTTAGGGGGGATCTCCGGGTTTAAAAACACGCCGAGTCCCTTAATTCAAAGGAAGTGCGATCGCAAATTCCGTCCCTTCACCCAACACAGACTCGCAAATCAGCTTACCACCGTGGGTTTCCTCCACAATTTGCCGACTGATAGAAAGCCCCAAACCCGTACCCTTTCCGACTCCTTTCGTCGTAAACAAATGGTCAAATATTTTCGCCTGCACCTGGGGCGACATCCCTTGCCCGTTATCTTTAATGGTAATCACCACGCTGTTGCTATCCTGGGAGACATGGGTGATAATGGCGATCGTATTCGGTAAAGCCTCAATTTCAGCATAAGTGCGGCCCACATTGAATTCCTCAAAACAGTCGATCGCATTTGCCAACAAATTCATAAACACCTGATTCAACTGCCCAAAATAACACTTAACAGGCGGGATATTTCCGTATTCCTTGATAATTTTAATCGCGGGGCGAGTATCATTAGCTTTCAATCGATACTGTAAAATCATCAAAGTGCTGTCGATGCCCTCATGAATATTTGCTGACACCTTATTCGCAGTATCAGCGCGGGAAAAAGTGCGGAGAGACGTGCTAATATTGCGAATACGCTCAGTCCCAGACTTCATCGACAACAGCATTTTCGGCAAATCTTCCATCAAATATTCTAAATCAATATCCGACGCTTTATCCTCCAACTCATCTCCCGGATTCGGGAACTTTTCTTGATAAAGTTGCAAATAATCAATCAAATCCGAACTCGCCTCAGCAGCAGCATCTATATTCCCCGCAATAAAACCCAGCGGATTATTTATTTCATGAGCCACCCCTGCAATCAAGTTGCCCAAAGCCGACATTTTTTCGCCTTGAATGAGTTGCAGTTGCGCCTCTTGCAGTTCATTGAAAGATTTTTCTAACTGTTGAGATTTTTCTTGCTCCCGCGCGTACAAACCAGCATTTTCCAAGGCAATAGCAACTTGAGAAACTAACACATTGAATACTTCTACCCTCTCTGCTGTAAAAGCTCCTACCGTCAAAGCATTTTCCAGATAAATAATGCCGCGCCGCTGAGATTGATAAATAATCGGCAAACAGAAAATTGATTTTGGTTGATATTTCCCAATGTAAGCATCCGCATTAAAAGGTTCTGCAACAGTCGCATTGTCTAAAACCAGATGCTTTTGACTGCGGTGCACGTAATTAATCACAGACAGGGGTACATCTTGACAATTTTCTACTGGAATAGACGGTAAAAGTGTGACTTGATCCTCCAGAGAAGTGCCAGTAGCTTCAATGCAGAGGATATCGTTTTTCAGTAGCAGCAGCACTACTTTTTGAGCCGCCGCATTTTCCAACAAAATATTGATTAACTTAGTCAATAACTTGTCGAGCACAATTTCACTGGTAATGGCTTGGGAAGCTTTGACAAAAGCGCTCAAATCTAAGAAGTGGCCGAAACCATTAGTGGTAGTGCTTCCCGTGGTGGTGCTGGTGATATCGAGGGTTCGGGTTTCTGTTGTGCGCGTTTGTACCACTAAGAAAGGATATCTGAATTCTAAGTCTTTAACTTTGGCTAAAGCTCCCCAGCGGATGTAGGCATAATATGCTTTGGTAAGGTATGCTTGAGAGATGATTTCTTTGCCCAAAGATTCATAGAATTCTCCGGCTAATTCATAGGCTAATGCTTCTTCTTGGGTATATTTGTTTTTTTGAGATCCGGCAATAGCGCGATCGTAATAATCCATTGCTCGCTCATTCTGCCCTAACACCCGTGCTTTTTCGGCTTCTACCAAATCATACTTATGCTGGTGATTCATGGGAGCGTGACTAGCCCATTTTTTCATCTTTTTCTGTAATTCTATCACTTTTTTCAGATATTGCTTTTGCTCACCTTTGCCAGCTTGGGGAAACAAAGCGAGGAGACTGAGAGAGTAATAGAAGTTACTGATGGAAACCACATAAAATCCGGCGGCGGCCTCTTCATATTTTGCAAATAACCTTGAATTATCCAAGGCTTGCACGTAGTTTCTGAACCAAAAATTAAGCTGAGCTTTGGCGCTATAAATCAAACAAACTAAAAGAAAGTTTTTAGCTTCTATTAAAGCCGGGAGCATTTCAACTTCATTAAAGCTCTCGCCGACTAAATGGCATGGTTCGACAGCTTTTCCGCGCAAATTGAAACCTGTCTGCCTCCCTATACTTATATACTGTAAAGCCATTTCTAATTTAAGTTGCTGCATTAATTTCACATACTTCCCAGTTTCCTGTTCAACCAATTCTAGAGGCTCTCCCATCCATAGTTTGTAATTGCAATATTCGCCTATAGCATAACCTGCATATTCTAAGTCTCCAGTTTCTATCCCGGTTTGAAAACCTTCCATAAGATAGCCTAATACTGATTTGAGGTCGGATTTCCAATGTTTAATCAAACAACTAAAGGGTGTATAAATTTTACTTTTGATCGAACGGGATTGAAATTTATCTAACAGCCTAATTGCCAGTTCGCCGAATTGGTATCCCGAATTGATCTCCCCTAGCCTGCACAAAATGAGGCCATAATGAACGTAGGCGATACTAGCATAAAGTGAGTTGCCATATTTAATGCACTGCTGGATCATCATAAATGTCAGCAGCGGTAGCATTTGCGGCTTTGTCTGAATAGCACTGCTGAGAATCCCTGATGAAATCCGCATGATTGCTTGTTTATGAGGATCGGTCATTTCTGGCAAGTTATCTAACTCCTCAACTCGTTTCATTCCCAAACTCAATTTTGTGTTAATCAGTCCCGCCATAATGTTTAGCGTGTTTGGGTTTTCAGGAAAAGAAATGCCTAAAAGTTTCAGCACTTCCAGTCCTGTCTTGAGTGATTCTGCTAGCCTATTTTGAGCATTGTAAGACTGGATGTGGAGTTCATAACTATTCACCTTTTCCAGTAACTTTTTAGCTTTTGCCAGGATAATATCAATGAGTTGTTTTGATGATTCAAAGTTGATATTTAAGTATTCAGCTTCTGCTGTTGATTCGTAGATAGAGAGGGTTAATTCATACTGACTCTCCCAGCTATCCGCTGGTAATAATTCCATAGCTACGCGCAAGTACCTAACAGCAGCTTCATAAGCAGCAGCAGCTTTTGCCTTGCGTCCAGCAGTTAAATTTAATTGTGCTAACTGGGTTTTTTCTGACAGTTGGCTAATCGTGTCAATTCCGATATTCAACTGATTGACAATATCAAAGATGTTTTCTTCGAGCTTTTCGGGTGGAGTGTTTTGTAATAGTAATTGACCGATTTTTAAATGGGTGGATTGCTTCTGAGCTTCGGGAATTAGCGAATAGGCAGCTTGCTGGACGCGATCGTGCAAAAATCGATATCCCACCCGCGACGTGTCAAAACTCAGATTAACCGCCTCTGCTTGCGTAAATAGTAAAGGGATGCGATAGGCATCGCTCAAGGGCAGAATTAACCCGGATTGCAAAGCCGAATAAAGTTCGGTGGCTGTAGCATTAGCCGATTGTTCGCTGACAATAGACAGCACATCGAGAGCAAATTTATCACCCACACAAGCTGCTAATTTTAATATTTTCTGCGTAGATTCTGGCAATTTTTCAATCCGAGAAGCTACGAGTTCTACTACACTTTTATCGGTGATACCAATCGCTTGAATTTCATCAATATTCCAATCCCAGCCACATTTACTTCCCTCATTTGCAATGGCAGTAAAATCAAATTTTAAAAGATTGTCTTGATAAAGTGCTTGGAGTAATTGCGTCAAGAAAAAAGGATTGCCACCCGTTTTATTCCAGATTAACTCTGCTAAATTTATGACTTTTTCTGTGCAACAGTTAAGTGTGTCAGCGATTAACTCAGTCACATCTGCTAAATCCAGCGGTTGCAGCACAATATTGTTGACAATCGTACCAGTTTTTTCAATTTCTTCTACAGTCTGAATTAACGGGTGAGTGGGACTAACTTCATTATCTCGATAAGCACCAATTAACAAGAGATATTGCTGATCAGGGTCAGTAATCAACAGTTGCATTAATTTCAATGTTGCTGAATCAGCCCACTGCAAATCGTCTAAAAATATGACTAGCGGGTGTTCTTTTTGCGCGAAAACCCGCAGAAATTCTTTGAAAAGCCGATTGAAGCGATTTTGTGCTGCTGTCGGACCGACTTCCGGCACTTCTGGCTGTTTGCCGATGATTAATTCAAGTTCTGGAATTACTTCGGCAATTACTTGGCCGTCTGTGCCCAATGCTGTTAATATTTTCGCGCGCCATGTTTCTAAAGAAGCTGCGCTTTCTGTTAGCAATTGCCGCAGCAAGGAGTTAAAGGCTTGGATTAATGAAGCATAGGGAATGTTGCGTTTGAATTGGTCAAATTTGCCGCTGATGAAGTAACCTTTTGACCTGGTAATGGGTTTGCTAACTTCGTTGACTACGGCGGATTTGCCGATGCCTGAGTAGCCAGAGACTAGCATTAGTTCGCTGGTTCCTGATGGGGGCGGGTTTTGTTCTGAGGTTGTTGGTTTTTTTGACAAATTGTTGGCTAAACCAGCCCCTACACGTTCAAATGCTGCTAATAGTTCGTTGACTTGTTTTTCTCTACCGTACAATTTTTGGGGAATTAACAATTGGCTGAGAATGTCTAAGCGGCCCGGAAAGAAATCTGCTATTTTGCCTGTGGTTTCTAGCTGATGCAAACAAGTTTCTAAGTCTGCTAACAATCCGGCCGCACTTTGATATCTGTATTCGGCGTTTTTTGCCATCAATTTCATCACAATCTCTGAGATGGTGGCGGGAATTTCTGGATTGATTTGATGCGGAGAAATGGCTTGAACTGCGATGTGGCTGTAAACTATTTCTAGGGGGTCGTTGCTGGGGAAAGGCAATTTTCCGGTCAGCATTTCATACAAGGTGATGCCGAGGGAATAAAAGTCGGTGCGGTAGTCGAGGGTGCGGTTCATTCTCCCGGTTTGTTCGGGTGACATATAGGCTAATGTGCCTTCGACTGAGTTGGGATTGTTGAATTGTGGGTTTTCTTTGTTGAGTTTTGTGGCAATGCCGAAGTCGGTGAGTTTGACTTGTTTTGTTTGTGAGTTGATTATGATGTTGCTGGGTTTGATGTCTTTGTGGATAATTTGCTGAAAATGCAGGTATTGTAAGGCTTTGACTATTTGGATAGCGATGTTTAAATGTGTTCGCACACTTAATGTTTCTCTTTCTAGGAGTTGGGCGAGGGATTGGCCGCCAAAGTCTTCTAAAACCATTCCTAATCGGTGGTCAAAGGTTTCGATACTGATGGCTTTGACGATTTGTTCGCTGTCTAAATTTTGGCGGATTTGATATTCGTGCTTGAGCCTGGTAATGGCTTCGAGGGTGGGATATTCGGCTTTGAGGACTTTCAGGATTGTTGCGGATTGGTTGATCAACGTTTGTCCGCGATAGATTATTGTTTCGACGCCTTCGTGCAGAGTAAAATTGACTTGATATTGTGGTAAGGTTAACATAATTTAACTAAACTTAATTTTACTTAAGAATTACAGCATCTAATTCTCATTAAACTAATACTACCTTATTTTGAGTTGTGCGATCCCCATAGTGTATTTTGCGGTCACAAATCACAGGATACATACACTAAGTGAAAACACGGTGTTGGTTATTGTCAACAAACATCCGATATGTCCGTTGAATTGCCGGTTATAAAATTTTGTCGCCTGGTGGGGCGGGTTGATAGATATTGTGGATATGAAGTACAGATTGTTGGTGAAACCCGCCCCTTGTATCTTGAAAGAGACAAGATATCAAACCCCAAACCGAACCGCAGACAGGGTTGTAATTGAATTGTCACACGAGTAAAGATCAAGAAACTATTAATGTTTCTTCATTAGGGTACAGGTGACAGTACAAAGTGTTGCTAGCTGAGATACGTTGGTTATGCTACGGGACTTTTATTGCGCTCGTTGCGTGAGACAGCACATCAAGGGTGGTAGTTTTTAGACCTGAAGATTCCCCCCGATCGCAATTTAGCGGAACGTTGACGGAGATAACGCCGTGAGGAAACGTCAGGTATCTGGTGGTTCCCCGTCAATGTCTCGGTTTGAACAAACTGCTGAGAAGCTATCTATGATTCAGACTTGTAGCTTTCAAGGTATTTGTGTATTTCTCTTCTTTCGTCAGATGGGTTTAGTATTTTTTTGTTGATGATCCTGATTTTTGGCTTTTTTGTTGATTGTAATCCTTTCGTACTTCAATTTGAAGCGCGGAATGTGGGTCATAACGTTTGTACTGAGAAATGCAAGTCGGCAGAAAAAAGAGGACTGAAGTTCTGACTACGAACCTACTGTGTTTATTTGACTAAAATCCATTGGGCGATGCTAAAAATGCTAGCACCTAAACCTGCGGCGATCGGGATTGTCACCAACCAAGCCGAACCAATTGACTGCAAAGTTTGCCAGCGTACTGTTTTCCAAGCTTTAATCAGTCCGACTCCGACAACTGCACCGACTAAAGCGTGGGATGTGGAAACTGGCAAACCGAAGCGGGATGCTAGCAAGACTGTGGTGGCGGTGGCTAATTCCGCGCAAAATCCGCCGCTGGGTTGCAGTT
>Ga0209591_10003776_pt1 | contig 17440 bp, 16 predicted proteins | sample MAT01_FD_187207 | JGI IMG/M metagenome (GOLD analysis project Ga0209591, IMG submission 187207) | Freshwater microbial communities from Lake Fryxell liftoff mats and glacier meltwater in Antarctica - MAT-01 (SPAdes) (version 2) | ecosystem: Environmental > Aquatic > Freshwater > Ice > Liftoff... | reverse complement strand
CGCGCGGGGCGCTGGTGCTGAACCACTGCGCGGCCACCGGCCTGCTGCATGAAAACGGCCAGCTGCGCGGCGTGCAGGTGCAAGACCGCGAAACCGGCATCAGCGCGACCCTGCGCGCACGCTGTGTCGTCAACGCTGCCGGCGTGTGGGTGGATGAGGTGCGGGCGATGGACCGCAGCGCTTCGTCGACTGACGCACCCCCACCGACTATGGTGGCGCCCAGCCAGGGCGTGCACCTGGTCGTCGACCGCGCCTTTCTGCCCGGCGACCATGCGCTGCTGGTGCCCAAGACGGCCGATGGCCGCGTGCTCTTCGCCGTGCCGTGGCTCGGCAAGACCATCCTGGGCACCACCGACACGCCGCGCCAGGACCTGGCGCGTGAGCCCGCGCCGTTCGCCGAAGAGGTGGCCTTCATCCTCGGCGAATCGGCGCGTTACCTGGCGCGCGCACCACAGCGCAGCGACGTGCGCTCGGTGTGGGTGGGCCTGCGTCCGCTGGTGAAGCCCCAGGCCGGCAGCGCCCAAGGCGGTGACACCAAGGCCTTGTCGCGCGAGCACACCGTGCTCATCGCGCCATCAGGCCTGGTGACGGTGACCGGCGGCAAGTGGACGACTTATCGCTCCATGGCCGAAGACGTGCTAGCGCGCGCGATGGCGCGCGGCCTGCTGCCGCAGCGGCCGGGCGGCGTGACGGCGCGGTTGGCGCTGCTGGGCGCTGCACCCGGCCGCCCGCTGAGCGAGCCACCGGGTGAACACCTCTACGGCAGCGAGGCGGCTGCTCTGCGCCAACTGCCGGGTGCCACGAACTGGCTGTGGCGCGATGCCGAAAGTGGCCGCGGCGCCTTGAGCGAAGCGATGGTGCGCTTCGCGGTGCGCTTCGAGATGGCGCGCAGCGTCGAAGACGTGCTGGCGCGGCGCTGCCGCCTGCTCTTTCTGGACGCTGCCGAGGCCGCACGCCTGGCTGAACCGGTGGCCCTGATCGTGGCCGAAGAACTCGGGCGGCCCGCCGACATCACGGCCTTCCAGGCGCTGGCAGCGCACTACCAGCGCCTGCCGTGATGCCTCACATGCTGCTGTACTTCACCGAGCAGCCGTAGGGTTGGGTCGAGGCCTGCGTGACCGGCTTGCCGGCCAGGGTTTCGGCCAGTGCGGCCTTGACGTGGTTCCTGGACGTGGGGATGTCCGAAGCCTTGGAAGTGGGCTTGTCGTCGATGCCGCCCGCGTAGACCAATGTGCCGGCCGGGTTGATGATGTACATGTGCGGCGTGGTGCGGGCGCCATAAGCCTTGCCGACCTTGCCGTTGTCGTCCATCAGCGTGGCTGTGGCAGCGGCCTTCTGGTTCTGCATCCAGTTCGCCAGATCAGCCGGCTTTTTGTAGTCGGTGGCGTCGGGCGCCGTCGAACTGACGGCGAGCCACACCACACCCTTGGCGGTGGCTTCTTTCTGCGTGCCCTGCATGTTGGCGCTGCTGTAGTGCTTCACGACGAACGGGCAACCCGGGTTCACCCATTCCAGCACCACGTGCTTGCCCTTGAAGTCGGCCAGCGTGACGGTCTTGCCGCTGGTGTCGCTGACGCTGAACGCCGGCGCTGGCTGGCCCACGGTTGCAGTCGCAGACGCGCTGGTGGCCATGGACGCCAAGGCGGCAAATGTAGCCAGCGTGGCGGCGGTCAACTTGAGGTTCAGCATGTCGGGACTCTCGGGGTTCAAAGTGAGGGCAGGGATGAAAGTGCTGTGAGCACTTCCTCGACAGACAGAATTTCACTCAAAAGCTGCGGCGCTGCCTCGCCGGGGGCGTACAGCGCATACACAGGCACGCCGTTGCGGCCCAGGCGGCCGAGTTCGGCGGTGATGGCGGCATCACGGCTTGTCCAGTCGGCGCGCAGCAGCAGCACCTTGCGTTCGTCGAAGGTCTTCATGACTTCGTCGCGCGAGAGCGTGGTGCGCTTGTTGAACTGGCAACTCACGCACCAGGCGGCGGTGAAGTCGACGAACACCGGCCTGCCTTCGGCGCGTGCCTGCGCCACCCGTTCGACCGACCAGGGCTGCCAGGCGTCATTCGCACTGACAGTGCTGCCGGTGGCCCCCGGCGCAGCCACCGCTTCCTGCCGCAGGCTGGGGCCGGCCCAGAACAGCGTGGCGGCCATCAGCAACACGGCTGCGGTGCCGAAGCCGCGCCTTGCCACGGTGCCCAGCCCCGGCGAGCCCAATGCCCAGGCCGCGAAGGCCAGCGCCACCAGCAACAGCAGCAAGGCCGCCGCACCGTCGATGCCCACCTGCTGGCCCAGCACCCACACCAGCCACACCACCGTGGCAAACATCGGGAAGGCCATCAGCGTCTTGAAGTGCGACATCCACACGCCCGGGCGGGGCATCGCCTGCGCCACACGTGGCCAGGCGCTGGCAGCCAGGTAGGGCAGAGCCATGCCAAAGCCCAGAGCGGCGAACACACTCAAGGCTTCGGCGGTAGGCAGCGTGACGGCCAGGCCCAGGGAAGCGCCCATGAAAGGCGCCGTGCAAGGCGAGGCCACGGCCACGGCCAGCACACCCGTCAAGGCCGAATCCACCACCGGGTGGCGCGCACGCGCCGCAGCCAGCGAACTGGGCAGCACCGAGCCCAGGTCGAACACGCCGGCCAGGTTCAGGCCGATCAAAGTGAACAGCGCTGCCAGGCTGGCCACGACAGCCGGCGACTGCAGCTGGAAACCCCAGCCCAGCTGTTCACCGCCAGAGCGCAACGCCAGCAGCAGGCCAGCCAAGGCCACGAAGGACAACACCACACCGGCGGTGTAAGCCAGGCCACCGGCCAGCAGCGCGCGGCGGTCGTGTGCATGGCCAGCGAAGCCCATCACTTTGAGCGAAAGCACCGGGAACACGCAGGGCATCAGGTTCAGCAGCGCACCGCCCACCAGCGCGGCCAGCAGCGCCCAGCCCAGGCTGGTGGCGGGCGCGGCGGTGCTGGTGGAGGAGGTGATGACCGTGTCTTCAACGGGCGGCGGCAGCGTGGTGACCAAGGCGGCCACCGCAGGCCACGGGCCGGCCACCGCCACCTGCACGAGCGCACCTGCGGCCACACCCTCGGCCACCAGCACGCTGGGCAGGGTGGCGGGTGAGGCGCTGCGCTGCGCGTCCAGCGGCACGCGGGCCGTCCAGGTGCCGCCATCCCAGCGCGCTTCGGGCTTGGCGGCGTTGTTGATGACGCCGGTGGTCTCGGGGAAGTAGCTGATGGCCTTGCCCTGCCAAGCCGCAGGCAGGCCGCTGACCTTCAACACCAGCACGCCGTCTTCCACCGTGGCGCGGGCCTGGCTGCCGGCGGCGAGTTGGGGCACCTTGGCGCGTGCGGCTTCGAAAATGGCGCCATTGCCGGCTGTTGCGGCCTGCACCGGCACACGCAGTGTGAAGTCGCCTCCTTCGGGAATGCAGACGTCCTTGCACACCAGCCAGTCGGCGCGCAGCTTCACTTCGAGCGTGTCGCCGCTGAAGCCTGCCGGCACGGTGACGGCCACCGGCAGCAGCAGCGTGCCTTCGTAGCCGAAGTTCAGCAGCGGGCCCAGCGGCAGCTTGGCGGGCGTGGGCCACTCGATTTCGCCCGCCTGCACGCCGGGCGGCAGTTGCCATTCCATCGTGGTCGGCAGGCCGGAATCGCCCGGGTTCTTCCAGTACGTGTGCCAGTGCGGCGCATGCTGGATCTTCAAGCCCAGCCACAGCGGCTTCCCGGCGGCCACACCTTCGGGTGCGTGGGCCAGCAGTTCGGCCTTCACTTGCGGTGTGGTGACGACTGCGCCGGTAGCGAGCAGGGTCTGCGTTTTCGTCTGCTCCTGGGCTACGGCCAGGGCCGGCGTCAGACCGAACATCGAGCCCGCTACGGCCAAAAGCACCGCCCGGCAGTGCCGCTGCAGCAAAAGGAACATGGGGCGTGCGGTTCTCATGGGGCGTATTGGACGCCTTCGGGCGCCAAGGGTTCAGGCAGCGGGGCATTGTCGGATGATTGGCGGAGGCGAATCTCAGCCGGTGCCTGAACGCCATCTGCAAGAGACCCTTTTGGGTGACTGCGGGTTTCTTCGTATAATTCCGAGGCTTTGCTGACCTCACACGACCATGGCGATCGAACGGAACACCCGGAACGACCGCTGGGACGATGACAAGAACGAGGCAGCGAGCGCGGCGGATGGAACGCACAAGTTCAAACCGCTGACCAGGGAGGAAGCTGAAATTCTGTGTGCCAATGACCCACCGCTTTCGCCGTGGTGGGTTGTCAGCGCGCAGGCGGCGGTGGGGGTGGTGGTGGCGCTCGCCGCGTTGCTGATCACAGGCCGTTCGGAGGCGGGGTGGTCGGCGCTGTACGGCGCCGCAGCGGTGGTGATACCGGCGGCCTTGATGGCGCGCGGCATGACCAGCAGGCTTTCCAGTATGTCGCCCGGTGCCAGCGCCGTCAGCTTCATGATTTGGGAAGCAGCGAAGATTGCGGTTTCGGTGGCCATGCTCGCGTTGGCACCGAAACTCGTACAGCCCCTGAGCTGGCCTGCCTTGTTGGTGGCTCTGGTGCTGTGCATCAAGGTTTATTGGGTGGCGCTGTCATGGCGCGGCCGCAAAGTCAGTCGCTAAGCACACGGGACGTTAAAGAACATGGCAGCCGAAGGCACAGCGCCGACCGCAGGCGAGTACATCGTCCATCACTTGCAGCATCTGCAGAACCACAAGCAGACAGCAGTGGTGGACTTCACCGTCTTCAACCTCGATTCGATCTTCTGGGCCACGCTGCTGGGCATCGTGTGTTGCTTCTTCCTCTGGCGCGCCGCTTCCAGGGCCACCTCGGGCGTGCCGGGGCGTTTCCAGGCGGCTGTCGAAATGCTCGTCGAGATGGTCGACAGCCAGGCCAAGGGCATCGTTCACAACGCGCAAAGCCGCAAGCTGGTGGCCCCGCTGGCGCTGACCGTGTTCATCTGGATCTTCCTGATGAACGCCATGGACCTCTTGCCCGTGGACCTGCTGCCCTCGATCTGGCACGTCGCCGGGCCGGCGATGGGGCTCCCCGACTACCAGCGCGTGGTGCCCACCGCTGATTTGTCGATCACCATGGGTCTGAGCATCGGAGTGTTGCTCGTATGCATCTTCTACAACATCAAGATCAAGGGCGCTGGCGGCTGGGCGCATGAACTGGTCAGCGCGCCTTTTGGTACCAGCAAGAACCCGCTGCTGGCAGTGCCGCTGGGCGTGGTCAACCTGGCCATGCAGCTGATCGAGTTCGTCGCCAAGACGGTCAGCCACGGCATGCGGCTCTTCGGCAACATGTACGCCGGCGAGCTGATCTTCATGCTGATTGCCCTGCTGGGTGGCGCCTTCACGCTGTCGGCCACGGGTTTTGCACTGGCCTTCCTGCACATCATCGCCGGCAGCGCCTGGGCCATCTTCCACATCCTGATCATCACGCTGCAAGCCTTCGTCTTCATGATGTTGACGCTGGTGTATGTGGGCCAAGCCCATGACTCCCACTGATCACGCGCACTGATTTCGTCTTCTGATCCGGCGCTCGCTCTTTTCCGCGTTTTCCCTCTTTTTTCCTTTCCCGTCACCTTTCCCTCTGGAGCAAGAAAATGGAAGTCATCAGCTTTACCGCCATCGCCGTCGGCCTGATCATCGGCTTGGGCGCCATGGGCGCTTGTATCGGCATCGGCATCATGGGCAGCAAGTATCTGGAAGCCGCTGCCCGCCAGCCTGAACTGATGGGCGAGCTGCAAACCAAGATGTTCCTGCTGGCCGGCCTGATCGACGCGGCCTTCATCATCGGCACCGGCATTGCGCTGTGGTTCGCCACCGCCAACCCGTTCGTGGCGCAGATCGCCAACCTGCCGAAGTAAACAAGCCCACCCCGAAGCGGCTGCGCCGCTCCCCTCGAGGGGCGACGCCAGCGGCCCCGGCAGAGCCGGTTCCGCGGCGGCCGCTCGGAGGCTGTCCCTACTGCATGCGAGGCACCCATTGAGCATCAACGCCACCCTGATCATCCAGATGATCGTCTTCGCGATCCTGGTCTGGTTCACGATGAAGTTCGTCTGGCCGCCGATCACTGCCGCGCTCGACGAGCGTGCCAAGAAGATCGCCGACGGTCTGAGCGCCGCCGACAAGGCCAAGTCCGAGCTTGCCGCCGCCAACAAGCGCGTGGAAGCCCAGCTTTCTTCGGCTCGCGAAGACGCCAACAAGCGTCTGGCCGACGCCGAGCGCATGGCGCAGCAAATGATCGAAGAAGCCAAGGGCCGCGCGTCCGAGGAAGCCGCCAAGATCATCGCGGCCGCCCACGCAGAAGCCGAACAGGCTTCGGTGAAGGCGCGCGAGACTTTGCGCGAGCAGGTGGCCGGGCTGGCCGTCAAGGGCGCCGAGCAGATCTTGCGCAAGGAAGTCAATGCTTCCGTCCACGCCGACCTGCTGAGTCGCCTGAAGGCGGAGCTCTGACATGGCTGAGCTGGCCACCATTGCCCGCCCCTACGCCGAAGCCTTGTTCAAGGCCGTCGGCAGCAGCGACGCCCAGGCCTTGAAAACGCAGCTGAACTCGCTGGCCGCGCTGGCCAGCGACGACAGCCTGCGCCAGTTCGCCGACAGCCCCCGCGTGACAGTGACGCAGGTCTCGGGCCTGATCACGGGCATTGCGGTCAGCAGGGGCATGGCCATCGACGCCAAGCTGGCCAACCTGCTGCAGACCGTGCTCGAGAACGGCCGGCTGGCCGCACTGCCCGAAGTGGCGGCGCAATTTCAGGCGCTGGTCAACGGCAGTTCAGGCGTGTCGGATGCGCTGATCCAAAGCGCCTTCCCGATTGAAGGCGCCGCGCTGGCCGACTTGGTGGTCACGCTGGAAAAGCGTTTTGCGGCCAAGCTGAACGCCACGGTCGAAATCGCGCCCGAACTCATCGGCGGTGTGCGCGTGGTGGTCGGTGACGAGGTGCTCGACACCAGCGTCAGGGCCCGTCTTGAACAGATGAAGGTTGCGTTAACCGCATAAAGGCCGCTGGCGCTCCCGCGCCTGTGGCCCAAAGGAAAAAAGCATGAACCTGAACCCCGCAGAAATTTCCGAGCTGATCAAGAGCCGCATCGAGGGCCTTGCCGTCTCGGCCGACATCAAGAACCAGGGCACCGTCGTGTCCGTCACCGACGGCATCGTGCGTGTGCACGGCCTCAGCGAAGTGATGGCCGGCGAAATGCTGGAATTCCCCGCCACGGCCAGCGGCCAGCCGACCTTCGGCCTGGCGCTGAACCTCGAGCGCGACTCGGTCGGCGCCGTGATTCTGGGTGAGTACGAACACATCTCCGAAGGCGACACCGTGAAGTGCACGGGCCGCATCCTCGAAGTGCCCGTGGGCCCCGAGTTGCTGGGCCGCGTGGTCAACGCGCTCGGCCAGCCAATCGACGGCAAGGGCCCGATCAACGCCAAGATGACCGACGTCATCGAAAAGGTGGCGCCTGGCGTGATTGCGCGCAAGAGCGTGGACCAGCCGGTGCAGACTGGTCTGAAGTCCATCGACGCGATGGTGCCGGTGGGCCGGGGCCAGCGCGAGCTGATCATCGGCGACCGCCAGACCGGCAAGACCGCCGTGGCCATCGACGCGATCATCAACCAGAAGGGTCAGAACATGACCTGCGTCTACGTCGCCATCGGCCAGAAGGCGTCGTCGATCAAGAACGTGGTGCGCGCGCTGGAAGCCAACGGCGCGATGGAATACACCATCGTGGTGGCGGCCTCGGCGTCTGAATCGGCCGCCATGCAGTACGTCAGCGCCTACTCGGGCTGCACGATGGGCGAGTACTTCCGCGACCGCGGCCAGGATGCGCTGATCGTCTATGACGACCTGTCCAAGCAAGCCGTGGCTTACCGCCAGGTTTCGCTGCTGCTGCGTCGCCCGCCGGGCCGCGAAGCCTACCCTGGCGACGTGTTCTATCTCCACTCGCGTCTTCTCGAAAGAGCGGCCCGAGTGAACGCCGACTACGTCGAAGCCTTCACCAAGGGTGAAGTCAAGGGCAAGACCGGTTCGCTGACGGCGCTGCCGATCATCGAGACGCAAGCCGGTGACGTGTCAGCCTTCGTGCCGACCAACGTGATCTCGATCACCGACGGCCAGATCTTCCTGGAAACCAGCCTCTTCAACGCCGGCATCCGCCCCGCCATCAACGCCGGTATTTCGGTGTCGCGCGTGGGTGGTGCAGCGCAGACCAAGCTGATCAAGTCGCTTTCCGGCGGCATCCGTACCGACCTGGCGCAGTACCGTGAACTGGCGGCCTTCGCGCAGTTCGCGTCAGACCTGGACGCGGCCACGCGCAAGCAGCTCGACCGCGGCGCCCGCGTCACCGAACTGCTGAAGCAGGCCCAGTACAGCCCGTTGCCGATCAGCCTGATGGCCGCGACGCTGTACGCCGTGAACAAGGGTTACCTCGACGACATCGAAGTCAAGAAGGTGCTGTCTTTCGAGCACGGCCTGCACCAGCACCTGAAGAGCAGCCACGCTGCCCTGCTGGCGAAGCTGGAACACGACAAGGCCATGGACAAGGGCGCAGAAGAAGAACTGGCCGGCGCCATCGCCGCGTTCAAGAAGTCGTTCACCTAACCGAACGCCAAGGAGCAAAACCATGGCGGTCGGCAAAGAGATACGCGGCAAGATCAAATCGGTGGAGAACACCCGGAAGATCACCAAGGCCATGGAGATGGTCGCCGCTTCAAAAATGCGCAAGGCGCAGGAACGCATGCGCTCGGCACGGCCCTACGCCGACAAGATCCGCAACATCACGGCGCACCTGTCCGGGGCCAACCCCGAGTACAAGTCGCCCTACATGCGGGACGTGATGAAGACGGGCGGAACGGCGAAAGCCGTGGGTTTCATCGTCGTCACCACCGACAAGGGTCTGTGCGGCGGCCTGAACACCAACATCCTGCGTGCCGTCACGCAGAAGATGAAGGACGTGCAGACGGCCGGCGGCAGCATCCAGGCCGTGGCCATCGGCAACAAGGGTTTCGGCTTCCTGAACCGCATCGGCGCCAACGTTATCAGCCATGCCACGCAGCTGGGTGACGCCCCGCAGCTGGAAAAACTGATCGGCCCGGTGAAGGTGATGCTGGACGCCTTCGTCGCCGGCAAGCTGGACGCGGTGTACGTCTGCTACACCAGCTTCATCAACACGATGAAGCAGCAGGCGACCGTCGAGCAGCTGCTGCCGCTGTCTGCGGCGCGCCTGGAACAGACCGAAGCCGAGAAATCGCAGTACGGCTGGGACTACATCTACGAGCCCGACCCCGCCACAGTCATCGACGAGTTGCTCACGCGCTACATCGAAGCGCTGGTGTTCCAGGCCGTGGCCGAGAACATGGCCAGCGAGCAGAGCGCGCGCATGGTGGCCATGAAGGCCGCAACCGACAACGCCGGCACGCTGATCGGTGAGCTCAAGCTCATCTACAACAAGACCCGCCAGGCCTCCATCACCAAGGAACTCTCCGAGATCGTCAGCGGTGCCGCTGCCATCGCGGGTTGATTTCACGGTTGCTTTCAGAGCCATTTCGCAGCTGAACCAGATTACGTTTGAAGGACCACTGAAATGTCGAACACGCAAGCCCAAGGCAAGATCGTCCAGTGCATCGGTGCCGTGGTGGACGTCGAGTTCCCGCGCGACGCGCTGCCCCGTATCTATGACGCACTGAAGCTCGAAGGCACCGGCCTCACGCTGGAAGTGCAGCAGCAACTGGGCGACGGCGTCGTGCGCACCATCGCACTCGGCTCGTCCGACGGCCTGCGCCGAGGCCTGATGGTCAGCAACACCGGCGCCAACATCACCGTGCCGGTGGGCAAGGCCACGCTGGGCCGCATCATGGACGTGCTGGGCAACCCCATCGACGAACGCGGCCCGGTCGACCAGACGCTCACCGCGCCCATCCACCGCAAGGCCCCGGCCTTCGACGAGCTGAACCCGTCGCAGGAACTGCTGGAAACCGGCATCAAGGTCATCGACCTGATCTGCCCGTTCGCCAAGGGCGGCAAGGTGGGTTTGTTCGGCGGCGCCGGCGTCGGCAAGACCGTGAACATGATGGAGCTCATCAACAACATCGCCAAGGCGCACAGCGGCTTGTCGGTGTTCGCGGGCGTCGGCGAGCGCACCCGCGAGGGCAACGACTTCTATCACGAGATGGCCGATTCGGGCGTCGTCAACCTAGAGCACCTGGAAGAGTCGAAAGTGGCCATGGTCTACGGCCAGATGAACGAGCCCCCGGGTAACCGTTTACGCGTGGCGCTCACCGGCCTGACCATCGCAGAAAGCTTCCGCGACGAAGGGCGTGACGTGCTGTTCTTCGTCGACAACATCTACCGCTTCACGCTTGCCGGCACGGAAGTTTCTGCGCTGCTGGGCCGCATGCCTTCCGCCGTGGGCTACCAACCGACGCTGGCCGAAGAAATGGGCCGTCTGCAAGAGCGCATCACGTCCACCAAGGTCGGCTCGATCACCTCGATCCAGGCCGTCTACGTGCCTGCCGACGATTACACCGACCCGTCGCCCGCCACCACCTTCGCCCACCTGGACAGCACCGTGGCCTTGTCCCGCGAGATCGCCTCGCTGGGCATCTACCCCGCCGTCGACCCGCTGGACAGCACCAGCCGCCAGATGGACCCCAACGTGGTCGGTGAAGAGCACTACCGCACCACGCGTGCCGTGCAGGAAACGCTGCAGCGCTACAAGGAACTGCGCGACATCATCGCCATCCTGGGCATGGATGAACTGAGCCCGGAAGACAAGCTGGCCGTGAGCCGCGCGCGCAAGATCCAGCGTTTCCTGAGCCAGCCCTTCTTCGTGGCTGAAGTGTTCACCGGCAGCCCGGGCAAGTACGTGACGTTGAAGGAAACCATCCGCGGCTTCAAGATGATCGTGTCTGGTGAATGCGACGCGCTGCCCGAGCAGGCCTTCTACATGGTCGGCACCATCGACGAAGCCTTCGAAAAAGCCAAGAAGATGAATTGACGAGCCTCCAAGCTCGTTGGCGCTCGCTATCCCCCGTGGCGGGCGCCCACCACCGGACCGGCAAAGCCGACTCCGCGTCGGTAAGCTGGGTCGGCTGGCTGCAACTCTGAAGGACTACCCCATGGCCACTATTCATGTCGACGTTGTCTCTGCCGAAGAGAGCATCTTCTCCGGCGAAGCCAAGTTCGTTGCCCTGCCGGGCGAGAACGGCGAACTCGGCATCCTGCCGCGCCACACGCCTTTGATCACCCGCATCCGGCCTGGCGCCGTGCGCATCGAGAAGGCTGACGGCAGCGGCGAAGAGTTCGTCTTTGTCGCCGGTGGCATTCTTGAAGTGCAGCCGGGCACCGTCACCGTGCTGGCCGACACCGCCATCCGCGGCAAGGACCTGGACGAGGCCAAGGCCGTGGAAGCGAAGAAGCTGGCCGAAGAGGCGATGAAGAACGCCAAGAGCGATATCGACCTGGCCGCCGCGCAAGGTGAGTTCGCAGCGATGGCGGCACAGCTGGCGGCGATCCAGAAGCTGCGTCGCAAGTAGCGCTTGAAATGCGGCGCGCGACATTCCGCGCAGGACAAGCCGCGCACGAGAAGCCGCACTGCCAGAAAAGACCGTGAGAAGAGGCCGCCCGAGGGCGGCTTCTTCGTTTCTACAGTGGCGCGGGCATGGTCTCGCCGCCGCCGCGTGCGGGCAACACGATCTCGAAGATCGAGCCGCCGCCTTGGCGGTGGGCGGCCGTGATGTGGCCGCTGTGCGCTTGCATGATGGTGCGGCAGATGGCCAGGCCCAGGCCGGTGCCGCCCGAACCGTCTTTCGTGCGGCTGCTCTGCACGAAAGCCTCGAAGATGAGTTCCAGCTCGGCATCGGGAATGCCGGGGCCGCGGTCTGCAACCGTCAGGCACCACTGGCCATCATCGGTGGCGCTGCCGCTGACTTCGACGCTGCCGCCTGCCGGCGAGAAGCGCATGGCGTTGGCCACGACGTTGCGCACCACCTGCTGAAAACGCAGCGGGTCGATGCGGGCCGTCATCGGCACTTCGGGCAGCGCTGCAGCGTCGAGGAGGACCTGGCGCTGCGTGGCCAGCGGCTGCAGTTCGCGCAGCACCTCGCGCACGGCCACGCGCAGGTCGGCGCGCTCGAGGTGAATGGTGCCGACGCTGCTTTCGATGCGCGCGACGTCGAGAAGGTCGTTCACCAGCGCCAGCATGCGGTGGCCCGAGGCGTGGATATCACCGAACATCGAAGCCAGCCGCACCTGTTCGCCAGCACGGCGCAGACCCAGTTCAGAGAATCCGATGATCGACTGCAGCGGCGTGCGCAGCTCATGGCTCATGTTGGCCACGAATTCTGACTTCGCGCGCGAGGCCTCTTCGGCCGCGTCGCGGGCTTCGCGCGTGGCTCTCTCGGCGGCGCGGAACTCGGTGACGTCGATGATGACGGCCAGGATGCCGCCAGCCTCTTCGGTGCTGCCCGCCGCACCGGGCAGCGCGCGCTTTTCGATCACCACATCGCGCATCGAGCCATCGGCGTGCGGCAGCCGCGCTTCGTAGCGCACGGCGGGCCGGCCGGCATGCACGCGTTCGTCCTGCGCCTCGTGCACGCGGCGTTCGGCCACTGGCAGGTGGCTGCCGACCAGCTGGCCCAGCGCCTCGCTGCGCTTGCGCCCGCTGAAGGCCTCCCAGGCGTGGTTGACGATGAGGTAGCGGTGGTCGCGGCTGGTCACCGACATCGGCAGCGGGCTGCTTTCCAGCAGCGTTTCGGTGAACGCCAGTTGCTGCTGCAGCCGGCTGCGTGCCTCGGCGCGCTCGGTCACGTCCACGGCGCTGCCGACGAAGCCGCCCGCTGCATCGGCCAGCGAGGTGACGCTGCATTCGAAGGGCCGGGTCTGGCCTTGATGGTCGAGCATGGCCAGCGTCGACATGCGCGTGCCGCCTGCCGGCTCGAACAGACCTTGCGCGGTTTCGCGGTCGGCCGGTGCGACGGCGTCCAGCAACGCGCGACCCAGCCAATCTTCGGCCACGCCACCGCACAGCCGCAACCAGGCCGGGTTTACGAAGCGCAGCACGCCGTTGCTGTCGCAGCGAAACACGAGTTCCTGCAGGCCGGCCAGCGTCAGGCCCATTTCGCGCTCGCGCCGCGACACTGCGGCTTGCGCCGTGTCGCGCGCCAGAACGCTGCGCGCTGCCAGAATCGTCATCACGGCGCTGAACAGCAGCACCGCGGCTCCCACGGCCATCGCGCCACGGCTGTCGCGCCACCACTGCGCGCTCGCGGCCGCGGCGTCGAACTCCACCACCACCAGCACGGGCCAGCTGCGCGAGGCGCGGAAGGACGCAATCTGCTCGCCTTCGCGCAGCCCCGGCCCGGTCCAGCTGCCGTTTTCACGCTTCGGCAGAAACTGCTGAAACGGCGCCATCGTGCGCAGCGAATCGCCCGCTGTCCAGGCCACACCCGCGGTGCTGGCCTCGATCTGCCCGCCCCATCCCAGCAGGCCGGCCGCCATGCGCGTGTCGGCCAAGGTCACTTGCTGAAAGTTGGTGAATGCGTCGGCGTTGATCAGCGCCGCCACCAGCGCCGTGCGGCCATCGCGCAGCCGCACCGCCCTGAGCAGCGGCAAAAAGCCGACGCCGGCGGCCACTTTCCCCGTGACGCCGCTACGCAAGTCGGCCAGGCGGCGTGCGGCGACATGCGGCCCCAGCGCGTTGCGCCCTGCAGGCGGGCGTGGGCCCAGGCGGCTAAGGTCGATCACGATGCCGACCTCGGTCGGGTCGGCGCTCGCCAGCACCTTGCCCTGCGCATCGACGATGCCGATGCCGCGCAGGAAGGGCAGGCTGGCGAGTGTTTGCGAAAGCGTTGCGCGCAACTCGGCGGCGCCGGGGTCGACGCCGCCCGACAGCAGCCCGTCCAGCGTGGCGGTGGCCAGCGCCGCCGCGTCGATGCTGCGCGTGGCATGGTCTGCGAACACGCGCGCCATCAGCACCGTGTGTTCGCGCACGCGCTCACGGTGAGCGCTGCGCTCGCCGATGGCGAGCACCAGCAGTGCGATGCCCACCACGAGCCCGACCAGCCCGCCCGCCCACACCACCGCGGCGTAGGTGGCGAAGAGCGGCGTGCGGCGCGGCGCCGTGCTCACTTCAAGCGCACGATGGGCGACAGGCCATGCCGCTTGGCGGCGGCTTCGAGCCGGCCGTCGCGCTGAATGCGGCTGACGAAATCGTCGATCTGCGCCAACCACTGCGCGTCGCCGGGTTTCACGGCGTAGCCGTAGGGCAGCACATGGAAGGGCTGTGGCGGCGAGATCAGCACGGCCCAGTCGGCGTTGTCGAGAAGGCGCCGGCTGTAGGGGTAGTCGGTCATGAAGACATCGACGCGACCGGCTTCCAGTTCGCGCTCGCGCGTCGCCGGCGGGCCGACTTTCACCAGCCGTGCCTGCTTCAGCGCTGCAGCCATCACCGGCTCCATGAAGGTACCGGCCTGCACCGCCACCGCGACGCCGGGCTTGTCGATGTCCTCCCAGCGCTGCACGACGCGGTTGCCCTTGGTGGTGACGGCATAGATGTCGCTCTGCAGGTAGGGCCGCGAGAAGCGCAGCCGCTCCAGGCGCTGCGGCAGCAAGCCCACCGCGAACATCGCGACATCGCAGCGGTCGCCTTCGATGTCTGCGATCAGCGACGCGAAAGAGGAGTCGACATATTCGAGCTTCACTTTCAAGTCGCGCGCCAGCTCTGCCGAGAGGTCGATGTCCAGCCCCGACAGCTGCTGCGTGCGCGGGCTGCGCAGGCTGATGCCATAGTAATCAGGCCAGATGCAGACGCGCACAACGCCGCTGGCGCGCACACGGTCGAGCACCGTGCCGGCATGGGCCGGTGCCGTGCCCAGCAGCGGCAGCAGCGCGGCTGTGGCCAGCGCCAGGCAGCTGAACGCACGACGCAGGTGCGGGTTCATCTGCACGCGAAGGCGCAGGCGCACCCAAAGTTTCGAGAGCTCAGACTTCATTCGGCCTCCGCGAGCGTTGCAGCCGTGACAGTGGCGTCAGGCGCCGTTGCGCCAAGCAGCACCGATTCGGGATTGGACAGATCGTCGAAACCCAGTCCGCGCTGGTTGACCTGGTCGCGCACGGATGTCATGTCTTCGGCGTGGTTCAGAAAGGCGTCGACGATCTCGGGGTCGAAAGCGCGGCCGCGCTCTTCGCGCAGCATCTGCAGCGCCATCGTGTCGGGAAATGCCGGGCGGTAGCAGCGGTCCATCGTCAGTGCGTCGAAAAAGTCCACCACGGCCACGATGCGGCCGGCCAGCGGAATGGCCGTGCCGGCCAGGCCGCTGGGGTAGCCGCTGCCGTCCCAGCGTTCGTGGTGCGTCAGCGCCACCTCGGCGGCCAACCTGAACAGCGGAATGCGCGAGCGGCCGAGAATCTCGGCGCCGATGCGCGGGTGTTCGTTCATCACGGCGCGCTCTTCGGGCGTCAGGCGGCCGGGCTTCTTCAAGACCCCGTCGGGCACGCCGATCTTGCCCACGTCGTGCATCGGCGCGGCCTGGCGCAGGCGCATCGCCCACGCGGCCGGCTGTCCCAGCCGCAGCGCCAGCGCCCACGCCCCGAAGCCCATGCGCACGATGTGCACGCCCGTGTCGTCGTCGCGAAACTCTGCAGCGCGTGACAACCGCAGCAGCGCGTCGTGGTGGGCCTGCGCCACCTCGCGCAGCGCCTCGTTGCGTTCCTGGTACATGCGGCCGAAGTCGACCACCAGGCGCTCCATCTGGGCGCCGGCATCGTCACTGAAGCAGTGGCTGTCGCCGCCGTCACTGTCGCTGGCCAGGATGTCGGTCAGGGGGTTCATCGTGGCGGCCTTCATGCGAGGGTTTCGATCAGGGTGCTCGTGGTGTCGAGCAGCTGCATCGGGCTGAAAGGCTTCACCAGATAGGCGTTGGCACCAGCGTCGAGGCCAGCCTGTCTGTCGGCCGCCTGCCCGCAGGCCGACAGCATGACGATGGGCACGTGCCGCAGAGCCGCATCGGCACGCAGCGCCCGGCACAGGTCCAGGCCGTTGAGCCGGCCCGGCATCATCACGTCCAGCAGCACCAGGTCGGGCTGCAGGGTCCGCGCAAGCGCCAGGCCGCTGTCGGCATCGGCGGCTTCGTGTATCTCCACCGCCTCGAATTCGAGCGTCATGCGGATGAGGCGCCGAATGTCGGCGTGGTCTTCAACGAGCAGGATCTTGTGCATGGCAGAGGGCAGGGTGAGAAGCAGCGATGAGCCAGATTGTGTTTGAAGTGATAATGGCATTCCAAGAAATTTGCTAAATCCACCCATTAACCGGCAGAATCGCACAAATGAATCTTGCCACCATGCCTGCCTCGGCCCACCCGGACTCTGCTGACGACTGCACCACCGTGGCGGTGGCGCGCCGCCTGGGGCTGGCCGTGCGCTCGGTGCAACTGATGGTGGACCGCGGCGAACTCGAAGCCTGGAAGACCCCCGGCGGCCACCGCCGCATCAGCCGCGCCGCGGTGGACCGCTGGCTGGCGGCGCGCAAGGGCGGGGTGGCGCGGCCGCGTGCCGAGCGCAGCAATGAGGTCACAGTCAGCCCGGCGCAGAGCTCGTCGCCAGGTCTTGCGGGCTCGGCGCAAGCCAGGGGCTCGGCGGCGGCCCGACCCAGGGTGCTGCTGATTGAAGACTCTCGCCACTACCAGAACCTTGTCGGCCTGTTGTTGAAGAGCCGCTTCCCGCAGGTCGAACTTCACCTCGCCGACGATGGCATCGCCGGGCTGGCGATGGCCGGCAAGCTGGAGCCTGAGGTGTTGCTCGTGGACATCCTGCTGCCCGGCATCGACGGCGCCACGCTGATCACCGGGCTGCGCACGCACGCGGCCTTTGCCCACAGCCGGCTCATCGTGATCACGTCGCTGGAAGGCGCCGCACTCGAGCCTTACGCCTTCGCGCTGGAGGGGCTGCCCGTGGTGCACAAGCCGCGCATGGCCATCGAGTTGCCGCTACTGCTGGCCGCAGCGCTGGCCGAAACCGCCGCAGCATGAACGCGCCGGGCGCCGCGCGCCGGGGGTTGCGGTGATCGGCTCAGAGAGCGGCGCCGTGAAGACGGCGCTGCCGCAGGTCGTCTTCGTCGATGACGACGAAGCCATACGCCGGTTGGTGGCCAGCGTGCTGGAAGACCTGCCGATCGTTCTGCGCTGCTGCGCCAGCGTCGCCGAGGCCCGCGCGGCGCTGCGCGAGCAACCGGCGCAACTGGTCATCACGGACTTGATGCTGCCGGTGGAAACAGGTTTCGATCTGCTGGAATCGTTCGTGACTGAACCCGCACTGCGGGCGGGTGCGCACCTGGCGGTGTTCAGCGCAGGGCTGAATGCCGCCACCCGGGCCCGGCTGGCCGGGCTGGATGTCTGGCGCGAACTGGCCAAACCGGTGTCGTTGCAGGCCTTGGAAGACTGCGTGAACGACGCGCTGGC
>Ga0209591_10003761_pt1 | contig 17468 bp, 16 predicted proteins | sample MAT01_FD_187207 | JGI IMG/M metagenome (GOLD analysis project Ga0209591, IMG submission 187207) | Freshwater microbial communities from Lake Fryxell liftoff mats and glacier meltwater in Antarctica - MAT-01 (SPAdes) (version 2) | ecosystem: Environmental > Aquatic > Freshwater > Ice > Liftoff... | reverse complement strand
CACCGTGATACGTATACCGACGCATCTTTCGTCGTCACGCTGGCCGGTGCGTTGGACTCCCCTGCACGCGCGGATGCTGCGACGGGCGGCCCGATGTCCTTGTCATAAGGTAAAGTGTGCTTGTCATTCCGAAAGAGCCTGAATTGGCGGAGATCGGCCGGGATAGGATGCTTTGAGAGCTGCGCGCGTGGCCGCATCCTTTCATGAGCTGCTGCAACCGCACGGAAGCATTGCAGCGAACTCCATTTGCTGCTGCCATTTTTCAGGTAACCTGGAGGTGACCCTGTGACGCACGTCGAGAAGATCGAGCAAGAAGTCCGTCAGTTGTCCGAACGGGGCTCGCGAGCTTCCGCGCGTGGTTGGACCGGAGGAACGAATGAGGAGAAGACTGCGGTTCGGCTTGATAACAACGGGTTGCAGTCTGACCGTATCGTCCCTGTCGTCGTGAGGAGGTCCGATGTCCGTCGAGTTGACCGCTGTCTTTCAACCCGTGCCAGACGGCTTCATTGCTTTCGTAGAGGGAAGTCCGGGCGCGAACACGCAAGGCTGCGTTTGCTGACCCGCAGCCTGCAGGGCGCGTCGATTGCATTGCACGTGCTGGTCGGCACCAGTGCGCTGAGCCAAACACCGGCCCGACCGCCAGCCCGATGGACGCTGACCGAAACACTTCGTATCGGTGGGGGCGACACCGGCCCTACGTCATTCAACTACATCAAGTCCATTGCGGTTGACGCGAAAGGTCGGATGTTCATCTACGATCGTCAGGCGAAGGAGATTCGCGTCTTTGGAACGGACGGCACGTTCCAGAAGACGATCGGTCGGGTTGGATCAGGCCCTGGCGAACTGCGTGACGCGGAGGGTATCGCATTTGCGCGCGATGGCATGCTGTGGATGCGAGATGCGGCGAATGCCCGCCTTACGGTGTTCGACGCCGAAGGCGCGTATCGCCACGGCTGGACTATGACGTTCTGTAGCTCACAAGGCCCGTGGAATCCGCAGATGGACAATCGCGGTCGCCTTCTCGACGTCGATTGTATGGTGAAAGGCGGCGAGGCACGGGGCGACGCAATCCTGGGGTATCACCTCGACCGCACCCGCATTGACACCATCGCCGACATGCCGGCGTGTGGCACGCGCGCCCTGGCCGACGCTGGCACGTTTATCACCAAGAGTGGAACCAGGACCACGTATCGCAGCATCCCGTACGCTCCCACGTACATGACCGCATTGGGACCCGCTGGTGAGGTATGGTGTGTTGCCAACTCGGCGAGCTACAGCATCACACGTATCGTGCCGGGATCGCGAGATACGCTCCGGGTATCGCGTCGCGTGACCTCAACTCCGCTCTCCGACGAAGAGCGTAAGACCATCATCACCCAGTTAAGCGTGAACACGCCGGGCGGACTTGAGATGGCCCGTGTTCCAAAATCAAAGCCCGCTATTGCACGCGTTGTCGCCGATGGAGACGGACGGCTGTGGGTTATGCGTTCAGCCGCCAACGACAGCTACGAGCTTGATGTGATCGACCCCAAAGGACAGGTCATCGCCACGATGTCGCTCGGTCAAGTGAAGACCTCGAGCTGGACACCGCTCACCGTACGTGGCGACAACATGTACCTCGTGGTGTTCGACGAGGATGACGTGCCCTTCGTTGCGCGTTTGCGGATCTCACGCTAGGGTGTGCATACTGCGTCGTCGAGGCGCTTTCAGGTATTGAATCACGGAGGGCACGGGGGACACGGAGGCTCGTGGCAACCATCCTCCGTGGCCTCCGTGCACTCTGTGATTCATCCCGGTAGTCGTGGTACGTCAGCGCGCCACAATCCTGGAGAGGAAATGGTCGCGACGGGCTGAGTTGTGCTACTCGCGACGGTCCGTCACGCATCACGACACGGCTATTGAATCACGGAGGGCACGGGGGACACGGAGGCTCGTGGCAACCATCCTCCGTGGCCTCCGTGCACTCCGTGATTCAACACAAAAGCATCGATCCCCAGAGCACGTGACGCTGGCGAGTTCGTTCACTGTGTTAAAGAGGGTCGCTCGTGACTGACCGCTGGACTTCTGCGCGCTACGAACGGCGTGCGTGAGATCTGAGATGCGCCGGGGCAACCCGCTTCGCCACCAGCGCAAGCAATGCATCGACACCAACCGCTAAGGCCGCGGCGGGCAAGGCACCAGACAACACGAGACGTGCATCGGCAAGCCCAAGCCCGGTCACGATCGGTTCGCCAAGACCACCGGCGCCAATGAACGCGCCGAGTGTAGCGGTGCCTACTGTGAGCACTGCGGCGGTGCGAATGCCGGACAGTACAATCGGTGCCGCCAACGGAAGACGCACCCACCAAAGCTGTTGGCGCGGTGTGGCGCCCATGGCGGCGATCGCGGCGACGGCATCAGGGTCGGCGAGATGCACACTGGTATACGTTGCCCGCGCGATCGGAAGCAGTGCGTAGGCCCACAGTGCGACGATCGCGGGCACGGTGCCGATGCCCAGAAGTGGGATCATGAACACCAGCAACGCGATGCTCGGTACCGTTTGCACGACGCCAAACAATTGCAAAATGGGCTCAGCGACTGTCGGTCGTGAAGACATCCAGAGCCCAAGCGGAATCGCCACCAGCAACGCGAGCGCTAACGAAACAATCACCAACACCACGTGCTGACCTACAAGGCGCGCGGTTTCACCGCGACGTGCCCAGAAGAACGACCAGAATCCAACCGTCGTTTTCGGCGCGACTGCCGTCGCCGGTGCGATAGCGTCGCCGAGTCCGAGCGAGGCAAGTGCGCGCTTCGCGACGACGGGAATGGGTTCTGCATCGACCTCGATCGCACGATTCCAAGCGCGCATGTCAGACTCGGTCAGTCGCCCGCTGAGCTTGGAAAGAATGGCCAAAGCGCCGGGGTCGTCGCGCGCGAGTCGCGGCGAGACCAAGGCTGCGGCGTCATACGGCGGAAATAAATGTCTATCGTCCTGCAGTACGACCAGCGAATACTTCGCCTGCAGACCGTCGGTCTCATAGCCATCAATGATATCCACGGCGCCGCTGGCAACGGCCTCGTACTTGATGGCCTCGGCCAATGGTTTCACGCTCTTGAGCCGCACCGCGTACACACGTTGCAACCCGGGCCATCCGTCACCGCGACCGATGAAGTCGGCGGTGAAGCCGGCGACCAGCGGCGCAGACGTTGCAGCAAGATCAGATAGCGTGCGCAGACCATAGCGCGTCGCAGTCTCGCTTCGTACGGCAATCGCGTACCCATTGCGGAATCCAAGCGGCGCGAGCCACGTGACACCGAACCGTTGGAGGCTGGCGGTCGCGACATACGCAAAAGCCTTGCGCCCGTCGTCGCGCATCGCGGCCGTAAGGGTGTCCTTGAGCACGGCAATCAAGCCGGTCCCCGTGTAGTCGGGGTAGACGTCGATGGCGTTTGTTCGCAACGCCTGAAAGGCCACTTCTGTCGCGCCAAGGCCAAGCCGACGATCAACGGTGCGGCCGTTCCGCTCAAGCAACTGTGCAAACATCTCCGCCAACAGGAACGACTCACCAAACGGCTTCGAGGCGACGACGATTGGTTTTGCATTCCGGGCAGCCGGCGGCACGGGTGTGAGTTGCGCCGAAGCATCGCGGGACCTGCTCGGCAGCGCGCTGATGGCGAGCACGATAGCGAGTGTGGTGACGAGCATGCGCGAACGTCGTGCGCCAATGACAGGCGCGGGAAGCAGCGAGCGACGCGCGTGCGTCATCATGCCTCGGCCAACAAACGGGCCGACGCACGGGCGCGGTCGACGAGCGCCGCAACGTACGGCGACGCAGCGTGCTCCACGAGATCGTGGAACGTGCCCGTTTGTTCGATGCGACCGGCGCGCATCACCGCAATGGCGTCAGCCAGACGAACTGCTTCACCCAGATCGTGGGTCACCAGCACGGCTGTAAAGCCAAGCTCAGCGCGGATGGACGCAAACGCGTCGAGCACCTCACTACGCGAGATCGCGTCAAGCGCACTGAATGATTCGTCGAGCAGCACGGCACCTTGTTGCGCCGCCAAGGCACGAGCGATGGCCACGCGCTGCCGCTGCCCACCGGAGAGCTCGTGGGGATAGCGATCGTAGAACGTCGTAGGCGACAGGCCACACAGCTCCAGTGCCGAACGCGCGGCACGCGCCGGATCGGCATGCTGCGTGAGCGTGGGGACCAGCGCTACGTTGCGTCCCACGTTCCAGTGTGGCAACAGCCCACCGGATTGTGGCACGTAGCCGATCGAGCGACGGAGTGCGACCGGGTCGACGGTGGTCACGTCGCGCTCGTCGACGAACACACACCCGGCCTGTGGTTCAATCGTGCGATTAAAGGCGCGCAGCAACGTTGTCTTGCCCGAACCACTCTCGCCAACGAGCGCGAGCAGCGTTCCTGCGGGAACGGCAATCGTGATGTCGTGCAGCGCAGTGGTCTGCGCATAACGATGCGTGAACTGGGTGACGCGGAGCGCGAGGGCCACGGGGAATCTAGCGGACTCGGGGCGCTGGTTCGATAAAGAGGTCGTCGATGAAACACCACCCCCAGTCATCACCGGGCTCAACACTTCGAATGAGCGCGTGCGCGGTGTCGTGAAAGTGTTTGGTGGCATGTTTGCCCGGAGACTGATCGCAACAGCCCACGTGTCCGCACGACAAGCACAGGCGCAGGTGCACCCACCGTCCGCCTGTTACCAGGCACTCCTCACACCCGCCGGGCGTTTTGGCGGCGACCTCGTGTATCTGATCAAGATGCAAACAACGCGAATTGCTCATAGCAGTCTCCTCGCTCCATGAGTGTGAATCACCGAATGGCACCAAGATGCGCGTGCACGAAGGACACGGCCATCGCGCCTTCGCCAACAGCCGAGGCGACCCGTTTCACCGAGGCACTGCGTACATCGCCAACGGCGAAGACACCAGGAATGCTGGTCTCGAGAAAATGCGGACTGCGTCGCAAGCTTCGCCAGGCGTCGTTTGCCAACGATGCCGACGACAACGCCGGACCCGTGACCACAAACCCGGCGCGATCCAGCTCGACACAATTGCTCAACCAATCGGAATGTGGCACGGCGCCGATGAAGATGAACAGTGCGCAGGCAGGGATTATGACATCTTCACCGGTCGACTCCGTACGCAGCGTAACGCTCGCCAACCGATCGTCGCCCTCCAATGCCTGCACCGTGCTGAAGGTGTGCAGCGTGACGTTGTCGAGGCGGGCCAGCCGCTCCACCAGATATCGCGACATACTCTTGCCGAGATCGTCACCACGAATCACGATATGCACGCGCCTCGCGTGCTTGGCTAAGAACACCGCCGCCTGTCCGGCGGAGTTGCCGCCACCAACCACGATCGCCTCATCACCGCCGCACAATCGCGCTTCCATTTCGCCGGCGGCGTAGTACACGCCCGCGCCTTCGAACTCGGCCAATCGGGCAATTTCGAGACGACGATACTCCACGCCGGTGGCCACCACCACGGTTCGCCCGCGAATCAACGTGCCATCACTCATGACCACACATTGCTGTCCACCGTGGAGGCGCAATCCGACAGCCGTTTGCGGCACGGAGAGACGCGCGCCGAACTTCTGCGCCTGCAAGAGTGCTTGTCGAGCCAACTCGGCGCCGGAAATTCCCGTGGCGAAGCCAAGGTAGTTTTCGATCTTCGAGCTGGTGGCCGCCTGACCGCCGGGCGCGACCGCGTCGAGAAGCAGCGTGGAAAGTCCTTCCGACGCGCCGTACACCGCCGTGCCGAGCCCCGCGGGACCAGCGCCGACCACGACGAGATCATGAATCGTGTCGTCGGTGACGGCGATGTCGAGGCCCATGTAGTGGGCGAACTCGGCGAGTGTTGGGTTGCGCCGGAATTTGCCGCCGCGGCCCATAACCAGTGGTGTCTCGGCCGCCGAGACGCCAAGCTCACGCAACAAAATCTCCGCCTGACTATCCGATTCGACGTCCAGCCAGGTAAACGGAATCGAATTGCGCGTCGCGAACTCACGCAGCGCGTGTGCGGCGGGTGAGAAACGTGATCCGACGATCTTAATGCCGCTGTATCCCTCACTGACGAGTATCGCGCGACGCATCAGAAACGCGCTGAGGAGCGTTTCGCTGAGTTCTGGCAGCTCGGCGATGACGCGCCGGAACTTGTCGGGTGTAATCTCCAGCACGCTTCCCGATTCGCCAACGCGCGCCGTGACCAAGCTGGCGCGGCCGGTCAGCAAATCCGCATCGCCCACGAACTCGGCGGGGCGGTGCACCGTGACCAGTTCCGTGCGGTCCGGGTACCCTGACAGAATCTCAACGGTACCCGCAAGTACCACTGCAAACGCATACCCGGTTGCGCCCTCGGCAAACAGGATCTCACTGGCGTTTGTTGTCCGTTCGGTTCCCCATGCGCGAAGCGCAGCGATCTGGCTTGGCGTGAGCCGGGCGAAGGCAATATCGTGTTCGTTCTCGTTCACTGTTGCTCCGCTTCGATCAACGTGTGTAAAAGCCGAGAAAGGTCAAAGGCGTGGCAGGGCACGCGATACGGCACACCGTGTCTTCACCCTCACAATCTATATCTGACGAGTGGCCGCCCGTAGCCTAGACAATCCGGTCGCATCGGGTCATGCTGCACGCATGAACTCAGACGCGCTTCCGCCCTCGGCCTGGACAGAGTTTCTCGATGGGCTTGCCGCCGCTCGACAATCCACCGGTTCGGCGCATCCACTGCGCGCGCTAACGGAGGAGTTTGGCCAGCGCATGCTGGCGCTCCTGTTCCCCCAGTTTGCCGGGGTCGACGCGGCGTGTGGCCATGACGTCCACGTGGATGCCCACTGCGTGGTGGATGTACTGACGTCCGCGCTCACGCCGGTGGTGACCGACCCTGCATCTACCGTCGCTGCGTTCCTGGCGCACCTACCAGCGCAGTACGCTCTCCTTTGCAAAGACGCCGCCGCGATTCACGCGGCGGACCCAGCGGCGGAGAGCTTGGACGAAGTGATTCTCGCCTATCCTGGATTCCTGGCGACGGCCGTCCATCGCATCGCACACGTACTGTATCAGATCGAGGTTCCGCTCGTCCCACGACTGTTGGCCGAGTGGGCGCATCGCGAAACCGGGATCGATATTCATCCTGGCGCGCAAATTGGCGAGTCGTTTGCGATCGATCATGGCACGGGCATTGTAATCGGCGAGACGAGTACCATTGGTGATCGCGTGAGAATGTATCAGGGCGTGACGCTGGGCGCGCTGGCGGTGAACAAAAAGCTGGCCAATCGTAAGCGGCACCCGACCATTGGGAATGATGTGGTGTTGTATGCCAACGCCACGATTCTGGGCGGGAATACCGTGGTGGGCGAGGGATCGATCATCGGCGGTAACGTGTGGTTAACGACGTCGGTCCCGCCGCGATCGGTGGTGCAGTTTGCAAGCGCTGTTGGACAGCGGCCGCTGGATGATGGGTTGGAGTTTCACATCTAGCGTCCATCCAGCGGACTCGATGCTAGAAGCGCACGCGCAATGTCGCGCCGACACGAAGTGCCGTCCATCGATCTCCCTGATAGCGCTGGACCACTTCAATCAGCGCCTGCGGAACGATGCCGCGCACAACGCGTTCGACTTTCTCCGGCGACCTGAAAAAGTCTTCCCAGTGCCCGAGCAACACATGTTCAGGCGCGAGGCTGGCGAGGAGAATGTCGGGATACGACGGCTCCTGATCGAAGTTGGCCGCTGTGATGACCATGATCGTGCTGCGCGCGGGCGGCAGCGTGCCGATCACTTCGACAGCGCGACGCACGACCTGCGGCGACGCGCCGGCGTCGTGTACCACGATGCGGCTCCCCACCGTGCCGTCGCGATCCAGCACATCGATGGCGTACGCGTATACGCGGCCCAACTTCCAGCCAAAGAGTCCCCTCGGTAGCGAGCGTTTGGGCGACGTGATGTTGCCGCGCGCAACGACATGTGACCCGAAATTCGGCGCGTGCTCCCACGCGATGGCACGCACACGCACCGCGTCGCCGACGTCGATCGAACGCCCAGGGTGTTCCCCGTCTACGCCAGCTACGGAATCGATCACGACGAGCCGCGACGGCCGCTGCGTGAGTGACCCGAATGTCGGGACGGCGTTGAGGGTGTTCATCACTGAACTGCTGCCGAATACGGTGGCATTCGGCAGGTACTTCGCGAGATAGGGCAGGTCCATCAGGTGATCGTAATGCCCATGCCCAACCAACACGGCTCGCACGCGCGCGAGACGCTCGATACCAGCGAGTGGATTATCTCGCAGGCGACGCTCAATGCGCGCCGTGTTCGGTGACGACCCAAAGATCCAATTGCCGAACGCGGTCCACCAGAGCGTGGGATTGGTGTAGGACGGCGGCGTGAGCACCAGTTGGGTGCTGTCGCGCCACGGTACGAACAACAAACCGCTCACACCCATCGCCACGATGTCTACCGAATCGCGACAGCTACCACTGCCCGCGCACTCACCGATCGTCTTGATCGTCGAGGCGGCAACCGGGCGCAGCGGGCTCGGGTCGCCCGTACGAATCCACCGGCAGGCAGAGAGGCTGAGGAGAGCCGTCACTGTCGCGCAGACGCGAACACAACGGAGAGCGTGAGAGGGCGTGATCATGGTGACTCGAAAGGTATCGGTCTACGGCTTTGACGGCCCTGACTCAATGCAGTCACTTGTGCGTCGAAAGAGCGTCACTGGCTGTCCCTTATGCTCTATGGGGCCACGATCGATGAAACCCAGTCTTCGAAGCACCTGCTGCGATGCGGTATTCGCCGGATTCGTCACGGCGACGAACCGGATGAACCCAAAGTGTGCCTGTGCCTCGGTCATACACGCCCGAGCAACCTCGGTGGCGATACCCTGTCCCCAATATTCGGGATCATAAGAATACCCGAGCTCAATTTCGTCGATGCCGTCCAGCGGCGTCACGCGGAGCAACACTCGGCCCGCGACACGTCCCGTGTCATTCGCACTCACAACCCATACGCCGAATCCATGTCCGTCCCAATGCGCCAGATTCCGTTGCAGAATCCCGGCTGTTTGTGCTTCAGACCGCACGCCACCGATAAATGCCATGTGCTGTTGGTCGGTGTGCATGCGATGGACGGCGTCTGCATGATGCAAGCGCAGCCGCTCGGCGCGCATTCGCCGCGTGACGAAGTCATTGGGAAAGGCCATGCCACTATCGTACCCTCAGGTCAGGCACGTCCGCAATGAAACTTCATTTTCTGAGCCGTCGTAAGCCCACCAGCTGATCGCGCGACTTGCGGGCGCGGCCTTTGTGTCCCCCCCTTTCCATCCCCGCCGATATGCGCCGATCTGTCATGCTGGTCGCCAGTGCTCTTGCGCTCGCCAGCAGCTCTGTGCTCCAAAGCCAGTCTCCTGCGCTGGACAGCCTCATCACGCAGAAGATGACAGAGGCCAACGTCATGGGCTTTGCGGCTGCGGTCATCGTAGACAAGCAGGTGGTGTGGATGAAGGGCTTTGGCTACGCCGATTGGCAGCGCACCCGCCCGTTTACACCGAGTACCATCATGAACGTCGCGTCGATCACCAAGCCGTAAAACTTTCTCGAAGCCAGGCCGGGTGAGCTTCGCGAGTACTCCAACATCGGTGCGTCGCTCGCGGGGTACATCGTCGAACGTGCACTGGGCGCGCCACTCAACGTCTATACGAAGCAGCAGATCTTCAAGCCGCTCGGCATGACTCGTTCCGGATGGTTTGTGCGAGAGGTCGACATGAAGAATCACTCCACGCTGTTCGTTTCGCAGAATGGTCAGACTATCCCTCTGCTGCATTACGGCAGCACCACCCATCCCGATGGTGGGTTGCGCACGTCGGTCGAGGACTTGTCGAAGTTCTTCATCGCCATGCTGAACGACGGCGTGTTTGGGGGCGCGCGTATACTCGACGCGACATCGGCGGCTGAGATGCAGCGGTTTCAGTTCACCACTACCAACCGGCCAACAAATTTCCCCGCCGAGGACGGTTGTTCCGGATGTTCTGGCGAACGAAATTCAATGGACTTCGTCGTGGCCACGGTGGCAACGATCCCGGCGTCGAAGTGGAGATGCTCACCGACGAGTCGCGCGGGATTGGCGTGATCTACTTCTCCAACACCTCGCTTAGCGGCACGGACCGGCGTACGACCGGCGAGATTTTTGATGCGCTTTGGAAATACGGTGAGTTGCAGCGGGGCAAACGGTAGGTCGCCGCTCGAGTGCCAGGAGCCTGCCATGGGCCCCTCGCTCGTCGTGATACAGCGTGCGCTCCGAACACGGCGCGCTGCTGCTAGCTTAGCTGAGCGAATGTCCGCTTTCCACCGACGAGGGCGTCCGATCCTCCCGGAACGTCATCACCTCTCAGAGACCTTCGATGTCACGCTTCCATCGCTGTCCCGTTCTCCTGGTCGGCGCCTGCGCGCTCACGGTGCTCGCCTCGACGGTCGGTGCGCAGAACACGCGGGTCGCGCGTGCCGGGAAGACCGCCATTCCCACGCCGGAATCGGTTTTCGGCTTCAAGGCCGGGGCAGACAGCAGTCTCTTTCTGTATGACCAGTCTATTGAGTATTTCCGCAAACTCGCCAAGGCGCAGCCAACGCGCGTGAAGCTGCTGGATGTTGGCAAGACCAGTACGGGCCACGCGTGGACGGCGGTCTTGATCTCTTCACCGCAAAACCTCGCCAGGCTTGAACGCTATCGCCAGATCAACCAACGGCTCGCGCGCCCCGAAGGCTTGACCGACGAGCAGGCGAGGGCGCTCGCGCGCGAAGGACGCGCGTTCGTAGACATCAGTGGCGGCTTGCACGCCTCAGAGATTGCCGGATCGCAACACACGCCGGAGCTGGCGTATGAATTGCTCTCGAAGATGAACGAGCCGGAGACCAAGGAGATTCTCGACAATGTGATCTTCTTCCTCTGGCCGTCGATCAATCCGGACGGACAGGACATTGTCGTGAACTGGTGCAAAGAGCGATTCGCGGGCACGTCGCCGCTGCAAGCGCCGATGGAGTTGTATCAGAAGTACGTGGGCCACGATAACAATCGCGACAGCTATATGCTGAACGTGGTCGAGTCGCGCGTGGTTGCGCGCACGTGGCGAGAGTGGGAGCCGCAGATCATCTACGCGCATCACCAATCGTCGCCGTTCCCGACGCGCATGTGGATCCCACCGTTTGCCGATCCGGTGGGCTTGTATGCGCCGGCACTGATGAGCCGCCAGGTGAACGCGATCGGCATGCGCATCGCGGCAGAGCTCGATGCCAAAGGGCAGCCGGGCGGCGTGCACATGCTGGCGACGTTCGACGCATACTACCCGGGCTACATCGACTACATGCCGATGTATCAGAACATCAACGCCTGGTGGACGGAGACGCAGGGCGGCAATTGCGGCATTCCGCGCACCTCCACGGTGAACGATCTCCCGAACGACTACAAGTCGCTCATGCCCACGTCGATGTACGCGAGCCCGTGGGCCGAGGGGACGTGGAGCTTTCGCAATCAGATCGAGTACATGGTGACGGCCAGCATGGCGACGCTGCGCTACGCCGCGCGTTTTCGTGAAGAGCTGTTGTACAATCGGTATCAGGCGGGGCGCAACACGATTCAGCAGTATCGCAAGGGACCGCCGTACGCATACATCGTGCCGCAAGCGCAGCGCGACCCGATGGCGCCGGTCGAGTTGTTACGCCGTCTCGCGTTTCTTGGCGTGAGCATTCGCCAACTCGACGCCGAGTCGATGCACGACGGCACCATGTATCCCAAAGGCACGTGGGTGATCCCGATGGATCAGGAGTATGCGCAGTTGGTGCGCGAGCTGCTGGAAGTGCAGAAGTATCCGGAGTTGGGCGATGATCTGCCCTATGATGCCGCCGGATGGACGTTGCCCATGCAGATGCACCTGAACGTGGTCGAAGCGAAGACGCCATTGCCGGACGCGTTTCGCGCGGCCATGAAGCCTGTGTCAGGAAAAGCAGAGACGTGGGGTGCGTCAGCTGAGTATCCGTTCACGACCAATGCGATGGCGGCTGGTATCGTCGCGGCGGCTGGCGCGATCACCGGTACCGGCGACGCCATCGCCCTCGACCCTACGCAGAACAACAGCTTCCGGTTCATCAATCGCGCACTTCGCGCTGGTGGCACGGTTCGGGTGGATACGTCCACTAACGCGCGCTCGGCGCGGTACTTCGTTTCCGGTGTGGATGCGGCGCGAGCTGATGCGTGGGCCAAAGAGTTGGCCGTGTCTGCAGAACGTACCACGATGAGTGCGACGACCGTGGCAGCGCCAACACGCGTCGCGCTGTACAAGGCGGCACCGGGCAACATGGACGAAGGATGGACCGAATGGTTGCTCGACACCCATGAGTTCCAGTACACGCTGATCGGACCGGAGGTGTTGCGCGAAGGCACTCTCGGCGCGCGTTTTGACGTGATCGTGATGGCGTCGCAGGGACTTGGACGAAGCGCCGGACGCGGCGGCGGTGGCGGCGCGTCGTTGGCAAGCGACAGTGGTGCGGTTGGTGCCGTCGATGAGTTCGTGCGTGGTGGCGGAACCCTGCTGTCGTGGAATGCTGGAACGGCTGGCGTGATCAGTGCATTGCGGCTGCCGGTGCGTAACGTGCTGCAAGGGGTCAATCGCCAGCAGTATTTCACGGGCTCGTCGATCATGCGCACCACGGTCGATGTCGCGCACCCGGTCATGGCCGGTATGCCCGAGCAAGCCGACGTGATGACCAGTTCGAGTCCGGTATTCGCGCCGACCGAGGGATTTACCGGCAGCGTGATTGGCAAGTATGCGGTTGACGCGTCACCGCTGCGGTCGGGCTACCTGAAAGGTCCGCAGTACATGCAAGGATACGCCTCGGCGCTGGACGTCACGCTGGGTGCGGGACATGTGGTGTTGATCGCGTTTCAGCCGCAATGGCGCGGGCAGCCTACCGGCACGTTTCGTACGGTGTTCAACGCGCTGTTTTTCGCGAGAGACGCGGCGCGTCCGAAGCCGACGCCGGGTTTTTGGAATCCGCCGGTGGTTAAGTAGTAGTTACGCGAAGTCTATCCGAACAGCGCCACTTGCGGTGCCTTTCGCTTCGCATGGACCCCGGCGAGTGCGTCGCGAATCGCCACACCGACTGCCGTTGCAACGGGGGGCGGGAAAGCGTTTCCGATCTGCCGATATGTTGCCGTCTTCTTGCCGAAGAACTGCCAGTCGTCGGGGAAGCCCTGAATACGCGCTGCCATTCGCAGCGTGAGGCGAGGGAGACCGTCGACAGCGCGGACACTCGCGCGTGAACTGCTCGCGATGTCGCAGAAGGATTTCGGTGCGGCGTTCAAGAACTCGCAGGTGAAGCGGGCGAAGTTGCGTGGGTTACAGCGCAACGCCGCCGTGGTGCTCGGCAACGTTGACGCCTCGGACGACGCGGGTGCCGACCCTGTGCGAGGACGACACATTGCGCCGCGCTATGCATGCGGCCCGCGTTGATACGCTTCAACTCGCCTCACTCACGATGCCCTTGCCAATCGTGCTCGCGTCAGCGCCCGAGTACTACATGCGCACCCAGCAGTAGAACCATGCCGTTGCCCTGCTCGCGAATCACCGAATACGACATGGTGGCAAACGGGGAAATCTGCCCGCTGGTGTTCATGCGTGCGCCGACCAGCAAATTGAGTCCGACATTCGTGTCGTTGGTCGCCGCGGTGACGCCGGTGTCGTCAAAACTCACGCGTTGCAGAACCACGCCGGCGCCAGCGTACGGCGTGATTCGTTTTGCATTCGCGAGCTCGAGATTGAACACCAGATTCGCATCGACCTGCAACACGTTGTAGCCGTCCCCCGGGTTGTACAGAATGCGAGGATTGAACTCCATGTTGCGCGACGGCAGAGCGAAGCGCGCATCGGCGCCCACGTGCAACCACTTGTCCGTCAGATCGAACTCATAACCCAGCCCACCGCCGACACGAATTTGTGCACTGGCGACGGTGGGGGTAGCCACAACGAGGCAGACAAGTGCTCCGAACGCAAACCGTAGCATGATGACTCCGAGGGAGAGAGAGAACGCGCGAATGACCGGTTACACCACCACAGGCGAGTCTGATCGACCGTGCGACCGACGCAGCGATCGCCATGAGCGCACCGGCGATGTCCACTCGGCGAGCGCGTATGAGATAGCGATCTCCTCGACGGCGGACAGCACCAGTACTCCGACCGCCGCATGCGACACCCAACGAATGTCGGCAACGACCAGTGCAAATAACCCGACGGCCAGCAGACACGTCGCCACGCGTGCCATAATGGTGTGGTACGACGTCAGCCGTCGGAACTTGGCAAAACCGTACAAGATCGGCGCGAGGTACGCGATGACCATGATGCTCACATCCACCGTCGCGTGTTCGCGCACAACCGGAACGGCAAACCAGCACGCGATCGGCGCAACACAATACAGCAGGCAGTCGGCAAGACTGTCGCGCTGCGCGCCTTTCAGCGAGGCCGTTCCAAATCGTCGCGCCACTGGCCCATCAAGTGCGTCCGAGAGCAGCGCCCAAGACAGCAACAACAACACGAGTGCCGACTGTCCACGCGCTGCCACAGGAATCAGCAGGATGGCAGCAATTGCACGCGACCAACTCAGCATATCCGCAGCGGCCATGCCAAATACTAGATCTGGTTCCCATCATGTCAAGCGAACTCACCAAATAGCAGTCGTCCCTCTTCCGCACATCGGTAGGGCGGGTCCCGATCACGTTGCTTGGCGCGGCGCTCGTGCTCGTCACCGCCTCGGTGCCAGTTGCGAACGCGCAGTCAGCAGCCGTCGAAGGCGTAGCGCGCGCGGATGATGGCGGTGCACCAATTCCGTTCGCGCTCGTGCGACTCGTTGACGCCACCTCCACCGAGTCGTCTGGCGCACCCCCGCAAGGGATCGCTGGCGTCGACCGGCGCTACCGCTTCGTTGGTTTGGCCGCAGTCCAGTACCGCGTTCAACTGTTGCGCATCGGGTTCCGGCCGGCGAGACAGTGCAACCTCTCCTTAACATTGCGTCGCTACCGCCAGAGCGCTCGTCATTGACGGTCTGCCGGCGGTGCAGATGGTCCGACACCAACCGAAAGAGCGGTGACGCCCAGGGGGGTGGCCATGCCGCCGGAGCCGATTTCTCGCTCGAGGCGATAGCGGTCGGCGAGGCCTCGCTCAGGCGGTCCTTCATGCGAACTTCTGAACGATGAAGAGCAGCTTTCGTTCGTCGTTGCTCACGGGCGATATCCCTCGCGTCGGTGAGCAATACGCACCACCATCACGAGCAGCACCTGGTCGTGAATTTCGTACAGGATGCGGTAGTCTCCCTGCCCCACGCGGTATTGCTTCTCAGTTATGGACTATTGCGCCATTCCGGTGCCGGCGGAGGTCACCGATGCGTTGGATACGAAGGGCCCTGTGTTGGTCATAGCGCAGGTGAACGACTCAGAGCCCTTTGAGGTGAGTCTGTTCCCGGTTGGGGGCGGGCGGCAGCACATCCGCATCAAGGCCAAGGTTCGTCAGGAGACGAAGACCAAGACCGGCGCATGTCAGGTTCTTACGCAAGACAGACTTGGTCACTTCGTCTCGTGGCACATCCGGTTCTGCATATCAGGGCTTTCCGCCCAGTTGACGACCCGTAGCTCGTCAATCGCTCTATCGATGGAAACGGCGGCCTCCTCGCTCATCGCTTTGAATGGCGGATTAGCACGTTTGTATACTTCCGGCGGCATGATTTTGTGCTTTCTTGCAATTCGCTTTTGATTTCCATTCTCAGTGAGATCGAGGTTTCTTGAAGTTTCGTGAGATGTTTCGGCGGACCTAATGTCTGAACGCCTCTCGTATCGGAGCGAGCAGGGCGATTCTTTCGCAAATGGCTGGCCCGCATGGCTTTGCGGAATTCTTCCCCGCTTCTGAGTTGGTGCCCCCGGTTTGGCAATCTGGACCTCTGTCCGCGAGTGGGCGCCGTCGAGGCGCTAGGCAACGTCGGCGTCAGACAGGTGGTAACCTTTCGATCAGCCGCTATCTAACCTTGCAATCAGCCGCCCTGCGGGGTTGCGATTAGCCGCATGCAAGACCCGGCCGAGTATCCCCGATTCGCCGAAGCTCGGCTGCTCGAAGCGCTGGCCGACTCGCCGGCCGTGCTCGTGCATGGACCTCGCCAATCGGGCAAGACCACGCTCGCCCGATCAGTGGGAAACCGGCTGGGCTACGCGTACCTCACGTGTGACGACGACACGGTCCGTGAGGCGGCGCTGTGGGACCCGGTGGGCTTCGTGGCGGATCTCCCGGCGCGCGCGATACTCGACGTAGTCCAACGGGTCCCTGAACTCTTCACCACACTCAAGGCGGCGATCGATCGCGACCGCTCGCCGGGCCGCTTCATTCTCACGGGCTCGGCAAATGTGCTGCTCCTGCCCCGGCTGTCGGATTCACTGGCCGGACGCATGGACGTCCTGCGATTGCATCCCCTCGCCCAAGCGGAGATCGAGCGGAAGGAGCCACGGTTTCTCGAGCGGCTGTTCACGGGAGAGTTCCAGGCGCCACCGAAGAGGCGGCTCGCGTCCGGCCTGCTCGACCGCGTCGTAGCTGGTGGATATCCCGCCGCACTCGCGCGATCGACCGCGCGGCGTCGGGCGACCTGGCACCTGAACTATCTCGACGCGCTGGTGCAGCGTGATGTGCGCGACATGTCGCGCATCAGTTCACTCGACGCGCTGCCGCGGCTGCTGGCCGTAGCCGCCGCACACACCGCGCAGTTGCTGAACGTGGCGGGACTCTCCGCGCCGTTTCAGCTCTCACGGCCAACCATCAACGACTACATCACGCTGCTCGAGCGGGTCTTCCTGCTCGACCGATTGCCGCCGTGGCATTCCAGCCGACTGAGCCGACTGGTGAAGACGCCGAAGCTGCACGTCGGGGACACCGGACTGGCGTGCGCACTGCTGGGGATGGACGCCGATGCGCTGCGGGCCGACCGCAGTACGCTCGGACATCTGCTGGAGACATTCGTCTACCAGGAATTGCGACGACAGGGAAGCTGGTACGACGCACCGTTGACGTTCTTTCACTTTCGCGACCGAGATGGTGTCGAGGTGGACATGGTCATCGAGCGCGGTGCGCGCCAGCTGGTTGGCGTCGAGGTAAAGGCGGCCGCGACCGTTACCGCCGCCGACTTCAGCGGCCTGCGGAAGCTTCAGGAGGTCACGGGAACGCGTTTTTGTTGCGGCGTCGTGCTGTATGACGGGGAAACGACAGCGTCATTCGGCGACGGTATGTATGCCGTCCCGATACGCAGCCTCTGGGAAACAACGTGACCGGCTCCTCCGAACCCGTCGTCGAAGACGCCGCGAGGAACGGCGCATCATGATCCCGGCTGTAAGTCGAGCACGACTTCAAGTCCGAGTAGTCTGAGCAGTCGTGCGCTGTCGATGAAGATCAAGCT
>Ga0209591_10003759_pt1 | contig 17471 bp, 17 predicted proteins | sample MAT01_FD_187207 | JGI IMG/M metagenome (GOLD analysis project Ga0209591, IMG submission 187207) | Freshwater microbial communities from Lake Fryxell liftoff mats and glacier meltwater in Antarctica - MAT-01 (SPAdes) (version 2) | ecosystem: Environmental > Aquatic > Freshwater > Ice > Liftoff... | reverse complement strand
GAAGAGCTGTGCCGACGAATTGAGAAAACGGCACCCCAACAGCCACTTGACTCAAATCCTTCGATGAATTTATCCCAGTGACACCTGTCGCCGTAAATTATTACACATGTAATATAACCGCCCCTCGGAAACGGCCGCTTTAGGGACAGGCTCTAGTTCAACCCACCCCATCCCCTCCCCGCTATCGCCACATTTAACCAATCGGGGCGTACGATAGACGGGAAGCATCCTGAGAAACGTTCTCCCCTTAGAGGGCCTGGCACCCAGTTTTGGCCTCCTCCCCTTAGAGTTTTGGCCTCCTCCCCTTAGAGGGCCTGGCACCCAGTTTTGGCCTCCCGTCTGATATACAGTCTTCCTTCCCCGAACGGCTCGGTTTAGGACTTTCTGCTGCGAACATCCGCGAAAGGCAATGTGGCGAACGGGGGCGAACGGTCACAGACCTCTTGAGAGCCTGTCCGAAAACTCCGAAGGGTCCTATTTTCGGCCAGGCGCTAAGACGGTTTATCCCAGTTTTCGGCGCCGCACTTATCATTTCATCTAGCCCTGGCCTGGCGCAATCCACCCCGCCGCTCGTGTCCACGGGGCGATGGCAGAAGCTGCACCTGACGACAGAGTTTTGGGCCGAGGGAGCCTGCGTGGCCGATGTGAATCGCGACGGTTCAATGGATGTGTTGTGCGGACCGTTTTGGTATGCAGGCCCGGAGTTTAAGGCGCGCCACTTAATTCATCCAGCTCCTCAGAAGTTCACACTGAAGCTCGCAAATGGCGCAGAAACCAACATCGCTGGCTTCAAGGGATTTCTTAGTGGCGAGAACGGTTACTCGGAAAATTTTCTGAGCTACTCGACCGACGTCAATGGGGACCAGTGGCCCGATTATGTCGTCGTCGGTTTTCCCGGCAAGGAAACGTGGTGGTATGAAAACCCTGCGGACCGGGACCAGTCTTGGACGCGGCGACTGGTCATGGAGCATACTGACAACGAATCACCGCAGCTCGTGGATATCACCGGCGACGGCAAGCCCGAGTTGATCTGCATGAACGGCGGGAGGCTTGGGTATGCCGCCCCGAATCTGCGAGATCTGGAGGGCCTTTGGACCTTCCATCCGGTGACGGAAGATCGCGGTTGGAAGTGGAACACCCACGGGTTGGGTCACGGCGACGTGAACGGCGACGGGCGGATTGACCTGATCACCTGCGTGAACTGGTGGGAGCAGCCCGCCACTGGGAAGAAGGATGCGTTCTGGAAGAAACACGATCACGCTTTCAGCGAGGCCGCTGCCCAGATGTTTGCCACGGACGTGAACGGGGATGGATTGAGCGACGTCATCGCCAGTCTGAACGCGCACGGCTATGGGCTCTTCTGGCACGAACAGGCGCGCCAGGAAGGCGCCTCGACCTGGAACCGTCACGTGATCACGGGCCGCACGCCGGCCGAAGGGGAGACGGGAGTGGTCTTCTCGCAGCCGCACGCCGTGGACCTCGCTGACATCAATGGAGACGGTCTCCTCGACATCATCACCGGCAAACGCTTTTGGGCGCACGGCCCGAAAGGGGACGAAGAGCCGAATGCCCCTGCGATCCTGCTTTGGTTTGAACTTCGGCGCACGGGCGGCAAGGCCACGTATGTGGCGCACTCCATTGATGACGATTCCGGCGTCGGCACCCAGGTGATGGCCGTGGATGTCAACGGCGACCGGAAGCCCGACGTGGTGGTGGGAAACAAGAAGGGACTTTTTGTGTTCCTCCAGAAGTAACAGTCGCGCGAATCTGGCGAATTTTTATGGAGCGGTGGGATCGGACGCTTCGAGAACTGAACCGGCGAAATCAACGCCGGGGTCTCAATCGGAGCCGATTACTACTGAGAGCCTGTTTTAAACAGGTGAGGGAATGCTCACTTATTAATCCGGGAACTGTGCCGCGCGCTCGGGCAGCGCGCGGCAGTTGACAGCGAATCCCTCCCTCTCCGCCTCAACCCCACTTCTCGGTCTTCATCTGCTCCTTGGGCAGACCGAGATCGTGGATCACCAAATGCTCCACCGCCTCGACCATTTCGTTGGTGCCGCAGGCGTAGAAGACGGTATTCGCCGGATCGTCGACAAAGCTCTTAACCCACTCGGGAGTGATCCGACCGCGGCGACCGGTCCAGAAATCGTCCGGCATCAACCGCGTGCACGTGACGATGAAGTTCACCCGCGGATTCTTCGCCTCCAACTCCCGGAACTCCTCGGCAAAGATGATATCCTTGGTCGTCCGAACCGTGTAGAGGATCGTGATCCGCGTTTCGAGATTGCGGGAGGTTGCCTCGCGCAGGAATCCACGGAAAGGAGTCACTCCAGAACCGCCGGCTACACAAATGAGATGCTTACCAGGTGGATCAAAGACCGGTAGAAACCGACCGGCGGGAGGGATCACAAACATCTTGTCTCCCGCCTCCAACCAATCAACCACACTGGTCCCCATCTTCCCGTCCCGTTTAATCGTTACTTCGTAGGATCCGCGATCGAGAGCACAGGAACTGAGCGAGTAGGCCCGCTTGTACTTGGCCTTATGCGGCCAGTATACGGTTATGAACTGTCCGGTCTTGAATTCGCCGGGATCGTAGCCCTCGGGCCACTGGAAGCGGACAGTTTTGACATCCGGAAGTTCCATCTTCACGGACTCGACAAGCATTTCAGCAATGACTTTGGCCATGGGAGTGCGGCAGGAAAAGCGCCGGGCCGAGAGCTTCCGGAGAATCGGCCTAAGCTCAAGGCCCAAAGTTTAGCCAAGTCGGATCTGGGTCCAAATTCCAATCGAGGCCAACCTGGACGGAACGGATTCATCGGCGCCGGGACCAAGGCTGAAGTCCCTGCTTACCCCTTGCCTTCGGCACTTGGCAGCACCGCCGTCGCTGACATCCGGAGGCTAATTCGGAAACTTGCGAAACCGCCTACCAAATGTCGGCGGTACCGGAGGAAGGCAGCCTGCTTCAGCCGTTTACTTGGTTCCCAAGTCGAGGCAGACCGCTTCTTTGGTGCTCCGAGCATAGACCCGACCGTTGCTGACCACGGGCGAACCCCAGCACTTTCCGTCCAACACCTCCGCCCGGGCGAGCTCGTGGTACCCCTTGGGCGTCGCCTCAATCAGAACCAATTGACCGGCATCACCCAAGGCTAGCACCTGGTTCCCCGCCAGAATCACCTGCCCGGGACCAAACCCCGACTGCTCCCACTTCACCTTACCGGTCGCGACCTCGACACACTTCACGGGTCCATCGCCGTACTCCTTGAACTGGAACATGCCATACAGATGACCGTCGTGCAGCACTGGGGTAGACCAGTGATTCGCCAACAGTTTATCTCCTTTGATTCGATAGATCTCTTGGGCCGTCCAGGTGTCTCCGTTCTTCGTAACCCGACAGGCCCCGGCCCCGACACCGTAGCCTGCCGAACAATAGACGATGTCTCCGGCCACCACGGGGGAAGCCGCCGTCGACACACTGAAGGGAAAGGCATAGCGCCACAGTTCCTTCCCCGTCTTGGGCTCCACGGCCAGCAGGCCTGATTTTAAGAAGAAAATCACCTGTCGCTGACCAGGCAGCGTCGCGGGAGTCGGCGTCGCGTGGGTCATGGTCTCATCAAACGCTTTCCAGACCACGTCTCCCGTCTGGGCGTTGAACGCGAGTAGTGATTGCCCCGCCCCGCCCCCGGCAACCAACACCAACCCCTGCTCCACCAGCGGCGAGGCAGCATTCTCCCACATAATGTTACTGCCGCCGAAATCCTTCAGGAGATTCTTCTGCCAAACCAGGTCGCCTGTATTGGCGTCAAAACAACTCAGGACCAGTTTGGCGGAAGTCACATAAACCTTCCCATCACTTAAAGAGGGAGTCGAGCGCGGGCCATCACCGCCCTTATTGTCTGCGGTACCCGCGTTCCCGCCGTCGTGGCCGTATTTTGCCGGTCCCAACGACTTCATCCACAGTTCGGCTCCAGTATCGGCCTTGCGGGCAATCACGACCTCTTGTTTGGCCCCCTCCAATTCGCGCAATTCCAGGTTGAACACCCGGCTCTCCGCCACGACCAGGGAACTGAATCCCATTTCGCTGGGAACCTTCCAGACCACCTTGGGTCCGGTGGCCGGCCATTTCGTGGCGACCTTTTCAGGAGTAGTTCCGTCCCCGTGAGGACCGCGGATAAAGGTCCAATTTTCCGCCAGGAGCAGCGCGCCGGAAACCAGGTTGATCAGGATTGAAACGCGAATGGATAGGTGCATGACAGCGGGTAAGTTTCGAGAACAGCGGGCTAGGTCAATTGGATTTCCTCGACTCACGGAAAGAGTCCGCGAATCTTCTTCGCCTCCCAAACGCGCTGGATGCCCAAAGTCATTGCCGCCAAGCGCAGCGGAATATTTTCCTTTCGTGATAACGCCAGGGTTTGCCCGAAGGAATTTTCCAAAATTCGGAACAGCCGGTCCATCACCTCTCCTTCGGTCCAGAAAAACGACTGGAGGTCCTGGACCCACTCGAAATAGCTCACCACCACGCCGCCGGCATTGCAGAGGATGTCGGGAATCACCACCACATCCCCGCGCTCATTCAAGATGGCATCCGCCTCCGGCGTGGTCGGACCATTGGCCCCCTCGGCGACGATGCGGCACCGGAGCTTGCCCGCATTGGCGCCGGTGATCTGACGCTCGAGGGCTGCGGGTACCAGGACGTCGCACGGCAACAACAACATGACCTCACCACCGATCGGTTCGGCTTCGGGAAAACCAGCCACCGTCCGGTGTTCCGCCACCCACGCATCCAACTGTCGCATGTCGAGCCCGCGCGGATTGTAGACCCCGCCATTGGCATCACTGACCGCGATGATTCTAAGCCCCTGTCGGACGAGCGACTGAGCCGCCACGGCCCCCACATTGCCGTAACCTTGAATGACCGCGGTGGCGCCGGAGGCCGTCAGGTTGAGAGTATCCATGGCGCGACCGGCCAGGTACGCCACGCCGCGTCCGGTCGCTTCACGGCGACCAAGGGATCCGCCAATGCCGACGGGCTTACCGGTGACGACCCCAGGCACTGAATGGCCGGCGTGGACCGAGAAGGTGTCCATCATCCAGGCCATGGTTTGCTCGTTGGTACCGAGATCCGGTGCTGGAATGTCGAGTTGAGGCCCAATGAAGCCGACGAGTTCCTGGGTATAGCGCCGGGTAAGCCGTTCCAGTTCGTGGTGGGAAAGCTTCCGCGGATCTACAGCCACTCCACCCTTCGCCCCGCCATACGGCAGGCCGGTCAGGGCGCATTTCCAGCTCATCCACATGGCCAGGGCTGCCACCTCCCCCAAGGTGACGTCCGGATGATACCGCACGCCACCTTTGGTCGGCCCCAGGGTAAGGTGATGCTGCACGCGGTAGCCGGAATAGACTTGGGTTGAGCCGTCATCCATCCGCACCGGCACGGCGACCGTCAGAGCCCGTTTGGGGGCTTTGAGCAAAACCCGGTCCGCGGTGGACATCTGTAATCGATCAGCCACCAAATCGAATTGCTGGCAGGCCATGTCGAAGACGGGGTGACGGTAAATATCCATAGAGGTTGCTAGTCTGAGCTCGATCCAGACTGACCGCGGAACTGTTGCGGGGGAAAAGGCGCTTCGCAATGACGGTTCCGCTGTGCTCAATTCAGCGCGTGGCACCGGTCAGTCGAACAGATTTGGAGGAACGGGAACGGCAATTTCTGGCACCCTATGCCCAGTTCAGCGGCAACGCGCGCGGTCGGATTCATCGGGAAGATCCACCCACCTGGCGCACCCAGTTCCAACGAGACCGCGACCGGGTCATCCATTCGCGCGCTTTTCGCCGTCTGGAATACAAAACGCAGGTCTTTCTCAATGGCACCGGCGACCACCTGCGCACGCGTCTGACCCACACGATGGAGGTCGCCGCCATCTCGCGAAACATCGCGCGCGCCCTGGGCCTGAACGAGGATCTCGCCGAGACCATCGCCCTCGCGCACGACCTCGGACATTCGCCCTTCGGACATACCGGCGAGCACCGACTTAACCAACTGATGAAGGGCCAGGGCGGCTTCGAGCACAATCGCCAGAGCCTCCGCGTGGTCGAAAAACTGGAACGTAAGTATCCCCGATTCACCGGACTAAACTTGAGCTGGGAAGTACGCGAAGGACTCGCCAAGCATGATGCCGAGTTCGATCTTCCGACCGAAGGCCCGCGGTTCGAATACCACCAACCATGTCTGGAGGCGCAGATCGCCAATCTGTCCGACGAAATCGCCTATTACAGCCACGACTTGGATGACGGGCTCGACCACCGGTTGCTCGACGAAAAGAAACTCCTCGCCGAAGTGAAGGTCTGGGCCGCCGCGGCCGGCGAGGTCAAGCGACTCTTCGGTGTCCTGCCCGCGGAAAGCCGTCGCTATTACACCATCCGTCAGATCATCGACCAACAGGTGACCGACGTAGTCCTCACAACCTTGACCCATCTGCAGAAGGCCGGAGTTCAGACGGCGGATGACGTCCGGGCCTGGCGCAAACCGCTCGTCAGCTACAGCCCTGACCGGCGGAGGGTCAACTTGGAGCTCCGGAAATACCTGTATCGAAACCTCTACTACAATCCGGTCGTCGCGGAACCCAACGGCCGGGCGGTCCGGATGCTCGGTGAAGTCTTCGCTGCCTATTTGAAACGGCCCGAGGAAATGGGCCGAGGCGCGCGCCAACAGGTTGGCGCGCTCGGGTTACATCGCGCGGTCTGTGACTATGTGGCCAGCATGACCGACCGTTATGTCATTCAGGAACACACGCGGTTGTTTGGACTCGCGATCGAGCGGATTTGAGGGGAACACGACTGCTCAGGGGAGCTTCCGACGAAATTCGCGACAGGCCTGAACCACATCCGCCGCTTGCAATATCGCGGAGACCACACAAATCCGGGTAGCCCCAGCCGCCAGTACTTCAGGGAGATTTTGTAAGGTGATGCCTCCTATGGCAAACCAAGGAAGCGTCACATTTTCCGAAGCCCAGCGGACGTAATCCAGCGTCACGGCCGCCCGCCCAGGTTTCGTCCCAGTCGGAAACACGGGACCCATGGCGAGGTAATCCGGCCCAGCCAAGGCGGCGCGGCGCGCCTGATCCGGCGCATGGGTACTAAGGCCGAACTCGACAGGGAAACCTTCGGTCCGAAGTTCCGCCACTCGGGTATGGCCCGCTTCGAAGAAATCCTCCTGCCCGAGGTGGCAGACCTCCGCGCCCACTTCCCGGGCAATCTCAAGGTAGTCGTTGATTACGAGGCGAACTCCCGCCGTGCGGGTGACGGGGGCGATGGCTTGGGCTAATCGACGAATCTCAGCCGGATCCAGTCCCTTAGCCCGAAGCTGCAGCAGATCGGCCCCACCGGCACATAACTGGCGGGCCAGTTCGATCGGATCACGACGCGCCAGGTAAGCCGTGTCGACAAACGTGTAGAGCCGACACTCGCGAAGGGGCTTCAAAGTAGGCAGGTCGAAGGTCGACGGATTCAGCGCCTGACTGTGGTGTGGAGCCGCAACCAGTCGGTATCGGTCTTACTGGTCGTACTCGGTACTCCGCTGTGAACCGCATGAAAGTCGCCCTTATAGGTCGGCTTGCTGAACTTCGAGTCGCGCCACTTGTGACCCTCGGCATGACCGTCGGCCATGGAAAAGCTGGAAACCTGGCCGTGGTAGCTTCCGGGCACATGATAAACCCCCGCGTTACCTGTCATGTTCACCCCGAAAAACGGCCGGCAGATGCTCTCCGGATGAATTTCCCCGAAGACGAAAATATCGCTGGGCCCGATCACTTCGCCGATCTTTTTGGGCACGGTCCAAACCCGGCTGTCACCTTGACCGTTATAGGGCAACCCCGTCCAGGCCACGAAGGAGTTCATGGCGTAACTGCGCGGATTACGGGCCTTTCGTCCATTAATGGTCACGGTGAAGCGGTCACCCGGGCACTTAAAGCTACCCTTGGCCTTCAAATAGGGGGCAATCAAAGAAACCCGGGCGTTGATCAAACCGTCGGCCGACCCCTCCAACAAATTGCTGCCCTCACGTCCCTCGGTCCACAGCTTGGGAACGAAATTGGCCGGCGGATTGACCAGATTTACCCCGGCATCGCCCTCACCATTGGGCGCAAAGTGGTCCTGGAAATCCGTCGCATAGAGCAACGACGCCATGATGAGTTGCTTGGTGTTATTGAGGCAGGCGATCCCGCTGGCCTTCGTCTTCGCGTTCGAAAGCGCCGGCAACAGCATGCCCGCCAGAATAGCGATGATCGCGATCACCACCAGCAACTCAATGAGCGTAAAGCCGCGGCGGCGGGCCAAAGGAGGGTTGAACGTCATGCTGTCCCACCAACCTACCGACCGATCCTACGGCTGCAAGTCCGCAAGTAAGGCTTCCACCTCGGCCAGCGGACCTTCGTGATGCTGAGCCAGCGCCAGATCGCGCGCCCGCTGGAAGGCCGCCAGGGCCGCCGGCCGATCCCCCAGCTCCAGGTCGCATTTCCCTACCAAAATCTGGACCGCCATCCAATCGGGTTTCTTGCGCAGGGCGTGCCCCAAATTGTCCTTGGCTTCAGCAAAGCCCCCCCGGTCAAAGAGCGCCTTACCCAGACTGAAACGCGCCAACTCGTTGTCCGGAAACTGGGCAACCATCTGCCGATGTCGTTCAAGTGGATCCATCGCGGAAGACAGTGCCGCAATCAGCCTCGACCCCAAAACGCATTTTGCTCAACAGCCGAATACCCTATTCGAGTTTGCCCGAATTCACCCAAAACTCTCAACTCTCAACCCTCAACTCTCAACCCTCAACTCTCAGCTCTTAGCTTTCAGGCTTTCAGGCTTTAGCCTTCAATTTTCCCGCCCCTGCCCACAAATTGTTTTGCTCCCGGACCCTTTCCGCTTTCCCTGTAGGGCCATGCCGAAAAGCACCTGGATTATCGCCGGCATTCTCTCGACCCTAGTTTTGTTGGCCGTGGCCTTCCTTCAACTACGTTCGACGGAACAGGCGCGCCGCCGAACCGACGCGTTCGCCACCGAAACCACAACCGCCCTTACGGCCGCCGCCAGCACCAACGCCACCCTGGCCACCGAACTGCAGGCCGCCCTGGGTCGGGTCGCCGAATTGGAGGAAGCAGTGGCCCAAGCCGCCCAAGCCCAAGCCGGACTCGAATCCCAGATGCGCACCGAACTCGAGTCCCGCGACGTGACCATCTCCGAACTGCGGGGGAAACTGACCGTGGACATCTTGGACCGAATTCTATTTCCCTCTGGCGAGGCACGTCTGAAACCCGAAGGCGAGGCTATGTTGACCAAGGTGGCTAGCATCCTGGCCAAGTTTCCTGACCGCGCGGTTCAGATTGTGGGACACACTGACAACGTTCCCATTCGCAGCCGGACGGCCGAAGGATTCACCGAGAACTGGGCCCTGTCCGCCGGTAGGGCCGTTTCCGCGGTGCGTTACCTGACGGAACAGGCCGGGGTAGATCCCCTTCGCCTCAGCGCGGTCGGTTGCGGTGAATTTCGTCCAATTGCTCTCAACGACACGGTCGAAGGACGGGCCCGCAATCGCCGGATCGCCATCGTCGTGTTACCCGAAGAATTTGCAGCCCCCGACGTGAAACTTCGCCCTCTTACCCCGGACGCAAAACCCACCCCCGACCCGCCGGCCGCACCCGCGCTCTGATTTGGTTAAGGGAGGACTCCTGCGCGGTGGCCCCGCGCCCCCGCGCGAAGCGAAGGGACGCTTCCGGTCGGAGCGACGCCGCGAGGTCCACCAGGCCCACCCTCCAAATTTCGATCCGGAACTTCGCCCGGCCCGAGACGGCGCCAGGCGCCATCACCTACCCAACCCGGTACGGTTGAGCCCACTGGTAAACCTCCCGTCGCCTAGGATAAATCCCTTCCCCGCGCGCTCCACCCTTGCCGCCAAGACGTGGCCACGATACTTGCAAGCGCGTGAGTTCTCCCGCCTCTGCTGCCGCCGCTCCAGCGGTTTCCTCGCCGGCCTCTGACCGGTGGCCGCCGCAGATCAAGTTCATCATCGGAAACGAAGCCTGCGAACGGTACAGCTTTTACGGGATGAAGGGCATCCTGGCCGGTTACATCACCGGCGAAGTGCTGCGTGGGGGATTGGGGCACACCAAGGATACCGCCACGATGTGGATTCACCTCTTCATCATGGCCAATTACTTCATGCCGCTCCTCGGCGCTTACGTCTCGGATCGGCTCTGGGGCCGTTACAAGACCATTCTCTGGATCTCCCTGTTCTATTGCGCCGGCCACGGCGTACTGGCCCTGAGCGATCTCACGACGAATCAGGAGACCCGCACCTGGATGCTCTGGGGCGGTCTGGCCCTGATCGCCTTTGGGGCCGGCGGAATCAAGCCCTGCGTCTCGGCCTTCATGGGCGATCAGTTCCAGGAGGGTAAATCGCGGCTCTACGAAAAGGCGTACGCGACTTTTTACTTCACCATCAATTTTGGGTCCTTTTTCTCGTTCCTCACCATTCCATTCATCGCCAAAACGTATGGCTATGGCTGGGCCTTCGGTATTCCCGGAATCCTCATGGGCCTCGCCACATTCATCTTCTGGTTGGGCCGGCATCGCTACATCCGCGTCCCGCCGGCTCGGGAAACGAAGGTGGCCGGATTTTTCCCAGTACTTATAGCCGCCCTGAACAACCGCCAACCCGGAAAAGGCTTTTGGGAAGGCGCCCGTTCCCGTTTCTCCGCCGAAGAGGTCAGTGCCGCTCAATCGGTTCTGCCCGTGCTCAGCATCTTCATTCTCATCCCGCCGTTTTGGGCGATGTTCGATCAACATTCGTCCACCTGGGTCCTGCAAGCGCAGTCGATGATTCCCGTCAAAATCACCGATCGTTACACCATCGGCGGGGAGGAAATGCAATCCTTGAATCCGCTCCTCGTGATGATTCTCGTGCCACTGCTCACCGGCGTTCTGTACCCACTCCTCGGCCGATTAATCACCCCGCTCCGGCGCATCGGTCTCGGCATGTTTGTGGCCGGTTTTTCGTATCTGGTGGTGGCCTGGATTCAACAGCGCCTGGCCGCCGGAGCCCAAATGAGCGTCCTGTGGCAGGGGCTTCCTTACCTCATTCTGACGACGGCGGAAGTACTGGTCTCCACCACCGGTCTAGAATTCGCTTACACCCAGGCGGCCAAGAGCATGAAGAGCATCATCATGAGCTTCTGGTTGCTCACCGTGGCTGCGGGGAATGGCTTGGTCGCCCTGATCACGAAGTTCGGCGGCTCCGGCAGCCACGATGCTTCGGTCACCCCGGGCCGCTTCTTGCTGTATGCCCTCATGACCTTCGTGGTCTCGGCGATCTTTGTGGTGGTAGCCCAGTTTTATCGCTATCGCGAGACCTCCCCAAGCGGATCGGCGCGCGCCTGAAGAGCGATTGGCACGGAGCGAGAGAGCCGGGTTAAGTGCTGGCCGCAGACCGGTATCGCTGGTACTTCCTCAGCTCGTCCAACACTAAGCCCCACCCACCTCATCATGTACCGCGTCAAAGGAGCCGATCAAAAAGAATACGGGCCCGTCAGCGCCGACCAGATCGTTCAGTGGATTCGCGAGAACCGGCTGAACCGGTTCTCTCTGGTCCAGAAGGAAGGCGAACCCTCCTGGAAAGCGCTCGATCAATTCCCCGAGTTCACCGAAACCCTCGGAGCGGTTCCCACTCCAGCTTCGGCGCCGGCGCCACCGGTCCCGGTAACGCCTCCCCTACCCACCGGCCAAACTCTCACCGCCGCGCCGATCTACACGCCCGTGGCCGATCCCCAGGGGGCCTCGGGCAGGGTCAAAGGTCCGGCGATCGGCCTGATCCTGATTGGCATTGCCGGTATTCTGTTAACGCTGGGTGGAATCTTGGCCAAACCCAGCATGATGGAGTTCTTTCTGGAAGCCGCCCGGAACGCCAATCTGCAAATTCCGGCGGAACAGCTCGACCAGATCCAAGCGGAGCAATCCAAGGGTGTCGGCTTGCGCGATTACCTGAATTTGGGCCTGAGCCTCGTGCTTTATGGAATCGTCATTGCCGGGGCCCTGAAAATGATGCGTTTGGAAAACTGGGGACTCGCTCTGGCCGCCGCCATCATTGCCATGCTGCCATGCAGTTGCTGTTGTTGCGTCGGCATTCCCATCGGCATCTGGGCCGTCATCGTGCTCAATCGACCGGAAGTAAAAACTGCCTTCCGCTAACATGCCCCCGGTTGCGACCAGTGCGCCTCCGGTTCAGCCGCTCACCGGAGCTGTGGCCCGCCGACGGATTCCCTGGTGGGCCGGGGTGCTCGCCGTGGCGGGCCTGGTCGGGTTGGTCGTATTGGCTCGGGTAGAACCGGCCGGCCAGGGATTTTTCCCGCGCTGCTGGCTCTTTCAGACCACCGGACTGCGCTGTCCCGGCTGCGGAGCCACGCGAGCCCTCCACGCGCTCCTGCATGGAAATCTGACCGAGGCCATCCGACTCAATGCCCTCCTGGTCTTGGCGCTGCCGGCCGGAGCGTGGTTGGCCCTCCGGGGGATGCGGGGCTGGTGGACCGGGCGTTGGTGGCGAGACCCGGTGACCCATCCGGCTGGTCTGGCGGTGCTCTCGGGTCTAGCGATGGGATTCGGTCTAGCCCGGAACTTCGCTTGGTGAAGGAAGGAAAACCCTCCTATTTGCTGTGATAAAATCCTGACGTCTGGGCGTGCCGTCGCTTGCGTGTTCCCGAAGTTCCCGCCTCAATTGGGCTGGTCGTCGCCCCTTTCGCCCCGATAGCTCAAATGGATAGAGCAGTCGTTTCCTAAACGACGGATCCAGGTTCAATTCCTGGTCGGGGCACCATTGATAATCAGCAAGTTGTGTGGTTTCCAGAAGAGAACGTTGACTGCGGTTCAACACTGGTTCAACAGTCGGTGTATGGACGCGACGAACCGTGCTGAGCCGAAACTAGGGCCCGTTCGCTTTCGACTGGGGCGCACGGTGGTGAAGATCTACCCCAAACCCGCCACCGACTCCCGAAAAGCGGGATTCCAATTGGCCGACTACAGCACGGGAAAACGACGCTTTCGTTGGTTTCCCGATTTAAAGGAAGCGAAACAGGAAGCCGCGCGAATCGCATCGTTGATCAACGCTGGGGACCAAGAAGGCGCCAGCATGACGGGCGAGGAGCGGCGCCAACTCGTCCGATCTTCAACCCTGATTGAACCGTACCATCTCGATGTGGCGACCGCCTGTGAGCTATTCGCCCAGGCTGCCAAGCTGGTCGGCCCCCACCAGGTGGTTGCCGCGGCCGAGCAATTCGCCAAGCAACATCCTGCTACCCGGGAGAAGCGCCCCTTAAAGGAAAGTGCCGAGGCCTACCAGGAGGCGAAGGAGCAACGAAAGCGCAGCCCGCGCACCCTGAAGAGCCTCGCGTTCTACCTCGGCCGCTTTGTCGAGGCGCACCCGGAAAAGGACCTGAGTGATTTTACCGGCCCCGACATTCAACGCTGGTTGGATGACCTGAAACGCGATGACGGAAAGCCGTTGTCGGCTATTAGTCGGCGGCATTATCGAATCATTATTGGGGGGTTCTTCGGATATTGCCACCGCCGCGGATTCATCATTGAAAACCCCGCCGTCACACTTGAGAAGGAAAGCGCGGAGACCCAAGAGGACGTGGAGTTCTGGAATCCGGAGGAAACTCGAAGACTGCTCGCCCAAGTGCCCAAAATCGCCCGGGACGCACTAGTGGTTCAACTGTTTTGCGGCTTACGGGCCTCCGAGGCCTGCGAAATCCTCTGGCGTGACGTGGATTTGGAGGCGGGCCACATTCAGGTGGCGAGAGAGAAGGCTAAGACGAGATCCCGGCGTCTCGCCCCGATCACGCCCAACGCCAAGAAGTGGCTTTCCGCGAAAGGCCAACCGGATTCAAAGGTCTATCCAGAACACCCCGACACCTTCAGCGACCGGGTAACAGAAGGTTGTAAATTGGCAGGGATCCGTCGCCTCAAGAATGGAGCCCGACATTCCTGCATTACCTATAGCGTTGCCCTTACCGGAGACGTTTCCCGGGTTGCCCTCGATTGCGGGACCTCCGCCAGCATGGTCTTCAACCATTACCGTGGGCTCGCCACGAAGGAGGCGGCCCAGGAATTTTTTCGAATCGAACCGCCCGGCAGTACGAATCCAAATTAGGCACCTCCCGCCCCAATCCGTTGGGGTTGATCACTTCCTTCCAGGTCGGTCTCACCGGAGATTTCCATCGTTCCAAGTTCCCAGCGGAACCTCCGGACCCGTTCCGAAGGATCAACCACCGGAATGAATGCGAACATCCCCACCCTCCCGCCCGTTTCCCCGAATCCGACCCAACTCGCGACCAAACGGGAAGTCGCTCGATTTCTCCAGGTCACGCCCCGAACCATCGAAACCTACCAACGACTGGGATTGCCCCACTACCGACTCGGACCCCGGCGAAATCGTTATGACCTTGCCGCGGTCAAAAGATGGTTGGAAACACGCGGTGGGCTGTGAGCTCGAGGCCGTGGAGAATAACAGGACGCTTCACCCGTAATCCAGTCCACCCCGGCCTTTGAACTGTGGAACCAAACCTATCTTCAATGACTGCGGACATCTCGATGAACAGCACATCCCTGGTGGATCCCGGTTTACTCAAGCAATTGAGTCGCGTGCCCCAACACACCACCGGAGGTGTTCTGGACGTGTGCACTTGTGACGGGTTTCCTCAAATCCGGCCGGTGACGATCGCGTTTCTGGCCCGACGGATGGGTATCGCCACCGAACTCCTGTCTGAACCGAACTGAGATGGATCTCTCGAAGCACGGCGAGATAGCCGACTTACTCGGCCAGTTGATCGAAGCTGGCCAAGCCTGCGAATTCACCTGCAGCGCACCCGATGACCGTGCGGTCTGTCGCGTCACCCTGCAAAGCGGCCTGATCAGCACCGCCCCCTTTCTGGAGGCACTTTCGCAACCTGGACCGAACCTTACAGGGCCTCGGGTGGTGTGGATTGGCTCGACCCGATATGTCCTCGCCGCGGACGCCTGGACACGGTTCCTGAGTAGCGCGGAATTCGAAGGAATCACGATCACGCTCCAGACACCACGGGAGGTAACCTGCGTCATCGGTGCCCGCGGGCCCATCCTCGCCCGACTGGCTGCCGATTCCCTTCCACCCAGCTTGGTCCCGGATCCGGACAGCATTGTCTCCCGGCGACTGGACCGCGGCAGGAAGGTGGGCCGGGCGGCGAAGGATCGATGGAACCTGGCGAATGCCACGGTAACGGCCAGCCGGCTGCTTGAATTGGAAGCCGCTGGGGAGGCGGTCGCCTTCGACGCCATTCACAAGGATGCCGTTCTGCCGCGAAAATCCCTAGCGGACCTGCGCACTGGCGGCGTCGCACCGGCGGTGGCGGCATTGTGGATCCTGTCACGGCGAGATCTTTCGGTCCGACCGTCGCGCTCCCAGACTGCCCGAAACGCCTTTGCCACGGTGGTCCCGGCGGTATTCTCGAAGATTCAGACCGCCGGCAGTTTGGCGACAGCGCTCGCCGAGCTGGCTTCGTTAAAATCAGTTTCGGATCGACCCGCCGAGGTCATTGGCGCGCGTTTGGCCCGATTCGTGGCCAATATAGCGCTTCCGAAGGCTTGGTGGCGACTGCCGCTCAGCGTCAGGAAACTGGAGGCCCTAGAGAAACTAGGTGACGACGCTGCCTGGGCAGCGGCCGAAATACTGCTGGCTGGTCGCCGCGCCCCTGGGTCGCGCGCACCAATCGGTATGCCTACCCGCGCGAACAAACCGCTGGCCGGCATGGTCCGGGTCGGGCCGTCGCTGCCGCCAGCCGACCCGGAAACCCTGGTGGCCGAATGCGGTCTGTCCGGCATCGAGCTGGGAAATTCATTGGGCGCCCGGAAGGGAACCCAGCTGATCCAGCTGCTGGCGGGTGCCTTGCTCGATTTACGCCGTGTCCTGGGAGACTGGATTGTGGGCCTGGCCAAGGTGGGCAATCTCGCCGTCGGCCTCGGAGCCCGCGGCCACGGTCGCAGCCTGGCGCACTACGAGCCGGGGTTACGGGTCATCAACCTGACCAGGACGGCGGGCGATGGCAGTCTGGCGCACGAGCTGGGCCATTTTGTCGATCACATGGTGGCGTCCCTCGGGCCCAAGGGCCCGTTGGATTTCCTGTCTGAAAACGTCTCAAGCACTTCCGCTGCGAATGGGCACCCGGTCGTCTTGGCCATGGGCCGGGTCATGAATTCGATTCGGAACAGTTCCGGGCACCGGCTATTGACCGGCGATCCGGCGGCAAGGCGTTACTTTCGGCCGGGCTGGGTCCTGGCGGCGTGGGAGCTCGCCGATCAGCATCGGCGACAGTTTCGCGAGGGTCGACGGGCGCGCGCAAACTCGCAGACGCTTGCGGATTCATTGGCCAAATGGACAAGCACCGGGATCACCGTTAACACGGCCGCACTTGGCGAGTCCGATTATTTCGAGGAAGCGAAGCAACTTGGTGACTACTGGAAGCGGCCACGGGAACTGTTCGCGCGGGCCTTTGAGTCCTACGTCGAGGACGAGCTCTTAGCCCGGGGCGAAGCCAACGAATTCCTCGTTGCCGGAACGCGCACTGACTATTCCCGATGCCGAGGATGTCCTTACGCCCAAGGTGACGAGCGTCGGCTAATCGGGAGAGCAATGGCCGAATTCGTGGCCCGTGTGAGCGAACACTTGGGATAGTACCGGACGGGCTGCGAACGAATGTTCTCCAGGTCACGCAGCCCGAAGGTGTCCCGGATGAAGAGAGGAAAGGCGTCCCTTCCGGAGGCCGAAGAGGTCCCACGAAACCGCTGGCGGTGACGCCCCTCGGGCGGAACCACTACCGCCGCAATGGCCGTCAGACATTTGGCCGCTTCCGTGCCTCGAGGGGGGACATCACGCCAACGTGCTGGCTAATGTCATCAGTCGTGACACCCGTTTTCCAATCTTCGCGCTACGGCCCAACCGGCAACAGCCTCGTCGTTTTCTCGACTCCGTGTCAGATTCTCCGCCCTTTAGGGACGCTTCCTGCGACGGCCATTCCTAAAATTATTTTGGCCGGCCGCAAACCTCACCTTGCCGCCGCCGCCTCGGAGCAATCACCCTTCAGACAAGACGTTTAGCCGCCCGGAACTCACCGTGAGGATCCCCGGCAATCAATTTTCAAAACCTGATGCCTCCGCGAACCGAATCTCCTTTCGATTCCTGCGCGAATCCCGGCTGCGAGGCCAGGGTGCCCGTCCGGAGGATCCTCGACCCCTACAAAGGCCTCATCAACGACCCGCCTGCAGCTCGGGCGGCATGTGCGTGCAGTCAGGAGATTTCCTCAAATCCTGGGCAACGACAATTATTCGTGTACTTCAGCGACAATTGGAAATGCCCACTCGGGACTCCCCCGATCGGGTACCGGAGAAGGGCAACGCCGCCCCGG
>Ga0209591_10003758_pt1 | contig 17472 bp, 14 predicted proteins | sample MAT01_FD_187207 | JGI IMG/M metagenome (GOLD analysis project Ga0209591, IMG submission 187207) | Freshwater microbial communities from Lake Fryxell liftoff mats and glacier meltwater in Antarctica - MAT-01 (SPAdes) (version 2) | ecosystem: Environmental > Aquatic > Freshwater > Ice > Liftoff... | reverse complement strand
AAAAAGACCATGATTTTCTTGGTTTTTCCACAAGCACAAAATTGTGTGCGTTTCAGCCAAGTCTTTAATGTGGATAATGACCCTCAAACCCTTATCAGGCAACAAGCACCAAATTCTGAACTATCTGGCATTCGGTAGCCGATACATCAGACACTCTGGTATTTTGCAGACTCAACCATCAAGCTCTTACCAGTGTTAGCTGTGAGCGGATAGGAGAGGTGGAGACGATAGGTCATTGTGGAGGCTGTTCCTAGCTTCTCGTTCTTCATGCCAGCGTAAGCCCAGAAAACAAGCGATCGTGAGCATCTGTCCTGGTTCCTCCATTTGAGTGATGATGAAACCCAGAACTGCTGTAGAAAGTAGTAAAAACTTGCAAAAATCGTCTATACAAATCCTGCGCCACATAATGGAGCAGAGATATAAATAAGAACTCAGACCAACAATACCTACATCTCCCCAGATACCAACCCATGTAAACATAGGAAAGAATATCGTTGATTCTTGTGGGAGATAGGTGCTATTAATTACGTTCCAAAACTCTTGTGTTGCGGGATGAATAGTAGCTCCTAGAGGCATTAGCAGATCTTTATAGTCCTTTAAAACCCATCCTCCTAAACGAGTTGCTGTATGTCCTGGACCTAAACCCAAAAGCCAATCTAACGGAGTTTTAAAATACGAAGGTATAATCCGGAATGCAGCAAACTTGGTTTGAGCTGCCAATCCATCCCATCCCCAAATCGGTCGATTTGTCCAATTTTGATAAGATGCTAATAGTTCTGACTCTAAATTTGAAAGCGCCCAACTAAGGCTGAGAATAGCAATGAATCCAACAGTTATGTACCCCAATAATCTTACAGGTTTTTCCACTTTTGTTGCAGCAAGCAATCCCCAACCTACAACTAATCCTAGCAATACCTGTTTTGAGTCGGAAACCTGGATTTGATACACAGCCCCTAAAAAGGGCATGATTCGAGTCCACAAAGATAAATGTTGGAAGTGATTAAAAAAATAAAGGGAGAAATAAAATGATACTGTACAGGATATATAGTTTGCAGCGCTCCCTCCGCCACCGCCAAAAACTCCTGTAATATTGTCTGCAAGTGTCCCTCCCTGAGGTTTTGGATAGATACCTATTGGCATAAGAATTGATTGAACGATCGCAAGAAATAAATTAAATAAAGCAAAACCGAGTAGCCAATACCGAAACTTTCTTAGCCTTTCCCCAGAAAGAGGAATAGATATTATGGCGGCTAAGATCATAAAAGACTCTGCCTGAAACATAAACTGCAAGAAAATATTAACTAGTCCTGCTCCATTCAGCAAAGCACTTGCAATTATACAAGTGAGAAAAATAAACATGCCTAGCAGCAACTCAAAAACAACTCTGATTGCTTTACGATCGCGAGTTCTAGTTGTCAAAATTGCTATCAAAAAAATGCCAGGGATAACTCCAAAATGAAAAAAATTAATGATTGATGGTGCTTTAAAAGAAACCAAAAGCCGAGGAAAGAAAGCGGTCGCAAAGCCTATGATGATTAGTGTGGAGTTGCTAATCGTCCCTTTATTCTTTTTGATAGCTACTTGGGAGACCATAAGGATACTAATAATTAACTAAAGATCGTAGTCAATCAGAATAAAGTTATTACGCTGATAGATAAAAGTTTAAAAGTTTCTGAGCCACACTTGATTTTGAAAAGCGTGGATCAGTTGAGTCATGGCTTATTGCAGGTTGAGAAAGAGAAAAAGCCATCGCGTTTGTCAAATTATTAATGGAGTCATCATTCAATTTAAAGTAAGTGCAGTTGGAGGAACTAACTTCCTGGAAAATGGGGATATCTGAACAGACTACTCTGGGTGATAAGGACAAAGCCTCGACTAAGGGGAGACAAAACCCTTCAGTAGATGAAGGAATGGCAAAAAGTTCACAGTTTTTGTAGAGCCAACACAGTTCGTCATCGGTAATTGAAGAGAGAAGGAGAACCTGTTCCTGCAAAGCCAGAGTCTGAATTTGATGTAGGAGATTCTCTGTTTCGGGACCAGAAGTGCCAACGATCAGTAATTTTGTAGAAGGGTTCAGAATGCCATTCTTTTGCAAGGTGTGATAAGCATGGATCAGTAAATCTAAGTTCTTGTTTTTTCGATGCTGGCCAACGCAAAGAAAAAATCTAAAGCGTTCCTCGGAAGCAATTTTTTCAGGAATTCTAGGATTGACGTGACTAAAATCTACATAGTTATAGATAACTGTGATCTGCTTACGGTAATTAATGTTTGGGAAATAATGCTTAAGGGAGTTCAAGGTGCATTGGGAAACACATGAGAGACCATCACTCTGATCAACACATTGCCTTAAAAACCAACGGTTAAACCAAACCTGAGGATAGCCAAAGTTCTCTGGACACTCATAGGGATAGAGATCGTGAATCGTGGCTACTACGGGGGCTTTAAACCACTGACGGACAAAGGGAAAGGGAAAGGACTGGTGAATGATATCGGGATGTAGGCGATCGGCTAATTTGGGTAACCCAAATAGGAACCAACGATTCCTTGAAAGAGAACTATTTTTAATGGACACATCGATTAAATCGATCTTGGATGACAAAACTTTAAACGTCTCTTCAAAGTAAGATTTTTGCCATTCACCTACAACTAGGGTCACCTTGGTCACTTCATCAGTTTCTGCCAGACATTGAGCCAAATTTGCGGCATGCCTGCACACGCCAGTAGGCTTCAGAGGTCGATGCAAGGACGGAATCAGAACGTGCATTTTTTAACTATTGCCTATTGAGAGTTATCCGGGATTCTATATCATTGGTCAAAATAAGCGAGAGATTTTCAATTGATCTCTCCGCATAATGACTTTCAAATGCTGTGTTCTCAAGAGGAGGAACTAATTCGAGCGCTTGTTTTATTGCCATTTCCAGGTCTGATTCATCGTCATAAAGTATTCCAACTTGAGTCGGATAGTTGAGTTGATTGCTCATCATAGGAAAATTTGGACAGACAACATAAGTTCTGGCACCAATTGCATCTGCGGCAACACCACTGGTTCTGTAGAAGTACTTTGATTCTTCATAATTCAGCACGATAATGTCACACGATGTCAAAACGGCAAAGTATTTGTCTTTGCTAGATGTATTAACTAACTCCGCTTCATCCAAATTTATCTGACTGAAAGATGAGAAATCATTTGTTCCAATAATGAGTAAAAAATCCAGCTTTTTTTGAAGCTTGAGTAACAGATCCAAAGTCCTACCAGATTTCTTCTCTTGTCGTACTCTTCCAACAAGTCCAACCTTTTTCTTTTTAACCTTATTACTGTTGAGTTGGATAATCACTGCATCACTAATGAATAAACTTGATAGATCTATCCTCTCAAACGGAAATAGAAAAGAGATGTGTTGATTAATCTCTTGCTCGCTGAATCCAAGATTCTTCAAAAATAATGATCCCTCATTCACAAGGAATTTATAGCCAAAAAAATGGTATATCTTAAACATCAATCTGAGAATTGGATTGTAAAAAGCCTGTTAAATATTATGATGAGGTAAAATATAAACATTTTTAGTCCAAAATAAAGAAAAGACATATGTAAAAATTAAAAACTCTGTTGAAAATCCGTGAATTAGTACTGCATCCCTATGTCTGTCTTTTAGAATTTTTTGACCAAGTTCAATGTGGGAAATGATCAGCTGAGGTATTTTGAGGATCTTCCGAAGTCGCGAATCTTTGAGATATGGAAATAGCTTAGGCTCATTCCCTGTAATTACAAAAATGTCATACTTTGAAAGTTCAGCTACTCTATTGAGTAATGTGAAATAAAGGCAGTCGGTCATGATGGCAGTAACTCCTCTTATAGTTAGCTCGAAAAATGATTGGTCAGTCGATCAAATTTACAATAAGTGCTTAGTATTCTCTGCCGGCTTAGTTCTCATTGAACTATATATTTAATGAGAGTACTTTATAGTGGGTATTTTTCTCCAAGGTAAGCTTTCGAGAGCTTTGCAGGAAAATTCATGTGTTAACTCTTAACCATTTTCAGTAGTAATATCTTTATAAACCTGAGCAAATAAATCCCCCTTTGCTTTCCAACTATAGTAATCTTTAACTTTTTGCTGTCCTGCTTGTCCCAATTGTAGACACATTTTTTTGTCTTCGGCAAGCTTAATCATCGCTTTTGCCAGATCACTCACTGCCTGTTCTGGGCTATGTGCTGGAACTTTGATCCCGATCTCGGGCGTGACCAATTCGGATGGACCACCCAGATCCAGGCAAATAATGGGCCTACCGGATGCCATTGCCTCCAGAGGCACCCATCCGCCTGAGTCATGCAGACTCGGATGCACAAGAGTTGTACATTGACCTAACTTGACCAACACTTCCTCACGAGGCAGTAAACCCCAAAATTTCACCCGATCAGCAATCCCCAGATCTAAGCTAAGGGCTTGCAATCGCCCTAACTCAGGTCCTTCACCTAAAATCCAGTATTCAGCATCGGGGAGATTGGCTTCTGCAAATGCTTTCAGTCCCAGATGCATCCCTTTCCAATGAAGCAGGCGGGCAATATTGATGAATCGGATGGGAAACCCTGTTGGGGGCGGGCATTGGCTCAGTTGTTCAATTTCTGCTTGAGTCATGCCTGATTCAGACAAGCACTGAACATTAGTTGCACCCAATTTTCGCAGGCGTTGAGCGGTATCTTTGGTTGTTGCATAGATAATCGCACTTCGTCGAGCCGTTAACCGAGTAAACAAATCCAGTTCTCCGAGCGATCGCCATGCCCAACGCAATGACTCATAGAGCTTATTTTTCCAGCTAAAGTCAGTCCAAAACGATAGTGGAGCAGATTCACCACCTCCTACCGGTCCCCAGATAAATGGAATCGGCAGGAGGGCTAGAAAACTGGGCGAGGAGTAACGCACAAATGTGACATGGTGAATCAGATCAAAGCCGATCTCGCGGTGCAGTTTGCGTCCGACAAAATATGCCTGGATTTGCCAGAGATAGTAGTGAAGTTGCATGGCACCAGACTGTCCCCAGCGGAGGCTGTCTTTCCAGAAGGGCAGGGTGAAGTAGACAAAATGCAGGTTAGGAATGGGGTTAGCAGCCAGTTCGGCTTCAATTGCGGACTGACTCTCATCGGGTCGGGTGAATACCCAAACGTGATGATGTTTGGCAACTTCTCGCGCTACGTTCCAACCAACGCCTCGCTCAGACCCTTTACCGGGTTCACATGAATAAGCGGATATGAGAACATTCATCACCAAGGTGCCTCGTCTTTATGACCTGCTTAAACTTTTCTGAACCATCTATTTAGCGCCCTTAAGGCGATTTTAGAGGGGTTGTGTTTGCAGCACCTTGCGATACTGCAATGCTAACCTTAGGGGTTGTTTCACGATTGTTGCATTTGATCCGCTCGATCACTTCCAAGAAGGCATTAACCGCAAAGTGCAGATCTTGCCCATAAAAGACATCCTTAGACCGTTCGCTGTAGAGTTTTCGAGTATCAGGGGCAGCCATTTCTAGCATTGTGCTTGCCAGAGCGTCAGCATCACCACAGGGATAGACCAGACCATTGTAGCGATGCCGAACGGTATCGCTATAGCCCCAATTCCCACAGCGATCGCTGAGAATAGGAGGCGTTCCCGATACCATCGCTTCTGACACTACAAGCGGATGGGGATCGATCCAGGAAGTGACTACAAAAACATCCATCGCTGCATAGTAGAGCGGAATTTTTGCTTGATTCACAAAACCCAGGTTGATCACCTCGCCATTCAGCATGGCAAGACGTTCGTTGATCTCTGCTTCTAAGTCGCCCCCACCGATCATGACTCCCCTGATCCGGGGATCGCGTTGATGGGCTTTGGCGATCGCCTCAATAAATTCAAACGGATTTTTGCGATCTATAAATTTACCGGCAAACCCATAGATTACCGTATCTGCATCCCAAGCAAGTTTCTGACGAATTTGCAAAATTTCATCTTGATTCTGGGCGATGGATTGCTCAAATCGTTCGCCGTCTACAGGATGACAGCCCCGCACAATCTTCTCGTCTGAAACACCATAATGGCGCAAGTGAATCTCATTATGATCCCCACAAGACAGCCAGTAATCTGCCAAGTTAAGCATCCAGGGATATACCACTGACATCACGACCCGGCGCGATCGACTGTAGCGCCCATCTGACATGATGGTGGCATCATTTTGCATTATTAATGGGATGCCACGGAGTTTGCAGAGGAGAGCCGTCAATCGGTAAGAATAGTTAACGAAGCTCTGCATAAAAATGGCATCAAAGTTATCTCTAGTCAGGCGACTGATTAAGCCTGGACTGACCATACTCTTCTTTTGCTGCGATGGCACCATTCCAGAGAGATCGGTTAAGTACTCATGCTCATATCCACTCAGTAAATCGACATCCCAGCCTTGAGAATTGCTACCCAGATCGCGATCGCCGCTACCCTGATTTTCGTCGGAAAGGTAAAGTACCTTAAGAGAAAGTCCCGGTTGTTCACTAAGTTTCCTCCAAAGTGGTCCATGATGCTGAGTTGGGTGGGTAAAAACAACTCCTAACCGAAATGTATCACTCATAATTTACTCCAGATTCTTTTATGGGTAGTTAGTAAAAGTAAAACTGAATGTTTATTAATATAAAAAAATAGTTGGCGTAGAATCAAGCACAAACATATTAATAAGAGGTTAATAGGATCTAAATCATGAATAGTTAATCCTCAAAAATACAACTCATAAAATCATTCAGTACTAGATCCAATGCAAAGTTCTTTTCCATTATTTCGCGACTGCTTTGCTTCATAGATTCAATTAAAATCTTATTCTCAACTAGCATACCTAGCTGATTGAATAATGCTTCTTGAGAATCGCAAATATATCCATTCACTCCATTCTGAATAATTTCAGGAGCACCCAAAGCATTTTTAGTGGTTAGGACTGCAAGCCCCGCACAAGCTGCTTCTCCAACAACACTAGGGTAAGAGTCACATTTCGTGGGAAGAACAAAAATGTCATGACTTTTAAACAGCTCGATGTGCCTGGTTTCACCATATTGAATATTGGTTTGGATTATGACATCTTTAAAGTCTCCTGGATGATGACTCGTTACCATCGTCATTTGCAAATGTGGTTTATCCTGTTTCACAAACCAATCCAGTAAAGCATCTCCTCCCTTGCGTTGAAAGTCGCCGCCCACAAACAGAATTTTGACGATACCATCATCGCGACTAGGGCTAGGAACAAATAGATCAAGGTCGGCTGAGAATGGCAATCTACCTTTTCTGAGCTTGCTACGGGGAACCCCATAATCTTTGGACATTTCCTCTATTACCGCATCGGTCAAACCAATCACACATTTTTGCGAGTTAAGAATCTGCTTATGAATAAAGGTTAGCCATGACGGAGACATCACCGTACCATAAATAGGCTCATATAGTTTTCTAGTCCAGTCTGTAACAATGAAACTAGTCTTAGGAGCTATTGCTGGATAAGCAAAAAGGGCTGGACTAATTCCCTGAAAAAGAACTTTCCTTTCTTCTCTGTTTGCTTCACGGACTTTTCTTTGTAATTCAAAAGAACCCAAAAACCTCTTACCAATAGTGCTCGAATACTTCAACAAGGAGTCTGGAGTTTTCTGATTAGGAATGAAACGATACACCTCTAGATCAAAAAAATTCTCGAACAGTTTAATAAAACGATTTTCGAAAGTTTTATTACCAAGATCTACAGGAAATGTGACTAATAGTAATTTCTTTTTCATTCTTCGAAGCTCCTTAAAAGTAATAAAGCAGTTTAGACTAGCTTGTACTGAATGTTCCTATCATCGAGTTTTGGTAGCTCTTAAGACAATCTTTAACTCAACAGACTCTCGTAAAGTTCAAGCGTTTTCTCTGCCACATTTTCCCACGTAAATGCCTGAATTCTCTTGAGTCCTTTCTCTCGTAGCTTCTGATAGTAAATAGGGTCGGATTGAAGCCAACATACCGCATCTGCAATGGCTTGGCTATTTTTGGGATCAACTAGGATTCCAGCATCACCGACAACTTCAGGCATCGCTGAAACATTCGACGTGATTACTGGAGTCCCACAGGACATCGCTTCTAAAAGCGTGATTCCAAATCCCTCATGAAAGGAGGGTGCGACAAGGACATCAGCAGCATTGTAAGCCTGAACCAGAGAAGTTTTGTCGAGATAGCCTAAGTACTTGATAGAATCTTCACAGTTATTGATTTGAATAAAGCGCTTATCTTCATCTGTAAAATCGTCACTAACTTTCCAAAACTGAACCGATAAACCTTTTTGTTTAAGAATATTGAACGCCTTGAGAATTGTAGTTAGGTTTTTACGGGGATGATTCCCTCCTACATTCAACAAACAAAATGTATCTGGAGGGACGTTGAGCCGATCGCGAAAAGCTTGAGACCGCTCTTCAGGGAGTGGGTGAAATAAAGGATCTACTGCATTGGGAATGATGGTGACGCGATCGCGGTTAACATTGAGGGCGAGATCGACATTTTTTGCTGTTTCCGACGAGACTGTAATAATAGCATCAGCATATTCCATACCTTGGATTGAGTACCGTCCCAGGCGATCGCTAACAATTGGTAACCTGACTGAACCTTGAAGGTTTTCCGGGTAGAGGATATTGATCAGATCATGACAAGTGACTACGACGGGTCTACCCGTTTTTCTTAGCCAACGAACAATGTGAGCATCGCTGTGATCAACAATGTGGAAAACATCTACAGGTTGCTGCTGAACTTCCTTGGGAAATCGCCAGAAGCGCTCATAAGCTTTCTGTGCCCTAGCAGTCAAAGAACGTGTTTCCCGATCAAATGCCTGAGGCACTAATTCAATAATTTCCCAGCTGGGATGTATAGCTTTAAGCCCTGCAATCAGACCATCTGCATAGACATCCATACTGAAATGAGGCATTGTTCGGACTAAAGCAATTCTCATTAACACCTCTAGAAGATACCTTTATTTAAAGGATGACTTGCAACACGGATTAAAGCTGATTGCACCTTTATCGATTCCTATCGATATCGATAGAAACTCCCCAAGCCTGGTCAACTGAATACGCTAAAACGACAACATAAGCGGCAATTCCTCGGCATAAATTGAACACTAATACCCTCTCTTTTTGATTCATATACAATTTCCAAAATTCAACTAAGATTGTGTGTTAACTAACCAATGCGCGAATTTTAGTCAATGTCCAATCAATTGCCTTTGGACGCAGGTGGGGTGCCTGCAACCAGACAATCCCAACATTTGCAAGAGATACGGGCATTAGTCCTACCCAAAGAAACCAGAGGCTATAAATAATCCGTTTCTGCCAGTTAAATTCAGAAAATTGCCACAGAGAGCGAATCCCCCAGTAAGTCAGTTGGAGGGGGTGATCTGAAGGCACAGGATGGGCGTGAGGTTCCAGACGCAGAGAGGCTAAACGTGACCACAAACGAGCGAACGATCGCGTTTCTAAGTCAGGAGGAACTTCAAGTCCGAACTCCTTGGCTCGTTGCAGCAACAGCGCAAAGTTTTGCAAATCATGTTCGACAAATCGGCGAAACCGACTACCCGATACAGTAGCCAATGCCCATTGGTTGCTAGTGTGAATGCGATAAGTGGCAAGCGGGTCTTCAATACCAACAAGCTCACCATAAAAGGGAGTTGAGATCATTAAATAATCATCTGCCGTGGTTTTATAGGCATCAGGAATAGGAAATACCTGAGTCAATGCCTCGCGACTGTAAGCATTACCACTCATACAAGTACTGCAATAGCCACTGGTTTGGAGCAACTCGCGCCACACTTCTCCAGAGGCCAATTTGGCTGTAGTCGTTGGAATGAAATTTCCAAGCGGTTGTCCTTCAGTATTCACCACCTGTAGACGATAATGAATTTTAGCCACCTTCGGCTTCCATACCTCCACAATTTGCTCGATAGCTGTCGGCAAAAGATAGTCATCGGAGTCCAGGAAAAGAACAAGATCACCGTGACTGGCAGCAAAGCCGCTATTGAGTGCAGCCCCTTGTTTACCATTCTCCTGATAGATGGGAGTAATGCGATCGCCATATCCAGCAATAATTTCCCGAGAGTTATCCGTGGAACCGTCGTCCACAACAATCACTTCAGTATTGGGATAAGTCTGGCTTAGTGCACTATCGATTGCCTCTGCTAAGAAGCGATCGTAGTTGTAATTATTGATAATAATACTGACGAACATATCTGATTTCACAATTCTCACCTCCTTACTCTCTATAGTTAACTAAAGGAAAATTGTTAAGGAATAATCTAAGTCATATTCATCTATTTTCGTCTTAATCTATTTGATCATCGTTAGCAAATTTTTAACTTGTTGCCCAGCTACTCCCCAATTCAGTCTTGATTCATATTCATGAAAAGCAGATAGAGCAAGATTTTTGTAACTAGGATAGTCGGCAAATAGATTTGTAATGTAATCACAATACTCAGTGATGCTGGCGCTTCTATCAAATAGGTGGCCATTGATATGATCATGAATCATAGTTGGAACACCACCAACCGTGGTTGATAAACAAGGAACTCCAAGTGAATTAGCTTCACAAAATACAATCGGAGTACAGTCAGCTACCGTTGGTAGAATGAGGAAGTGAGACTCAATCAACAGTTTTTGAATCTTTGCTTTCCCTACCTCTGTAGATTTACTAATAAAGCCTAGTGTCTTAACAAACTCTGGTAGGGTTTCTTCTACCAGAGGTTCACAACCGACAATAGTCAGTTCGGTTCTTAGACCTGCCTGATTTAGTTTTTTTGCTACTTGATAAGCTATGTCTCCGCCCTTTCTAACCCAATCTACGCCCAGAAATAGTAATCTACAGCAATCACTGGCTCTGGAGTCTATGACATCTTTAATAGACTCGAAAGTAAATGTACTCTCGGTATTGGAGCCGAACGGAACAACTTTAACTTTGGAGGGGTGGGCTCCATAATCATGGATAGCTGATTGAGCTGCCCAATCAGATGAGTAGATGGCAAGCTTACACTTCTCTAAAGCAAGCTCTTCCATTCGGTGCCAGTCTCTAATGACCTCTTTAGGCAAATTACTATAAAGGGGATAGAAATTTTGAACGTTTGCAAACGTTCCATCTGCCCAAAAAACGATGGGCTGTTCACACTCAAGATAGGCAATTGGATTGACTGTAGCACTAAAAACAATATCTGATTTTTTGTAATTTAGCTTATTCGTAATCTGTCTGGCATAATTTTTAAGGGTTGCCGGATCAGCATCTTTTTGATAGTTCTGGGTGTGGATAAGTTTATAAAAACGACTCCTAATTTTACGAGCAGCTTGTAGAAGGACAGGATCGTTCAAAGGACCTATATATTCTAAAGGAAAAGCCTGGTTTTCAAGAGACTGGGCAATATAGTACCCGGTTCCAGACCACTCATTACCTTTTAAGCTACGCGCATCATAGGTCGTCACATACGCTATTTTCATAAGTGTCTCACTTCAATTGATTGTAAAGATAGTCAACCTACATTCTCTGATAGCCCTAAGACAACTTCCTGGTAACTGCCTGATTTAATGACCTGACCCTGCTCAAGCTGATAAATGCGATCGCAATGTTCAATGGTTGAAAGACGATGCGCAATGATAATAATCGTCTTAGTGCCGCTTAGAGCTTTTGTTGCTTCTGTTACAAGCTTTTCCGTCTCAGTGTCGAGAGCTGCCGTTGCTTCATCAAACACTAAGATTTCTCTCTCGTGATAGAGAACACGGGCAATTCCGACCCGCTGGCGTTGACCTCCTGATAAGAGAACTCCTCGCTCCCCCACAGCGGTTTTTATCCCATCTGGAAGTTGTTCAACTACTTCACTCAGTTGAGCCATTTCAATGGCATTCCTGAGCCGATGCTGGTCAATTAAGTGATCAGGAACTCCAAAGGCAATATTCCGCTCTAAAGTATCGTCGATTAGAAAAATAGACTGGGGAACATATCCTAGTAGGTTCTGCCAGGAACGCAAATTACTATATACGGAAACCCCATCAACTTTAATATCTCCAGATTGAGGGGTGAAAAGACCCAAAAGCACATCAACCAAAGTGGTCTTGCCTGCACCGGATTTCCCAATCAGTCCAATCGACTGCCCTTTCTGAAGGACCAAAGAAATTTGGTCTAAAGACTTTCTCGAAGCGCCTGGATACTGAAAGACCAGATTTTCTAAAGCAATCTGTTCTTTAAATGAAAGGGGTAGTTTATCAGAAGAATTCAATACAAGGCTTGCGGAACGATTGCCAAAGCTAGAGTCAGGCAAAATTTCTCCCTTCTCTATCTCTGTGAAATCAAAGAATAATTTATCAACAGCAAAAGTATTAGATCTAAATATATTAAAGTTACCAACTAAATTACTGATTGCTGGAAGCAGACGGATTGAGGCGAGAGCAAAAATCCCTAAGACAGCAGTAAGATTCTGATTTTCTCCTTTATTTAAGCTGATAAACAATAACGTAAAGCTAACCAGGAAAGTAATCATGAAGGCCTCAATTACAAATCGAGGCAGATTACCGTAACTATGAGCTAACGTTAAATTTTGGGCAAACTTCTTTGCCTGCTGTTCCATCTGGCGCTCAAAGTAAGATTCACAGCCAATGACACGCGTTTCCTTCAAGCCTCCTAAGCCATGATTCAGAATCCGAATCATCTCAGCAGAAGCCTCCCATCCGCTTTTACTCCACCGCTCTAGTCGGCTTCTCAGCAGCTTGATTAACCCCACGACAAGAGGCAATAGTAGGGCAATGAGAATGAGAGCCATTGGACTAGCCTTAATCAGCAGCAAAATTAAGGCCAAGGTAATCGCCGCATTGGAGATAGCGGTTAAAAGAGGCATCACCACACCAAGGCAAACAGTATCTGTTGTGACAATAACGTTTTGAATTAGTGTTGCAGAATTAATCCGTAGATGAAAGTTATAGGGAGCCTCAAGATACGCTTTTAAGAGCTTGTAGGATAGCTCTGCTTTCAAGGTATATCCAAACCTAAACACCGCTTTCTGAGCTACGAAACTCAAAAATGCTTTTACGTAAAAGGCAATCAAAACTAGAGAGCCTAAAACAAGCAGAAAGGTTTGTTCGGAGCTAAAGCCTAACTGGTCATTAATTAAGCTGAGCCAATAGTTAGTCTTGATTAAACTCGGATTTGTAGCGACGGCTATGAATGGACCAATGATTCCAGTTCCAAAAACTTCTAAACCAGAAACAAAGAGAAATAGAAAAGTGAGCGCTATAAGCGGCTTATGTTTACCCTTTGTAAGGTATAAAAGCTTAGGTAAGAATTGAGTCATGAGTGGTTAATGCTAGATGGTTGAGTCTCGAAGTAAATGTTTATTAGGCTCTAGTTTCACATTGGCTATCAAATAGAGTTCTAATTAATCATATCCCTTTTGGTCATTCTCCATCCTAGAAAACTTAATATTTTTCTTTGTTTCGCAAGTATGTACCATGCTTTCCAGCAGACTTTCTAGGACTCTTAGGTCAACATACAAATTAACATTATCCTTTCGACCACCCACTTCTTCAGAATCAGGTTCACAGAAGAGATAGTAATAATTAAGATCTAAAGCATTTGCAAGACTATAAAAACAAGATGAATAAGGCATATGCCTTTGAAATTCTAATACGAAGGAATCCTCCGGAAGAAAAATCATGTTGGAGAGCCCTGCACCATGTATACCGATAACGATATCACTTTGACTAAACATTTTTATTTGTTCTTCAAAACTGTAGTTTTCAAAATAAATAGTTTCGACTCCAAACCTTCCTAATACTCTCTCAACCTCATCTTCGTTTATAACTTTTCTACAAATGGCATTTCTTCGGCTAATATATATTCGTTTCCCTTGCAAATTCAAATTTTTCTTCAATTTCCCTCGGACAAAATTTCGAAAAATAGTCATCAGTGAAGGATTAAACTGAAAAGATGCCTGCCCCATTTGCGATATCCAGATGAGTTCTCTAAACTCAAAAATGTTCTGATTCTCAGTAAATGTGAAGTCAATGCCTGGGAAAAAGAGAGATAGAGATTGCTTGATAAAGTTGACGTTTTTCATCGTAGGTCCCGGCAAAATCACCTTGGGCTTATCGAATCCCAATAGGCTAAGCAAGTATATACGTGGTAGCGTCTCACTCAACCAGTGCATATAGTATTGACTATATTGATCGGAACACCAAAAACAAGTATCTCTAACCTTAATTTTTTTAAATAAAAGGAAGTGCCTTATTTGGCGTTCGAACGAACCTCCAAAAAACTTACCACCTGCATTTATGTGCCGCTCCATAAATTGGGGTATGTAGGGGTCGTCTGGATAAAAATAAAATGGGGTACATTCTCTAAGAATAGAAAATTTTTTGTATATTATTCCATAAGGAGATGCCAGAACATTATTTAAGACTTTTATCTCCATATTAGGAATTTTTTTAGTCAGATAAGTATCGAAAATCTTTTTATCTGAATCAACTATATTATTTGGATATCTTAAATTGGGTAGCCCAGAAAACCCAAAAATTTCATCTTTAGCGCTCATGTGTTTTCACCAAATTACAATATCTGGATGAGAGGAATAGCCAAACCTAAAACCAAGAAGTAATCAATATTTATAGTGTTGTTTTTTACATAGAAGCTTATTGAATTTCTAGGCAAAAATCGAATATTGACATTAAGTTTTCTTCGCCAGATTAAATAGATAATGCTTTAAGGCATAGTAAATTGGACGGGATCCTACAAATGATTGACGAGACCTAAAGAAAACCTTCTGCTTCCATTGAGGCATTATGCACCAATTCTGGTAGGCAGGAACTGCAAAACTTGTTAGGAAACTTTGCCATTTTGTCACCATCGCATTTTGGCACGTCTCTTGAGCACGAACCCAACCATTCTGAACCATTTCCTTCCGTAAAGTCTTATTGTCTCGAAGCTGCCTCAGACAAGCGATAACCTCCTCTACTGACGTAGCTTCCAGATAATCTAAGTCACTTTTCCGTTCAGCCTGAAATGCCGATTCGTGACCTAAAATTGCTGGGGCACCAGAATGCCAAGCGCTATAGAGCTTTGAAGCCGGTTTCCCTCTCCAATCATTTTGGAGACCAAAGTTGCGAATTGCTAAAACTACATCTGTGTCGGAATAATCATGCCACTCATCATGGCTCAACTTTACCTGAAACTTCAAGCCTAAAGCCTTGAGCTGATCATGCCAATTTTGATCTCGAAGCTCAGACACTAGGTTTACTGCATTACCCAAAAAAGTCACATTTTCGAATGCATCTCCCCGTTCGGCGGCGCGGGGGATAATAGAAGGCTGGGGCCAGTGTGGAATAAAGTGGCTCTCCCAAAGCTCCATGGAGCGACTAGGGATTGCTTGGTGGGGATTCTGTACAACATGCAGTTGTGCATAGGGATGCCTATCTACATCTGCTCGTAGGCACACCAATAGTAGTCTGGGACCAGGTTGGAAAGAGGTATCCAAGAAATCGCGATGGGCAAGAACAATTCCCTCATCCGGCATTGTGTCAACGAGCTTACAGGGAAAGCCATAGTCGTTAAGATGGAGATAGGTTTGTAAAGTCCAAAAGCAACCTCCGCTTTGCATCGGAGAAATTGAATATTCAGTACATTGCCAAGACCAGTAAGACTCTACATTTTTAGGCAAATTAGTAGATGATTTACCGTAGGGAAAATAAAAATAAATGGGCGGCAGATTATTAGACATAAGGCTTAGAAGACTTCTTGGAGAGTAATTTTTTTCAGACTTATAATTTTCGATGCGTAAGGATTCAGGTCTGACGAAATTTGAACCTCCGTCTAGGCAAGGCTTTCGCGAATAGTAAAAATGAACTATTGCAATTAGTAGAGATACAGTAGATTTCATAACTATAAGGAGCGATTGAATAGCTGAAAGCCTTATACACAAAGAGTTTGCATTTACTTATGCTCCTGAAAACCTCTATATCCATGATTTCAAGTTAGAAAACACTATTTGTGGCAACTATCCTTGGTTTAAATAGGAGCATTCAGAACCTTGATTAGCTCTTTTTCAACACCCGGTGAGTGAGTGAGAAAAGTTTGTAATATGTACCTCGTGTAAAAGTTTGAGCAAAAAAGCGAATGGTTGTCAGATCTATATACCACTTTAATACCTGAAATGCTAACGCAACCAGTTGGTTTCCAGCGTTGCGTCCAAAGTAATATCTATAAAATCCCTCTGCCTGCATTGATGCCAAGAAAGAAAAGACAGGTCGTTTACCAATTTCCTGCAACTTTAGATTCAAATACTTGTCCCTTCGAACCGCACATCCCTCCTCAATTTCTTGCGTACTTTTCTGTCCATACCAACCATTGTTTCCATGCAGCCGATATTGCGTCATAACTAGACTTGTCGAATAAACTGAGCCAATGAGAGAAGCAGCTTTAACAATAAGCTCATCAGCTGCAATCTTAGGCCCGCTAGTTGGGAGAGGAAACAGTTTTTCAGCCATCACGCGTGAAACTGAAATAGAACTGGTAGGCATTCCTATAAAGGGAATAAATCTATATCTAGATGCGAATTGATATATCTGCTCAGATTCACAAACCTTGTTCATCTCACTATCAAAAAAAGAATTAGTTCCACAAAGCTTAAAAAGATGTCTTACCTCTGGATAAATTGATTCAGATCCTTTGGCTCTGAACATATCGTTAGCTATATCAATTTCTTCTTCCATCAAGCAGCCTTGAGAATCGATAGCCCTAAATGAGTTATGGAAAACAACAGATGCATTAAGAAGATGTTCTCTATTCAGAAGATCAACTACTTTTTCAACCTTATTATCGTGAAATAAGTCATCAGAATCGAGAAAACATATAATTTCCCCTTGGCTAGCTTCAAAGCCTTCATTCAAGGAAGAAGCTTGACCTCCATTACTTTTTAGAACAGGAATAATTTGACTCCCATAACCAGAAATGATGTCACGAGAGCCATCAGTCGAACCGTCATCTACAACAATGACTTCAGTGTTAGGGTAGGTTTGATTAAGGGCACTGTCGATCGCCTCAGCAAGGAAGCGATCGTAGTTGTAGTTGTTGATAATAATGCTTACAAAGGGCTTCTGTTTCATACTCTCATCCTCACGTATTACTTACTTAGTCTTTGTTTATACAGTAGGGAACAAGAATTTTGAACGACATCTAAGGTACAGAATAGATTATTACCAACTATAAAGCATGGTCGTAAGCAACAATTCTTGAAATCTTTATAAAAGCTCTAGCTGTCGATCGCATGGGGTCGTCTCTTTCAGTAAGTTGGGAGGGTGTAAGCGAGTTAAGGAAACACCCTCCCAAACCTCATTAACCCAGGTACTGAAAGCCTTCTGGAATCACAGAAGTTTTTCCTGCACTGGCGACAACAATATCTACCAGTCCCGATGCTCCCACTGGGTTATTGGGT
>Ga0209591_10003752_pt1 | contig 17495 bp, 10 predicted proteins | sample MAT01_FD_187207 | JGI IMG/M metagenome (GOLD analysis project Ga0209591, IMG submission 187207) | Freshwater microbial communities from Lake Fryxell liftoff mats and glacier meltwater in Antarctica - MAT-01 (SPAdes) (version 2) | ecosystem: Environmental > Aquatic > Freshwater > Ice > Liftoff... | reverse complement strand
AAATAGACTTGTTAGGCAAAAGTGGCCAAATTATTACAGTTGATTTTTCGCTCAAGCCAGTGAAAAATGACACAGGACAAGTTTTGCTGCTAATTGCGGAAGCGCGGGATATTAGCGATCGCAAACGTGCAGAATCCGAAACTCTCAAAGCCCTCGGACGAGAAAAAGAGCTTTCCGAACTGCGAGCTAAATTTGTCACAATGGTTTCCCACGAGTTCCGCACTCCCTTGACAACCATCCAATTTTCAACTGCATTGCTGCAAGATTACAGTTCTAAGTGGCCCGAAGAAAAAAAATCTACTCATTTTGTGCGCATTCAATTAGCCATCAAACGCATGACAGAGTTATTAGAAGATATCCTCGTAATTGGCAAAATAGAAGCAAATACCTTACCTTTTCAACCAGTTTCCTTAAACCTCGAAAAATTTTGCCGTCAACTGGTAGAAGAACAGCAGCTCAACGACAGCAATCAACATCCGATCGCCTTTATACATCAAGGCGGCAACTGCGACGCTCAAATGGATGAAAAACTGCTGCGGCAAATCTTGGGAAACGTCCTCTCAAATGCCATCAAATATTCTCCCACAGGCAGTTCAGTTTGCTTGCATCTCAAATGTCAAAATCAAGCAGCTATTTTTCAAGTTGAAGACCAAGGGATAGGGATTCCCCAAGCCGATCTAGAGCGGATATTAGAAACTTTTTACCGAGCTCCAAATGTCGGCACTATTTCGGGAACTGGTCTCGGTTTAGCAATTGTGAAACGGGCTGTGGAACTGCACGGTGGCCAACTTGCGATCGACTCTCAAGAAGGAAAAGGCACAACTTTCACGATTACCTTGCCTTTAATTTGCGATCCCAGCCAATAACAACTGAATTATCAACTATAAACATCCGCCACTTAACCCTCAGTTAAGTGCATAAAAAAATAAATTTTTCAAGTGTACAAAGATAGACTATTTCAACAAACTACTAACTAAAAGGAGCAATAACCGTGGTCAAGATTTTGGTAATTGAAGACGAAGAATCGATTAGAGAAAATATTTTAGAGTTGCTGGAAGCCGAGAATTTTGAAGGAATTGGAGCGACCAACGGTAAAATTGGCATCAAATTGGCGATCGCACAAATCCCCGATTTAATTTTGTGCGACATGATGATGCCAGAAGTGGACGGTCACGGCGTTCTCAAAGCTTTGCGATCCGAACCATTAACTGCCACAATTCCGTTTATTTTCCTCACAGCCAAAGCCGATAAAAGTGACATTCGCACGGGCATGGAACTGGGAGCAGACGATTACATTACTAAGCCTTGTACGCCGCAAGAACTGCTAAAAGCAATTGCTATTAGACTTGAGAAATACAAAACAATTAGCAAGCAATCCCAAAAAACCCTAGACGAATTGCGCACCAATATTAGTATGTCGCTCCCCCACGAATTGCGGACTCCTTTGAATGCCATTCTGGGTTTTTCTGAGCTGATTATGTCAGAATATCAGGTCTTCGATGAATCAGACATCTTAGAGATGATTGGTCAGATTAACACTTCCGGTCATCGCTTGTACCGACTGATTCAGAACTTTTTGCTGTATGCAGAATTGGAGATAGCAGCCACAAATCCCGAACTGCTTCTTGAGATGCGCAACAGCGAATTTAGCTGCGTAAAATCTTTGCTGACTCAAAAAGCTCGGCAGCAAGCGAAACTGGTGAATCGAACAGACGATTTACAATTAAACTTGCAGGATTCTTCGGTGGCTATTGATTCTATGAGACTCACAAAAATTGTAGAGGAACTGCTGGACAATGCCTTCAAATTTTCTTTAGAAGGAACGCCAGTATTTTTAAGCACTTTGGTGGAAAATCAGACTTTTATTCTGTCTGTCAAAGACCAAGGCCGCGGCATGACTGCCGATCAGATTGCACATCTAGAAGCTTACAGGCAGTTCGATCGCAAACTTTACCAACAAGCAGGTTTGGGATTGGGCCTGGCCATCGTTCAACGCCTTGCAGAATTGCACGGAGGACAATTTAAAATCGAAAGTTTGCCACAGCAAGAAACAATAGTTTCCGTTTCCCTGCCCGTCTAAACAATAATTATATCGTGTCCGATCGATTGACAACGATAAAATTGGTTCGTAGTGCGTCCTGGTGTCCGCTCTTTGGTTGCGGACACCAGGACGCACTACGAACCGTATTTGTTATGCTAATCAACCGGACATGATATAATTCCAAACTCTTACGCAATCAGTAGACTTTTTGCAAAAGTCTTTTTTTTGTTATTTTTGCAATTTTGTTTAGTCATTCTCAATTCTTCAATCTCAAATCCTTCGACGCTAGCGCTCACACCGAAGTCTAAAATCTCAAATGGTATTATATAGAATATATCGCCCGTTTCACACATCGCTGCATATAAATTTGAGCTACCTTATCCTCACGGTTGATTTGCTTGCACTCCGAAAACAATCTTCTCGCTTCCATAAACCTCTGCTTATTGTACAATACCAAACCTTCCTCAAAGGTTATCTTTGTATCTAACTTTTTCTGTCGCACCTCCGGCGGATCTGCCGTGAATATTTCATAAATTGTTACCAATTGCGATTTGCCTTTAACTGTAACGCGATCGATCAATCTAAAATCATAAATATCGTTCAACTGTATAAAAGTATTGTCAGTAATTAACATCGAGACTCCATACTCTTTCGTCAGATTTTCCACGCGGGAAGCTAAATTTACCGCATCGCTAATCACCGTGCTGTCCATCCGACTTTGGCCGCCAACCGTGCCTAACATCAAAGAACCCGTATTGATGCCAATGCCAATTTGCAGCGGCGGGCGATCGGGCCGACTGCGACTACTATTATACTCATTAAGCTGTTCTAGCATCGCAATTCCAGCTTTCACAGCATCATCCGCACTATCATTGAACAGCGCCATAATCGCATCGCCAATATATTTATCAATAAACCCAAAATTTTTAGTAATTGCGGGCTCCATTCGCGACAAATAAGCATTAATAAATTGAAAATTTTCTTCGGGATTCATCTGTTCAGAAAGAGCCGTAAAATCGCGAATATCTGAAAACATCACCGACATTTCTTTCTGTACCTGATCGCCTAATTTTACGTCCAGAATACTTTCATATCCCAGAAAGTGGAGAAATTGGTGCGGCACGAACCGCCCGTAAGCATCTGTTAATTTTTCTTCCGCTGCTAAAGCTTTTTCGAGCTCGTTTGTGAATTTTTGCCGCTCGGTTTCTACCTCTTGGCGCTCTGTGATGTCTTGAAAAACTGCGATCGCATAAACTATGTTTTTCCGTTCGTCGTAGATTGGAGTCGCCCAAACCTCGATCGGCACAATCCTCTCCGGGTGGTGAATTTCGGCATCATCAGCGTGCACAACTTCTCCCTGGAGCGCCCGCATAATTGGTTGCATTTCGCTGGGATACAGCTCATTAGTTCCAGCGCAGTAAGTTTGATAAACTTCCGAAAAAGTGCTAGGAATAACATCAAAAATCAAGCCTTTGCCAAGTATTTTTTCAGCCCAAGAATTCATGTAACAAGGTTTCCCAATACCATCAACCACAAATATACCCACCGGCACAGCTTCCAGCAATTGAGTCAGCCGATTTTCACTTTCTAACAGCGCTTCATTTAACTTTTCTTCAGCTACTAAAGCTTTTTCTAAATCATTTGTAAACCTGAGCCGTTCCCCATCTACCAGTCTTCGCAAAGTAATATCCTCAGCAAAACCCTGATAGTAAAGCACCTCACCGCTAGCATCGAAAACTGTGCGCGCATCCTCAGAAATCCAGATCGCACTACCATCTCGGCGGTAAACTTCCGACTCAAACTCAGACACACTACCGTACTGTTCCATCAGCGCAAAAAACTCTTGACGGCGGTGCGGTTGCACGTAGAATTCCCGCTGAATATCATTAACATTTGCGATCAATTCTTCATGGGAATCATAGCCGTAAATTTGAGCCAGAGCAGGATTAGCGCTGAGCACCTTTCCATCAGGTGCAGTCTGAAAAATACCTTCAAGAGCATTTTCAAATATCTGGCGATACTTCTCTTCAGCTTGCACCAGCGCTGTTTCAGCTTGCTTGCGTTCCGTAATATCAGTAAAAGCAATAATCCCGTAGGAAATATCCCCGATAGAATCATAAATAGGAGTCGCCCAACTTTCCACCGGAATAACCTTATTGCCCGTCCGAATTTCCACACCCTCAGTCCGCACATTTTCGCCCCGGAGCGCCTGCATAATTGGCAATTCTTCCACAGGACATCTCTCATTAGTTCCGGCTTTATAAAATTGATAAATTGCCGCTTTCTGCTCCGAATTAATATGTGGCACAGTGCCTTTACCAAACACCTCCCGCGCCTTCTGATTTGCATAAAAAGATTGACCATTCGCATCCAGCACGCACACACCCAATGGCATAGCTTCCAAATATTGTGTCAAACGACTTTCATTTTCATGGAGTGCAGCAATCAACATTGCCTGCTTGCGGTTTAACTTGGCTAATTCCTGATTCATCTCCTGAAGTTCTACTTGTTTCTCAGCGAGTTGTTTGTCCTGGTAATACCTATATATTGCCTCTGTTGCAGTTAGTTTCAAATCGTCAGACTGCCAAGGTTTAGCAATATAGCGATATAATTTGGCATAGTTAATAGCATTCGTAACCGCTTCCAAATTAGCTTGTCCAGTCAGCATAATAGTCAGAGATTTTGGAGATATAGCATGAACGTTCCTTAATAGCTCATCTCCTTTCATATTAGGCATAATATGATCGGAAATAATTAAAGGTACTTCATAATTTTGTGCCAGTAATTCTGCCAGTAACTCTAATGCCTCTTCGCCGCTTTGGGCCGTTTCAATTAAATATTTATCTTCAAAGGCTTTGAGCAAGTCTATTTCCAGACTATCGAGTATAGTCTGCTCATCATCGACACAAATAATGACTGGTTTTTTCATAAATTTGCTAGACCAGACTTAATCGCTTCAATTAATTCTTGACTGCGCCAAGGTTTTTGTATGAAAGCATGAAGATTGGCTTGAGTTTTTGTGCGTTCGATTGCTTCTTCGTCAGCTTGGCCCGTCAGCATCACTGTCACAATTTGCGGATATTTTTGATGAATTTTAATCAGCAACTCATCTCCTTTCATTCCGGGCATCAACCAATCAGAGACAATCACTAGAATGTTCACCTCATCTTCACAAAGCTCTTCAATAATCTCCAGGGCTTCGGCAGCACTTTCAGCAAATTCGCAAAGATATTTACCGTTAAACGCCTGTTGCAGCTCAATTTCCAAACTTTCCAATACCGCTACTTCATCATCAACACACAAAATTGCTGGTTTAGACATTGCTAGTTTCCTCATTTAGTCTGGCAGGGCAAACCCAATGGGTAAGCACACCGTTTTCCCAATTCTACATTCCGCGTCGGTAGACTGCAAATTTTTATCCCCAGACTGAAGTCTGGGGCGCTTTACCTACTCAGTTAAATTAATCGGCAAAGACACTGTAAATGCAGTTTGACCTGGCACCGACTCTACATCAATTTTACCTTGATGTTTCTCAATTATTTTTTTGACAATATCCAATCCTAAACCGCTGCCTTCTCCCGCAGGTTTGGTAGTAAAAAATGGCTCAAAAATCTTCGGCAAAATCTCCGGTGGAATCCCCTTACCGCTGTCTGTAATTTTTACGACAAATTTGGTATCTTGCTGAAAGGCGTCAATTGTTAAAGTTCCTTGATTATCCATTGCTTGTAAGGCATTGTGAATTAAATTTGTCCAAACTTGATTTAGTTCATCTGGATAACACAGTACAGTTGGTAACTGATTTTGATAGTTTCTAACGATTTCCACACCCTGCTTGATCTGGTTCTGATAAAGAGTTAATACAGTTTCAATTCCCTCAGTAATATTCACCTGTAATTTTTCCCCATTTACGTCGTAACGCGCATAATTTTTCAGGGCAAAGACGACTTTTGCAGCCCGTTCTGTAGCGGTAGCGATGGTTCTGGCGCTTCTATGAATGCTAGCAAATTCGTAGGCAGTTTTGATAATATTTTCGCTTTCAGGGTCTTTCAGCAACGGCACGAATTCTTGCAGGTTTCCTTGCAATCCGATATTGACTAAAATGCTAGCAAGGCTGTCAGCATTGTCAATCCCTTCCGCATCTAATTGCTGCTTCAGCCCTTTTTTTAATTCCCGTTTTTCTCGCGTAGATAAAGAGTAAGTTTGTTGGCGGGAACTGTACATCAAACTCAAAAAATCCTGTTGGCGTTCGGCTGAGAGTTCTTTGAAAAAAACTGGCAAACTTTCGAGATTGTTATCCAAAAAGCCAGTTATATTACCAATAGACGATCGAATCGCCCCTAGTGGCGTATTGATTTCGTGAGCAATGCCCGCAATCAGTTGCCCTAATGCGGCAAGTTTTTCCGATTGAACTAATTGATTCTGAGTTGCTTGCAATTGCTCTAAAGTGACTGTCAGTTCATCGTTTTTCTGTTTGAGTTTTTTTTGCAATTGGCACATTGCTAAATGAGTTTCTACCCTAACTAGAACCTCTTCCACCTGAAAGGGTTTGGTAATATAATCTACCCCGCCCACAGCAAAGGCTTTGACCTTATCTAGTACGTCATTAATCGCGCTAATAAAAATCACTGGAATGTCGCGAGTGCGTTCATCAGCTTTAATTTTTTCGCAAACTTCATACCCATTCATTTCGGGCATCATAATATCCAGCAAAATTAAATCGGGCGGCATACCTTTTGCGGCAGAAAGCGCTAACTCGCCGCTAGGTACGGGGCGGACTTTATAGCCCTTGCCATTCAAAATTCCGGCTAGCAGCCGCAAATTAGCTGGGGTGTCGTCAACTACTAAAATATTACCGCGATCGGTGCTAGAAATGTCGTTATTCATGTGAGCTTGCTTGAGAGATTAACTTTAAAACTTTGTCGTACTCGAAATTTTCTATACAATTGGCGATCGCACTGGCCGTTACTGTATCCTTTAATCTAATTTGGTCGATCGCACTTTCAATCAAATCCATATCTGCATTTAGTATCGCCAGCTTTAAATCAGCTACCAGCGACTCAGGCAATTTCACGAAGTCAACCGCAGTCATTTCGCGATCGCGCTCTTTGATTGCCGATAAATCAGCTACACCCGGATCTTCATAAATATAACGCACTCCGATCTGTTTGTGCATAGCATCGAAAATATCCGCTTCCCGGAAAGGTTTCCGCATAAAAGCATCGCAACCAGCCGACAAAATAACTGCTCTTTCTTCCTCCAAAACGCTCGCAGTCAGCGCAATAATCGCGGTAGCTTGACCTTTAATCGTGCCTTTAATGTGTTTGGTTGCTTCGTAGCCGTCCATCACGGGCATTCTCATGTCCATCCAAATTAAATGCGGTGCCCAACTGTCCCAAATATCAATAGCTTCTTGACCATTAGTAGCTTCTTTCAGTTCAAAGCCCAGAGGATTGAGAAGTTTTATTAACAGTTGGCGGTTGAGCGGTTTATCGTCTACTATCAAAATCTTATAGCGGTGTTGATTTGGTTCCAGGGCAATCACATTGCGGGTCGGTTTTGGGCTTTGAATATCAGCCGCATTAACCGCAATAACTTGAATATCAAACTTAAAATTAGTCCCCTTGCCGACAGTAGAAATGACGCTCATTTCACCCCCCATTAATTCCACAAACTTGCGGCTAATTGGCAATCCCAAGCCTGTACCTTCTTGCGAATCTTTGCCTGTCTGGGTTTGCACGAAAGCTTCAAAAAGATTGTCTAATTCATTGGCAGCAATACCTGGGCCTGTATCTTCGACTTCAAAATGGAGGAAGAGGGAATAGGCAGAAGCTGAATGGTTATTGTGGGCTGCATAACTCGCGCTTTCTGAATGAGTCATCTGGGATATTTTGATACCATTGCTTGCCACTTTTTCTGTTTCTTTATAGTCTTTTAATACCAGGTTTTGTGCTGATTCTTCCTGCTGAATTCGACCGTCTAACTGCTTGCCAACTCTGACAATAACACCGCCATTTTTTGTAAACTTAAGAGCATTGTTTAGGAGGTTAATCAATATTTGTCGTAACTTCAACTCATCAGTTTCCACGTATTGTGGCACGTCTGAATTGTGTTCAAAAACTAACTGCAAGTGCTTGTCATATGCCTTAAGTTGAAACATATCGTCTAAGTCATTGAGCAGGCGATAGAGGTCGAATTTTTTGGGATTGAGAGTGGTACGCCCAGATTCAATTTTAGATAAATCGAGTACGTTGTTAATCAGAGTAAGCAGGTGTTCTCCGCTGCTGTTAATTATGCTAATATTTTCTTGATGTTCTGGGGATAGAGTTTGGCTGCGAGTCATCAGTTGGGAAAAGCCGAGAATTGCATTAAGGGGCGATCGCAATTCGTGACTCATATTGGCTAGAAACGTACTTTTAGCTTGATTGGCTACTTCCGCTTTGTCCTTAGCTACAGCCAATTGGGCAGTCCGCTCTTGCACTCGGTGTTCTAAAGTTTCAAAAGACTGTTGCAGTTGTTGAGCCATGCTGTTAAATGACTTTGCTAATTCTCCCAATTCGTCGGAGCGTTTGCTTTCTAATGTGGTGTTCCATTCACCTTTAGCAATATTTTTGGCTGCTGTATTTAAGCGCAAAATAGGATTTATTACCCACCTAGAAGTCTGAATACCGATAACTACAGCTACCGCTAAAGCTGCCAAAGAAAGCCAAATCGTCATGCGGGTATTGGCATCGATTTCTTCGGTGAAATCTGCTTCGGGAACCACCACCACAATCAGCCAGTCTAAACCTTTGCCATCTTGAAACGGTAGAACTTTTACAAATTGTCGCTTGCCGTCTATTTCAAAATTTAAGATATAGGAAGTTTTAATTTCCTTTAATTCCTGAAAACGAGCTGCTACATATCTAGCTGTAGCTTGAGTCGAGGGGTCAACACTCTCTTCTGCTTTGAACAGTTCTTTTTTATTGTCTTTGGTACGGAATGGTTGTTCGGTCGTTGAAGTTGCGAGTAACGTACCATTCTTTTCGACGATAAATGCTTGCCCGGATTTGCCAATTTTGAGACTGTTTAAAAATGTTCCAATATGGTCTAGACGCAAGGCCGCAATTAAGACTCCTTCTAGCTGGTTATTCTCGTATACAGGTTGGAGTGCGCTGAGGATCAATGTCGGTTCAAGAAACGAAATATAAACGGAACTCCAAGTTGGTTGGCCGACATTAGCTGCATTTTGGTAGGAAGGATGTTCGCGGATGTCAAATTTTTTGACAATTGTTGCTACGGTAGTGCGATCGCCCGTATTATTAGTGTTGTAAGCATAAAAATCAAAACCCGTAGATTTGCCTGACAGATTAATCATTAGAGAGCCATTTGACAGTTTTTCTCCGGTTCTATAGTCTCCATTCTTGTTAGCAATAGATGTAAAATTTAGATAAGGATATAATTGTACTTGTCGCCAAAGATATTTCTCCCAATCTGATAAATTTTCCATTTTTAACAAGCCCAGTTTGACAGTATCGAGCTTGCTTTGATTGATTTGATGGGGAGTGTTCAGGTAAAGTTGCAGGTTTTGCTCGACACGCAAACTTACCTCGCTCATTAACTGACTGGCCAGATTATTAACTGCTTGTTGTCCGTTTCTAAAAGAAAGATATCCTACGAGTCCCACTGCTCCCACGATTTGCAGTACAAATGGAACTATCAGAACAATTCGCAGCGGTAATTTGTCTAAAATTTTAGGAACCATAACATTCAGAGTTTTTGTGAATTTAGGCTAGAACCGTTGTTGCAGAGCCTGTCTTAGCATCAGCGCCATCTATTGCCGACTCGAAGAAAGGAATTCATGCGGGTGATAAGAGATGTGGTAGATGCTAAACCCCGATCGACTGTGAACCTAATCTTTGCCAGATTCAAGTATATTATTTTACCTATTGTCGTATTATTGTGACCGTTTAGATATAATTTGCAGTCACCAGGGGCGAAAACTACCTGATACACGATCGCGCGGGCGAGCTGAACCCTTATGTACCAAGTGGTTTGGAGACTGGCGATCGAATTTGGTTTATCCACTAGCCATTTTCGGCAAGACGTGCTATACTGACAAAAGTTGAGGGCACGTAGCTCAGTGGATAGAGCATCAGGTTCCGGTCCTGAGGGTCGGGGGTTCAAATCCCTCCGTGCTCATTTAGTATTTTTATTGTAGAGCAAGGGTTGTTGGTTAATTGTATTACCGATAGTCCTATTTTCCGCTGAAATTTCGCTCTTGTCGGTTTCAAGTATCTCCAAGACTTCCTCCATATCTCCCAAGTTCGTTGCGGACTTTTTTCGCCGCGCTTTCAACTGGTTGAGTAAGTTGGCTGGCTTGGGACATTCTGCGACTGCGGGATGAGATTTTTAGGCCGGGCGGGACGCGTACCACACAAGACTTTTAATATAAATTATTGTATAAATTAGATGCACGCCAGCTTATCGACTACTTATACCATGCGAGAAAAAATGTTGCAACAATAAAATTGGACGTTGCTGAATTTAGGTATGATTCACCTAGCGAAGGCAATCCCGGAAATTTAGAGTAGGGGCAATTCATGAATTGCCCCTACTCTGAATTTCCGAGGTAAATCATACTCCAAATCAGCAACAATAAAATTGTTGCGCGGAGTGAAACGGAGGGTTGTTTCGTCCACCCAATCTGTAAGGTGCGTCGCCCCCTCGATTTTTACTCTTTTTTAGATATTATCGATGGCGACACACCCTACATATACTGTTGCATTAATTTGGCAAATTGGTATTATTAGGAGGGCGGGGGAGGCGAAAACTCAGGGGACTGAGGATTTGATTGAGAGCACGCAATTGTTCAGCAGTACCCAAACAAATCAATATATCTCTTCCTTGAATCGGAGTTTCTCCTGTTGGCCCGACAATCAAATGGCCATCAGGATGGCGAATTGCCAAAATTAAAGCACCCGATTGCGATCGCAACTTGGCATTTCTCAAAGTTTGTCCGACGTAGACACAACTATTGGGATCTACCAAGAATTCTTCCATATAAAAAGAACTATCGGTACCCGTCAAAACACCGTCTAAAAAATCCATCACTTGAGGTCGTAAAGCCGCCGCCGCCATCCGTTTTCCGCCGGTAATGTAGGGGGATACAACCGCATCCGCGCCGCCCCGCTGCAACTTCTTTACCGCTTCTTCCGTGGTAGCGCGGGCGATCGCCCGTACCTTCGGATTCAGAGTTTTCGCCGACAGCACAGTGTATAAATTCTCAGCATCCGATGGCAAAGCTGCTACTATGCAAATTGCGCGATCGATCCCCACATTCAGCAATATTTCATCGAGTGTCGCGTCTCCTTGGACAGCCGTGTACCCCAGCGTCAAAGCTGCCTCAACCGACGGCACCGCCGAATCAATCACCACAAAAGGAATATTTTCTGCCTGAAATTCCAAAGCAACCTGACGCCCAGTGCGCCCAAAACCGCAGAGAATGTAATGCCCGCTCAAAGAATCTACCAAACGCCGCTGCTGCCTAATTCTTGCTCCTTCTTGAAAATATCCTTGAATCAGCGCTTCTGTAAAGCGGTTGACAATGAAACCAATTACAATCACGCCCATCAAAATCAGGCATATGGTAAACATTCGCCCGCGTTTGCCGAGGGGGTGAAGTTCACCGTAGCCCACAGTTGCTAGGGTAAATACTGTCATGTAAGCGGCATCGAGCAAAGACCATTTTTCCACCTGCCAATACCAGAGAGTACCCGTGCAGAAAATGCCGCCAAGGGCGATGACTCCGCCCGTTAAGTCTTTTTGCAGGCGCTGGTATTTTTGCTCTAGAGTTGAATACACCGATCGCCCTGACCTATTATTTATTAGCTGCTACTAAGTCTAACCATATCAAGACTTACGCAAAAACCCGGTTCCTGGGAGTAAATCTAAAATCTAAAATCGCCTGATTGACTTTCAATCCCGTCGCAGAGGTGGCGGTTGCTGGAATTGGCGATCGCATTTGTCTGAAAATAATTCCGGGCGACATTGCAACCCTGCACCAACAAATCGTCAAGATTAAGATTCCACAGTATCACCGTACCATCAGCACTCGCACTAGCGATCGCCTTACCGTCAGGACTAAAACTCGCACTCCAAACAGCATCCTTGTTACCTTTTAAAGTTCCGATCAATGTACCATCAATTTTCCACAACCTCACCATTTTGTCTGTGCTTGCAGATAGCAACATTTGACTGTCGGGACTAAAGCTAATATTTGTCAATCCACTTGTATGTTGCAAAATACTCACCGGCGTGCCGTCTTTGCTCCAAAGTCTTGCAGTTCCCCCAGCACTTGCAGCAGCTAGCATTGCACCGTCGGGACTGAAACTTACACTCATAATTTTATCACTTTTAATCTGTAAAGTTCGGAGCAATTTGATATCGGTGTTTGCTTCAATTGACTGCTGTTTTTGCAACTTTTCCACAACCTTTCTCAAACTCCAAAGTTTAACAGTGCCATCAGTACCAGCCGCAGCAAGTATCTGACCGTCTGGGCTAAAACTAGCGCTGGTTATCCAACCTCGCTCCACTTTTAAAGTTAAAAATTCTGCACCGTTTATTTGCCAGAGCTTAAGACTTCCATCGGCACTTGCTGAAGCAATAATTTTACCATTTGGACTCAAACAGACGCTTGTTATTTTACCTTTATGTCCTTTTAAATCATGAATCAATTTCCCATTATTTTGCCAAATTTTGACTGTTTGGTCGTCGCTGGCGGAGACAATTATCTGACCGCTAGGATTGAAAATTGCACTTCTAATTTTATCAGTATGCCCTGTCAGTGTTGCTTGCAAAGTTCCATTAGTTTGCCAAAGTTTGATAGTATTGTCATCGTTAGGTGTAGCCAGTATGTGACTGTCTGGGCTGAAACTCACGAAAGCAAGGGTACTGGTTTCACCCTGCAAGTGGCGGCGTTCCTGAAAACTGTAAACTATTTGTTCTAGGGCGATCGCCAATCGCATCTGAATATCTGAACTCACTCCGAGCGATCCTTTCATTTCTGTAACTGCTCGGATGCTTTCTAGCAAAGCTTCTTCTTTTTTGCCAGCAGCAAATAGTGTTTCTGATAGTACGCTGAGAGTCAGAATTTTGTTATTTCTTTCTTCGATAGACGGTTTCACCCAAAATGCTACAATCAGGATTGATATTAATATTGCTGCGGCCCCTGTAATAGTTGCTAATCTGAGGTTGTACTCGCGCCATAACTTATATTGAGTAATTCTTTTCTGTTTTTGTGCTTCTGCTAGTTCCTCTAGTAACTTTTTTTCGCGGCGCAGTTGCTCCATTTCAGCTTGAGTTTGTTTTTCGCGATCGCGAAATCTGGCAAATTCCGCTTCTTGACTAGCACCTAAAAATTGATAATCTTGCCCGCTCAAGCTCTTATTTGCCGACCACTCTCTAGCCTCTTCCAGTGCTTGACCGCGCAACAAGCGAGATTCATCTTGACAATCTGATGCTATCCATGCTGTTAGGGATTCCGCATAGGGGCGCAAGTCGCCGAGTGCTTTTTCTACCCAACTTTGGTTGAATATAGCTGCGTAAATGCGGTTGGATACGGTTAATTTTCCGGCTCGTTTTACTACTAATCCGCTCAGCCGCAATTCTGTTTGTTCGGGAGTATCATCGGCCCAGATCCCCCCTGCCCCCCTTAAGAAGGGGGGTTCTGAAAGTTCCTCATTCCTGGTTAATTTGACTGAGGGGAATTCTGGCATCTTCTCCCCCCTTCTTAAGGGGGGTTGGGGGGGATCGACTTGCATTTTTTCCCCCCTTGTTAAGGGGGGTTGGGGTGGATCGCAGGGTGGCAATATTTTTTGATATAGTCCTAATAACCTACTGGCGCGGTGCTGACTTCTGAAAAGGCGATCGCGAATTGTTTTGAGGTGTACAGGTTCATCGGATGATTCCCAATTATCAATAATATGAGATTGCACTATTTCGCTAATTAACAATTGATTTGTAGTAAATATTTCAGTTTTGCTTGCATCCGTTGAGTCTGATATAATAGAAGCCGATGCTAAGCTTTTTACATGGTGCAGAATCAGCTTGCAAAGCTTTTGAGTCAGAAATGGCTGCCCTCCCGTCCAGTCCAAAATCTCTTTTAAAACATCTTGAGGATTGTCTACTTTTCCCTCAAATCCCTTTGCTAAAGGCAGAGCTTCCTGTAAGTTAAAACCTTGCAATTCAATAGCTAAACCGATATTAAACGGGGTACGAGCTGCATCGCTAATTAAATCCGATGGTGTAGCTACTCCCAGCAAAGCAAATGTAATGCGCTTGTATTCTGACTTTTGAGCGCGTTTGTTGTAGCAAGCTCTAATTAGGGCAAAAAAATCATCTAGCGGTTCTTTGAAACTGAGAACGCTATCAATTTCATCAATAAAAATGACCAGAGGTTGAGTAATTTTTGCCAGCAGCAACTCCTCAATTAACTCTCCTAAACGCTGCACGGGTGGCATCAACTCTCTCTCCCGCCACCAAGTCATAAACTCGACAGGGTTAAATAGGTTGAAACTGCACAAAAGCTTGTAAGCGACGCCGCCGTACCACTTATCCAGAGAGACTTGCTGGCTGCCAATGTCCGAAAGGTCGATCGTAGCACAAGCAATGCGATCGGCCGAGAGCTTTTGTACGGTTTGAACTAATAAGCTGGATTTGCCCATTTGTCGGGAATTGAGCACGTAACAAAACTCTCCCGCTTTCAGGGCTTGATAAAGTTCCGAGTCAGCTTGTCGTACTACATAAGTAGGTGCATCTTGCGGGAGACTGCCGCCGATTTGATATTGGTAATCGACTGTCATAATGTTGCCTTTAGTTAGATTATTTTGTCACTTGTGTTGTGCCTTTACCACAAATCAGTTTGCCATTTTGATAAGTTGGTTCCGCTGGTTTAATTGTACCGGGAGAATCAGCTTCGCACAATATGGATGATGTTATCATTGCATCTTTAGGAGCATTGGGATCGACAGGAACTAGAAGCACACCGCCCACATAACTTTTTGCTTTTTTTTGCTTGGATACTGCATAATTAAATGCTGCTGTTTGAGTGGCACGAGTTAAATATTTGTAGTTGTTTGTTTCTATCTTCAATCCAAGTCCTAAAGCAGCAACTGAATTGCCAAAAGCACTATTTTCTGCATAATAAGCTTGCTGACCTTTGTTCATTGAACTAATATACTGTTTGCCTTCCGATTGCTTAGGCTTATTTGTATTAATACACATAAAAGATGGTAAAACTAAAACAATTACTGGCGTAAGCAATATCAAAAGCACTAAACATCCGCAACCATTAGGTGAAAAGCTAGCTGAATTATAATCTCGTTGACTCATGGTATTAGTCTCCTCTCTGTTTGCAGTCAGGACTCGATTTTGGCTATAGTTAGATTATTTGGTCACTGCTGTTGTGCCTTTGCCGCAAATAACCTCGCCATTTTGATAAGTTGGTTCCGCTGGTTTATCTGCTGGTTTAAATCTAAATAAAGGGCGCTCTTCAGTTTCGCAAAGTATGGATGTTGTTGTCATTGCATCTTTAGGAGCATTTGGATAGTCAGGAACTAGAAAGACAGCGCCGACATAATTTTTAAGCATCCCTCCTTTGGCTAATGCATAATGAAACGATCCTGTTTTAGTGGCACGAAGTGAATATTTGTAGTTTATTGTTTCAGTTTTTCTGCCAATTTTTAAAGCATCAACAGAAGTAGCCAAATTACCTTTTTCTGCATAATAAGCTTGCTGACCTTTGTTCATTGAACTAATATACTGTTTGCCTTCCGACTGCTTAGCCTTCATTGCCATAGTCAGAAATGATGGCAGAGCGATCATCGCACCTATTACTCCAATGCACATTAAAAGCAATAAGCATCCACAACCCCTAGGTAAAAGGCTATTTGACTGAGAATCTTCTTGACGCATGGTATTGTCTCCTCTCTGTTTGTAGTCAGGACTTTAGTCCTTAAAAAGTGAATAAAATGCCGATTTGATCTCGTAATCGGCTGTCATTATCCGCCCTATAATTCGATTATTCTGTCACTGCTGTCGTGCCTTTGCCGCAAGCAGTTTTACCATTTTGATAAGTGGGTTCTGCCAGTTGAATTGAACCGGGAGAATCAGCTTTGCACAATATGGATGATAACATCATTGCATCTTTAGGAGCATTGGGATCGACAGGAACTAGAAGCACACCGCCCACATAACTTTTTGCTTTTTTTTGCTTGGATACTGCATAATTAAATGCTGCTGTTTGAGTGGCACGAGTTAAATATTTGTAGTTGTTTGTTTCTATCTTCAATCCAAGTCCTAAAGCAGCAACTGAATTGCCAAAAGCACTATTTTCTGCATAATAAGCTTGCTGACCTTTGTTCATTGAACTAATATACTGTTTGCCTTCCGATTGCTTAGGCTTATTTGTATTAATACACATAAAAGATGGTAAAACTAAAACAATTACTGGCGTAAGCAATATCAAAAGCACTAAACATCCGCAACCATTAGGTGAAAAGCTAGCTGAATTATAATCTCGTTGACTCATGGTATTAGTCTCCTCTCTGTTTGCAGTCAGGACTCGATTTTGGCTATAGTTAGATTATTTGGTCACTGCTGTTGTGCCTTTGCCGCAAATAACCTCGCCATTTTGATAAGTTGGTTCCGCTGGTTTATCTGCTGGTTTAAAGCTAAACAAAGGGCGATCGTCAGCCTCGCAAAGTATGGATGTTGTTGTCATTGCATCTTTAGGAGCATTTGGATATGCAGGAACTAGAAAGACAGCGCCGATATAATTTTTAAGCATCCGTCCTTTGGCTAATGCATAATGAAACGATCCTGTTTTAGTGGCACGAAGTGAATATTTGTAGTTTATTGTTTCAGTTTTTCTGCCAAGTTTTAAAGCATCAACAGAAGTGGCAAAAGCACCGTCTTCTGCAAATTTAGCTTGCTGAGCTCTGTTCATTGAACTAATATACTGTTTTGATTCCGACTGCTTAGCCTTATTTACCATATTCAGAGCTGATGGCACAGCGATCGCACCTATTACTCCAATGAATATTAAAATAACTAAACATTCGCAAGCATTAGGTAAAGTGCTATTTGAGTTAGAATTTTCTTGACGCATGGTATTAGTCTCCTCTCTGTTTGTAGTAAGGACTTTAGTCCTTAAAAAGTGAATTAAATGCCGATTTTAACTCGCGATCGGCTGTCATTATCCGCTCTAAAATTCGATTATTCTGTCACTGCTGTCGTGCCTTTGCCACAAACAGTTTTACCATTTTGATAAGTGGGTTCTGCTGGTTGAATTGAACCGGGAGAATCAGCTTTGCACAATATGGCTATTGCCTTGAGTTCATGTTTGGCAGCATTGGGTTCAACCTCTTTAGCAGCAACTACAAAGACACCGCCCACATAACTTGTACTTTTTGGGTGC
>Ga0209591_10003749_pt1 | contig 17504 bp, 12 predicted proteins | sample MAT01_FD_187207 | JGI IMG/M metagenome (GOLD analysis project Ga0209591, IMG submission 187207) | Freshwater microbial communities from Lake Fryxell liftoff mats and glacier meltwater in Antarctica - MAT-01 (SPAdes) (version 2) | ecosystem: Environmental > Aquatic > Freshwater > Ice > Liftoff... | reverse complement strand
CGAGTAGTCCGCGCTGAAGCCTTTGATCTCCTTGCTCCGATGCTCGGAAATCCGCCGCGCCAGGTCGTTCGTCACGCCGATGGAGAGCGTCGAGCGGTTCCTGTTTGTGAGGATGTAAACGAAGCAGTCGCGCATCGCTGCGGGGAAATAGTTAGAGGTCCTTCGACGGCGTTCCCGCCCGCCTTCGCCCGCCGGGAACTTCGCTCAGGATGACGGGTTTTTTGAACGCTCCCGCGCGGGGCGAGGCGTCATCAGTACCGAAGCCGGAATAATACCGACAGAACGAATCCAGCTTCCCATCCGGCCGGATGACGTGCGTGCAGCAGCGGTCAATCCGGTCTTCGTCCCACGTCCCGGCGTCCATGAAGGGCTTGATGAAAAGACGGAAGGTATTCGTTTCGTTCAGCTCAAACTCTTTCAGCACCGCGCCGAGCGGCTCGCTCTCGCAGCCGCATTGCAGCAGGTCTTCCAGCGAGTAGCGGACTTTGTCGCGGAGAAAACCCTGCACTTTCGCAAAGTCGATGAACTCGCTCACTGAGCGCGTCTGCCCGTCCGGCGTTTTGAGCAAATAGCCGATCGTCGCGCAATTCGGATCCCCGCACGGCAGCGGCGTGAAATCCTCGTAGCGCAGCCGCCCGGCGGCCTGCTCGACGGCGGCGAGGATGATGTCGGCGGTGTTGAGCCGGGGCGGCAAATGACGAATGACGGATGACGAATGACGATCCGCAGGCGCGAAATCGACTTCGGACTTCGGGCCTCTTTCGTCATTCGTCATTCGCCATTCGTCATTTCCTCCCACCCGCCCACTCGTGAACATCGGCTGAAACGCCACCCCGCGGATATTCGGATACGCCAGCCCGAACTCCACCGCCGCCCACACCTGCGCCAGGTTCTCCGGTGTCACCGTCATCGCCAGCGTGATCGGGATGTTCAGCGCCCCGCACCGCTCGATGGCCCGCCGCCGCGTCGCGCGCAGATCGGCCCCTCGCAGCGTGCGCTGGCCGGCTTCCTGCGGGCCGTCGAATTGCAGGTAGAGCTGGAATTTTCCGTAACGAAACGTCTTCCCGAGCTGGTCGAGGAAAGCGTCGTCGTGCGCGAGGCGGACGCCGTTCGTGTTCAGCAGCACGTAGTCGATGCCGGGGTTCGCGTGCAGCCACGCGAGCAGCTCGGCGAACTGCGGATGCAGCGTCGGCTCGCCGCCCGAGAGCTGGAGAATCTCGATGCCGCCCTTGCGATCGATCACGCCCTGGATGCGCCGCTGCAAATCCGCCAGCGGCACCGCATCCACCGCCGTGCTCCGCGGCGAATCCGCAAAGCACGTCGGGCACGCGAGGTTGCATGAATTCACGATCTCGATCAGCGCGAGGCAGGTGGAGAGTGTCTCAAACGGCGCAACGCGAGAGTCGAGGGGAGCGCGGGCTTCCAGCCCGCCGTCGCCGGCATCCTGCCGGCGACTGACCGCACGCGGTTCGTTCGCGCCCTCGTGCTGCAACGCGCCATCCCGTCCGTCCGGCAGGATGCCGGACGGTGCGGGCTGGAAGCCCGCGCTCCCCGCTGCATTGCGCCCCAGCGTGCCGCGCACCGCGCCGTCGCTCGCGGAGCAGGCGTTGCCCCCGCAGCACGCATTCTGCGGATCGCCCTGCGCGAGCCAGTAAAACCGCGCATCCGACGCGATGCATACCTCCGCCCCGCCATGCTCCGCGCACGTCCGCCGGAGAAACACCCGCTGCCGTTTCTCGTCCCCGACCTTCCAAACCTCCGCCGGACACTCCGCATGGCAAACCGGGCACCGCGACTTGGTGCGCTTGAGGAGCGTTTCGGAGATGAGTTGAAAGTTCATGGTTGTAGGCCCGCCGACATAGCCAACGCGCAACCGCCGAAAGCGCTGGCGGCATTGATGATCATCAACGCGAGGCCACAAACCACCACGCCTGCGGCACGCCCTTGGTATGACTCGCTGTGGCGTGCGACCCACCCGCCGAGCGCCAGACAGAGTACCGCGCCAAACATCAGGCTGTAGATTCCCCAAACAGCCCACGCCAAATGAGCATTTTCGCCATGCGGGTATCCGAAGATCGCGAACTCAATGCGCGGACCTTGATACACCGCCAGCCAGTTGATGATCGCCGGCGAAAAGCAGGCCAGCCACTGCCAGAAACCGCGCGGTGCCGTGAACTTCATTGCATCAGTGCAGGTTCACTTTTCCACCAAGCGCAGAGCAACCGGACATGACCCCAGTCAGGCCGGCGACGAGGATGCCGGCCCCGAAAACTAGCGTGAGCAGAATCCGCACGAAGACGTGTTTTGTGCAGCGCCGGGCCAGCAGAAACCCGCACGGCAACGAAGCCAAAGCCACGACCACCGCCAACGCGCCAAAAAAGTCTTCCATACCGCGCTATTTTGGCGCCGCATGCACGCGCGCCGCGACTTTCAGCCGCAGCGCATTCAGGGCGATGAAGCCGGTCGCGTCGTTCTGGTTGTAAGCCTTCGTCGGGTCGGCCTCCATCGTGGCGATGTCGGGGTTGTAGAGGCTGAGCGGGGACTTGCGGCCGGCGGTGATGATGTTGCCCTTGTAGAGCTTCAGCCGCACGGTGCCGGTCACATTGCGCTGCGTCTCGGTGATGAGCGCCTGCAAGGCCTCGCGCTCGGGCGCGAACCAGAAACCGTTATAGACGAGCGTCGCGTATTTCGGGATGAGCGAGTCGCGCAGGTGCATGACCTCGCGGTCCATCGTCAGCGACTCCACCTGCCGGTGCGCGAAGTGCAGAATCGCGCCGCCCGGCGTCTCGTACACCCCGCGCGATTTCATCCCGACGAAACGGTTCTCGACGAGATCGACGCGCCCGATGCCGTGCTTGCCGCCGAGCTTGTTCAGCACGCGCATGATTTCCAAAGGCGAGAGTCGCGCATGATTATCCGCGTCGTACTCGATCCCGCACGCAGCGCCGACTTCGGAGCCAAGCGCTCCTGCCCGCCCCTCGGAGCCAAGCGCTCCCGCGCGCCCGGCATTCGCAGTCGCAGCATCCTCACGTGCGCCGGGCGCGCAGGAGCGCTTGGCTCCGAGTTCTTCGAGCAGCGCATCCAGCTCGTGATAGCCAACCGCGACGCAGTTCCCCTTTTCAAAAACCAGCTCCACATGCTCCGCCTTGTCCGGCGCTTCCTCGGGCGAAACCGAGAGCACATACATCTCGCGCGCCTTCTCCGCGCTGGCGTCGAACCACGGGTCTTCGAGGATGCCGGCCTCGAAGGAAATGTGCAGGAGGTTGCGATCCATCGAATACGGCTTCTTCGCGCTCGCCAGCACGGGAATCTTGTTTTTCTCCGCATACGCGATCATCTCCGCGCGCCCCGGAAACTGCTCGCGAAACCGCTCCTGCCGCCACGGCGCGATGACCTCCAGCTCCGGCGCGAGCGCCGCCGCCGTCAGCTCGAAACGCACCTGGTCATTCCCCTTCCCCGTCGCGCCGTGCGCCACCGCGTCCGCCTTTTCCGCACGCGCGATCTCCACCATGCGCTTCGCGATCAGCGGCCGCGCGATGGACGTGCCGAGATAGTACTGCCCTTCGTAAATCGCGTTCGCCTGGATGATCGGAAAAATGAAATCCCGGGCGAACTCCTCGCGCAGATCGTCGATGTAGCACTTGCCCGCGCCGGTGCTCAGCGCCTTGGCTTCCAGCCCATCCAGCTCCTCCTCCTGCCCCACATCCGCGCAAAACGCGACGATCTCCGCGGAGTACGTTTCCTTCAGCCAGGTGAGCAGCACGGAAGTGTCGAGACCCCCGGAATAAGCGACGACGATTTTCATAGGGCGGCTGTTCTAGCCGCGAACCGCGCCGGAGTGAAACAGGGATTTTGGGAGCGTCGCCTTGCCGCGCGGCCTCTATCCCTGTTCCTCCACCACCGCCTTTTTCCCCCGCGGCCAGCCGCGCAGCTCCGTCTTCGCCGCCTCGATCTTCTCGGCGGGCTTGTTGCAGAAGGCCACGCCCATGAGCTGGCCAAGGATGAAGTGGCGGACGAGGAAGCGCTTCTTCTCCCGGTCGCCCTCGATCTCGAGGCGGGTGGCGGGTTTCGAGAAGTCGCCGACGAAATCGAAATGCAGGTCGAAGACCGTGCTGCTGAAGTGCGGGAAGAAGTCGAACTTGATGCGCTTTTTCCCGCTCATATTTGCGCCGGCCACATGCCCCTGCTCGACGGCGCACGGCCAGTGCTCGAAGCGGCGCACGCCGCCAAAAATCCGGTCGGGATACGAGGCGATGTCGCCGACGGCGAAAATGCCTTTCTCGTCGGTCTCGAGATAATCATTGACCGGCGTGCCGTGGGGATAGGCGAGCGGCGTGCCGGCGACGAGGCCGAGATTCGGCTCCGCGCCGAGCGCGACGATGGCGAGCCCGGCGGAGAAACGGTCGCCGCTTTTCGTGGCGATGTTTTTCAAAACGGTCCGGCCCTCGAAGCCGCTCAGCGACTGGTTGAGCATGAGTTTCACGCCCTGCGCGGAATAGTAATCCGCGAGCCACGCGCCCAGTTCCGGGCCGAGGTAGCGCGCCCACAGGTGGGGGGCGCGATGCAGCAGGCTGACGCGCGCCTTTGGCAACTGGGAAAGCAGCGCCGCCGTCTCGAGGGCGATGCAGCCGCCGCCGATGATGGCGATGTCGTGCTCCAGATCCGCGACTTCGCGAAGCGCCTGCACGTCGCGCAGCGTGCGGAGGTAAAAGACATTGCCCAGGGTGCCGCCCGCGACCTGCGGACGCCGCGCCCGGCTGCCCATGGCCATGCAGGCTTTGCGAAACTCGAGCGCCTGCCCATTGGCGAGCACGGCGACGCGGCGTTCGAGATTGATCTGCGTGACCATGGTGTCAGTGCGCACGTCGATGTGCTGCTTGGCGAACCACGCGGCATCATGCACCTGCACATGTTCCGGCGAGGTGACGCGCTTTCCGAGGAGCGACTTGAAAAGCTGGGGTCGCTGGTAGGGAAGGGCGGCTTCGTGGCCTGCGAGGAGGATGGTGCCTTTCGGGTCGTACTCCCGGATGCCTTCGCAAACGCTAACTCCACCGATGCCCGCCCCGACGATAAGGTAATCTCGACGAATCATTTGTAGGAGTGGATTACCCCCAACCGCCGGGGATTCGCGAGAAAATTTCTCGGACGGTGTAGCGAAACTCAAAAGCGTGTGATCCTAAGCGACTGTCAAAAAACTCACCTCGCGTGTCATCCTGCGCGGAGCGGAGGTGGAAAGGCGGGCGCAGCGGAGTCGAAGGACCCCGGCGGTTCATTGACGTAGAGCGCTGAAATGGACCGCCGGGGTCCTTCGACTCCGCGCCCAAAGCGGCGCTCCGCTCAGGATGACGGACTTTTTTTGAGTTCCGGCCCACCCTCTCCGAGAAGGGAAGGAGAGGCGTGCTTTCAGCACGGAAACACGGAATTTTACCAAATGACGGAATGAAAGCGGGTGAGGTTTCAAATGGACATCGCTGCGGGAAAGCGGCGTATTCCATCGCGTCGTCAGCCTTTCGTTTCGGACCAAAGTACTTCCGTTGATCCGGCAAAATTCCGTCAATTCCGTCCCTGCCTTTCCGCCGCCGCATGATCTCGCTCACGATTGAAAATCTCACGAAGCGCTTCGGTGAAACGGTCGCCCTGAGCGGGCTGAATCTGCGCATCGAACCAGGGGAGATTTTTTTTCTGCTCGGCCCGAGCGGCTGCGGGAAGACGACGCTGCTGCGGAGCATCGCCGGGTTTTATACGCCGGAGAGCGGGCGCATCCTGTTCGGCGATGAGGATGTGACGCGAGTGCCGCCGCACCTGCGAAACACCGGGATGATGTTCCAAAGCTACGCGCTCTGGCCGCACATGACCGTGGCGCAAAACGTGGCTTTCGGCCTGGAGGAGAGGAAGGTGTCCGCGCGGGAAACCGCGGAGCGCGTGGCGGCGGCACTGGCCTCGGTGCGGATGGAGTCGCTCGGGGAGCGGCGCATCCACCAGCTCTCCGGCGGGCAGCAGCAGCGGGTGGCGCTGGCGCGAGCGCTCGTCATCCGCCCGCGGTGCCTGCTGCTGGACGAACCGCTCTCGAATCTCGACGCCCGGCTGCGCCTGGAGATGCGCGCGGAGATCCGCCGCATCTGCAAGGAATTCGGCCTGACGGCGATCTACGTGACGCACGATCAGAAAGAGGCGCTCTCGATCGCCGACCGCATGGCGATCCTGGAGGGCGGGCACCTCCGCCAGACGGGCACTCCGGCGGAGGTCTATCGGCATCCGCATTCGCGGTTCGTCGCGGATTTCATGGGCGAGACAAATTTCCTGGAGGGGAAAGTCGGGGCGGTGAACGGCGGCAGGGTGGTGGTGGAAACGGCGCTGCGCGAATTCACGGCGACGCTCGGGGGCCATGCCTGGCAGCCGCAAGCCGGTGAAAACTGCACTCTTTCCATCCGGCCTGAAAGCTGGCGGCTGTCGGTGGAACCCGGCACGCAAAACACCGTCGCCGGACGGCTGAGCGAACGCGTGTATCTGGGAGAAATGGCGCAGTACCAGTTGGCCGCCGGGCCGCATGTGCTGAAGGTTTTCGAGCTCAACCCGCGCTTCGTCGAACTCAGCCCGGAGCGCGAGCTGTTCGCCAGCGTGGAGCCGGAGGATGTGGTCGCGCTGCCGCCGGGATGAAAACGACCTGGCCGCTGTTGCTCGCACTCGCCGCGGTGCTGATCGGACCGATTTTACTCCGGCCAAAGCAGGAGCGCGGGATCCACGCGGGCGAACAGGCGCTGGTGATCGTCACGCCGCACAATGAGTCCATTCGCTCGGAGTTCGGCCGAGCCTTCGAGGCGCATTATTTTTCAAAAACGGGGCAGCGCGTCCGCGTGGACTGGCGCACGCCGGGCGGGACGAGCGAGATCGGGCGCTACGTGGCGTCAGAGTATCTCGCCGCGTTTCAGGCCCACTGGACGAGGACGCTGGGCAAGCCGTGGAGCAAGACGGTCGAGGGAAGTTTCGACAATGCGAAAGTCGTGCCGGGCCAGGACGCCGCGCAGGACACGCCGGAGCAGGAGGCGCGGCGGGCGTTTCTGGCGTCGGACGTGGGCTGCAAGATCGATCTTTTTTTCGGCGGCGGCGCGTACGATTTCCAGCAGCAGGCGAAAGCCGGACGGCTGGTGGATTCCGGCTTCCTCAAGGCGCACCCGGAGCTTTTCGGAGAGGGCGCGGGGAGAATTCCGCAGACGCTGAGCGGTGAGCCCTACTGGGATCCGCAAGGGCGCTGGATCGGCAATGTCGTCTCCAGTTTCGGCATCTGCTACAACCCCGACTCGCTCGCCCGGCTCGGCCTGCCGCCGCCGGTGCGCTGGGCGGATTTGGCGGACCCGCGTTTTGTCCATGAGATCGCGCTCGCGAACCCGACGCAGAGCAGCTCGGTAAACAAGGCTTTCGAAATGCTGATCCAACAGCAGATGAGCGAAGCGGTGAACGAGGTTCTGGCCATGGCTCCCGGTCTTCAGAAATCCAATCCTTCCGAGGAAGCGGTCGGGATCAGCCAGGGATGGACGCGCGCCATGCGGCTGCTGATGAAAATCGGGAGCAACGCGCGGTATTTCACCGACTCCTCGACGAAGATCGCGCTCGATGTGGAAGCCGGCGAGGCCGCGGCGGGGATGACGATCGACTTTTACGGGCGCTTCCAAAGCGAGGCCGTGCGCAAGACCGACGGGAGTTCCCGGCTTCAATACGTCAACGCCGCGGGCGGCACGTCCGTGGGCGTCGATCCCATCGGGCTCTTTCGGGGCGCCCCGAACGGGGATGTCGCGCGGGAGTTCATCGCCTACGTCATGTCGCCGGACGGGCAGAAGTTGTGGAACTGGAAAGTCGGGACGCCCGGCGGGCCACAGCGTTACGCCCTGCGCCGCCTGCCGGTGCTGCCCATGCTTTACGCGCCGGAGTTTCGCCCGCTGCGATCCGACCCCGAGGTGGAACCGTACGCGCTCGCGCAGACTTTCACCTACCACGATGCATGGACAGGCGCGCTCTTCCGCTCCATCGCCTTCACCTTCCGCGTGATGTGCATCGACACGCACAATGAACTGACCGCCGCCCGGCGCGCCCTGATCGCGGCGCGCTTCCCCTCAGAGGCCGCCGCCGCGTTTGAAGATGTCAGCGCCGTCGATTACGCAGTCGCCAGCGGACGCATGCGCGAGGCGCTGGGCGGCGACAAGATCAAGGAAGTCCAACTCGCCAAGGAACTCGCCGACCATTTTCGGCAGCAATACGAGCGCGCCGCGGAGCTTGCCCGCGCCGGCCGCTGAGTTGCCGGGCAGTACAAACTGACAAAAACGAGAACAGCGAGCGGGAGCAATGGCGTGTTTTGAACAGCCCGCTCTGCAAAAAGCGGATTCCAGGCTTGCCTCGACATTCGCTTTCCCTATGAATGAGCGCATGACGAACGCAGGCACCGCTCCTGCTTAACTCGCGACCATTAAGATGCAATTCTCGGAACTCTGGCAAATCACACCGCTGCTCACGATTTTCAGCTTCCCGCTGCTCTACGCGGTTCTGCTGCTTTTCGTGAATGCGGTCATCGAATTTGCGCCGCGTTACATCCGGCAGCACCGCGTCAGCTACCGCCCCATCCAGACGCGCCTCGCCGATCTCCTGCTCATCGTCCGGCTCGCTTTTCAGCGGCCGTAAAAGATCGCACGGCTGCCGGGGGCGGGGAAAATCTCCCGCCTGTAAAATACCGCTTGCCAGCGTGGATTCGTCGGCTACCGTCCGGCCCTCTTTCCCCCGACGTTGGTGCCTCATGTGAGTTGCCCGGTGCGAAAGACCAACCGGAAACCCGAGGAACGTAATGAGCACATCAATGATTCAAATGCAGGAACTGATCGCGAAATCTCTTCGCGACTTCAAAGAGGGCAGCATCGTCAAAGGCCGCATCCTGGAGATTCGCAACCGCGAAGTCCTCGTCGATATCGGCTACAAATCCGAAGGCATCATCTCCGCCAGCGAGTTTGATGACATCGACGACCTCCAGGTCGGAGACGAGGTGGAAGTCCTCCTTTGCCGCCTCGAAAACGACGAAGGCATGGTCATCCTTTCCAAGGAAAAAGCCGCCTACCGTCAGAACTGGGAGAAGATCGTCAAAGTCTTCCACGGCGACGGCCTCATCAAAGGCAAGGTCAAGTCCGTCGTCAAAGGTGGACTCATCGTCAACATCGGCGTCGAGGCGTTTCTCCCCGGCTCGCAGATCGACATCGTCCCCCCGAAAGACCTTCAGCAGTTTGTCGGCAACACCTACGACTTCAAGATCGTCAAAATCAACGACGACCGCAAAAACGTCGTCCTTTCACGCCGCGAACTCATCGAGCAGGAGCGCAGCGAAAAGCGCCAGCGCTTCCTCGAAACGATCAAGATCGGCAGCACCGTCAAAGGCGTGGTCAAGAACCTCACCGACTTCGGCGCGTTCATCGATCTCGACGGCATGGACGGCCTCCTCCACATCACCGACATGAGCTGGGGTCGCCTCGGCCACCCGAGCGAAATGGTCAAGGTCGGCCAGGAACTCGACGTTCAGGTCCTCGACATCAACAAGGAAAAGGAGCGCGTCTCCCTCGGTCTCAAGCAGACCCAGAAGAATCCCTGGGAGGAAACCGAAAACCGCTTCCCCATCGGCACCCACGTCAAAGGCAAGGTCACGAACCTCGTTCCTTACGGCGCCTTCGTGCAGATCGAAGAAGGCGTCGAAGGTCTCGTCCACGTCTCCGAACTCTCCTGGACCAAGCGCATCACCCGCCCGTCCGATGTCCTTACCGTCGGCCAGGACATCGAAGCCGTCGTCCTTGGCATCAACAAAGAGGAGCAGAAAATCTCCCTCGGCGTGCGCCAGCTCGAACCCAATCCTTGGGACGCCATCGAACACCGCTACCAGATCGGCCGCCAGGTCAAGGGCACCGTCCGCAACCTCACCGCTTACGGTGCGTTCGTGGAACTCGAAGAAGGCATCGACGGCATGATCCACGTCTCCGACATGTCGTGGACGCGCAAGATCAACCACCCGTCCGAGATGGTGAAGAAAGGCGACGAACTCGAAGCCGTCGTCATCGACATCGACAAGCAGAACCAGCGCATCTCCCTCGGCATGAAACAGCTCGAAGGCGATCCGTGGAAAGAGATCGAAGGCAAATGGAAGATCGGCGACCTCGTCAAAGGCAAGGTCTCGAAGATCACCACGTTTGGCGCCTTCATCGCGCTCGACGGCGACATCGACGGCCTCGTCCACATCTCGCAGATCAGCGAAGACCGCGTGGACAAGATCAAAGACCATCTCAAGATCGGTCAGGAGATCGAAGCCCGCGTCATCAAAGTCGATAAGGCCGAGCGCCGCATCGGCCTCTCGCTCAAAGCCGCGAACTACAGCGCCGAAGACATCCAGCGCGAAGCCGCCGCCTTCGACTCGCTCAAACCGGGCGAAGACATGGTCGGCCTCGAGCAGGCCTTCGCCGCCGCCGCCGAGGAATACCGCCCCGGCGACTCGAAGAAGAAGTAATTCACCCGCGCGGCCTCTGGAATCCTCCGGCGGCCGCGCGATCTTCCTTTCCAAACCAACTCACAAAACTATGCCCGCACCTGAAATCACCGCCTACGTCAAAACCCAATGTGGCTGGAGCAACGGCATCCGCGCCGTGCTCAAGAAATACGAACTCGCCTACACCGAAAAGGACATCATCCAGAACCCGGCATTCCGCTGGGAGATGGAGCAGAAAAGCGGACAGCCGCTCAGTCCCTGCGTCGAAGTGAACGGCACCATGGTCGCCGACATCAGCGGCGAAGAGCTTGAGCAATACCTCCTCCAGCAAGGCCTCGTCGGAAACTCCGAAAAGACCACCAACGTCCCGCTCAACGCCGCCTGCTCGCAGGAGCAGCACGACGCCATGTCCCGAGGCGAACCGGTGAAATTCCAAAACTAGGAACCAATCTCGCGATCCCCTCGCGACCCAGAGAAAGCCGCGCTCCGGAAACGGGACGCGGTTTTTTCGTTTCACGACGCCAGCGCACCGCGCTCCGCTCACGCGCAGCGAGGCTTTGCGCCCGGCGCGGGCTACGGTTAGGGTCCGCAACTTAAAACACCCTGCATGACTGAAACCAAAGACGGCGAAAACATGGCCCAGCGCGCCCTCCTCGTGGGCGCTTATCACGAGACCGGTGCGCGGTCGGAAACGGAAAGTCTGCTGGAGGAGTTGGAGGAGCTGGTGGACACGCTCGGCGTGCCGGTCATCGACCGGATGCTGGTCCACCACCGCGAACAGCATCCGCGTTTCCTCATCGGCACGGGGAAGGCGGATGAGATCGTGGCGCGGGCCAAAGAGCAGCGGTGTGACGTGATCGTTTTCGACAACGAACTCTCGCCCAGCCAGCAGCGAAACTGGGAGAAGCTCGCCGGCCTCACGGTCATCGACCGGCAGGAGGTCATTCTGGACATTTTCGCCAAGCGGGCGCAGACCCGCGAGGCGCGCCTGCAGGTGGAGCTGGCGCAGATGGAATACCAAATGCCGCGGCTCACCCGCGGCTGGACGCACCTCGTTCGGCAGGGCGGCGGCATCGGCGCGCGGGGTGAGGGCGAGACGCAGCTCGAGCAGGACAAGCGGCGCATCCGCGGAAACATCGACCGCCTCAAGCGCGACCTCGAAACCGTGCGTGAAGCCCGCGCCACGCAGCGCAAAGACCGCAAGCGCACCGAGGTGCCGAATGCGGCGATCGTCGGCTACACGAACTCCGGCAAATCCTCCCTGCTCCACCGGCTGACCGGCGCGGACGTCCTGATCGAGGACAAGCTTTTCGCCACGCTCGACACCACGACGCGGAAGATCGCGCTGCCCAACAAGCAGCCGCTGCTGCTCACCGACACCGTCGGCTTCGTCCGCAAGCTCCCTCACCGGCTGGTCGAAGCTTTCAACGCGACCCTGGAAGAGTCCGCGATGTCGGATTTCCTCATCCACCTGCTCGACGCGTCGCAACCGGAGGTCATGGAGTTTTACAACACCACGCGGCGCGTTTTGTCCGAGCTGGGTGCGGATGAAAAACGGACGCTCATCGTTTTCAACAAGATCGACAAGCTGACCGATGACTCCGCGCTCGCGGTGCATCGCCGGCATTTTCCCGACGCCGTCTTCATCTCCGTCCACACCGGCGAAGGGATCGATGAACTCATCGCCCGCATCGCCGAGATGGCCGATGGCGGCGCGGTGACGTGCGAGCTGCGCATCCCCCAGGGCGAGGGCGGGCTGCTCGCGCGCATCCACCGGCAGGGGCGCATCCTCCACACGGAATACGAGGGCGATGCCGTGCGGCTGAAGGCGGTGCTGCCCGCGCGGCTGGCGGAGACCTGCGCTTCGTTCGTGGTGGCCGGCGGCGGGGATAAAACCGGGGTGCCCGTGGAATCGGTAGCGACAAGCTAGGGCGGGGCTGCTAACACCGGCCAGAATTCAGCACACTGAAGGACTGGAAGCTGCTAAAACCTCTACACTCCTGCGGACAATGTCATTTCTCGACCGTTTCAAACGCAAAGACCCGGATGGCACCCCGGCCAGCAGGTCGGCGACTCCCCCGCCGCGCGTCGAGCCGGGGATGGCCGAACCGCTCGTCGAGGCGACGCTTTCCGAACGCCGAAATCCGCTCATCACAATCCCGGCCCAACGGGCCAGGGAAACGCCCCCGGCACCCCAAACTCTGCCCAGCCCCGCGGCGACGCCCCAAGGCACGCACGAGATCCTCCTCGACCTCGGCGATTTCCTGCCGCGCATCCCGAAGCAATGGCTCCACGACGGACCACACGACATCGCGACCAAGCTGAAGTTTGACATCTCCGGCCTCGCGGAACGCATCGCCCGCGGGCACACCACCATTCCGCTCACGGAGCTTCACCGGCGTGCGCCGGAGATTTTTCGTGAGGAAATCCTTCCCTCCAACGAAACGGAAATCCGGTTTCCCTGGCAGAAGGTGATGAGGATGCTGGCCGAGGCCCGCTCGACGCCGGCAGGCACACCGCCGCCCGAGGGCCTGAGCAGCGATGCCGCGGACTCGCTCGCGGAAAAAGTGCGGGCCCGCCGCACGCCGCACGCCCCCGCCCCGGAGGCGGCGGAGATCAGCCGCACGCCGCCGTCCGTTACCGGGACGCAACCTCCCGTCCCCGCCGAAATCGAACCTCCCGCGCCGGCTCCTGTCATTCCCGACACGAGGATCGTCGCTTCGGAAGGCGCGCTGGCCTTGTCCGCCGAAACGACTGGCACAACGCTGAACTCGCCCTTGCAGGACGACGAAAAACTTTCCCGCGAGGAACTCCTGCGCTCCCGCAATGCCATGCGGGCGCAGCTCGCGCGGACGAAGGGCGAGTTCGAGCGCCAGCTCGCCGCCTCCGCCCACGAGCGCAAAAACATCGCCGAGGAACGCGAGCGCCTCGTCGCCGAAATGGTGCGCGCCAAGGCCGATGCGGACGACAAGGTCGAGCAGATCGAGTTTGAAAAAAGCGTGGCGGCGAAAACCGCGGAAAATCTGGCGAAGGCGACCCAGGAGCGCACCCTCCTGCAGCGCGAAGTTTCCAACCTCAGGCTCGAGATGAAAAAGGCCCAGGACGCCAGCACGCGAGTCTCGGAGCTGACTACGGAACGCGACGCGCTCGCGCAGCAGCAGGCGGCGCTTTCCAAGCAAATCGCCGAGTTTCAAAAGCGCGGGAAAGTCAGCCTGACCATGACGGGCGACGCGCCGGCGACCGGAGTCGGCGGGAAGGAGCGTTCGCCGAAAGAAAGCCAGCGGGCGGTGGATGAATTGCAGCGCCGGATCGTCGCGCTGGAGAACAGCCAGCGCGAAGCCGCGCTCGAGCTGGGCCGGGAAAAGGAAGCCAAGATCAAACTCGAAAGGCAGATCGCCACGACGGACCGGCTGAACCGCGAGAGCGCCGCGCACGCCGAGGACACGCACGCCGCGATGAGGCGTGAGTTTGAAGCGACGGTGCGGAAGCGCGAAGCGGAGGTCGCCCGCGCGCTGAAGGAAACGCAGGAACAGTTCGAGACCGTCAGCTCCGCCAGAGCCAGGCTCGCCGCCGAACTCGACGATGCCCGGGCGCGCCTCGCCGCCGGAGCTGCGACTGCCGCGGCGGCACCCGCGCCCGAGGCCTGGGAGGCCCGCGCCGTCATGCAGCTCGAAGCCGACATCGAAAATTATCGGGGCCGGATCAAGACCCTGCTCGAGGAGCGCAACAGCATCGCCGCGGAAAAGGAAACGCTCGCCGCGCAGCTCACCGCCGGCGCGGCGGTCGCAGCCACGGGAGAGGAAAAGACCGCCGGCGAAACCGCCCGACTGCTCGCCACCACGCAGCAGCTCGGGCAGGAACTGACCGCCGCCCGCCAGGAGCACGATCGACTTTCCGCGCAACTGCGCGACGCCGGGGCGAAAGCGGCGGAAGCCGGGAAGGCGCAGGGTGAAATCTCCGCAGCCCAACTGCGAATCGCCAAAACCACCGACCAGCTCACCGAAACCGAAGCCGCCCGCCGCGAAGCCGAGCAGGCGCTCATCCAGCTCCGCGCGAGGCACGAGCAACTCGGCAGCGAAAAAGCCGGGCTGGCCGCGGAACTCTCAGCGGCGCTCGCCGCCGCACCCGTCGCTGCCGCCGCGCACAAGGACATCGGTGCCGAGCGGGCCAAACTCACCCGCGAACTCGAAGCCGCCCGCGCCAGCAGCAACGCGACGATCACCAAGCTCCGATCGGAGCAAAAGCAGCTTACCTACGAGCGCGACGCCGCGCAGAAGGAAGGCGAGAAACTGCTCGCCGATCTCGATATCCTCACGACCGCGCGGCAGCAGGAGCGTGAGGCGCTGGAACGCGATCTTGCCGCCACCCGCCAGGCTCGCGACGCCGAGGCCAGAGCCCACGCCGAACTCCAGTCCGGGCACGCCCAACTCGGCATCGAAAAGGCCGCGCTCACCGCGCAATTTGCCGCCGCCCACGCCGTGCACGCGGCCCTCACCGCGGAAGCCGCCGCGGCCCGAAGCGCGTCCGAAAATGGGCTCGCGGAGCTGACCGCCGATCGCGACGAACTCAGCGAGAGAGCGCACGACCTCGCCAGGGAATTCGCGGCGCTCCAGCAAAATCACACCGCGGTGCTGGCAGGCTTGCGCGAGGAACGCGAGAGTCTGGAAGCCGCAAAGAGCGCGCTCGAAAATTCGCTCACCGATCTCGCCGGCGAGCGTGACCGGCTCCAAACCGGGAACGACACCCTTTCCTCCGAACTCGCTGGAGCCCGCCAGCAGCACCGTCGGGCGCTCGCCGCACTCGACCATGAGCGCGAGACGCTGCGCGCTGCCAAAGACGAGCTCACCGACGAACTGGTGCAGGCGAAAACCGCGCATGACGCGCTCGCCGGCCAGCTCACCGCTTCGCGCCACGCGCATGAGAACGCCGAGGCCGGACTCGCCGGGGAACGGGACGAATGGATGGCAAAAGCGCAGGCGCTCACCGCCGAAATCAAAGAGGTCCGCACGGAGCGCGACGAGGTGCAGTCCCGCAGGAACGCGCTGGAACTTTCCCTCTCCGCACTCACCGCCGACCGCGACCAGCTCCGCGGGAAAACCGACACCCTTTCCTCCGAACTCACGGGGGCCAAACAGCAGCACGGCGAAGCTTTCGCAGCGCTCGACCGGGATCGCGAAATCCTCCGCGCGACCAACCAAACACAGGAGAAGGCGCTGGCGACTTTGACCAGCGAACGCGACGCCCTGGACGCCAGCCTGAAGGCTCTCCACGCGGAATCCGACGGCGCGGGCCAGCGGCACGAAAGCGTCCTCGCCGAACTCACACAGAAACTCACAGACCTCGAATCCGGCTCGGACGCGCAGACCGCCGAGAGCGCAGCCGCGAAAAGAGTGTCCGAAAAATCCATCGCCGACCTCACCGCAAGATGCGCGGAGCTTTCCGCGCAACTCGACGCCCGCGCCGCCGACCTCACCGCGCAGGAGCGGGACCGCCTCGCCCTGCACGAGGGAAAGGAGACGCTCGCCAGGCAATTGGCTGGCGAGTGCGAAGCGCACGAAAACACCCGCGCCGAGATGACCGGACGCTTCGATTCGCTGGAAGACACGCGCGCGGACCTCGACCGGCGCCTGGCCGAGATGGCGCGCTCGCACGACGAACTCCGCGCACGGCTGCGGAATTCCGAGACCGCGCTCGCGGACGCGCAGGCCGCCATCCAGAACCACGAAGCTGCTGCGGAGCAAACGGCCGCCGCGCACCTCGGCACCCTCGCGGACCTCGCGGCCCAGCACCGTCAGTCGCTCGCTGCGCTGCGAGTCGAAAATGATGCCGCCCTCGCCCATGCGCTCGCGGACAAAGCCGCAGTCGCCGCCGGCAGCGACCACCAGATCGCCACGCTCACGGCTGACCAAGGAAAGGCGCTGACCGCTCTCCACGAAGACCGCACGCGCGCGCTGACCGCGCTCACCGCGGAAAGGGACGCCGCCGTTTCGTCGCTCACAGCGGAGCGCGATGATGCCCTCACCACGGTGGCAGATCTCGATCGCCGACTTTCCTCGGAAATCGCCCTGCTCACCGAGGCCCGCGACGAAGCCCATCGCGAACGCGCCGCGGTCGCGCAACGCCTCGCCGCCGCGACCACCGAAGCCGATCAGAAAATCGCCGCGACCCTCCGCGAGAACGAAACCCTGCTCGCCGAAAAGCGCCGGACCGAAGCTGAACTCGACGCCGCCCGCGACGCCCACAAAACCCAGAGCGCGGTCTTCGCGCGCGAGTTCAAGGCGGTGGTCAGCCAGCGCGACGAGGCTCTCGCCCAGGCGGAAGCCGAACGCGAAAACGCCGTGCAGAAAGTCGCGGCGATCGAGGCTGACCGCGCCGCGCTCGCCAAAGCGGAGTCCGAACTCGAAACGCGCTTCGAGCGTGAAGTGGCCCGCGTCCGCCGCGAGCGCGATAGCATCATCCAGCAGCGCGACTCCCTGCGCGACCGCATGGAGAGCCTCATCGTCGAGCAGCGCAACCTGCTTGAGGAAATCTCCGCGCAAGCCAGCCAGACCGCGCTCCGGCACGGCACCATCCCACCGGCCGCGCGGCCCGTGGAGGAGACCGGGCAGATGCCCGCCGCATCCGCTCACAAGCCGCGCAAACAGCGCAAGGAAAGCAACGTCATCGACATCACCGAGGCGGAAATCATCGCGCCTCATGCCGATGAAGAGGGGCGGCTGAAAATCCCGCGCATTCAGCCCGTGCGGATTCTGCCGCCTCAAGTGCGGATCCTTTGAGGCGCCGCAAATCCGCCCCGCCTTCCCGCGCCCCGCGGCGCTGGCTGCTGTGGCTGGGCGTGGCCGTCATCGCGCTGCTGCTCCTTCCCCCCGTCGAGGTCGCGCTGGTCCGTTTCATCGACCCGCCGTTCACCCCGCTCATGCTCCTCCGCCCGATCGAGGCGCGGCTCACGAAGCGGCCCGTCGCCGAGCGGCACTACGCGTGGCGCGACCTCAGCCAGATG
>Ga0209591_10003748_pt1 | contig 17504 bp, 15 predicted proteins | sample MAT01_FD_187207 | JGI IMG/M metagenome (GOLD analysis project Ga0209591, IMG submission 187207) | Freshwater microbial communities from Lake Fryxell liftoff mats and glacier meltwater in Antarctica - MAT-01 (SPAdes) (version 2) | ecosystem: Environmental > Aquatic > Freshwater > Ice > Liftoff... | reverse complement strand
CGGCCTTCCAGATATCGAGATACCGCTTGATCGTGGTGTAGCTGCCGGCCCCAATGCGTTCCTGGACTATGAGCATGCTCGGCTCATCGCCAGCGGCGGCCAGGGCATCGGCGGCCTCAAAGACCGCCTCGCGTGTGACGAGTGCCTTTGCCATCGCTGCGCTTTCATCATTACCGTAATTACCGTAATTATGATAACACTCGTGTCAAGCAGCGTGTTCCGCTCCGCTTGTCAGGAGCGAGCGCCGCACGAACGCCATCACGATACGTGCTACGGGTGGTTGCTCAGCGCTGCGGGCGCTCGCCACCGAGCCGCGATGACGCACCTGCGGGGCTGCTGCGCCGGGCGCATATGCGACGCCATCGTGATCGCGCCTGCGGGACGTAGGCCTGTTAGGAGCGAGCGTGCGGTTTGCAACGCTATCGAAATAGTTCACAACATCAGCAACCTTGGTCTGGCTTTTGGAGCAACGCGTCTGAGCACACCTGGCTCAGGACGATCAAACGCGACAAGCTGGCCGTGGATCAGCTCTATGAGAACACGACGGGCGATACCAACAGGGATAGTTTGCGGCAAAAGTGTGTCGAGGAATCGCTTCAACCGCCGACTTGCGCGTTGTTCGCCGGCAAAAGCGGCCCGTTTTTACACGGATACCGTTCACGTTGTCCATGACAGCTTCGCTCCTCACAGGCCTAGAGGAAGATCACCATGCAGATAGATGACCGCGACATCACCTTCCGCCCGCACCGGCTCGGCTTCTTCCTCTCGCTCGCCGTCATCCTGAGGGTGGGGCTGGCCTGCCTCGCCCTCGGCTTTGGGCGCCACCCGGCCTGGTTCGCTGGCGTGGCCTGCGTCGCCTATCTGGGTGGTGCGCTGGTCAGCCGCTACACCGCCGGGTCGCTGGCCCTGCGCGGCTTCGACCTCGTGCGCTTCCGGGGAACATTCGTGGCCCGCGAAGTGACCAACCCCATCTGGGAGGTGAAAACCGAAATCCGCCAGAGCCTCATCGGGCGGTTGTCCGACACGGGCACGGTGATCGTCTACCCCGGCGGGGAACGGGTGTGCTGCCGTATCGCCCAGCTCCGGGCGTTCCGCCGGCTGCTCAGGGAGCGGAAGCTCCAGCTCCTCGCCCTGGCCGAGCACCACGCCCTGATAGGCCCTCACCCGACATGCGTGTCACCAGCCACATTAATTGGTAACGTGTAAAAAATGACGAGGTATGCGCTGGTTCGATGCTCCCATACGTCTTGGTTTGCAGCGTTCCAGCGAAAACTGCCATCGCATGTCGAGACCTGCCGAGTGGGCAGGCATGCACCCTTGCAATCGTTCTGGTACGCGTTTGACAGCCTCATGCTCGCCTTCGCCACCACCATATCAACGCACCGATGGCATTCTGATGCGCTATTCGTACAAAACAAGCGGAGCAAATCCCATGCAATTGGTACCAGAATATTCGGGCTCTCTGGGAATCAGCGTGGAGAACATGCGTTCGTAGATCAAGATGGTGCGCGTCAGGAGGCCATCCAGGAAATACGCCAGTGGGCGCGTTCGATGCAGGGTTCAAATTGCCAGTTTAGCCCTTCCTGATGGCGAATAACGCAATTCTTTTCACGGCAGTTCCCAAAGACCCAATATTCCTTCTGGTACGACTGTGAAGCCAGCAAAGACAGCGGAGTGAGCCTACACGCTACAGCTTAATGTGGCTGGTGACATGCATGTCGGGTGAGGGCCTTGCAGGAACGCCGACACGTGCCAGCACCTCTGCGGACATCCTCATCCAGGCGAACGGCGCGGGTGGCTCGGCAACCGAACGTCTGACGATCACGGTTGCCCCTGCGACCATAGCCCTGTTGCTGCTGAATGATGCAGATCGGATCGTGGCGCCGGCAGCACGCTCGATCTGAACGGTCAGGGCTTTACCCCAGAAGCCCTGGTGGAGCTTGCCGTGAATGGCCGACCCATCGGGCGCCTACTGGCAACCGCCGACGGTGGCTTTGCAGCGGCGATCTTCTTCTCTGTGCGTGCGCCGGAAGGAACCTACGCGGTGACCGCGACCGAGCAGCAATCACCCGCGCTGCGCACGAGCACAGCAGCACGAAGTATCAGCCTCGTGGTCACGCTTGCACGCGGGGCCAATCTCGCCACCGTCCCAGCCGCAAACATCCCGCAGTTCCAGGCTCTGCCGACCATCTATCTGCCGATGCTCTGGCGGTAGCACACGTGGCCTGTTGCACGCCTCGGCATGAACACCCCGCCTACGCTGGTAGGGTGTTCGTGCGCGTAGCGCTGGTATGAAGCGCGATCTCCACACCGGGCGATGAACAACGATCAGGCATCCACTGCTAGCACCTATCGTGTGATAAAACGCCACCGACCAGGAGCCACGACGCGCACGTCAGACGTTGCCACAGCGCAGCGGCGTCGCGCGCCGCATGGCTAGCATGCACCTGCACGTGCCTCAGCGTGGAAGCCAGCTCGTCAGGCGTGGGACGCCGGTGAGTGCTGCGCTAAGGAAGCGGCGTGACCGGCTGCCAGAAGGACGCCACAATGTCTCGCGCAGCGACGCCAGCGCGCGTGAGTTCCTCCGTCAGCCCCGGCACGGTCATGAGCCCATCGTGCTCAATGACTACGTTGTCGTGCTCAATCCGCAGGTCGAGGATAACACTGTGAACGCGCCGCGTACCATTCCAGCCGACGTGAAGAAGCAGGTAGCGCGCCTGCGCCGGGTCGTACAGCACCTGCGCCTCGATGCGCCCGTGGCCAGGTGCCTGGGCGTGCGTGCGGATCACCCGCTCAATGGCGTGAAGATAGGTCGTCGATTTCATATAGCTGCCTCCTGATTGGGAGAGGGGCGAGGCGTATCGGCATTGCGGCGAGACCACCACGCGTCGGCCACAAGGCCACAGAGCATACGCATGAAGCGCCAATCCCGTTGTGTCGGTGCTGCCCAAAACAGTAGGTTGCCTTGCTCGCAGTCATACGATACTGTTATGGTGTGCCAGAAAAACCGACAATTCCGGTTTTTGCTGCCCGAGCGCCGCGTATGTCATCAGGAACGCGATCACCCACATGTACATCGTCGCACGACCGTTGGCACACGGACGAGGCGGGTACATGCCAGGTACCACATGCACACCGCGCACGTGTGCGCATGCTACAGCGTGCATGCAGGCGCGTCAACGGCGTAGGTGAACGACGCCGGTGCGGGTCGTCCAACGGCCCGACAGGGGCTTGACGCAGCATGCTATGATGGTTACACAACTAGCTGAGAAGTGTAACCTAAAAACGTGTAGCATACGCGCCTCGGCACCCCTATGACGACCGACCTGATTCTCCCCGCCAACGCCAACTTGGCACGCGGCTTCAACCCGGAGAGCATGGCCGCAGCGATCCACCTCTGGGCCGATGCGACCACCGACCCCGCCTCACCGCGCCGGCACGATCTGCGCCGCGACAAGGAGGCCGCCGTTGGCGCGTTCTTCGCTCACTGTCGGCGCTCACCCCAACTCGTCACGCCGCGCGAGGTCAAGGCCTGGCAGGAGGCGCTGGAAGCCGCCGGCCTCGCGTCGACCACCGTGTACGCCCGGCTCAGCCGCGTGTCGAGCTTTTATACCTGGGCGCAGCGCCAGCCCGAGCTGCGCGGGGAGATGCCGATCAACCCCGTCCTACTCGCCCGGCCCAAAGCCCCCATTCCCTACCAGAGCGAGGGGACGAAGGCCCTCGCCGATGAGGAACTGCGCGCGCTGCTCCAGGTGGTCAAAATACGCGCCGACACGGGTGATCTAATCGGCCTCCGCGACTATGCGCTGCTACGGCTCTATGTCGCAACCGGCATGCGCCGCCGCGAGATTATCCAACTGCGCCGGCGCCATGTGGTCCTCGATGCCGGCCGGCGCCTCCAGCTCACCACGCAGGTGAAGGGGGGGGAGATCCGCACGCGGGATGTGGCCGATGCAGGCGTGCGCGCAGCGATCCTGGCCTATCTGCGTGTGGGCAAGCGCCGTGAAAGCATCCAACCGGATGACCCGCTCTGGCTGCGCCACGACCGGGCCGCCGAGGGGGAACAGGCCCTCACCTCGCATGGCTTTGTGAAGAGTCTGAAGGCCTACGCGGCGGAGGCAGGGCTTGATCACCTGCACCTGCATCAGACCCGTCACACCTATGCGCGGCTCGTCGGTGAGGCGGCCGGCAACCTCGGCGAGGTGCAGGACGCCCTCGGTCACCAACAGCGCGCGACCACGGAAGTCTACCTGCGGCGGGTCAGCGTGCAGAAAGACAAGTTCAGTGAGGGGATTGCGGAGCGACTGGGGCTGGCGCCAGAGTAGGCGAGGATGAAGCTGCACGTCATTCGTTGTTGCTCACAACTAGGTCATTCTAACGGTTTGAGATACAACTTGGGTAAAATAACTCGGTAAAGACGTTAAAACGGGATGGGACGGCAAGCACAAGCCTCTTTTCTAATAAAGATGGCTGAGACGGGATATGTAATTGCTTTTGGTTTCCGTAATTAATGCTCATTGGCTACTTGCACCACTAAACGTGAGCTATTCACCACCATGAGACCGCGACCTGTGATCTCCTGTCTTCCGCCAAGCGGGATTGGCAGTCCCACACCTAGCAACGCTGAAGCGGAAGGGAAATTATGAGGTTGCAAAATGAGACCTTGGCGCAGGTCACTGATCTGGCCTAAGATGCCAGTAGGGTGAGATGCCTTCGCTGCTACAATAACAAAGAACCCTCGCTCGCGTCCCAGGTTTAACATTTTCTCAATCGCCGTGTGCAAATTACTCTTTACGGGTGTACCAGGTGTGTGGTATAGCTTTTGAAACTGACTACTCATTTGGCTGTGTGCCACATCATAATCGTCGATGCAAAGTACTACAGGTCTGCGTGTAGTATCAGCGCTTTCAAGACGTGTCTCAATATATTGTACGATTTCAGTGATTTCCTCCTCCGTTTTCGCACAAAGCTGTCGATGCGGGAGGATGGGTAGAGTGCGGAAGCTCGTGCGTCGTGGATCAATCAATATAATATCGACATCATCTGGGGTATAGCGTAGTGCTATTGACCGGATAATGGTTCGTAATGCGATCGTCTTGCCAGAACCCGGCCCACCGCCAACAAAAATTGCAGGATTAGTAGCATTCAAGGCAAAGCTTGCTGCTCCAAGAGACTGTGATTCAAGACCAAAAAATGCATCGATTATGCGCTCGTTCGAGTCTGCGCGGGTGATCGTTGCCGGTATTTTTTTCCAGAAAGCATCGAAGGGGATAATGCCAGGTAATGGCTCAACCTTAGGCGGTTCACTTAGTTGAGTCGCTGGGCTCTGTGCGCGCCAGTACTCACGCGCAGCTCCGACAACATCTCGCGTTCGCACAGCTATCTCGGCATTCAGGAGGTTTTCAATCTCTGCGGCAATTCGCTTCTGCTCCTCGTCAATGGTTTTCATTGGAACTGGTGTGTCGGTATGAATATAGGGCAGTGCGATTTGAAACTCAAGCCAACCATGCTCAACATGTAAGACATATCCACGTCCAGGAATATCAATCGGAATGCGAACTGCATCCTTGCGCCCAGTGATGCTGACAGAGTCACCTTCATCAGTGAGTCGCAGACTCCAGCGGTGCTCAAATAAACCCTGTAGACGATATGGCACATCTAACGGTCGATCAGCTGTCAAAATAATATGAACGCGATATGAAAGCCCCCGTGTGGCTAGACCGATCAACAGGTCAAGTAGTTCGGTCTCTTTGTATTCAGTCTGAAACAGTGCGAACTTATCAATAACAAGTATGATAGCAGGCCATTCACTTGGTGGTGTGTCATGCAGAGCTCTTTCACTACTATCCTCCTGATGCGACTCACGTACCTCTAACTCACGCTGGATCATTGATAGTATGCGTCGTACTTTTTCGACATCGCGTACAGACACCACACCTCCGGTGTGAGGGAGTTCATTGAAGATGCTTAACCCTTGCCCACTCGCACTAATAATATAGCACCACGCTTGCGAAGGCGTGATCATAAGCCCAAGCGATAGCAGAATTGTTTGAATAAGTAAGGTTTTTCCACTTGCTGGAGCGCCAAAGACGAGGAGATGCCCGCTTTGTAAATCTAGATGAAGAATTTCTTGCTGACTCGCCTGTGGCACATCTAGTAGTCCAACCGGTATTCGCAGAGGTTGCAGAGGTGTCTCATTTGATATTACTCCCTCCATTGAGTGATCGTGACGCAGTATCTGTTGAACTGCCCGTATTGTATCGGGCGGTAAAACTTGAAGTTCGCCAGGTAAGCGTTGCGACAATGTAAGCCTTGCCGGTAAGGGAGGAGACCAGATATTACGTCGTAGATGTTGCTTGCCTGCGTCCTTGATCTTCTGAACAAGCACATCGATATCACGTTCTTGCCCAGGTCTTCGCTCTTGTGGAGTTGGAGAGCGTTGGGTACCACTACCCGCCCAACTTCGTAACTTCAAAATTTCGTCATCACCGCCATCGTCTTGGAATGCTGCACTAATCCGAGCAGCCTGGAATAGTTCGAGCCTTGTCCCCACGCGTTTATACGCACGCCCCGGTAGATCTGAGGGCAAAAAGAACGCATCGGGGCGCTGAAGCATTTCACGACTATCAGCAACGGAGCCAAGCCGAAGGGCTAGCCAGTAATTCAGTTGTCCCTTTATCTCATCCTTTACTGCAATGCTTGGTTGCTGGGTAGCTACCAATAGACGTACCCCCAGTGTGCGCCCTTGCTTAACCACTGTGATGAGTTCATCAACAAATCCTGGCTGCTCCCTAACCATGGTGTCGAACTCGTCAATGATAATCAGAAGGTTTGCTAAAGGCCGGTGTGAGCCAGCCAGCACTCGATAATCATCGATATTCTGGATTTTTTCACCCGCATCTCTTAGCAGTTCTTTTCGTCGGCGTAATTCACTACGCATCGCAGTAATAGCACGCTCAGCAAGCCGCCGATCCTGGAGATCGGTGACTAGTCCGACAGTATGTGGAAGGTCAGCGAAAATGCGAAGCGCCGCCCCCCCTTTGAAGTCAATCAACAGGAATTCTGCTCTATCGGGTCCATGGGTGACTGCAATTGCTGTAATGATTGATTGAAGGAGTTCACTCTTCCCTGCTCCCGTTTTACCTGCCACAATGCCGTGAGGGCCATCACGTTCATCATTTAAGTCAAGGTATATCGGCGCGTCGCGCTCCCCTGCACCAATCGGCACATCAGGGTGCCACGATAGAGCAATCGGCTTTCGCCACTGTTGAGGAAGATCTAAATTTTTAACTTTCTCCTGCAACAATCGGTATAGACGTACAGCCCTAGGAATTTCCCGATCACCTCCCATTTCGTTAAGCGTCAGCCCGATAAGAGCGCGTCCAAGCTGGTCGCTTAGCTCGGTAGGGGCCAGGAGTGGAACAAACTCCTCAGACCATGCGCCGCCGGCAACAGCAAGTTCGGCACATGTGTCATTTGCCAACCGTATTGCCGCTCCGCAATCTCCTGGAATCTCTTCCCACGCATCACACATCACGATGGAATGGATGCCGTAATCTTTGCCTCGGCGCAGTAATTCCCTCAGGACTGGATGTTGCTGAATCGACTTATCACTATCAACAATTAGGACGAGTCGTGGCGGGAGTGTTGTCTCATCTTCTCCCCGTTCCGAGCGTTGTCCAAGCTCGTCAATCAGCAGACGGAGTGAGCGTTCAATATCAGCCGGCGTTTCAGGAAACATCCGCCGCAGCCGGTCACCGTTGAGAGGAATAAAATGGGGGGCGCGGATCAAACGTTGCCAGATCCCACGTTGCGCCGGATCATAAAGAGCGGCTATACGTACTTCCGATGGAGCATGGTGCGTTATTATTTGCCAGACAAGGCTATGAATAAACTGCTCACGGATTATTGCTGAACCCGAAACACCTAATGAACCCGTCTCGACCAATGAGAACGTAAAGGGCTGATTGCGAATTGTGAGAAATCGTTTGCAGAGGTGTTCTAACGCCGTGTCTCGTTCAACCTGGCCTCCTGGGTTGACACTGAAACCAGCCGGTTGAGAGGTCATCCCGACACGGAGCATCAGAGCGTCGGCATCGGTTGGCCGTCGTTCCCAGAGCCGGGGCTGAGGTGGCTTAAACGCGGTGTTGGAGGCCTGAGCGATCTCATCACAACCAGCAATCGCAAGGAGGAATGGCGCCTGATCAGTTTGATGGGTTCGAGGGACAATAATGCCAAGATCGCTGGGGGATGTATGCCGACGCCGTAATCGCTGCCACATCGAACGAGGCAGGAATGTATCAATCAGTTCGCGCAATTCAGCACAGAGGAGCTGGGCAGTAGAATCTGAATGCTCCTTCGTCAGTACTGGGTGGATGTACTGGTGCGTATATTGCTCGTCAATATACAGCTGAATAAACTCAACGGCAGTTCTCTGCAACGCACGTCGATATTCACGCCGCTCACGCCAACGCTGTCTGTAGTCGGCAATCCATTGAACAATCGAAACAACGAGAAATGCTACCGCAGTCGCAGCAGTGATTAAAAGAAAAATGGGCGAAGTTCCGCGTGTCTGACTGACAAAATACGAAGCGCCAATCATGGTGCCGGAAATGAGGAGCGAAGAAAGAACTGCTCCACCACGCCCCTGCCTCCCTTCATGTGGAGGTGTTGGGAGCGAGAGAACTTTTTTAGAGATGGCCGGACGGATACGTGGTGGCCGGTTAAAACTTACGCGACGGGATGTTTGAATAGCATCTCCGCGCTTTGTGAGAACAGACTCCTGCATTTTTTACACGCTTTCGATCATGGCTGCGTCCAATCAGCATAGAAAATATCCGAGCCTTTGGCTCGAATACCTTCACCCCCTCGCACAGTGTTGCCTCGACTGTTGTAAATATTAAAGGTGACCTGCTGCTCGGATTGTAGACTACAGGTTTGTGCGTCTCCACCACGAAATTCTGCTGGGTCAATGTTGAGCCCATTAATTTTGAAGTACCAACCATTACTATCAGCAAATCTTACACGTATTGAAATGCACGTTGATCTGTTTGGGTCACGATCACGCAGATAGACTGACAATCTGGACAATCTCGCAGGGGCGGGAGGTTGCGCAGGCGAAGCAGGCTGCACAGGCGCAGGAGCAGGTGATAAACCTACTACACACGCATTAGCATCGGATGTATCACTAACGGGCAGTTCTGCCGCTAACCGACAACCTGCTAAAGCTTCAGCTGCGTTGTTAGCTTCACGCCGCTGATTGGCAATGCTCATATAAGCTTCATAAAGCTGCTGAGTACTGTCAAGGAAATCAGGGCTGATCCCGCGTACCTGCTCAAAGGAAGCGATAGCTACGTCCCAATTCTGTATCCTAGACGCCGACACGCCATCGGTATAAAGAACAAGCTTTTGCTCTAGCTCACGCGCAGGTTGATGGGTTGGGGAATAGACAAAAGTCTCACGAAGAATCGAAAGGGCCGCATCAACCTTATCAGCGCCGGTAAGGGTGTTGACTGCCCAGTTGTACTGCGTCGCGGCGAGGGTCTCAGTAGTATCAAGATAAGCTGGATCGAGAGCATAGACGCGCTTGAATGCTTCTGTAGCCCCTGCCCACTCCTGGTTCTGGTAGGCTTCACGGCCAAGGGCATAATCGAAGCGCTTTTGCTCTTCGAAGGTTCGGGTAGGCGTTGGGATTGGCAGAGGCGTTGTCGTTGGGATATTAGGTGTAGGTATTGTCACGACTAGCGCGGTTGGCGCTTCAGCCAGGGCTGTAGGTTGAGGCGATAATTCTGGACTAAACAGCCACATCGCACCAAAAATGAGCGCGATCACTGCGATGATGGCAACAACCCCGGCTACAATCGGCACAGGCGATGGTGATGTGACTCTGCGCACCCAAACATCGTTGCCGGTTCGAATGTGGTGATCCGCCAGGGTATTTTGGGCAGGCCAGCGTCGAGCGTTCTGTGATGGCGCAAGCTCGATGCGTGAGCTCGTCAGGCCAACCTGACGAGCGACATCGCGGGTGAGCTCGCTAATCTGGCGCTTGAGCGGCAACGCCATTCGCTGCGCCTTGAAGGCGTCTCCTTCGCCTTTGGGGTAGTACAGCATGACTTCAGCAACTGTCGGTGACCACACGAGCCACAGGGCAGCCTCTTCGGCAATCTGAACATCGCGCAGCTTCCGCTCAACTGGCAAGTCAGCACCCTGGGGAGTGGTGCGCAACGAGGCAACACATTCGTCCGGACCGCTGATCGCCTCGCGTGCGGCTGGGATGGAGCGTGTGCGCTCGGCCAAATGCTCGCCGAGCGTTTTCTCAACAGCGAGGAACAGCTGCTTCGCATTCTCACCCTGAGCATCTTGCCAATGCAACATAACTGGCAGAAAGGTCGGCTCAACCTTGAACCAGAGGTGGCTGTTTGCACGCAGCTTGAGATCCAAAAGGTTCTGGTCCAGATCAAGTGCTGGAGCGTCGACCGCGCTATGGAGAGAGACAACTGACTTCATCGGGCCATCAACCCGTTCCCTCAGTGTCAGCGTTTCAAGCAGGTTATTGATGTGCTCACTGACCGTTAACTGTGTAGGCAGCGCCAGGTCAAGCTTACCCCCAGCTTTTCCTGTTGACCAGTGAATCGTTGCGGGAAGGTAGGTTGGAGTAATAACTAGCCAGATATGGCTACCATCTACTAAGCCGGCTGCACGCAAAGTAATCGGTGGGGTAAGCGCAGGCGCACCAAGAGCAGTATGCAGGGTTGGCACACCGTGCTGTGGTTCTGCAAGATACGACTGCAATCTCAGCAGGTCAATCAGCCGCTTAATAACCCCCTCGACGTGAATATCTGGGAGGTACTGGTCGTCGTCGTATTGATGTTCTTGACCATCCACAATGTAATGGATGGTGCAGAGTATGGGTTCGGTACGGGTCATATTGAGGCAATCACTCTGTAATGGACTGCCTGAATGCTGTACTCAGCAGAAGGTTCAGTATTTTGAGCTAGAAGCAGCATTTTCTTCTCCCTGCCAATTGATCAAGAAACCCTGAACAACCTGATTAATTCGTTGGTACACTTCTTCGCGTGCGAGGTGCTCGATGATGGTAAACCCTTCTCTTGAGCCTGGTCTCAGACTCCATATCCCATCAGGGGCGTCTATGAGCGAGAGGCCTCTAAATTGCTGGTGGTCGCGATGTTTATCGCCACTCATTGCTACCACTGTCATCTTTGAATACGGTTGGAGGAGAGAGTCACAGAACAATTTTGCACTCGATCCCTGAGCACCGTTTTCTGCCAAACAGTTTATTGCGGTTTCAATGTCATTGTTGCTAAGAGCCTGAAAGGCTTCCCTGACAATCTCATTGTGTATTTCAATAAAAGCGTCCTCCCCTTTTCCGGGGCTCTCCAGAATCATTTCTTTTTGTATCAGTTCTGTGAGCGTTGCCCGGTCAAAAACTGCGGTGAAACGGTCGATTTTTGGTCGCTCGCGGCGATGGACTACAGCCATTATGTTATGGATATGGATACAGGCTACGTTCTCCTGGCGACCGATACGGCTATGCGCAAAAAGGATTGCTTGACGTGCTTCGCCACATGTAATGAGTGTTGCAAGGAGGAGGCTATCGACAACGACACGCCTTGCAGCATGATCATCTTGAACTAAATTTCGGGCACGTAGGGAATTGAGACCAGCAGTTTTTCTGATTTGAGTCGTCTCGGTGTCCTGCTCACGGTCGGCGCTTGTACCTTCGGGCAGATCTGGCAAGCTCAATAAATCATTAAGAAAGAGCATCTCCTCGCTACTCAACTGAACGTCAATATTAAAGGTCTGGCTAGACATGTCTCACCTCTTCTAACTCACTAGTACAGCTTCCCGGAAGTCTCTTTCCGGTTCAGATGGTCAGTGGGCGGCCAGTATAGGTCCAACGAAACGGCTTGGCCGTGCGGTTGAAGTAGGTGATAAAGTCGAGGATCTTGGCGCGCAGGTCGTCGAGCGAGGTGAAATTGCCACGCTTGATCACCCGGCGCACCAGGATGCCAAGCCAGATCTCGACTTGATTGAGCCACGACGTATGCTTGGGCACGTAGACGAACTGAATGCGGTGCGTCGGGTCGCTCAAGAACGCCGCCCGGTTCGGCATCGAGGCCAACACGCCGGTCTTGCCCTTGATGCCCAGTTCGTCAGGCAGCCCACAGCGCGCCGCTACCAGCCGCACGACTGCCTCGGACTGATGGATGTTGAGCTGGTCTGTGATGAACACCCAGCCCGCCGCCGGATCGGTGTCAATCGTTTGGGCGATATGGGCCGCGAAATCTTCCTCGGTGCGGGTCGGCCCCAGGGACGGGGCGATCACCTGGCCCGTGGCGACGTCGACATTGGTGATCAGGCTCAGGGTGCCGTGACGGATGTACTCGAACTCCCGTCGTTCGACCTGGCCGGGCTGCATCGGCTGGGTGGGGGCGGCCCGTTCCAGGGCTTGAATGGCCGTCAACTCATCACAACTCACAACATGACTCCCCAGCTGATGCAGCAGTGGCGCGTAGGCATACAAGGTACAGACCGTTTCGACCGCAGCGGCAAACGCGACTGGGTCAGCCGCTTTGGTCTTGGCGTTGAGCCAATAGCGGCTCCGATGCGGCTGAAGCTCGGCCTCGCCCCAAAAAACGCCCCACGCTGGAGGGTGAAATGCGGGTCACTATCCCTTGACGTGCGGCTTCGTCGGCTAATTCACGCGGGGTCCAAGCATCGACCGGGCGCCCGACCGCGCGCGGAGCGGTACAGGCGAGATTGACGATATGCACGATTTGTTCGGCCGTGAAGGTACTGGGGGTGCCGGGGCGCGGCGCATCAGCAAGCACCGTGGCAATGGTCTGACGCAAGGTCGCCGGTTCGGCCTCAGCCAGCGCGAGGTGGGCGACGGCCGCCGCCCAGCGGGCACGCCAGGTGCGGATGGTGGGCAGACTACAGCCCAAGGCCACGGCCAGCGGTTCGTTGCGCTGCCCGCTGGCCGCACCGAGCACGATGCGCGCGCGCAGGGCGAGGGCCTGAGGACAGGAGGCTTGCCGTTGGAGCGATTCCAAGACCGCCTGTTGGGCGTCCGAAAGCGTCACCAGGGTGTGGGGTTGCGGACCAGCCATCGGTACCTCCTCACGCGGTTCTCATGCTTGGGCGACACGTGGGGTGCGGCCCCCACGTGCCAGCATACCATAACCCGCAACGGACTTCCGGGAAGTTGTACTAGGGTAACGTTAACCAGCTTCGCCAATTATCGCTCTCGAAATTCCACGTATTGACCTGCTGCTCAGTTCGTCGTTGGTTATCCTCAATGACTTTTGTAGATACTTTATCAATTTTGCTCTTTATATCGTCGTTAACAGGGAGCTTCTGAATAATACCATTGAACGTTGCTGTAGTGGTGTTATTAACCGCGTTCTGTATTGACCCCTGGAGATCACTTGCACCATCCACAAAGCGTAGCGTGGTCATGCCTGTATTTTTTATGGCTTCGAGTCTCTTATTCCTGCTGTCCTCTGCTTTACTCATATAGCTTGCGCCGGCCGACGTAAACGTATTCCAGCTCGGATTAGACGCCACCTCGGTAACAAACTCCCAGCCGTTTTTTATATCACCAATTGACGTTGCGCCCGTGTCATATGCAAGCTCGGCCACTGATTTAGTGACCTTGCCAAGATCAGCGCGATCAAGCGCATCTTCGGCTATTTCTACATCGCGCTTCAATAACTGCCTATTCGATTCGCTAGCGATCACATTGTTATACCAACCCTGAGCACTAAACAACAGCGTCCCACCTAATTGTACACCAGCATTTACAAAGAGAACTATTAGCCCGACAGGGACGGGGCCAACCCATATAGCGCTGATAGCTGTGGTTATACCACCATCAACAAAATTAACCAGTACAGTCTTTGTCCAGTCAATCTCGCCTGATCCATTGATTACATATTCTTTACTATATACATCTTCGGAAATGCCTAGAGCAACGTCTAGTCCAAAAAACACAAATCCGAATCTAACCTTACTACCCATACGATCCAACACGTCAATATCTTTTAAAAACCTCCCTTGATCAGTTTTGGTTCCAAAGATAAGCTTATACCAAATCTCCGACTTAGTGACATATCCACGTGTTTCTAGTATTGCATTAAGGTACCGTCCGCCGTCTTTAAATAGCAAATAAGTCGCTTTGCGATTTTCTAGAAGCTTACGGAGAACCTCAAGCAAACTGCCCGAAAACTTCCCTACCCTTGTGGAAACGTCAGGGTTTATGTCCCAAAGCGACCCCCACACAGGTGATACAAACTCTGTGAATCCTTTCCGCTCCTCAAAAGGATGGCGATCAAGCTGGTCGAAAGCATTTAGTGTCTGTAAGACGCGCGCGAGCACGTCGCGCAACTCTGCAACTGCCCTGCGCGATGCACCAGCCGCAGCATAGTCGTCAGAGATGCCACCATTGAGATACTTGTGAGGGTCGCCACGTTGGGCTTCTTCTACGTACCTTAGAAGGATCGAGGTTTGAATATCAAGAGTCTCAAAGATGCTTGCAAAAGCAGGCAGTACAGCCCGCACCTTGTCTGAGTCGAGCACTATCTCTGGTTTGGAACTACATGTCATACGCAGCCCTTGGTGGCAAATCGTGCAGGATAGCGAGCGATACCCTCTACTACTTCGGGTTCGACGCTATCGACACTGAAGTGCTCGTAGCTCAGCCTCGCGCTCATCATCGCGAGCTTGCTGCAAGCCCTGAAACATGCGCCGACTCGCACTGTAGCTGGCCACTTCGGACTGGTTTAGCAGGCGCAACACTTGTTCGATGTCTTCACTGAACTGAGTAAAGCTGGCACCTTTCCAATGTTCATGGATCTCGTGCCGCTGCTGGTTGAGAGCGCTTGCCAACTCAATTAGAAGATCAGCGTATTCACGCGATGCTCGAATAGCAGCTTCAGCGCGCCCGTGATCTATCAGGCGTACACTCATAGCGTTTCCATAGAATGATCGCAGGGCGGCAGTTCGTTGCCCTGCGATCAGCGGAGGAAATAACCCCGATGTCAATTAGCGGCGAACTGAGCTATCAAGTTCGCGGGCCTTCTCGTTCCACTCACGGATCATGCGCTGCATTTCCTGGAGCGATTCGTTCATCTTCGCCCAGGAGCCGTTCCACTGCTCAAAGGCGCCATTGAACTCGCGCTGGGCATTCCCTTCCCAATATGAGCTTGAGTTGCCAAAGACCGAAGTAAGGCGGCCCACGACCTGATTGAGCTCCTCGGAGCCGCGATTAACCTCCGTGGCGAGCGCATTGACTTCCTCAAATGAGACACGCAGCATCGGTTAGCCTCCTTAGTAAAGATAAGACCCTGTTGATACAGATAGGTGATATATATCACAATGGGACTTATGTCCGCCTGTGCTAGGTTCACCGTCTTGCTTCATTGTAACACGCCAGGATGACATCTGACCACTAGAATGCGCTGATAAAGCTGACTAAAATTACAGAAATGAAAGAACAAGCCTTTCTTCCATCATCACCCGACCAAACGGTACTAAGGAGGTGTTTGGAACGAGCAAAGAACCGCCTAGGCTTTGGTGACGCCAGCAACAATGGATAGTACAAATGTGCAGCGAAAATTTAGCCTGGATCAGGAGGGAGTGCGGAAGTGGATGCAGACATTCCTGGTATAGGTCTCGCTGCGTTCTGCTCCTCGCGAAACAGTGCTTCAGCCACCATCGCTACGCGCGGCTTCGGCACGCGTAGCGGTGAGCCGGTCGCTGGCCTGCTGCACGATCTGGTAGGCTAGCTGGGAGACGCTGTAGCCGCCGGGGAGGCGCACGAGGGGTTTCTGATAGCGCTCGCAGAAGGTGCGTATCTCGCCGAGGCCGTGGCTGGCCCAGCGAATGGCCAGAAGCACGGCCGCGACATCGGCCCGCGCAATCGCTGGCTCTAGGAGCAGGTGACTCTTATGCGGGCGCGTGTCGCACCAGACAAGTTCGTGCAGATCAAACGCCTCCGCAATGATCTGCGCCGTGCGTGGCCGCTCATCGCCGCCGATCAGCACCACGGTGGTGTTACGGAGCAGATCGGCGACCTGGCTGATCAGCGGGTCTTCGCGGGCGGCACTCCTATCGGGGCGCTGGTTGACACGGGGCTGCGCGGGCAAGCGTTTCCAGGCCCGCAGCATGAGTGCAATGGAGCCTGAGCGCTCGCGTTCCACCAGCAGTGCAGCGCGGTGGGGCAAGACCAGGTCGCGCAGCAGCCGGCTGCTGGGCGGCGTGCCGTTTTCCAGCAGCGCCTCGATCGTCTGCACAGTGCGTGGCCATTCGTCCGCCGTGCCCCGCTCGACCTGCTGGATTTGATAGCGCAGCTTGCGTACGAGCGTACGCTCGTGGTGGCGGCGATAGACGATATCCTCGACGTTACCGCGCCACGCCTCAATGCGCTCCAAGCGCGCGCGCCAGTCAGCGGGATCGGCGACATCCTCAAGACGCATATAGCGCCTGATGAAGCGGCCATCAGCCTGCGTGCGACGGCGCAGCCACTGAAAGAGTGCCTCCTGGATGGGGTCGGGGCGTGGTCTGAGCTGCTGGGCCGCCGCACGGAGCGCCGACTGGGTCTCAGCCATAAATTCAAAGCCGGTCGTCTGATATGCGGCCAGCGTCGCATCGTCGAGCACATCAGTAAGGGTTTCCCCCACCCTGGCGACGGCCTCATAGACAGCCGCGAGCTGGAGCCAATCAGGTGCGGGGATGCTTGCGTTGGTAAAGAGCGGCTCCAGCCAGTCATGGTATGCGTCGGTTGCGACGGTGCTGGGCGCGTCCAGCGGGGTCAGCCGCTGCCGGATGCGTGCGGCCTGCGTGGTGCAGGAGCTGCACAGCTCGCTCAAAAACGTCGCGTCGTTCGGGAGATCGTCGAAGCTCTGGGCAATGAGGGGTAGGTGCTCCTCCGGCTCTGTGTCCATGTGACCCTGGAGAACAGCTACCAGCCGCTCCAGCTCGGCGCGTGTCGCAGGAGGCGATTCAGGTGCTGCGAGTCGTTGGCGTAAGGGGAGCGGCGCGACAGGCAGTATGGTGATGCTTGCGGCGATGGGCAGTGCGGCTGGCGGTGCATCGTCGGTGGACACAACGGTCAGCACTGGGTCCGCAGCCGGTGCGGCGGTGGTGGCAATGGCGCTGAGCGCCTGCCCAAGCGTGGCCAGATGGGCGCGCAGGGTCGCATCCGCGCGCGCCTGCTGGTGCAGGAGCTCCAGGATAGCCTGGAGGGCGGCAGCGACAGCCTGGTGATCATCAGTCAGCGCCGGTGTATTCGGCGTCAGCTGCGGTGCTGCCATCCCCCATCCCCGTTTTTCATAGCATGTTCCACGCACTTCAGTATATTGACGTTTAGACTATCTTGGGCCTAGACGGGCCGGGCGTGCGTAACGCGTTCGCATTCCCATCAGGAACTGGCCGATTTGGCTCGAATTACTGCAAGGTTGGCGCGGCGGAGGCCGTGTGCCTAC
>Ga0209591_10003743_pt1 | contig 17527 bp, 16 predicted proteins | sample MAT01_FD_187207 | JGI IMG/M metagenome (GOLD analysis project Ga0209591, IMG submission 187207) | Freshwater microbial communities from Lake Fryxell liftoff mats and glacier meltwater in Antarctica - MAT-01 (SPAdes) (version 2) | ecosystem: Environmental > Aquatic > Freshwater > Ice > Liftoff... | reverse complement strand
AGCCGCGACGATGTAAAAGGCTGACCCGTACCCCCACCGCGACGCCGACGCTGCCCGCCATCGGCGGCGACCCTGGACCTGACGCAGTAACTGCTTGCACGCTTGACCGTAATGACATCAACCTTGTTCCAACGCCGACACCTTAATCGAACGGAATGGATGGTTAACATGACGAAAAGACAATGGTTTTATCGAGTAATACTCACGTTCGCCTGTAGTTTATTGATCATGCCGTTCGTGAACGCCATTCAAGCACAAGAAACTCGAACTATACTCCTAACATCCGATCTCGATTGGGGTTTACCAGGTGATATACGTTTTGCACTATCTCAAGAAATTCTCCAAAGCATATTTCAGCAGCATCCAGGATGGTGATCACTATGAAAATCAGCGTTTTTACCCGTTTCTTGACCGTGCTGAGTCTATTGCTGCTGTTTTCTATGTCTCAACTCAGTGACGCACAACAGGGACAAGCAAACTCATCCATTATTTGGGAATTATCGTGGAATGCCAACGGAACACGGATGGCGGGTGCAAACTCAGACGGAAATGTCTATATATGGGATCAAAATGGTAACTTGCTGCGCGAATTATCGGGACACACGGGAAGTGTCAATAGTGTGAGCTGGAATCCCAACGATAATAACATCCTTGCTTCTGCTGGAAGTGGAGAAGGTCTCATTATTGTTTGGAATTCAGAAACAGGTCAGTTAATCCGTATACTGGACATGACCGAGTTTTCTGATAATTGGTCTCAAGGAATTTTTGAACTCCGTTGGAATCCCTCTGGAACTAGAATTATCGCCGCTGGTTTCGATGTCTTTCAGGTATGGGAAACAAGCAATTGGACGGCGGTAACGGATACGATAACGGGTAGTTTGTATGCAATAGAATGGAATGTAGACGGCTCATTTGTTTTAGCAGCAGGCATTTATGACGTTTTCCAAGTCAGCTTCCAACCTTTAGTATTCACAGATGAGGTTGATCCGAGTTGGTATCCTGTAAATGCGTTGAGCTGGCATCCTGATGAGCAAACATTTGCTGCAATTGGTCGCACTCGTTCAACCTTAACCCATTGGAGCATTTCTCCTCTCATGCAAACCTCGCTTATCAATCTAAGCGCACCACCAACGGATGTGGAATTTTTAAATACGACTTATGCAGCCGTTTCGTTGGAAAATGGTGAAGTGCTAATAATCGACCCACAAACGGGTCAAATTGCCGACCAGTTTATGTTCAACACGGAATTGACTACGATTGCGTGGAATCCAGTCTATGGCATTCTTTCAGTTGGCGGTGTTGCTTCCGAGCAACCGGGTCAGGAATTAGGATTACTTGGATTAGTACCCTCATCATCTATTTCCACGCCGACACCAACACCAACGTTGACCATTACCCCAACTGCTACTTCTACACCTACGTCCACATCAACCCCAACCGCCACCGCGACCCGCACACCGACCCGCACGCCGACCGCGACGCCGACGCCCGCCATCGGCACGATCCAGTTGAGCGGCGTTCCGGCGACGGTTCAGCTCAACGAGACGACGCGCGCATGGTTGACGTACACGTTCACGCTCAGTCAACGCCCCGTGCAGCCGTACTAATATCATCGAATTCGTCCATACGTAATACGCTGATTGGTATTGATGAAGATTGTTTAAATTGGGAGACTGGAGATGAAATCTTACTTCCAAGCGGGAGTAAACCTTGTCCATTTACGTGGGGAAATTATTCAATTTTTCCAGCCGTTGCGGTACCTCGCATGACCCCCCCCAATCAAGTAAACGTTACCGATTTAACTGAAATACCCATATATTTCACAAACGTTTACTTTAACGTTACTGGAGGTAGCGAAATGGGACTCGAAATTCGATTTGCTGTCAATGGAAGTGGAATTTCGTCTGGGTTTCTTTCAAGCAGTTTCTTTATCTTGACAATAGACCAACGCGACATACTTTTCTGTGGTTCAAGAAACGATGGTCGTCGTCTTTGGGTGATTGACGGTACATACGCTAATTATCCGTTGTGTAGAGTAACTAGACCGTCTGATGCGCCAGCGGACCTCAACGCTAATCAATAATTAGGATACAGGTGAGAAAGATGATGGTTAAAGCTATGTATAAAAGATTGTTAATTATCACACTGTTTGTGATGATGCTTCAAGTTCTTTTAACTTCGCATTCGCAGCAATATGTTGTAACTAATGGTCAAATCGCTTTTACATCAAATCGAGATGGTGAATACGAAATATATACAATGAATTCAGACGGAAGTGGTTTGAGGCGTTTAACATTCAACAACGCTTTGGATTTATATCCAGATTGGTCACCAAATGGTAATACGCTAGTATTTCAATCCAATGTTGACGGACCAGGCGACATTTTTTCTATCAACATAGATGGAACAAACCTAACCAATCTAACCATGACACCAAACGAAAGTGAGGGGATGCCTAGTTGGTCACCGTTCGGAGATAAAATTGCCTTCACTCGATCAACCGCGTCTGGAGCAGATATCTTTGTGATGAATACCAATGGTAGTAACATTGAGAAAGTTATTGATGGAGAGAACGAAGGGTACAATTTATATCCAACTTGGTCTGCAAACAATAATCAGCTCGCATTCGTCTCTTCTAAAGAGCTAATCACAAATAATTCAACGAGTGGATTATTCGATCTCAAAATCTATGATCTAACTACTGGGAGTCAAACAAATATCGGATTAGTGGAAACTTACGGTAATCCCGATTGGTCATGGACGACCAATAAAATAACATATTATAATTTATCATTATATTATACATCTATTGAGTTAATATTGCCAGATGGTTCAGGCAGAGCAATCCTTAATAACCAAACTTTCCCAGATCAACCGCTACCTTATCCACGTGCTGATGAAAATGCCTCTTGGTCATCCGATGGAAATCTTCTCACTTTCGATTCAACCCTTTACTCAGACACTGACCCCAATTATTCTGACCGCGACATCTACGTGATGAATGCGGATGGAACAGGCGTCACTAATCTCACGCCAAACACAACTTTTAACGATATTCAGCCGGATTGGCAGCCTATATTTATAGAAGTTACTGCTACACCAACTTCAACTGCAACAAACACTTCAACCCCAACGCCAACTTCCACCTTTACACCAACAAATACCGCTACATCAACCCCCACCCGTACCGCCACCGCAACTCAGACTCCGACGCGCACGCCCACCCGTACCCCCACTGCGACGCCGACGCCTTCCATCGGCACGATCCAATTGAGCGGTGTCCCGGCGACGGTGCAGCTCAACGAGACGACGCGGGCATGGTTGACCTACACATTTACGCTCAGTCAGCGCCCCGTCCCAACGACGGGATCATCGCACGCGGCGTTCCGGCTCAGCGTGACCGATCCAACAGGCATCATGGGCGTGTCGAATATTCGCATCAGCGGGACAACGGATCCGTGGGTGAGTAACAATTACACCATCGATCAGAGCAACTGGGATAAGACATTCGAAATCCGCATCCGCGCGCTGGATAACACGACCAATACAAATGGCGTGCAGGGCTACATAGTGCATCGCGTCATCGAAACGACCGCGCCTGTGTATATCCCCGACAATTTTCCGCTCAACGTCACACTGGCATCGGGGACGTATCGGCGCACCGATGGCACGTATTTCACGGGCAGCAACGACACGAGCGCGGCGGCGACCAGTCGCAACGTGATTCGCTTCACGGTGGTCGGGGAGAACGACTAGCCGTCTGACGCACTATCGAGCGCCGCCGTGATGCGATCCAGTAAGTGATCCGTCGCTTGTTCCAACACCTTATCGGAAAGCGCGAGCCTAGCCAACGCCTGACTTTGCAGGATGCTCGCCAAGCCATGCACGCTCGACCACACGAACAACGCATCGAGCGCCGTTTGTTCGGCATCGACGGGTTGGTTTTGCGTGTGCCGCATCGCCGTAATGCCGTCGTGCAGCATCGCGAACGCATGGCGCGCATTGTTCATCATAGTGGGGTGCTGCTGCGGATTGGGCAGGGACGTGGCGAACATCAGGCGATACTGTAATGGGTGCGTGAGCGCGTACCGGAAATAAGCGCGCCCCATCGCCTCCATATCAGAGGCGGCGTCGTTCCCATGCATCGAGTCATCGAGATACTGTGCGAATGCTTCAAAACAACGGCTGACGATTTCTGCCAGTACATGATCGCGGCTGGCAAAGTGTTTATACGGCGCCTGATGCGAGACCCCCAAGCGCCGTGCGATTTCGCGCAAACTCAAACTTTCGATGCCTGTGGCTTCGATGATCACCAGCGCCTCTTGAATGCACGCCTCACGCAGATCGGTATGTTTGGGGGTGCGCGCCATAAATTATCCTTCATCGGGAAGTGCGATGGCGGGTTGGTTGTCGCCGCCTAAACGCCGCCGCGCGGTCGAACGCTTGCCGGTCGCCGGGACGTGTTCGACTGCGTTTGCCAATCCAAAACGCGGCATATTGACATAGACAGCTTCGTACTGCCCGGCGTGGACTACATAGGTCTCGTGAAACACCCCAACGATATCGCTTTTTCCGACTTCTTGATTAAAGCGTTTCCACGCCGGAAAATGCGGATCATCCGTGTTACGTGCGAATGCTTCGAGATGCTCGAATGAGCGCCAATATTGTACCAGCAGCACAGCGGGCGGTGAGAAATAGACGCGACTGCTCAACATGCCTTTCTCTGGGTGTGTATACAGCTCGCGGAGCATCGGTGGCATGGCGCTAAACACAGGCAGCCATCGGCGCACTGCCAACGGTTTATTGATTGACATGCCGATCAAAAAGACGACGAACGACTCGTCGGTATGTGCTGCAAAGCGTCCGGGAAATATAGCGGGCATTTAGAGAACTCCTGTGTGGATTTGCGATGTTTGTTAAGCCCTGCTTGTGTCGCGTGTGCAGCCATTTCGCGTCCGGTGCCATCCGACGCGCCAGTGATGAGTGCCCACGATTCGTATTTTTCCCGCCATTGATCGCGTTTTTTGCTGGTATTCGACACAGCGATCTCCTTCAGTTGACACTGTCTACCACAATAATCTCAATAGTTGACACTGTCAACTACTTGCTAAGTCGGGAAAAGTCTCGCGTAGCTTCGCTTAGTTTTGTGCAACATATACCAAATGAGCGTACGATAAGTTAAATTCTGTTGACACGGACTACATTACAGTTATACTCAGGCTTAGAAACAGATAGTTAGAGTGAAGCGCAAAACGAAAAAATCTTTGGTAAACATTTATTGCGCGCTTCACCGTGCGACGCCTCGTGGTTACGAGGCGTTTTTTTTGCGTAAATCATACTATCCAACGCTAAAATAGAGTGCCTAACCCAACCACGTCCGCAAAGGATGACCAATGACGAAACAACGCGCGATGTACGGCACCTGGAGCAGTTCCGTTGAGCCCAAACTGCTGGCGGGCGCACTGAAGCTGCAAGATGTCATGTGGGCGAGCGATGGCGAAACGCTGGTATGGTCAGAAACGCGGACATTTGCAGGCGGGTCGCAGAACGTTTTGGTCGTACAGCGTCCCGGCGATTCCCCGCATGACTTGACCGAGACGCAAATGAGCGTGCGTGGTCGTATCGGTTACGGTGGGGGTGATTTCAGTGTGCATGGCGAACACGTCTATTTTGCGGGCAATGCCGGACGTTTATATCGACTCGCGCTTGCGGGCGGACGCCCGACGCCGATTACGCCCGCATTTGGGGTCGCGGCATCGCCTGCTGTATCGCCGCAGGGTGATTGGCTCGTTTACGTCCACCATTATGAAGGCGTCGATGGCTTAGCACTGGTCGATATCGACGGCAGTCACTTTCCGCGCAAATTTGTATACGGCAGTGATTTCATCATGCAGCCGACCTGGAATGCTGACGGTACGCAGCTTGCTTTTATCACCTGGGATTTTCCCAATATGCCCTGGGATGGCACGCAGCTAAAACTGACACGCGTACAGTACGACGAACACGGCGTCCCGTATGCCGAATTTCCGCATGTGATTGCGGGCGACAAGGATACGTCGGTTTCATGTCCGGTTTTTTCACCCGACGGTACAAAACTGGCATACATCAGCGATCAATCGGGCTGGTCGCATATTTATCTATACGACGTGAATACGAGTACGCATACCCCGTTGACGACGGGTAACGTTGAGTATGGGTCGCCAATATGGCGGCAGGGCGTGCGCTTATATGCGTGGGCGGGCGATAGTAAAGCGATTTATGCGCTGCGCAATAATCCTGGCGGCATGTGGGCGCTCGAACGTATTACGGTGATTGATGGTCATATCGACCCGGTTGAAGAACTGAGCGACTATCAGTATATGACGCAGATCGCCGTGAGCGGCGAGCATATCGCGCTGATTGCGGGTTCATCGACGCGTACGGATCGGCTGATCACGCTGCGCGAAGCAACACCTGTCGGCGATGCGACACCGCCGCGCCTGACCGACGACGGCTGGACAATGGGCGTGATCACCGATGTGCCGCGCCGCGCGTTTATACGCCGTCGTGCCACGACCGAAGCGCTCGATCAGGCAGGGTTATCCGCTGCGCAGCCGATGTCGTGGACGAGTTTCGACGGTGAAACGGCACACGGCGTGTATTTTGCGCCTTCCAGCACCCATTATGAAGGCATAGGCGCGCCGCCGTTGATCGTGCTGGTTCATGGGGGACCGACCTCGCAGCAGCGCACGAATTTTCAAGCCGATGTGCAGTTTTTCACGACGCGTGGTTTCGCGGTGCTGACGCCGAATCATCGTGGCAGTACGGGTTATGGACGTGCGTATATGCTTAAACACCGTCGCATGTGGGGCATCTACGATGTGGAAGACAGCGCGACAGGCGCGACACATCTGGCGTCGCTCGGCTTGGCTGATCCCGCTAAATTCGTGATTATGGGCGGCAGCGCGGGCGGCTATACGACGCTGCAATCGCTGGTCGCCAAGCCGGGTTTTTATCGGGCTGGCGTCTGTGCATACGGCATCAGTAATCAGTTTGTGTTATCGCTCGAACCGGGTGACTGGAAGTTCGAGTCACGTTACAACGACATGTTGATCGGTGTGCTGCCCGATGACGCCGATTTATTCCGCGAACGGTCGCCGCTGTTCCACGCTGATAACATCATCGACCCGGTGATTTTATTTCAAGGTGAAGACGATGAAGTCGTGCCGAAACCACAAAGCGATATGATCGTAGCGGCGCTGCGGGCACGCGGCGTGACGCACGAGTATCATGTGTACGCGGGTGAGGGGCATGGGTGGCGCAAGGCGGAGACTATCGAGCATTACTTTCAAACGACACTGGCGTTCTTGCGGCAGCACGTCGTGTTTGGGTGATTTGCGGCTATAATCAACCACAAAGTTTGGGATAAAGCTCACTGAGAAAGAAGCGCATGAACTAGACGAAACCATGCGCATCAATCATAGGATGACTCTTTTCAAGGCACGTTGGAATAACCATCGATGATCGAACAGCACATTCATGAACTCTCCAGCCCTGATTTGTGGACGCGCATACATGCCGAAGTCGAACTGCGCGTGCATGGCGCGGGTGCTTTAGACGCGCTGACAGCGTTGATCGATGATGCGACGCAGCCGAGCGAGGTGCGTTGGCGTGCCGCACACGCGCTCGGCATGATCGGTGATCGGCGCGCACTGGAGACACTCATTCATGCGCTGCATGACTCATCGAGTGATGTCCAGTATTACGCGGCGTGGGCGCTCGGCAAAATCGGAGACATTGACGGCTTCGAAGCACTCGCTGACACGTTGAACAGCCCGACGGTCGAAGAACAGGCGAATTTCGCGGTCGCAATGGCGCTGGTACAAATCGACCGCGCGCGTGGATTGGCTGTGCTGCACGCCGCGCTCAATGGCGATAATGATGCCGCCAGACGCGTGGCGCTCGGCGCGCTGGCAACGCTGGAAGGGTAGGGGCGAGTTTCGTAACCCGCCCATCGCCGCAGTTCTTATCGGATGGTGTCTAAACCGCCCATATATGGACGCAGCACCGGCGGAATCATAATGCTGCCGTCTGCCTGCTGAAAGTTCTCCAACAGTGCGATCATGACGCGCGGCGTCGCCAAGCCGCTGCCGTTAAGCGTATGCACGAAGCGCGTGCGTTTGCTATCCGCCGGGCGGTATTTGATATTGGCGCGCCGCGCTTGAAAATCTTCCGTATTCGAGCACGACGATACTTCGAGCCATTCGCCGCTGCCCGCCGCAAAAATTTCCACGTCATATTTCTTGCTGGCGCTAAACCCAAGATCGCCCGTGACAATTTCCAGGCGACGATAGGGCAGTTCGAGCGCGCGCGCGACTGCACACGCTGCTTCGACCAGGCTTTCCAGTTCGGCGTAGCTCGTCTCCGGCGTCGTAAACTTGTACAGTTCGACTTTCTCAAATTGATGCACGCGCTTGATGCCGCGCACATCGCGTCCCGCGCTCATGCGTTCACGACGCAAACAGGGGGTGTGCGCCGCGTAAAACAGTGGTAAATCGGCTTCTTCAAGAATTTCGTCGCGGTGCAAATTCGTGATCGCGACCTCGGCGGTTGGCAGCATATACACGTCGGCATCGGCATCGAAATAGACCGCTTCGCGGAACTTGGGGAACTGCCCCGCGCCGATCATCATGTCTTCTTTGACGAAATTTGGCACATATACTTCGGTGAAGCCGTTTTCGCGCGCCATATCCAGGAACAGATTGATCAAGGCGCGCTGTAATTGTGCGCCCATGCCTTTGAGGACATAACCCCGCGACCCTGCCAGCTTGATGCCACGATCAAAATCGATGATATCGAGCGCGGTCGCCAGCTCCCAGTGCGGTTTCGGCTCAAAATCAAATTCTGGGATCATGCCATGCGGCGCGCCGGGAATGTTCGAACTTTCATCAGGAAAAACGGGCACGCTCTCGTGCGGCAGGTTCGGCAGCCATAACAGATGACCCTCCAATGTCGCCTCGATGGTTCGTAATTCATCGTTGACATGTTCGACGCGTGTCCCTAACGTGCCCATGACCTGCTGAAGTTCATCGAGCGCATCGGGCGATGGATTGGACTCAGACGGTACGGTGCTAGCGCTCATATACTGAATCGCTTTTTCGTAGTCGTGCGCTTCGATAGCAGCGCTGACCGCCGCCGCAATCGACCATTTCACCGCATCACTCAACTGCTTGCTGCCGCGCAGCACGCCATACGCCTTATTGAGTTTGTTACGTGCCGCTTGAATCGTCTCACCTTCACCGATCAAGGCGCGACGTTGTTTATCGAGTTCAAAAATAGTGTCAATCCGCTCCAGCGCGCCCGGATCGTTCAGTTTAGTCAGTTGTGCTTTCACCCAGTCGGGTTTTTCGCGGATCAAGTTGATATCAATCATGGTGCATATCCTTTGTCGGCGGGAGCGGACGCGTAAAATCGCGATACAGACGTATGGCAGCCAGCGCGCCGCCGATGACGATGACAGCAACGACGAGCGCATCAAAGAACTGCGGTGTTAAACTGGACATGGTAAAACCTCAAGTGACGAGTGATGAGTAACTAAAATAAAAACGCCATTCCCGAACGGTGGAATGGCGCTGTGCAGCCGACTCGCGTTCGATCAAAACATCATGCAGAGACTGACGATGATGAGTCGCGCCACATGGGTAATTTGATCGAAAATGTCGTGCCGACCCCTTCTTCGCTTTGAAACCACATACGCCCGCTCATCGCTTCGATTTCGTTTTTGCACAGAAATAAGCTCAAGCCGTACCCGAACTCACCGATCACCTGGGGCTGGCGCGCACGTACGAACGGCTGAAAAACGCGTTCTTGTTCGCCCGCGCGAATGCCATACCCTTCATCGCTGACATCGATTTGCACGGTATGGTCGCGGCGGTTAATGTGCGCGCGCACCTGAATCGGCGTCGCTTTCATACTGTACATGATAGCATTCCGCAAAATGTCCCGCAAGACGCGCCCCAGCGCGCTCTGTGCAGCGTGAATGGCGAGATCGGGCGGGATGCTGATGTTGAGCCGTGCGCGATGACTTTCGGTACTCAGGTCGCTTTCGGGGTCGATCAGGGTGTATTCGTCGAGTTCACCGACAAAGTTGCCGACAAAATCGAGCAGATCAAGTTTTTTGGCGGCGCGTGCCATCGACTCTTTAACGTGTCCGGTACGAATCGACTCCAGACGGCTGAGCATATCGGTTAAATAACCGAGACGATGCATATGAATATCGATCAAGCGCGTAAACCCGCCGATACGATGCGCCAGCTTATCGAGATTATCGCCTGGTTTTTGCAGCGCCAACCCACGCTCGATCAACTGCGCGTGTCCACGTGTCGAATCGACCCCGTTGACAACTTCGCGCAGATAAAACGTGATCAGATCGCTGACGATTGTCCAATCCGGCTGTTCGATGGCGACGACGGTGAGCAATTCCCCGCGCTCGTTGTTGATGACCGATACCCAGCACGGCAGATATTCACCGAGGCGGTACATCTGAAAGCGCAGCGGTTTGCCACTTTCGCGCGCTTGCTCGCGCACATCGTTGGCGGTGCGTGTGGGGTCGGTGATGCGTGTATCCATGAGTGCGGCGGCGGCGCTCCAGCCTTCCGAACGGATCAACTTAAAATCCGCGCCGATGATCGTCTTGGCAGCGTCATTGGTACTCATAAGTTTGCCATTGCTATCAAAAATGAGAATGCCCTGCCCAAGCGAGTCGAGCAAAGCTTGCGGTTGAAGTCCACTTAACGGCATGATAACGCTCCCGCCCGATGAAACAGGATTGAGTGCTGAGGACTGAGGACTGAGTCAGAAAAACGGGCGATGGCTCAGTCATCGGCTAAGCGTTGATGAATGCTCGTATTGTAGCGGAAATGCACACGCAAGGTCATGAATTTTTGCACACGAATTGCGTACGAATTGCAAACGAAGTGATGAGAAATCAAGGACAGCACACAAATCGCGCCCAAACGCATTTACTCATCACTCGTTACTGCCGTTTCGTCATTCTGCCCGTAGATGCGGGAACAACAGCACATCGCGGATGCTGCGCTGATTCGTCAGCAGCATGACCACACGGTCGATGCCCATGCCGAACCCGCCCATCGGCGGCATCCCATAGCGCATGGCGCGCAAATAATCGTCGTCGGTCGGCGTTGCGTCGTCGTCTTCGGCGCGGAATAACGCCGCCATTTCGAGAAAACGCGCTTCTTGATCGCGCGGATCGTTCAATTCGGTGAAGGCGTTGCCGAACTCCATGCCTGCAATATAGAACTCGAATCGTTCGACGTGCATATCGTCATAAGCAACGCGCTTGGCGAATGGCGAAACATCGATGGGGTAATCGATGATGAACGTCGGTTGAATCAAGTGCGGCTCGACATATTCACCCAACAAATGCTCGACCATTTTTCCCCAGGGCTGACCCGGCTTCAGGTCTTTGTCATCGCCCAATGCGCGAATCGCCGCTTCGAGCGCGTCGCGTTCACGATAGTCCATGTAATCGATTTCGGCATACTGCTTGATGGCGTCGCGCATGGTGATGCGCGTCCACGACGGCGCAAGCTCGATGACGTGGTCTTGATATGTGATCGCCGTCGTGCCGAGCGCGGTTTGTGCGGCGTGCGCGACCATACGTTCGGTGATATCCATAACGCCGTGATAATCGATATATGCCTTGTAAAACTCCAGCATCGTGAACTCGGTATTGTGCTTGAAGCTGACGCCTTCGTTGCGAAAATCGCGCCCGATCTCGTAGACCGCATCCAGCCCACCGACCATCAACCGCTTCAGATATAATTCGAAGCTGATCCGCAAGAATAAATCCTGCTTGAGCTGATTGTGATGTGTGACGAACGGACGCGCCGCCGCGCCGCCATAAATTGGTTGCAAGACGGGCGTTTCGACTTCCAACATGCCTTCATCATCGAGAAAATCGCGGATGGCGCGCACGATTTTGCTGCGCTGCTTAAAGACCGCGCGCACACCCTGATTGACCGCAAGATCGGCGTAGCGCTGACGATAGCGCGCTTCAACATCGCTGAACTCGCCATATTCGGTGATCGTGCCGTCGTCGTGCTTGACCTGCTTGATGACAGGGAGCGGCGAGAGCGATTTGCTCAACAAAACGATGTCGCCGACGCGCACGCTGATTTCGCCCGCTTGCGTCCGCATCATGACGCCTTTTACCTGGACAAAGTCATCGACTTCGATCAGCTTATCGCTGACGCGCTTATACACATTTTCGTCCATGTCGTTGATGCGCAAAAATAACTGCACACGACCGGATTCATCTTCGATGTGCATGAACGCGATTTTTCCTTTGGTGTTGACGCGCCGAATCCGCCCACACACCGTGACATCGATGGCTGGGGCGGCGTCGGGGGAAGGCGCGTTCTGTTCCGCCGTCTCAAACGCCGCGATCGCCTCCACGCAGGTATGTGTTCGTTCGACACGCGCCGGATAAGCGGCGATGTGCTGGCTTTCAAGCTGGGTGAGTTTATCCAGCCGTTCTTGTTCGAGACGGTTTGGTGTCCACATAAACGCCTACTCGATTTTCTTGACGACGAATGTGATCGCGCCGGCGGGCGCATGAACGATGACTTTTTGCCCGACTTTTGCGCCCAGCATGGCTTTACCCAATGGGCTTTCGACCGAGATTTTGCCATCTGCCGGGTTCGCTTCTGCCGAACCGACCAGATGATAAATCTCCTTCTCTTTGCTGCCTTCTTCGATAACGGTGATATGTGCGCCCAAGACGACGGCGTCTTTTTTCTTGCCTGATTCTTCGATGATTTGCGCGCTGCTCAAGATCGTCTCTAAACGAATGATCTCGCCTTCGACGAAGGCTTGTTCGTTCTTCGCGTCTTCATATTCAGCGTTTTCACTAAGATCGCCGCCTTCTTCCATTGCGGCGCGCAGCCGATCCGCCACTTCAAAACGACGAACGTCGCGCAGTTCTTTCAAGCGTGCTTCCAGATTTTTCAAACCGTCCGGTGTGAGATACTGCGGGTGGTTAGTCATGAAACAGAACTCCTAGTGCGGGTACGACCCAAAACGCGGATGGTGTCTAAAATTAGAAAGACACAGCGTTGGTTCGCTGTGTCCCGTTCGATTTTGTACTCAGGAATGCTTTGTTTCCGCGTGCGCGACTTCAAAAGTAACACATTTTGCGCTTTGTGTAAAGTAAATAGCGGATAAATGACAGGGCAATCGCTTCAAAATCAGCGGATATTTATATCGAGGTCAAAGCAACAATATTCAAGGAATCGACCTCATCATCAGCCTATGCGTGCCAAAGAAAGCGGAAGAAAGCGCGTGAACAATGTGAAATAGATTCTCGTGCAATTCACGGAATCCTGCATAGTTTATAGATTGGGGATGACCTCTACCCAAATGCCAAACACGCCGATAATCACAAGCAGAATACCCGATATGCGCGTTAACAAGCTGTGATGTTTTGTCAACCAACTGGTAAACTGACGTTGAAAGCGCATCGCGGCGAAAGGTAGCAGCACCAGCGGCCAGCGATCATCCAACCGACGACATAGCGGCTGTAGATGTCTAAGACGACGTAGAGGGCGAAGGACGACCATTTGGACGACCCGCGCAGCGCGGTGATGTCCCATGACCAGACTTGGTTGGGGGCGGTCACCAGCAGTTCGGGTTTCTGGTAGGTCGGATGCGTGAGCAGATTGCGCCGCTTGCGGACTTCGCCGTGTGCAGCCAAGACCCGGTACATCGTCCGCCAGTGGCACAGGTACGCCCCTTCATCTAGTCAGGCAGTGTAGACCTGACGGGGCGCTTTGTCCTGAAAGCGGTCGCTGTTGAGCGTCGCCCGCACCCCCTCTCGCTCAGCTGCCGACAACGCCTGCATGGGAACGGGGCGCGCTGTCGCTGGCTGGCGCGGTTGGCGTGCCCGATACACCCGACTGCGCGGCACCTCCAGCACGGCACATGTTCGTTTGACCCCTGCTTTCCCCTAACCTTTCGGCGATGGCGCTCATCTCGCGTCGCTCTCCCAACTAATCCTCGAAGCCACTGAAAGGCTATTATATATTATACGTCCTTTTTCGGAAACAATATCGACCGCCACGCATCTCGAAAGGAAAGTCGCCACCGCAGCGGGATGACAGCACGATAGAGAGTCCGCAAGGGTTTCAGCCATTGCGCTTCATGTCGTGGGGAGCGTTTGCCCTTCAATCCGTCATTGTCCCTTTCGAGGCTTTCGAGACGCTGTAATAAGCCCTCGTTTTTCCGTATGAGGCTTTGCTTTTCGTGCGTGAGCGTGTCGTTGAGAGCGGCGAGCTGATGGGGCAGACTCCCCGACATCCAGTAGAAATACCGATACAGTGCGCGTTGTTCATCGGCGAAATCGGGGGACGGGCGCGCGGACGCGCGGGTGAAAACGCGCTCATAAATCGCCACAATCTGATCGACCGCCGTTTCCATATTGGCGACTTCACGTATCTTCGCCGAGACGCGCGCGGCATCATCGGAATCGTAGCACGTGATCTGTTGTGCAATGCCCGCCCTCGTGATCGGTTTATCCAGGATGAACATCCCAAAATTATGACGGCGCAAAGTGTCCATATTTTCCATGCTCACCATCGGTCCCGCGCCCTCTACATCGCAGCAGATGACGGCATTGCCGACGGCGGCGGCTTCCAGCACCACCCGCCCCCTGCCGAACACCAGATCGTAATTCATGAGCAGCGTTTCGGGCGCAGCGGTTGGATTGCCGTTGGTCAGCCCGACGACATCGAGCGCGATCTGCTCCGCTTCGCACGCTTCGCGGATCACATGCGAGAAGTCGTGCGGGTTGGCGGTTTGCGCGTGATTGCTCAGAAGGAGCGCCCGTTTTGGGCGCGAAGGGAGCGGGGCGCGCGGGACGAACCGTTCTAAATCGGCGAAATTATAGATGAGGCTGATCTGTTCCGAGGGAATGGCGTATTCATACGTCAAACGAGCGCGGGCGCGCTCTGTCACCCCCACGTAATGAAGGATACGTGGATGATGCGGCGGAGTCTCTACCCAAGGCTGCCACCCGTGATAAAAGTAAACGGCAGGCGTATGGGGAAACCGCGCCAGCGCCGTCATCGTCTCGATGTGATGCTGCCCATGAATGATGTCCGGCGCGATCGCCAGCGTATCGAGATCGTCTGTGACCGGAATACCCAGGCGTCGAATCTCGTCCGCCAATTCTCCCAGGCGTGGGCTGTAAACAATCGGCGTATGTCCACGTTTGAGCAGCGCATGCGCGACATCGCGGATGTAAAGTTCAGAACCCGTTCGGTTGACGATGTAGGTGTTTATAAGCAGTACGTTAAACATTGGGAACAGACTCCAACATTCGGTATAATAGCAGTAAGGGGAGAGGGATTTATTTTCCCGTTTAACCTTGTCCCTAAACATCCCCTCATCCTACCATAGGTGAATCAAACCCTTTGTTGACCGCGTGGGTTGCCCTGGTTCAATGGATGGTCATCAAAAGGCGTGATCAAGAAGATGCGCGATGCGTAGCGATTTGTCATTTCAATGGAACGCTGCCCGGCTCGAACGTGCTTTTCAAGGCGTTCAAACAGCGGTGCAAACGCGCCCGCCCGCGACGGCTGCCGTTTTAGCGGTTGCCGATGATCGCCAAGTGATACGTTGTGAAGCGTATTCCAAAAACGATATGCCAACGCCCGCATCCGTCGATAGCATCTTTCTACTCGCTTCCATCACCAAGCCGATAATCGCCTTAGCCATCATGCAGATGATGGAGGATGGACTTCTGGCACTCCATCAGCCCATTCACCACTATCTGCCCGATTTTGAACCGTCCATCAAGATGCCGATCACGATCTGGAATCTGCTCACCCATACATCCGGCATGTCAGAGATAGAATGGTCAACCGCGTTGGCGCAACGTCCGTATCATGCGGTTTCCTACGAAGTCGCCCGTAAAGCCGACTTGAACTTTATACCCGGCACGCGATTTCAATACAGCACCTTATCATTTTATGTTCTGGCAGAATTGATCGCGCGGCTCAGTGGATTATCCTATACAATGGTTCTGCAAAAGCGTATTTTCGAGCCGCTTGGAATGCACGATACATCCTTCGATCCCCGTCCTAAAGCAGATCGTCTGGTCAAGGTTGAGGGCATTACCGCCGATCTTCCGGTATCCGTCGAAGAGGCGACGGATCATCTTATCGCGCTGAAAATGCCCGGCGCGGGGTTATGGAGTACCGCGTCCGATTTGGCTAAATTCGGGCAAGCCCTCTTGAATATTGCGCATCGGCAGGATACTGAAAAACCGCAGCTCTTATCATTTTCCCATCTCGACCTGATGACGCGCGAACACACCGCGGGGATAAACAAACTCGAAAATGATCATTTTCAAGCCGTGCATTATGGATTGGCGTGGCGCAAGGGCATTCTGGATGGGCATGAGACTCTTCCTGGCTCCCCATCGGTCTTTGAACATGATGGGGCGACGGGCGGCATGTTGTGGATCGACCCCGAATGGAATCTTATCGTCGTCTTTCTGACGAACGCATTTGGAGCCGATGCAACCGTTCGTTACAATGCTCTGCAGGTTGTCTACAGCGCCTTGTCGCGTTATTAAAGCAATTTCCTTGTGAGCCGCCATTTTTCCCCTTTCGACCGTCTCGTCTATCTCGTGATCTCGCTTTTGATGATGGCGCTCGCCGTCACCGTGTGGGCGGCGGCGCGCCCGCGCTTCGTTATGCCCACCGATGAACCCTTGATCGCCTATCTCGCGCCCGCCGACTCGACCGGACGCGATCTCTATATACGCGGGTTGGACAGCGGGATGACATTGCGGGTATTCGAGAGCGCGGCGGGCATCCGCGATTACACGATCAGCCCCGATGGGCGCTGGGTGGCGTTCGTCGAAAGTGGCGGGTATACCATCGAGGCGCTGGATTTGACGACGGGCGAACATCTCACCTGGGTGGGCTGTGGCGCATCACGTTGTGATCGCCCGCGCTGGCGACCGGGGAGCGTGATGATCGCCTACGAACGCATTTCGCCGGACGATGAAGGGGTCGGGCGCGTCTGGCTGCTCGATGTGAGCGATTCCCTGTGAACCGGGCGGTCGTCCCGCTGTCCCTGATGTGACATTGACAGGCGTGGGTGTACAGTGGTCATCCGACGGCAATCGACTGGCGTTCTACAATGGCGCGCGCGGGGAAACGGTCGTCTACGATATGGCGCTGCGGCGGGCGGCGGGCGAGGTGAACGAGGCGGGGCTGCGCGGGGTATTTTCCCCGGAAGGCAGTGAATTTTATTACCCCGCCCAAACCGCGCAGGATAGCGCGACCGTGTGGACGCGCCCCCCGGCGTGCGGGACAGCCTCATCACGTGGCTGCCCGATGGTTCGGCAGCGGTCGTCGCCCGGCGCGAAATGCGTCAATCTGTTCCTGTAAAGTTGCATCGATTTGAGGTTGAACTGCCATTTGAAAGATTACTCCTTGTAGGATGTCACTGCGATTGC
>Ga0209591_10003739_pt1 | contig 17538 bp, 10 predicted proteins | sample MAT01_FD_187207 | JGI IMG/M metagenome (GOLD analysis project Ga0209591, IMG submission 187207) | Freshwater microbial communities from Lake Fryxell liftoff mats and glacier meltwater in Antarctica - MAT-01 (SPAdes) (version 2) | ecosystem: Environmental > Aquatic > Freshwater > Ice > Liftoff... | reverse complement strand
ATTTCGGTGTAGAGTGATTGATCCTGTAGCGCAAGGAAAATATAAGTTTCCGGCAACTCTAGAAGAAGAGCAGCAGCTTGAAAGCGATCGCTGGCGTAAAATTGCCCGATCGATTGATCTACACTTCATTGCGTTAGAGTCGGTGGCAAAAGCTTCTGAAGATTGGCTCAAAGAGCAATCAGAGCTAATTGTGGCGCAGTTTCAGAACCATCTAGGAAGCAAGGGAGCCATCATTCTTAACTCAGTGGCGGCTGTAAAACGGCTGCTGCCTTTCTTTCAAGCATTGCTTCAGCCCTATGGCTTAACGGTTGGCGAAAATACTGGGCTATCGGGCAAAAGGACGCGAGAAACGTCACTCTCAGCAGATCTTGTTTTAGGGACTAGCACCATTGATGTAGGTGTTGACTTTAAGATTAATTTTCTGATTTTTGAAGCGTCTGATTCTGGAAACTTTATCCAGCGGCTAGGGCGATTAGGACGACATGAGCAGAACGATCAAGGAATTAAATTTGATACCTTTACCGCATACGCACTGACTCCTAGTTTCTTAACAGAACGATTATTTTCAGGAACATCTCCTCCTTTGCAGTTTAACCAATCTTACGATCGCATTTTTCTAAACGAGTCGCTCAATGATCAGTACCGACAGGTGAATGATTTTAGAGGATATTATAAACGTTGGGGCGCGGTACAATCTTTTCGACTGTTCCACAATTTGGGCGATCGTACGATTCAACAACAATATGCAGGAAGTCAGAATCAGTTTCGAGCAGGATGTGAGAAGGTTTTTGATACTCGCTTGAGTACGATTGCAGGACGAGTTAAGGAATGGCGAAGTGATTGGGAAGCTCTGTCGGGTAAAAAGACAGGAAATCCAATTGCAGAGGAAGCTTGTAGTTTCCGAGGCTCTAGTCCGCTACAGTGTGGGCTGTATGATGCAACAGAGTTGAATGAAGCCGATCGCTTTAAGACCTATGATTTACCTGGAGTTTTGAGCAATCTAGACGTTGAGGTTTGGACAGAAGCCGCATTTATGCGATCGCTCCAAGCCACCGCCCAACGAACCGGACAGCCCATCCCTAAGGGCAGATTTTCCCACTGTCTGGCGTTCATGAAGCTCAATGCCTATCGAGAGGAGCGATCGAACTGGAAGTTTGTCTATTCGGGCGATTTGGGTGAGAAGGCAAATGCTTGGCAAGTGCAAGTGGTAACTGGCGTTGAAATTTGGCAACCGGATAACCGTTGGGCAGTTGATATTAATAAGCGTCTTCGTCAAGAAGCCTTGGTTTGCTACATTCTTCGCCGCCCTGTTCGAGAAGTGCGCCTTCGACTTCAGTTACCAATGCACTTTCAGATTTATCCCATTAGCGATGTTCATAGCATTCATGATGCGATCGCGCCCTATGCGATCGCCTTTGGGCAAAGTGCGCTGCTATTGGATACGTTGGCGTATCGATTCAAAACCAAGGGAGGTGATCCATTGATTTTTTAAGGTTTCAGTCCCGCTGCCGGGATTCAAGGTAAAGGAGATAAGACTAAAACAGCTTACGCCAATAAGTCCAGACGTATTCATTTCAGTCCCGTAAACGGGATTCAATCTGACTGCAAAAACAATCAGAGCTTTCTCCTCTCTCCATAGTCTACCAGTATTGCTATACAGTTTCGACCTATTCCACCAGTTGAATAGGTCTGAACTTTATGAATGCTTGCAATCCGTTATCGATTGCGCTAGCTTTTGATCGTCAGAAGAGCTAGTTCGGCTGCACCGTCGTTACTATTAATTTTGATGTACAACCTTTTGTAACGGAGACAACTCGTGAGAAACATGAAAGAAACTAAGGTGGATTTGCTGCGTAAAGCCCTTGCTGATGGCGAGTGGCACTGGAATGATGAGTTATCTATAAAAGTTGGATGGCGCTTTGGAGCCACTATTAAAGAGGCGAGAAGCAAGGGTTATTCGATTACGACTGAGCAACAGGGTAAAAAGTATCGATATCGATTACTCTAACCCAGCCTCATTCCCTTAATTAAGGATTCCTTATTCCATAATAGGGAGTCCTTCCAGAGGAGGGAAGTTTGCCAATAGCTTTCGGCGTTAAGTACAGGCATAAGTCATCTTAACCCCCTTGATAACAAGGCTGGTTCAGTCTCTTGTAAATCCTAAGCTTAAAACAATGAAACTCTACAGCTCTTCCCTCTTTTCTTTAACGTTAATTTGAAATTATCCTGATCTAAAAGGAGCCATTTTATGAGAAGCCTGAAACCTGATGAGGAGAATTTACTTCTTGAAGTCCTCGCTGATGGCGAGTGGCACTGGAATGATGAGTTATCTGTAAAAGTTGGATGGCGGTTTGGAGCCACTATTAAAGAGGCGAGAAGCAAGGGTTATTCAATTGCGACTGAACAACAGGGTAAAAAGTATCGATATCGATTGATAATCAACCCAACGCAGTTTCAAACTTTAGAGAATGTCAAATCTGCGATTCCGAAAATTTTAGAGCAAGTTCCCTACTTCAAGCTGTTGGTTCTATTTGGTTCTAGGGCTAGAGGTGATCATGAAGAAACCAGTGATTGGGATATCGCAGTGCTATATGACGAGGATCAGCGGAAGGAGTATGAAAAAGGGGGATTTGATTGGTTAAGGGGTTGGTCGATCATTCAACAGGAATTAGATCTGCCAGACGATGACATTGATGTGGTTGATTTGGGTAAATGCTCCAACATTTTGGCACATGCGATCGCCTGTGATGGCAAACTCCTCTATGAACGAGAACCAGGAGAATTTGAACAATTTCATCAGCAGGCACTAATGAGCAAGGCTGAACTAAAAGCCTTCTGTGCAGAGCAAAAAGCAATCGTTAAAGAAGGGTTAGAGAGGCTTAAAAAGTGATACATGCAGCAAGCATTAACAAGAAGTTGGCTGGTATGACCAAACGCCTCAACCATCTTGCAGATTATGAATCGCTCACACTAACTCAATATCCACAGTTCATCACGGAAATTGAAAACTATCTAGATTCTCTGGAAACTGAAGATGATGAAGAAACCTAAACAGATCGACGCTCAGGATCAACAGTTGTCGCTAAGTTCTGATGATTCAGATTTAGACATTAATGCAGAACAGTTTGATGATGAAGATTGGGCAGAAGGAGATTTTGGGTTTGATGCGGAACCATCCGATCGCACTATCATCCCAGCCCAACGGGAACTCCTGACGCTCAAACTACTTCGAGAAGCCATTCAAGCCCAAAATCCTAATGATGCGGTCATGCTGGATTTTGCTGAATATGTCTTGCCCAACCTATTGCGAGTTGCGATCGGGGTGACAGCAAAGGGCGGCAGATTCTTTGATGAGCTTGACCAACAGCGCGAAGCCGAAGGTAAAACTAAAGTTAGGCGCGACAATGCCGCTGATCAATCGCTGAATACCCATTTACTGAATGGTTTATTTCCTACAAACCTGATTGAGCAACGGCTAGAAAAACTAGATACCACCATTCAGCGCATTGTGCGTGAGCAAGAGCGACGCTTGGTGATTGCTGCCTTTATCCTGCACGACTTTGAAAAATTTCCCGATGCTCCTGAAAACTGTCGGAAGCTCTCCCTGGAGCAGCATCGCCAAATCATTAGTGAGAAAGTACAACAGTTAGGACTTGATCTCTTCATTAGTCCCAGCGATCCAGAAGCCTATCAGGTGTATCTCGATGATCTGCTCTGCATGGCATACAACGCTCAACGCCGTTGGGATACGAATTGGAATTTTTCTGAGTACGGCTTGAACCCAACGCTCAAAGATCGAGTGCTGCGAAATCTCTCTGATCTAACCTGTCTAGCGGACTCGTTAGCTTCGATCGTTAAACATCCCCAAGATGCAGAAAATACAAGGCTGAAAGAACTGATTCATACTCTCAGTGATGGACAACTCAAGTTCACCTATCACAGCATTGCAGAAAATCGAGGAGTGTTAACGAATGTAGTGAATAATGCTGTGATGGAGGCGTATACCAGTCTCAATACCGCAGAATGCACCTACTATGAACCACTCTTATATCTACCTACAGGCGTAATTTATTTGGCACATCGAGATGCTCCGCCCATTGCGCTGACTGAATTACCCGATCGCGTAGTTGCCAAAATCAAACGCCTCTGTTCTGAGCAACTCCGCCTTCGTCAAACCGGATTTGGTCGAGATGGAAAGGGGATGAAATATGCGGATTATTACACGCTATTTTGCGACGATCGCGCCCTCATGGCGATCGCGCTTGATGCGACTTTGCGGATTTTGTCACCGACCAAGCCTTCGATCGCTAAAAGTCGCTGCGACAAACTGGCTAATTTCAAGCAACAGGGTGTACTTTCCGCCGACTATGATTTCAGTTTTGAAGATGATATTCGGATTGATCAACTTGCTGAGTTTGGAGATGTGGTCACTCGCAAAGTTTGGGGCGAAACTGTTGATAAAATTGCTACGGCGCGTAAACTGGATAAAAAACTCCCAGAGTTACCAACTATTGACCTGACCCAAAAAGTAGCAGAATTTTGGCAGCTCTCTGACTGCTTGCCCCAAATCCGAGAGATTCAGAAGATTAATGCTAGTTTGAAAGAGCAGAAGATTAAGGGCAGCACAGGCGGCATTCCCTATGAATGGTATTACCTGGCATCGCAATATTTACGGCATAATCCAGGGCTAGAAAACCTGCGAGACACCTGTGAAGAGGCGATCGCCTTCATCCTCAGTCTGGTTGAACCTCTCGTAGCCCCATATCCTATCCCCGATGGCTGGGATGACCTACGGCTGTGGGTAAAACGAGTCGTCATGCTGCCAACACAGACCTCTATCCAAACTCCGGTGACTGAGCAGGTAGATCCGTTTCTACGGGAATTAGCTGGCTATAATGCGGCAAAAAAATCGGGTCGAGGCAAGCAGCTGATTTGTTCAATTTCCCACTCGGCTTACACTGTCACGGAACAAATGGAATCCGCTGTTTTGTTTACGCCCCAGGTTTATACCAATAAACAAATGCTGGGTGGGGCCAATGCCAAGCGCAATATCTCCAGCATTGCAGGCATTGAAATGATGCTGCGCCAAATTTTGATGAATCAAACTCAAGCAGTGGGTAAACGATTTGAGGATGGTAAGTATCGCTATCTTTACTTCTATCCCACCTACTACTTCACCCCCGAAACCAATAAATTTCTGCAAAAAGCCTACAGTAGCATTGCCCAAACTCGTTTTGATACCAGCATCCGCAATCACTTTATTTCAAAAGATCTCGATGCTAATTTTGACCGATCGCGCTACCAATCAGTTGATGCATTTTTAATGGATGAATACTTAGCTCAACGAAAAGCATTGCCCGATAGTGATCCGCAGTTTAAGCGTGATCGCACCTTCAAACTTGCTTATCCCGATGATCAACCCTTGACCTTTTACTTCATGGCACTGCCACCGGGAAAAGATCCGACTGATACAGAATCCTGGGTGATGCCTACTTGGTTAGCCTTGGCATTCCCCATGATCCTTGATGTCAAAACCGTCGTCTCTGAATCTCCCATCCCACCCTTTAACGATGGTGCTGAATTTGAGGAAAGTGTGTTCCTTGATAGTGCTCCCCAAGCCTTTCGTGTGTTGATGAAACAAGATCGGTTTCGCCTTGACTACATTCTCGAAGGCTGGAATGACCCAGATGGGACAAAGCAACCTGCGCCTCTCAATGTTCTAACTGCTGCCTATGCCATCCATTTAGATGTCAATGCTAAACAAGGAAAAACGGGATATGACTCAAATTGGGGCAAGTTCACAGAGCTTGCCAAAGATTTTCAAACGAGTCCGCTTTATCTCTTCAACTACCTCAATCGCAAAGTGCGGAGTAAAAAAAATGACAAGCCCAGTGCTGACTTGGTTCGCATGGAAAAAATCCGGCTTTATACCTACCACTTTTATCCTTGCTTCGACCCCTATGTTGAATTTGATTCTGTACTGGAGAAATTAATTGTGAAAGATGTAACGAAGTCGCCTATTAACCATCCTCAAAAGTTAACTGATCTGTATCGCAAATTTTACAGAGCAAATAAACGCTATAACCCTAAAGCTAACGCTGTGTTAAAACCCATTGACGTTGCTGCGGAGGTCATTCTTAAAGCTGAATCAACGGTGTTTCAGGGGGAGGCGCTCATGTTTGCCGTTGCTTCCGAGATCTTTAAACTTATGGATCGAGTTCGGGCTAGGCGAGCGGAAGGATTTGCCAAAATGTCCGACCGGGAGGAAGAACGACAAGCGATTTTGGATTTTGCTCGTTATTTTGTGAACGAGGTATTTGACAATGCTTTTGCGGGCGATCGTGCTCGTTTAGCAGGACGGCAGCTCAATCTGATTCGAGACACCTGTGAATTTCTTTATCGTCTGGAGCAAGACAAAGAAAACCATGAACTTAGCACTCAAGGGCAACTTTCCCCAGAAGAAGAGACTACCGAAGAGGAATTGTAAAACTCAGTCGATTTTTCTAATTGTTTATCGCCTGCAAACCTATTGTTTACCTATTCAGGAGATCAATTATGTCATTGCTTAAAACTGTTGATGCTAAGCTGTTCCATGCCGAAATTCCCTACAAGCCGATGGGAAAGTACGTCCACTTTCTGACCCTTCGCGTTACAGAATCCTACCCTCTATTCCAAACTGACGGCGAATTAAATAAGTCGCGTGTTAGAGCCGGAATTCAAGATGCTACGCCTCTCAGCCGCTTGGCGATGTTCAAACGCAAGCAATCAACGCCAGAGCGTTTAGTCGGTCGGGAACTATTGCGGAACTATGGACTAATGACGGCTGAAGACTGCGAATATAACGTGAAATTCGCGATGAACAATCCAGATTGCATCCTTTATGGATTTGCGATCGGGGATTCTGGTTCTGAAAAATCTAAAGTGGTGGTCGATACGGCATTCTCAATTACCACCTTTGATGAATCCCATGAAACATTCACCCTGAACGCGCCCTATGAGAACGGCACAATGGCATCTAAAGGCGAAGCTGGCTCTAAACCAGGAGAAGTAACCAGCCGCATCAATCAGCAAGATCACATTCGTCCTCAAGTGTTCTTCCCCAGCATTGTCACACTAAAAGATCCAACCGAAGCTGGGTTTCTCTATGTCTTCAATAACATCCTGCGGACTCGACACTATGGCGCACAGACTACCCGCACGGGGCGGGTTAGAAATGAAGTGGTTGGAGTCGTGTTTGCAGATGGTGAGATTGTCAGTAACTTGCGTTGGACTCAAGCAATTTATGATGCGATGAAAGCAGGTGAAACCATGCAAGCACTTGATCCACTGAATGAAGATGATGTACTCACAGCAGCTAAAAATACAATTGAGGCATTGATGGCTAATGAGTTTATTGTGCATACCGATTTTATTGGCGATTCTTTTCAACCTCTCATAAGCGAGGTAAAAACGCTGACGGGTAGCGAAACTGGAGTTAAAGCGATTTTGCAAAAAGCGGATGCTGAGGCAAAAGCCTATGCTGAAAAGCACATCAGCAAGAAAAAGACACCTGCAAAAACGGGGACTTAGTCATGCCTATTGTTTATCGCTGCATCTTGGAACTGCATGATAGTCTTTATTTCGCTACTCGTGAAATTGGACGACTCTACGAGACAGAACCCGTTCTGCATAATTATGCGCTGTCCTATGTTCTAGGTTTAATTGATAGCGATCGCTATCGCACTACCGTCCCCGAAGAGCATGCCTACCGCTACTTTTGTGCAGAACAAGTGCCCAAGTACGAAGAACATCTCACCCCTCTCAACCAGCAGAGAATCTATGTCACTCCGGCAAGAGCAATCCGTCACACATCTGTTCTCAATACCTGGAAATATGCGGATAATCGTTATCACGTGGAAATGAAACAGACTGAGAAAAACATTCCTAGTTTTGGTAGAGCCAAGGAAATTGCTCCAGAAAGTCAGTTTGAATTTTTTGTTATGTCTGAACAAGCGATCGCGCTACCAAAATGGGTCAGGATTGGCAAATGGGCAAGCAAAGCAGAGATCACTTATGAGAAACTCTCTCAACTTAAACATCATCAAACGGCTGAATTTGCCGTACCCTTTCCCTTGAATCCGCTCGATGTGATGTTTTCCAACCACGTTATGAGTTACGACGTGGTGAATATGCCGCCTGTCAGTTTAATTCGCAATGTCAGGCTGAGGGGGGAGTTTTACACGTTTGAGGGGCTGCCCGGAACCCTGAAAATTCCCGTTCGCATGCAGTATCGTTTCGGAGGTTAATAATGCCCTACAGTCTCGTTCTCAACCTACTTCCCCAAACTGTTATTCCCCAGTCCCACCTCAGCGGTCGCCACCTCCACGCCTTATTCCTCGACTTGGTACGATCGCTCGATCCTGATCTTAGCGCTACCTTGCACCAGCAGCAGTCTGAGAAAGCCTTCACCCTTAGCCCCCTTCAGATTGGCAATCACCCACATTCACTGCAATGGGAACATCAGCGGGCGATCGCATCTGGGACTCCCTGCTGGTGGCGAGTTTCTTTATTGGATGAAGCCTTATTCGGTAAACTAACTCAGCTTTGGCTCGATTTTAGTGCCAAGCGACCCTGGCATTTAGGGGCGGCTGATTTGCAAATCACGAGTATTTTGGGAACTCCGCAAGGGGCGCAGCCTTGGGCAAATTGTTCAAACTATGAACAGATTTTTGCACAGGCGGCGGATGGCGTGGACGGTGATGCTAAAGCAGCGCGTCAAATTCGGTTTCAATTTTACACGCCAACCGCCTTTCGGCAGACTCAGTACGACTCGGCTCTCCCCACAAAAGAATTGGTTTTTCGGAGCCTGCTCAAACGTTGGAATCAATACAGTGCGACTCCGTTTCCTGATTCAATTTTGGAACCCATTTTTCCAAGCTTTTTTGACATTCGGACAGAGATGGTGACCGATAGCCGGAGTAAGTTTATTGGGTGTGTTGGGGCGATCACGTTTCAGATTTTGGGCACGGTTGATCCGTTGACCGTGAAGCAAATTAATGCGTTGGCAGATTTTGCCCTGTATGCGGGGATAGGGCGCAAAACGCCAATGGGAATGGGGATGGTGAGGCGGTGCTGATAGTTCTGCTGCAAGCTATGGATTGTAAAGATGGAAAATTATTTGCCTTTGTCATATCTCAATGCCTGGGAATATTGCCCGCGCCGATTCTATTTGGAGTATGTGTTAGGTGAGTTTCAGGCGAATGAGCATATTATCTTGGGGACTCATTTGCATCGGAACATTGATGAGGATGCAATTCGACAGGAGGGAGATACGCGAATTTATCAACAGCAGTGGGTGTGGAGCGATCGCCTTCAGGTCAGTGGGGTGATTGATGCGGTGGAAGAAACTCACGGGCAACTGGTGCCGTTGGAGTATAAAAAGGGCAAGATGGCAAACCATCTGAGCGATCACTTTCAGCTTTGTGCGGCGGCGCTTTGTTTAGAGGAGCGCTTGGGACGGGCGATCGCCTATGGTGAGATTTTTTATCATGCTAATCGACGGCGGCAGCGTGTGAAGTTCACTGAGGAACTTAGACAGGCAACGGAAGAGGCGATCGCATCAGCGCAGCAGTCCGTTACAGGGGCAATGCCGCCGCCGATCGATCATCAAAAGAAGTGTCAATCCTGTAGTCTTTTGGGCATTTGTTTACCGTTTGAGGTGCGTCAACTGCGGTTAGAAGCTTAGATCTTTACCTATTTTTTACTATGTCTATTCTCTATGTGACTCAGCCGGATGCTGTTCTCAGCAAAAAGTATGAAGCGTTCACTGTGGCGTTAAAACAACCTGATGGCAGTTGGAAGAAGCAAGCGGTGCCAGCGCAAACTGTGGAACAGGTGGTGCTGATGGGCAACCCGCAGATGACGGGGGACGCGCTGGTATACGCGCTGGAATTGGGGATGCCTGTGCATTATTTATCAGGCTTTGGAAGTTATTTGGGTTCGGCGCTGCCGGGGCATTCGCGGAATGGGCAGTTGCGGCTGGCGCAGTATGCAGTGTATGGAGACATGGGGCGGCGGCTAGAGTTGGTGAAGGCGATCGTGACGGCAAAAATCCATAATCAATCGACGGTTTTGTATCGGCATCAGGTCAAAGAGAATCCGTTAAAGTTGCGTAAGGGGCAGGTGAGGAGTCAATCAACGATCGATCAAGTGCGGGGCATTGAAGGGTTGGCGGCACGGGAGTATTTTGCTTGCTGGGCAGCAATGGTAGGTAAGGATTGGGTCTTCGGCGGACGGAATCGTCGTCCGCCGACTGATCCGGTTAATTCTCTTTTAAGTTTTGCTTATGGTTTGTTGCGGGGGCAGGTGACGGCAGCCGTTCACATGGCAGGGCTTGATCCTTACATTGGTTATTTGCATGAAGTCCATCATGGGCAGCCTGCGATGGTGCTGGATTTGATGGAGGAGTTTCGGGCGTTGGTGGCGGATAATGTGGTGCTGTCGGTGTTGCACAATAAGGAGATTCAGCCGAAGGATTTTACGGAAAGTTTGGGGGCTTATCGGTTGTCGGAGTCAGGGCGCAAGACTTTTTTACAGGCGTTTGAACGGAAGATGAGTGATGAGTTTGTGCATCCGGTGTTTGGGTATCGCTGTACCTATCGACGGGCGATCGAGTTGCAGGCTCGGTTGTTGAGTCGTCATCTTCAGGAGGGCATTCCTTACAAGCCTTTGACGCTGCGATAGGTTTGTTTGCTTGCTGTATATTTTGTAATGTGCCGTGACGACTCTTTTCTATTTGATTATTTACGATTTACCAGATAGCAAGGCGGCGAATAAGCGGCGTAATCGGCTGCACAAAATGTTGTCGGGGTATGGCAAGTGGACGCAGTATAGTGTTTTTGAATGTTTTTTGACAGCGGTGCAGTTTGCGAAGCTGCAAATTCAGATGGAGAAGTTGGTGAAGCCTGATGAGGATTCGGTGCGGGTGTATGTGCTGGATGCGGGGTCTGTGCGAAGAACGATTACGTATGGGTCGGAAAAGCCTCGCCAGGATGAGGTTATTATTCTATGATGATTGAGGCGAGAGCCATTTTTTGGCAAACCGAAGCGGGGTCGAAAACCCTGGGGGGATCGCCAAAAAGCCCAGAACCTAGACAAGTTAATACTTTCAAGGTTTGTTGGGTGCCAAAAATCTCTATTTTCAGTGGAGTTTTAGGCACCAAAAACCTCCTTTCAGTGAGGTTCGCCAAAACCCGCTCCAGGATTGTTGCTCTGCAAGGGTTCTGGGGGGCGGGGGTTGCCACGTTATAAATCCCGTTCACGGGACTGAAACAAACCATCCCGCGCAGAGCCAGCACCCAGAATCAAAGGTTGCCACGTTATAAATCCCGTTCACGGGACTGAAACTCGCGGAGAGGTGGGAGACGAAGCGCAAGAGTCAAGGTTGCCACGTTATAAATCCCGTTCACGGGACTGAAACAATAACTGCCTTGAAACGAAACAGAACTTTTTTCCTGGGTTGCCACGTTATAAATCCCGTTCACGGGACTGAAACGCCTTAAACGTCGCTTCTTTAGCTGCCTTCTCAGGTTGCCACGTTATAAATCCCGTTCACGGGACTGAAACTTCCACTGTTGGGCAGCGTTGGACGGTTGACTCTTTAGTTGCCACGTTATAAATCCCGTTCATGGGACTGAAACCATTATCGGATCACGGCTGGCACTGCACCAAACGAGTTGCCACGTTATAAATCCCGTTCACGGGACTGAAACAGCACATTCGACCTGATGCTGTTCTCTGAAAACTCCGGTTGCCACGTTATAAATCCCGTTCACGGGACTGAAACTCGTCTTGAAGTAAATCAAAAACCTGTTTCTGCATTGTTGCCACGTTATAAATCCCGTTCACGGGACTGAAACATGTCGGATGTATCGCTGGCTGGGTTGGCATTGGTGACGGTTGCCACGTTATAAATCCCGTTCACGGGACTGAAACAACCGCTTAGAACCTAGCGCTTGTTTTACCATTGCGGTTGCCACGTTATAAATCCCGTTCACGGGACTGAAACTTAAGCTCTGTAGATCTAGCTCCATCCACAGCTCGTCGTTGCCACGTTATAAATCCCGTTCACGGGACTGAAACACATCATTCTGACCATGCCCGCATCCCTACCCGCCAGGTTGCCACGTTATAAATCCCGTTCACGGGACTGAAACCAGAAAATTGAGTGCAGCCTGTCCAAAGTTGGTAGGTTGCCACGTTATAAATCCCGTTCACGGGACTGAAACAATCATTTCATCTAAACCACCAATGAAATCGCCAAAGAGTTGCCACGTTATAAATCCCGTTCACGGGACTGAAACGCCAGTATCTTACCAGTCCCTAATCACGGTCTAGGGTTGCCACGTTATAAATCCCGTTCACGGGACTGAAACTACAAAATATTGGGATAAGTCAGGCATCAATCCAGCGGTTGCCACGTTATAAATCCCGTTCACGGGACTGAAACCAGAGGCAAGCGATCGATGGCGAGAAGGATGATGGTTGCCACGTTATAAATCCCGTTCACGGGACTGAAACCTTCCAATCAAAAGGGCTTAGGCAACCAAGGCAAGGGTTGCCACGTTATAAATCCCGTTCACGGGACTGAAACAAGCCCGAATTCTTTCCAATCGCCTTGACTCATTGAGGTTGCCACGTTATAAATCCCGTTCACGGGACTGAAACCCTTCTTCTCTAAAAAGTGATGCAAATAGATTCAAAGGTTGCCACGTTATAAATCCCGTTCACGGGACTGAAACTACAAATTCATCCGTGAAGAATTGCCCCAGTTCAGTTGCCACGTTATAAATCCCGTTCACGGGACTGAAACTTCTCCCTCATCTCTATAATTACCCAACAGAATACAGGTTGCCACGTTATAAATCCCGTTCACGGGACTGAAACTTTACGCTCATGAGAAGTTCGGGTTGCCCCTGATACATGTTGCCACGTTATAAATCCCGTTCACGGGACTGAAACATCGTTCCCGATGTAGTAATGGGACTTCCTGTCACAGTTGCCACGTTATAAATCCCGTTCACGGGACTGAAACACAACCTCATTAATAGACGTAATGGCGATCGGCGCGCGTTGCCACGTTATAAATCCCGTTCACGGGACTGAAACAATTGCTGCAAAGAGGAAAGCTGAAGAAATTAGTGGTTGCCACGTTATAAATCCCGTTCACGGGACTGAAACAACAAAGAATGCAAGATAGGCATCACGCACTTGTGAGGTTGCCACGTTATAAATCCCGTTCACGGGACTGAAACAACAAAGAATGCAAGATAGGCATCACGCACTTGTGAGTTGCCACGTTATAAATCCCGTTCACGGGACTGAAACACGTCAATAGCAGATGCGATCGCGCTGATATCCTCATGGTTGCCACGTTATAAATCCCGTTCACGGGACTGAAACAAGCAGTCGTCTGGATTCAATGCGATCGCCCATTAGTTGCCACGTTATAAATCCCGTTCACGGGACTGAAACAGTGCCATGCTCACTGATGTAGAGTTTTCACTGCTGTTGCCACGTTATAAATCCCGTTCACGGGACTGAAACACACCGATAGAGCGGGCAAAGATTTGGAATGCCCCTGGGTTGCCACGTTATAAATCCCGTTCACGGGACTGAAACGCTGCACCTTCCAACGATGTGCCCTTAGTGGCAGCGGGTTGCCACGTTATAAATCCCGTTCACGGGACTGAAACATCCATTCGTTTTTCAATTCTTGAATGCTACTTTCGGTTGCCACGTTATAAATCCCGTTCACGGGACTGAAACCCTTTGTTAGACGTGCCCCAATCGGCAAAGACAGCGTTGCCACGTTATAAATCCCGTTCACGGGACTGAAACCTCCCTTTGTAGGACTTGACCCAGCTATAACCCCACAGGTTGCCACGTTATAAATCCCGTTCACGGGACTGAAACTTCAGCTTCACTGGCGAGCGCTTAGGCAGTGTTCCAGTTGCCACGTTATAAATCCCGTTCACGGGACTGAAACTTTTCTTAAGGATTAGAAACAGTGGAGACCTTGCAGGTTGCCACGTTATAAATCCCGTTCACGGGACTGAAACTTGGTGGAACGACGAATAGCTTAGGAGACTTCTTGATCGTTGCCACGTTATAAATCCCGTTCACGGGACTGAAACCTATCTTGGTAAAAGTGATTTGGTTGATGGACAAAAGAGTTGCCACGTTATAAATCCCGTTCACGGGACTGAAACTGCTCAACAAAAAGCTTGCGGCTCAATCGGTTCACCGTTGCCACGTTATAAATCCCGTTCACGGGACTGAAACAAGAGTTTTGTCTGGGGACGGCGATCGCTATTGATAGTTGCCACGTTATAAATCCCGTTCACGGGACTGAAACTTCCCAATGACCACGCCTCCGAGGTGCGCCACTTTGGTTGCCACGTTATAAATCCCGTTCACGGGACTGAAACATCAAACTGCGCGCAGTAGATTAAATCACATCCGAAGTTGCCACGTTATAAATCCCGTTCACGGGACTGAAACTTGCGTTTAGCATCTCTAGGCGTGATGTATCCTTTGTTGCCACGTTATAAATCCCGTTCACGGGACTGAAACCCGTCCTTGGGTCTTTGATTCATATCAGGAGTTGGGTTGCCACGTTATAAATCCCGTTCACGGGACTGAAACTTACCAGGGTTGGAAAGGCGACGTGCAGCCGAAAGAGTTGCCACGTTATAAATCCCGTTCACGGGACTGAAACTCGTAGATGTCATCTGATGGGATTCGATTACCTTGGTTGCCACGTTATAAATCCCGTTCACGGGACTGAAACTATTGGATACATTTGCTTGAATTTTTATCAGACTCGGTTGCCACGTTATAAATCCCGTTCACGGGACTGAAACCTGTTAATTTGTTCTTGTGTAAGATGGTGGATGTTGGTTGCCACGTTATAAATCCCGTTCACGGGACTGAAACTCAAGCCAGAGTCTGTTCAGGCGTACCTCAACGAGGGTTGCCACGTTATAAATCCCGTTCACGGGACTGAAACTCCACAACGTCAGCTCGGATTGGCGGCAGGCACTCAAGTTGCCACGTTATAAATCCCGTTCACGGGACTGAAACAAAGCGTCACTCGCAATGGTGAAACAAGCGCTAGGGTTGCCACGTTATAAATCTCGTTCACGGGACTGAAACTAATCTCAACACTGTTAGCCCCGTCCGGGATTGCTAGTTGCCACGTTATAAATCCCGTTCACGGGACTGAAACTCTCCTGAAAGCAATTCGCAAGGCGCTGCTGTCTCGTTGCCACGTTATAAATCCCGTTCACGGGACTGAAACAACTTGTAGCTGCTGGCGTTGCTAGTGCTGCTGTTGGTTGCCACGTTATAAATCCCGTTCACGGGACTGAAACAAGGAAAGTTTGCCACACTGGTTCGATACCGCAAAGTTGCCACGTTATAAATCCCGTTCACGGGACTGAAACGGGAGTATTGGACTTCAGACAATAAGCCTAAGCGCGTGTTGCCACGTTATAAATCCCGTTCACGGGACTGAAACAATGAAGGACAGCCAGAGCCACTACCACCAGCCAGGGTTGCCACGTTATAAATCCCGTTCACGGGACTGAAACGCTCTTCAAACCTCATCGGGTGTCTTAGCACCCAAGTTGCCACGTTATAAATCCCGTTCACGGGACTGAAACCCACCTCTGGGGCGTGTTGATATTCAGACTACTTTGGGTTGCCACGTTATAAATCCCGTTCACGGGACTGAAACCTGATAGAGGCGGCTAGACATATTTTTGCGCTTGTGGTTGCCACGTTATAAATCCCGTTCACGGGACTGAAACAAAAACAATGTCTATCCGTGACCAAAATCTTGTAGTGTTGCCACGTTATAAATCCCGTTCACGGGACTGAAACGAATACGAGTCAAAGGATTGAGAGAGGGAACGACGAGTTGCCACGTTATAAATCCCGTTCACGGGACTGAAACATCAAACTGCGCGCAGTAGATTAAATCACATCCGACGTTGCCACGTTATAAATCCCGTTCACGGGACTGAAACTTGCGTTTGTTCAACCTCCTGCTCAAGCTACCGAAGGGTTGCCACGTTATAAATCCCGTTCACGGGACTGAAACACAATAAAACAAAGCTCGAAGGAACGACCGAAGAAAGTTGCCACGTTATAAATCCCGTTCACGGGACTGAAACCCGTTCGAGCCGTTTGAACTCGCTGTATTTTGAGCAGGTTGCCACGTTATAAATCCCGTTCACGGGACTGAAACTAGCCAATGTTCCCATTCCGAAGGGTCGGAGTGAGGGTTGCCACGTTATAAATCCCGTTCACGGGACTGAAACTGTTCTATGGGAGGGTTAACCCCGCCTCTTCAAAATGTTGCCACGTTATAAATCCCGTTCACGGGACTGAAACGAAGCGAATGACGATCAAATATTGCTGATGCTCACCGAGTTGCCACGTTATAAATCCCGTTCACGGGACTGAACCGCAACGCTAATAATAGCCGTAGCGCCTTCGGTAGCTTGGTTGCCACGTTATAAATCCCGTTCACGGGACTGAAACAAAGCGTCTCTTGCAACGGTAAAACAAGCTCTTGGGTTGCCACGTTATAAATCCCGTTCACGGGACTGAAACGTCTAATGTTGAGTTACATTTGTTTTGACAAGCACGTTGCCACGTTATAAATCCCGTTCACGGGACTGAAACCAAACGACCTTGCCAGATACCCGATGACAATAGCGCGTTGCCACGTTATAAATCCCGTTCACGGGACTGAAACGGTAACAGCGTCATTCTTTCAGGTGTGACTTGTGAAGTTGCCACGTTATAAATCCCGTTCACGGGACTGAAACTTCGTGTTGCACAACCAAGACGGGAATCATCTTTATGTTGCCACGTTATAAATCCCGTTCACGGGACTGAAACCAACAGCAGTTTGTTTGATTACTGCCATCGTCAAAGTGTTGCCACGTTATAAATCCCGTTCACGGGACTGAAACTGGTATCTGTCAGCAGTGAACACAAAGTAATTCTTGAGTTGCCACGTTATAAATCCCGTTCACGGGACTGAAACTCTGGCACGGCTGCTGCGATTGCGCTTCCCGTTGCTGGTTGCCACGTTATAAATCCCGTTCACGGGACTGAAACCACACCACCGTCAATAGTGGCGAAATGCGATCGCGTTGCCACGTTATAAATCCCGTTCACGGGACTGAAACTCAAGTTTCTATTTTTGATGGGCTGCGGTGCGTTAGGTTGCCACGTTATAAATCCCGTTCACGGGACTGAAACATTAGAATAAACAACGAAAGATTCTAAAGTAAAGCGGTTGCCACGTTATAAATCCCGTTCACGGGACTGAAACATGCACCCATCTCTTCGCACCATCAAGCGTTGACTGAGATCTTGCACCATTCTCAATAAGGGCTTGCCAAAGGGGACAAAATATGGAAAAAAGGGCGTAATCAAAGTTCAAATGGACAGTTATGGAAACCATCGCAAAGCACGCCCAAG
>Ga0209591_10003735_pt1 | contig 17545 bp, 14 predicted proteins | sample MAT01_FD_187207 | JGI IMG/M metagenome (GOLD analysis project Ga0209591, IMG submission 187207) | Freshwater microbial communities from Lake Fryxell liftoff mats and glacier meltwater in Antarctica - MAT-01 (SPAdes) (version 2) | ecosystem: Environmental > Aquatic > Freshwater > Ice > Liftoff... | reverse complement strand
GATGTTGCAAAACTAAGTTTTTACTCTACTAGGAAGCCAGAACACCGCTGGAAGCCACGAAGCAAGCCATGTGGGAAGGACGAACACCAATCAACAATCTCAGGAAGTGGGATTGCTGCCAGGGTAGTGCCCAAAGGCATTGCGAGAGTCAGTAGCGGTGTGTTGCTTTTGCAAGCATCGACTAAAACCTCTGGAGGCTTCATAAGACCTGAACTGGGTATGTAGGGAGGGCTAGAGCCGTTGAAACTGGAAGCCCACGCTCTAACTGTATTCAGTTGAGCGTCGGGTGCTTCACGAATCATTTATCGTAGAAGTGTAAGCACTTTTAAGAGAAATTTTGGTGACTACTTCCCTCCAACAACGGCGATCGCCCCTCGCGTCGGCTGATTATCAACAAGCACTCTTAAATGCACTGCCTTTATCCGCTGCACTCTACCAGGGTAATTTTGACACCGCTCTAGCTGCCCACAACTGGCAAACTTTACAGCCTGCAAAGCTAGAAATTTTTCAAATTAATTTGGGCAAACTGTGCAATATGACCTGCCGCCATTGCCATGTGGATGCAGCGCCCGATCGCCGGGAGGTGATGGATCGAGACACTGTCAACGCTTGCCTTGCTGCGATCGACCAGACTAATGTTCATACGATTGATCTGACGGGTGGCGCTCCAGAACTTAATCCTCATTTTCGTTATTTGGTGGATGAATGTACTCGACGCGGCAAAAAGGTGATCGATCGCTGTAACCTTACTGTCTTGTTGCTGCCAACGATGCAAGATTTACCTCAGTGGTTAGCACACCATCAGGTTGAAATCGTTTGTTCTCTACCCCACTACCGCCAGCGCAATACTGATGCCCAGCGGGGAGACGGCACCTTTGAAAAGTCGATCGCAGCCTTAAAGCTTTTGAACGCTGTTGGCTATGGACAGGGCAATCCAAGCCGTTGTTTGACCCTAATGAGTAACCCTGTAGGAGCATTCCTATCCAGTTCGCAGGCAAGGTTAGAGCAGGAGTGGAAAGAGGGGTTGTTAAAGCATCACGGCATTACCTTCGATCGCCTGATCACTTTAAACAACATGCCAATTTCGCGGTATTTGGAATGGTTGGAGTCATCGAATAATTTGCAGCGCTACATGGAACTGCTGGTAAATTCTTTCAATCCAGGCACGATCGCAGGGCTAATGTGTCGCAACACTCTTTCGGTTTCCTGGGATGGTCGGCTGTTTGACTGCGACTTCAACCAAATGCTGGAGTTGGATTGCCAGTCGATCAATGGGCGATCGCTGCACATTCGCGACTTTCAACCAGAGGAGTTAGCCCAGCGAGAAATTGCTACTGGGCGACACTGTTTCGGCTGCACGGCGGGTGCTGGAAGTTCGTGCGGTGGTTCAATCCAGAAGCCATAGCAGAAATCATTAATCAATCAAACGCCTAGAAACACGCTAGCCTAGAAACACTGTGCTTTTAGAGTAGGGCGATGAAAACACTGCCAATTTTATTGATCTCACTCATTATCGCTACGTGGGTTGGCGCGATCGCAATTCTTTCTGTGCAAAATTTTACTCCGGTTGTGCTCAACTTGCTCGCGTTCCAGTCGGTTGAGATTCCGGTGGGTCTGGTGCTGGCGTTTAGCGTAGGCATCGGCATGATTGGCATGGCGATCGCTCAACTGTTGATCGCTTCCCCCTTCCAGCAGCCTAACGAAGATGATTGAGCTTTTTAACAAAACTTGAAACAGCGCTTTCTACTTCACCTGATGGGCAACTAATTTGCCCATCCTGTGGGAAACAAACTACAACCCAACCCTGCTTCGCACAAACTACGGTCTACTCCCTAAGAAGAGGGCTTTCAGACATTTCCGGTTCCCTCTCCCGCTGGGAGAGGGCTAGGGTGAGGGCGGTCTTTGCATTGTTTTGAGAAAGTCATACATTACGTTACTTCAGTAGTTAGCTTGCTATTCCTCACTCACGGTCAACGCATATACTCGTCCATCAATTAACAGACGTGAGATGCCTTTTGCTTTGAGATGGGAATAGGTTTTCTGCAAAATTTTTCCGTCTGGAAGCTTGATCACTCGCTGTGTTCGAGGATTGGAATAGCGTTTGGCAATTCGGTGATTGTCAAACACTGGCAAGATTTTGTTTTGCGTTTCTTCTTCAGGAATTTGACCCAGATCAGCGAAATCTCGAAGAGGAGGCGCGATCAGTTCTGAGGCGCGATCGATGACCAGATAGCAAGTGCGAGGAATCAGAGCCTCTGCTAAGGGCAAAATTTGGATAATTGCGCCATCTGCTAATTTATTTGCCCCAAATAAAGGCTTGGGCAAACCATCCTCAAAATCATCATCATCGTCCTCCAGATCATCATCGTCCTCCAGATCGTCGTCGAGGTCGTCTTCCTCATCTAAATCAAGAATTTCTTCTGCAAGGATCTCCTTCAGCACTTCAGCTTCAGAGTCAAATATTTTCTCTGCGCTTGCTTTGGCAGAAATGTCAGGCAAAGAGAGTTTTGCAACAGGCGAATCAAATTCGCTTTCATCCTCGTCAAGCGTAGGTTGCGGCGATCGCCGTTTCAGAATAGGACCACTCTTTAGATCGGATGGCTTGACTGCTACAAGCTGTTCGATGGACTCGATTTTAGGTTGCTCAACAGATTCTGCTGGGGCAAAGTCCATGACAGGCTGCTCATTCACAGACTGTGCAACAGTTTCAAGAACAACAGGTTGTGCGATCGCCATTTTCGGCTCCGTAGCCGCTACACTGACAGGTTTTGTGGCAGGGGATAATTTGTTGACTTCATCTGTCATGGGCGCTTGCAGCAAGGGCAAAGGCTCATTCGAGCGGGCCGCCTGACGCTTTTGCTGAATCAGCGCTTCATACTCGTCTGCTGGCAACGTGCTTTTTAGAATACGGCTAATGGTAGAGGTACTCACGCTATATCGACCTGCCAGGGTTGAAGTCGTTTCACCTAGTTGCCGATAAAGCTCAATGACCTCGTGTTTTTCAGAGTCGGACAGTTTTTTAGCAATCATTTAGAGCAAGCTATGAAGAAGCGGCGATCGCCTGCCTTATTGTATTCTGAATTTGCAATCTAGCAGGAGATTGACAAGCAAATCCTTTCAAATTTAGGCGCGGCGACGCGAACTAGCACGACGCGAACGACTAGAAAGGTCATACTCTAGGGCTGCGCCAATTCCAAACAGAACACCGCTAAATACCCAGAATACTTCTGGCAATCCCCCGCTTTTATAGTCAGTTAGGATTGTGGTTGCATATTTAAACCAGATATCTGCAATGTATAAGCAGAAAGCCGCCGCCGCAATCATCCGCCAAGATTGGGAAAATCGCCCTCCCCAAAATGCCAACAGCAAAGTGGTTGCCAACACCAGCAGCAGCACATCACACAGCAAATAGAACCAGTTAATGGGTAGTTCCAAAGGTTTAAGCTGCTGTTCTAAACTGGTTGCCCACTTCGGTGCTTGGGAGGGTGGCTCTGGAGACGGAGTAGATTGTGCTACTACGCCTATCAACGATGCCGTCATGTCAGGAAGATTGAAAACAGGAAGATTTAGGGTTTGAGTCACTGGAAAGAGTTCTAAAACCGAGCTTTTAAGTGGAAAGCCTGGGATTGCCTCAAGGCTGGAAGTTTCAGCCCCATAACCAAAACCTAGCCGTGCGGCTGGCTGCTCCGCAGGTTTTGCGGTGGAAAGTACAATCGCGATCGCGATCCCAACAACGGCGATCGCAACAATGACCCCTTTCTGCCAAAGCTCCAAGTTCAATCGCCTAGAAAACACTGCCTGAAACATCCCCCACAGCAAAAAGATGTAGGTCAGAATAAAGAAAAAATCTGCTGGAGAGACTGCTGCCTCCAACCCAAGACCCAACTCCCAGTAGCTAAACAACAAATTTCCAAGAAAGTAAAAAAACATGCCAAGCCCAATGCCTAGCCAAACACCGCGTCCGCTGACAATTTGAGGACTTCGCCAGTTGCGAAAACAAAGCAAGCTGGCAACCAGAAAAGAAACTGCTTCAAAAATGGAGGTTCCCAGTGAATACCACAGCGGACGCACCTCCCCTTGAGCCGTCACCCCAAATAACAGAAAAAATAACAGCGCCGCGACTGCCCAGCCAATCTCAGCTAAGACAATGGTTTGAACCGATAGAAATGGCTTATCAGATGACTTGTCTGCACTGCTCATAGGTTAATTCCTGGGGGTAGCTGCGTCAGAAACGAGACGACTTGCAAAAAAAACATATCCAGCAAGAGTCGCATAAAGTCAGAGGTTTGGAGCACATTTATCAAAGATTCTTTAATTTATCGCCACTTTATCGCCACAGCTTGCCTAATGGGGACTGATTTAACCAAGTGGAAACTTGACTTTGCTCACTAGAGGACAGATCTTGTAATGCATCAATTGACCGCTGGGCAAAACTAGTATTTCCAAAATACGATTTACCGACCCGATGGAGTTCTTGCAACAAAGTATTCAGATGATGCTCTTGCCACGCGGGAAGATGAGCCGCATTTAGCGGATCCATGGTTAGCAAATACGTGACTGCATCGGGAGTATCTGCCTGAGGAAAGCGCCATTGCTTGAATACTTCAGAAATATCTTTTTGAAAAAGACCCGCTTGTCGATTGCCTAACAGGTCTTCAATATCAATAAACACGGCTTGTAGCATCAGCAAAGCACCTTTGACATAAGCAGGGTTTAGAGACGCTTCATGGTCGGCTTCATTGGCAAACTGCTCTAACCGAATTTTGCCCCATACGCTATAGCGATCGGGTTCTTCCAACAAAACACAGGCTTTCCCCTGGTTATCGGTTAGATCTCGCCAAAATGCTTTTGCATCTTCTTCCTGAGCAGCGTTAAATACGCTAATCAAGCGAAAAGTTTGCCCTTGATAGGTCAGGATGGGAACTTGCTGATCCCGCTTGGGGTGCTGAACGCTAGAAATCTCAACATCCTGCCGCTTCAGAATAAACATGACGCTAGCAATTACTCCTGTCGGGGCTTCATTTGCTTGTTTTAAGCGATGGGCAATCTTATCATATCGGTAACTAGTTAGAGACAAAGGTAAGGCTTGATTGAGGCTTACTTCAAACTTTACTCTAATAAATTCCCCTTTTTAGCCATCAAACTGGCAACAGGCTTAAATGTTGGATGCATTAGAATCGCTCTCTCCAAAATCCTGCTGATTGTTGGGTAGAGTACTCTCTAAAGATACAAACCAAACAGCAATATTGTAAGCTGATAATTTCAGGGATGGAGATGGGGCTTGTAAAAGCAACTGATGCGTTATGGATCCTTAGCTCAGTGGATAGAGCAATCGCCTTCTAAGCGATCGGTCACAGGTTCGAATCCTGTAGGATCCGTTGAAACTTGCTAATTACGCACCACAACTGGGGTGCCCACGCTTGCCCAATTGTAAAGCCAGCGGGCATGATTGACTGCCACGTTGGTGCAACCATGGCTCACAGGAGTCCCAAAACTGTTATGCCAATCAGCGCCATGGATAGCGTAGCCGCGATCATAGAACATGGCGTAGGGCACATCTGGAACATCGTAGCCATCTCCGCTCATTCGAGTAGTGCGATAGCGAGTTTGAATGGAAAATATGCCTGTGGGTGTAGGGGTAGAAGATTTTCCTGTGGAGATGATTACAGCATAAACAGGGCGATTTCCTTTCCATGCAATGAGACGCTGTTTGGACAAATCAATCTCAATCCAGCGTTCTCCCGATCGCTTTAACGTTTTAAGCTGTGAGAGGGAAGTGTGCTGGGCGGTTAGGTTGGTCGGCTTTTGTGCTTGAGTTAGCGTGGGTGACAGAGGCATTGTAGCGATCGCAACCAGCCCACTCATCCACACTCCACAGCAACGGCGAAAAAACTGGCGATTCACAGGCTTGATTTATGACTGTATGACCATCGTAAGCCAAGGAATCAGGCAATTGAAAGGGGGCGATCGCAAAGCTTAAGGATGATTAAACGAGGAGATTGAGTTTTGAGTTTTGAGTTTTGAGTTGAAGAACTTAATTCAGGGCTTCAGAGGGATTTGCTGATTATGCTGAATTCTTTGGATGAGGGTTTTTGCTCTCAGGGCGATCGCATCCCAGTTTCCTTGTAATAAAGCCGTGTGGGGAAATAAGTCGCTTGACAATCCCACTGCGATCGCTCCAGCCTGCAAAAATGCTGAGCTATTTTCGATGGTGACACCGCCTGTAGGAATCAGGGGAATGTTGCCCAATGGCGCTCGTAACGCTTGCATATAGGCAACTCCACCCATTACCTCTATGGGGAAAACTTTGACACTTGCTGCACCCGCCTGCCATGCTTGCACAATTTCCGTTGGGGAAAAGGCACCTGCAACAAGCGGAATTTCCTGTTCGGCGGCAGTTTTAATCATGCCTACATCAACATGGGGTGTAAAAAGGAACTGTGCGCCTGCCGCGATCGCCTCTTGTTGTTGAGTCAACGTCAGCAACGTGCCTGCACCGATCCAGCAGTGAGGCAACTCAGCCCGTAATTGAGCCACTAACTCTGGGGCGCGATCGCTATTCCAGGTCACTTCTATTAGTTGTATTCCTCCAGTAGCAACCGCAGTTGCCATTTGAATTCCCTGTTCAAACTGGCGGCTGCGGATTACCGCAATCACACGCTGCTGCCGGATCAACGATAGCCAAAATTGAGTGTTCATACTCACCACCTCTCAAATGACAAATTTCCTGTTTTTTGGGGAATTCTGTCTAAATCGTCAATCAAGTAGGATGAGCAAATTTTTAACCTTGCTTAAACAACTTTTTAAGGAGTATTTAATAAAACTTAATGAAATCGAAATATCTTGACCGAATTACTCTAAGAAAACGCCTGAATCGTGAATCTTTAATATCATAGTAACTACCTTTAGGAGTCACTCCCTGAAGTGCCACTTGGATAAAAAACTAGAGAGATCCCACTATTTCACCGACATAAATAAATAACCTAACTAAATAACTAATTATCTATTTCATTTCAACCGCTGGTGGACTGACTGTTACCCCTTTAGAATGCCGAATATGACTCATCCATCTTCTCCAAACCCATCGCAACCATCAGGCATGGTGGAAAGCGATCAGCACGACGAAGCTGTTCGCATCACCACCTTAATGGATAACCTCAACAATTTAAAAAGTAAGCTGAACAATTTCACGGTGATGGATGAGCTAGGTCAGCCTATCGGTGAAATTCAAGACTTAATCTTAGATGACACCCATCAGCTTAATTTAGTCATTGCGACCTCGGACACAGCAGAAAACAAGCTCCCCGTTTTACTGAATGGTCGTCGGATCAAAAAGGTGAGCGTTCAGACTCACGCGGTCTATGTTGACATCGTCAAAGCCGACGTTAACTTTTTGCCAGAATACACACCTTTAGACTTCAGCGATTCCGGTAGGGATCGTTTCACAAATCGTGGTGAATTGGATGATTTAGCTCCTCCGTCATCGTCCGTGGCGGCACCACAAGAATTGCTTTCTTATAGTGAAGCGGCAGCAGCGGCGGCAGCATTAATGGGAGAAAGCGCGATTCCCGAAGGGAGCGTTTCACGACTCGCTAGCAGTATATCTTCTTCAGCAGAGGACACCCTTTCGCTAGAAGACAATTCATTCGCATCAGATCCCCTGTTCGTGGAACCCGCTGATGATTTCGCGGCTTTAGAAGATAACTTGTTTACTTCAGATTCACTGTTGCCTGAATCCACTGATGATTTTGACACCTCAGTTGAAATGTCGTCGATGGAATCAATTGAGTCGTTTGATGATGATTGGCTTTCAGACGATCAGCCAGCCGATTCAGATCTGGCAATTTCTTTGGAACTTCCTGAACTGCCAGAGTTGGCGCTTTCGCCTTTAGAAGACATTTCGTTAGAAAGCGAATTCACTTCAGAATTCATCACTACCCATAATTCCCTGGATGACGACTGGTCAGATTTAGTCACTCCTACACAAGATCATCCTAGTTTAGGTGACGCTCCATCCTCCGAAGATAGTTCTCTGCCTGATTTTTCCGATGAATTAGAGCCATCTTTTTCATTAGAAGATCCTGACCCAACATCAGAACTCAGTTTTGCTGGGTGGGAACAGGCTTCTCAGCCCATTGATACCCTCTCTAGCGGTGTGTTAGATCCACTCACTGATGCAGACAAAAGTGAGCTTGAGGGCTTCCCTGATATGAGGTTCTTGGCAAACGATTTCTCAGGGGACATCCCAATCAATGAGGATGCCGGAGAGTTTGGGCTGTCATCTGATTTTGGCGAGGCTGGATCTATCACGGATTTTACACTTGAGAGCTTGTCAGATATTGATTCACCTTTAGAAGCATCGTTAGATGATTTTGGGTTTCCAGATAGGGCGATCGCAGATTTGGACGACTTGGGATTTCCAGTTTCAACCGATGATGTGACCGGTCAGTTGCCCGATTTAAACCTGAATTTTGGCGAAAGCCTGGTCAATGATGCCCCAGACTTATCGTGGAATAATGAGGCGGAAGCAGACGATACGGTTGGATTGAGCTTTGCTGACTCTTCTAATCAGCTTCAAACAACCACAGATAAAGAGCTTGAGTTGGAATTAGCAGAAGAGCTAACTGATCTAGATCTATCGGTGATTGAATCTACGGATTTAGAGTTTGAAACTGACTATTCAGGCTTAGATTTTGGAACTGAGTCTACAGATTTGGAGTTTGAAACTGGAGCGATTCCCGCAGGGAGTCCTGTGGAAAGCTTCGCTAACGTTTCACGAATCGCGCCCCTTTCTGATCTCGATCTTTCTTTGAATGACGACTTCTCAGACTCGATTGAGCCGTCTGTGGCAGCCATGGACGCAAGTGTGAATGAGACACCTACCTCGTTTATAGAGGTTCCCATCGATACGATCGCGTCTACAGCTCCTGGAAATTTGGCGGATTTAGAGCTGGGTACGTCCTTTGATGTGGATTTATCCCTGGAAGATGAGTTTGGGGCAGAAAATTTTGCGATCGCAGAAACTAATGACCCAATCGAGGCATTCATCCTTCAGAATGACAGCTTTGATTCCTCACCAGAAATCATTACTAGCCTCGCTGATCTTGAATTTACAGATGATCTGCCTACAGACGATCTGCCTACAGACGATCTAACGAGCACGTTTGGTAGCGTCGCTGATTTATCCTTTGCGGAAGAGGGCAAATTTGAGAGTCTGGCAGCTTTAGAATCTGGGTTTGAAGCTAGAGATTTTGCTCTAGATAGTTTGTTTGACACTCCGGCTGATAATCCAGAAAATGTTTCAGACGAGTTCAACTTTTCTACATCTACGATGGGATTTGTAGATCCGGCGGCAGGGATGGCAGCATCTGCTGGCATTTTGGCGGGGTTGGCGGGAGGTGCAGCCTTCAATCGCTCTCCGCTTCCGGCTGAAGAAACACCTCTTTCGGACATTGCAGACATTTCAGACATGAGTGATGCCCCTGTTCTAGAAGCAGCCTCTCTGAACGATCCCGTGCTGTCAGAAAAACCAATAGTAAGCGGTCAGTTCAAATCTCCTAAAATAGCGAACGCTGTGATAGACGCGATCGCTAAAACCTTGGGTCATCGGTGCAAAAGCATCCGAATTGAGATTGAATTGGATGACAGTAGCCTGATTCAATCCTATCAAGAGTGGCTGGATCAATGTAGTGATCTCTAGATCTGGTTGGGGGTTTAAAGACAGTTCTTTAGGTTGAAAGCTTTGATGGCTGAGAATATTGACCGTGCCATGATGCAGCGTTGCTTAGAATTGGCGCGGCAAGCAAGAGGCAAAACTGCCCCTAATCCGCTGGTGGGCTGTGTGATTGTGAACAATGGCGAGATTGTGGGAGAAGGCTTTCATCCTCAAGCAGGCGAACCCCATGCGGAAGTGTTTGCGCTCCAACAGGCAGGCGATCGCGCTCAGGGTGCCACCCTCTATGTCAATTTAGAACCCTGCAATCATCATGGGCGTACTCCTCCCTGTTCAGAAGCGGTGATTGCTGCCGGAATCCAGCGAGTTGTAATGGGTATGATTGATCCAAATCCTCAGGTTGCGGGCACAGGCAGAGATCGCCTCAAACAGGCTGGCATCGAAGTATCCATCGGCATTGAAGAATCGGCTTGCCAGACATTGAACGAAGCATTTGTACATCGCATTTTGCACCATCGACCGTTTGGTATTTTGAAATATGCCATGACCCTAGATGGCAAAATTGCTGCTGTGACTCGACATAGTGCCTGGGTCACTAGTGAAGCAGCACGTGGCGAAGTTCATCAACTGCGGGCAACCTGCGATGCCGTGATTGTTGGAGGCAACACCATTCGCGCCGATGATCCCTTACTCACCAGTCGCCAACCCGGTCAAACCCCAGTACGAGTGATCATGAGCCGTACGTTGGATCTTCCAAACTCTGCCAATGTATGGAATACCAGCGTTGCATCTACTTTGGTGTTTACCCAAGTGGGCGTTCAACCTGCATTTCAAACTGAACTGAAACAGCGCGGTGTGGAAGTGGTGGAACTGGAACCTTTAACCCCTAACACTGTTATGGTAAACCTCTACGATCGCGGATGCTTGACGGTGCTATGGGAGTGTGGCGGCACTTTAGCAGCGCGTGCGATCGCCGAAGGAGCGGTACAAAAAGTCCTTGCTTTTATTGCTCCCAAAATCATCGGTGGTGTGACCGCCCCCTCTCCGGTGGGCGATTTGGGGCTTAAAAAAATGACCGAGGCTCTCACTTTGGAGAAGGTAAGCTGGCGCGCGATCGGGTCAGATTTACTAATTGAAGGATATTTACCTGAAAATAAAATTAGACTTTCACTCCGCTAATCTGTGGCGGTAGCTTGTTTAGTGCGATCTGATCTTGACCATAAACAATCCTTAAAAAAGGCGATCGCCCCATTTCTGAAACGATCGCCTGTTGATAAAAACAATCGACTTTACTGAGTGGTCAGCACTTCAGATGGGAGGCGCTGAAAGGAGAGGCGCTCGTTTTCGCCGACATCCACAAAGATGGTGTCGCCGTTGTGGAAGTCGCCTCGCAAGATGGCTTTGGCGATCGCCGTTTCCAGTTCCTTCTGAATCGCACGTTTGAGCGGACGAGCACCATACACGGGATCGTAGCCCACTTCGGCAATGAAGTCGATCGCCGCATCGGTTAGCTTCAGCGACATTTTGCGGTCTGCCAAGCGTTTTGCTAGGCGAATCGTTTGCAGTTTGACGATGTCCCGCAGTTCGGATTTTTGCAACCCATGGAAGATGATGAACTCATCCACCCGGTTAAGAAATTCAGGGCGGAATTGCGATCGCATCGCTTCCACTACGCGGCTCCGCATTTCCTCATACTGGTCTTCATCGCCTGCCACATCCAGAATGTACTGCGACCCGATGTTGCTGGTCATGATGATGATCGTGTTTTTGAAGTCCACCGTATGACCTTGGGCATCGGTAATTCGCCCGTCATCTAGCACTTGCAGCAGAATGTTGAACACATCCGGGTGGGCTTTTTCAATTTCGTCAAATAGAACGACCGCGTAGGGGCGACGACGGATGGCTTCAGTCAGTTGCCCGCCTTCGTCATAGCCCACATAGCCGGGAGGCGCACCGATCAAGCGTGAGACGGCGTGTTTTTCCATGTATTCGGACATATCGATCCGAACCATTGCCTCTTCTGTATCGAACAGGTAGGCAGCTAGGGCTTTTGCCAGTTCGGTTTTGCCCACGCCTGTAGGACCCAGGAAAATAAAGCTGGCGATAGGACGATTGGGGTCGGCGAGTCCGGCGCGCGATCGCTGAATTGCATCGGCAACCGCAGTCACGGCTTCATCTTGACCAATCACCCGCTGGTGCAGTTCGTCTTCTAAGTGTAAGAGTTTCTGCATTTCCGATTCCACCAGTTTGCTGACTGGAATGCCCGTCCACTTGGAAATGATTTCAGCAATATCCGCTTCGGTGACTTCTTCCCGCAGCAAAGATTTACCGCTGGTTTGTGCTTCTGCTAGCTGCTGTTCGGCTTCTTGCAACTGACGATTCAGATCAGTGAGTTTGCCATACTTCAGTTCGGCAGCACGATTAAGGTCATAGTCCCGCTCGGCTTGCTGCACTTCGAGGTTGACGCGATCGATTTCTTCTTTTAGGGTTTGAATCTTGGTGATTTTGCCCTTCTCTGCCTGCCACCGGGCATTGAACGTGCTTTGCTCTTCCTTCAAGTTAGCAAGTTCTTTTTCGAGTTTCTCTAGGCGATCGCGGGAAACTAGATCGGTTTCCTTTTGAAGAGACAACCGTTCCATTTCAAGCTGAAGCACTTTGCGATCGACTTCATCCAACTCTTCCGGCTTGGAGGTGATTTCCATTTTCAGCTTGGCAGCAGATTCGTCCACTAGGTCGATCGCCTTGTCGGGTAAGAAGCGATCGCTGATATACCGCGTGGAAAGCACGGCTGCTGCGACTAAAGCACTGTCGGAGATCTTGACCCCGTGGTGAACTTCATAGCGATCGCGCAGACCGCGCAGAATCGAAATCGTATCTTCTACCGTGGGCTGATCCACAAACACCTGCTGAAAGCGCCGCTCTAGGGCAGCATCTTTTTCAATGTATTTGCGGTATTCATCCAAGGTCGTCGCGCCAATACAGCGCAGTTCACCCCGTGCCAGCATGGGTTTTAATAGGTTGCCCGCATCCATCGCGCCCTGAGTCGCTCCGGCACCCACAACGGTATGAATTTCATCAATAAATAGAATTAAATGTCCTTTAGAATCGGTAACTTCCTTTAGCACCGCTTTCAGGCGTTCTTCAAATTCACCGCGATACTTGGCTCCGGCAATCAGGGCACCCATATCCAGCGCAATCAGTTTGCGATCTTTGAGCGATTCGGGCACATCACCCACCATAATTCGCTGCGCCAATCCTTCGGCGATCGCGGTTTTGCCTACGCCTGGTTCCCCAATCAGCACCGGATTATTCTTAGTGCGCCGCGACAGGATCTGAATGGTGCGACGAATTTCATCATCTCGACCAATCACAGGATCAAGTTTGCCCTGCCTTGCCATTTCTGTCAGGTCGCGCCCATATTTTTCTAGGGCTTCATACTTGCCTTCGGGATTACGATCAGTCACTTTTTGGCTGCCTCGGATTTGGTCAATCGCCTGCTTGAGTTTGGTTTCATCGAGCTTGAATTCTGTAAATAGTGCTTTACCATAGCGATCGTCTTTAGCGAAACCCAGCAAAATATGCTCGATCGAAATTACTTCGTCGCCATATTGCTTGCGGTACTGGTCAGCGCGATCGAATAGGGTATCTAAACTGCGCCCCAGATAGACACTCCCACCTGCGCCAGAAATTTTGGGCTGCTTGCGAATAAAGTCTTCCGTGCGATCGCGTACCTGCGTCACAGGCACATTCAACTTGTTGAACACACTACTGGCAAGCCCATCTTGCTCTAATAGTGCTTTCATCAGGTGTTCAGATTCGATCTGCTGCTGCTGTGCTTGTTTGGCAACATCAGGAGTGTAGGCGATCGCTTCCCACGCTTTCTCTGTGAATTGATTGGGGTCGGTTGGTTGCATAGTTCCCCCTTTGATAACAGTTTATTTAGAATTACTGTTTCTATTGTAGGGAAACTCACGCGATCGCCCAGATCGGTCTTTACACCACGCAGCACGGGTATTTGCCGTCCAATCTACCGTTTATGCTCCTGTTAGAGTTTCTTGCAGGCGTTTGCGAAATTCTTTGGCAGCGATTAGCGGTGTGGGATGCTGCATAGAGTCGGTCAGGAGTGCAACATCTAGACCGGGCAACAGTTCACTATGAGAAACAGGCTCATAGCCGTAAGTTGCCAAAAAATCAGCGGGCATTTCTTCGCGCAAATGATAGAGCGTAAAGCGATTATCTTGCCAAAACCACACTTCTTGCACTTTCAGTCGATTGTAAACCTGTAGCCGATTGATGCCGCCGCTCGTGACAATGACTTCAATGGCTAAATCTGGGAACTCCTTTTCTGTGCCAATACAGTAGCTTTCATCAGGTTCCGTCCCCCCACGTTGGGTTTTAGCACGAAATGTTGTAGAACCTAAGGGAAAGTATTCGGTATTTGTTTCTTCAAAAAAAATCTCTAATAACGTTCCAATCCGGGTTTTTCCAGTTTCATGGCGACGACTGGGCGACACAATTTCCAAGACTCCATCTAAATAGGTAAGCCGAAACCCGGGTGCATCCTCCAGTTCGCTTAGCAATGCTTCATATTGATCCCAAGTCACACTATTGGTCAAATAGCGATCTTCCGGATCTTCGCTATGAAAAAGTTGTTTATCACTAATGATATCCAGCACGGTCGTTAGCATCGATCGCTCCTTTTCGAGGAATGAATCCTCTCCACTCTGCACTATATTCCTGAATTTTGGTTTGACCATAGCGCATCTTGAAGGCGATTCCCTTTGGGAGTCCTTCTCTTCTTTACGAGAGGCTCTGCCAACGAGACGCTGCGCGAACGGATGGCTGCGGAACGAATCGAGCAGCTTAGCAAGCACCACTCTGCTTCGTCAAAATCACAAAAATAGTTTTATAGATTAGAACCAAATCATAGAAAGGATGCCACTGAGCTTGATATCGCAGGTCAAGCTGGACAATATCTTCAAAATCCTTGACCAAAGAACGACCGCTAACCTGCCATTCGCCAGTGAGACCAGGCTTAACATGCAAACGTTGCCAATGGTAAGCGCTATATTTAGCCACCTCATCAGAGGTCGGTGGGCGAGTTCCAACCAGACTCATTTCACCTTTAAGCACATTCCAAAACTGCGGAAACTCATCCAGACTAGTTTTCCGCAAAAAGCGACCCACTCGCGTAATGCGGGGGTCATTTTCATTCTTAAAAATTAACCCTTTCGCTTCGTTTTTGATTTGCGCTTTCAATTGATCCGCGTTTTCCACCATGGAGCGCAACTTATAGATACGGAATGAGCGCCCCATCAGCCCATAGCGTTCTTGAGAGTAGAGAATAGAACCAGGACTGTCTAGCCTAATCGCTAAGGCGATCGGAAAAAACATTAGTCCGTAAATTGCCAGCCCAATCAAACTCCCGACAATGTCAATAGATCGTTTGAATAAACACGATGCTGACCGATGTGGAATCCCTTGCTCACGGGAGGTAAATGCACAAGAACCTAAGTCCTTTTCTGACACTGCTGATTGCATGGCTTGTAGTTTGACTGTTCAGTGAATTAGCTGAGCGCCGTAGAAATACGGAGTATGTCACAACAATATAAAGGAATTTCAGAACTGGCGATATGCTGAGTTGAAACACTATGTCAATCTTCTTGGAAACTTTATACAGTCTTATATTTGTGAAGGAATGATGAAGACACTCGGTTGAGCTAGAGACTTAATCCATTCAAAGGTATATTTAGAGGAGGTTTCAGCTTCCTCCGCAGAATTGCGGAGTCAGAAAATTTTTAGTCAATAAAAGATAGATTTGTAGTTCTTAATATTTCCTAGAATGTCAAGCAAAGCATACGTGTAAAGATAAGCCTGTATTTACCCATACTTGCGAATGTGCTTTAAATGACATTCTTAAAGGAAAAAGCTTTCAAAAAACGTTCGACAACTTATTTCATTCGACTCATTTTTTTAATTTAATAGTGCTTGAAGTTGCGGTATAAGCTGCTGGAAGGCTTTGCCGCGATGACTAATCGATCGCTTCATCTCAGGCGGCATTTCAGCAAAGGCGAGCTGATGATCTGGACTATAAAAGACGGGATCATAGCCAAAGCCATCCACTCCTTTTGGAGCCAAAAGAATTTCACCCGGACAAATTCCTTCAGCTTGCAGCGCAATTGTGCCATCAGGGCGCGCGATCGCAATTGCACAAGCAAACCGGGCAGCACGGTTAGATTCACCTGCTAATTCTTTGAGCAATCGCGCAATGCAGGCAGCATCATTTTCTGCATAACGAGCCGAAAAAACACCCGGTGCGCCCCCCAAGGCTTCTACTTCTAGCCCAGAATCATCGGCGATCGCCCATTCCCCGGTTGCCAGTGCTATTTGAGACGCTTTTAGACAGGCATTTTCGGCGAAGGTGGTGCCCGTTTCCTCGACTTCTAATTCGGTTGGTTTTGGGCGTAGCTCCCAGCCCAGATCGGCAAGGTGGGCTTGTATTTCTTTGAGCTTGCCTGGGTTTCCGGTTGCTACTACCAAGATTGTCATCCAAAGTTCCTTCTGATTACTGAGGTTGTATGGCTACCTTTTTCAGAATTACGCCAAGACAGGAGCCATTGCAGCAACTTTTTCGTGAAATGCTTGCCAATCCAACACTTGATCTAACAGTGTCTCGTAGCCCATAACGTTGGGATGCAGTCCATCTTCTGTTATGCGATCGCTACTCCACTGACTCCCCTGCGACTGCCATTCAGAAAACACATCCAGGTAAGGAATTTGCCTCGTTTCACAGGCTAAGCGCGTCGCCTCTTTGTAGCGAAACTGATCCGCATGATTGTAGTAGAGACAGTCCAGAAACGGCATTTTGGATTCATCCACAGGCACCATACCCACAAACAGCACTGGGCATAGCTGCGCTGCTTGGTCTAACAGTTGCTCCATTTCATCACAAAATAAGTTGAAGTCCTTAAAGTTGCGCCCATCGGGACGAGAGAGACGTGCCGAGTCATTGGTGCCCACGGATAAAATCAGCAGATCAGGCACTCGATTTCGCAATTCCCCCCGCAGCCGAAATTCACTTTCCAAACGAGCAGCAACCTGTTGCACCCCATCCCCACGCACGCCCAGGTTATATAAAGCATGTCCTAAGCTGCCAGGAATCATCCAACTGCGCCGCAACCGTTCAATCCATCCCCCCCCTGCCGGATCACCAAAACCATAGATGATGCTGTCTCCAACTGCAATGATCTTCAATGGTTGCGTTGTTTTTTGGAGAGTAAGAACTTTAGCAGTCTGCATTGAGTAGTTAAGCGTTGGGAAATCAAAAAATCAAGTATTTAATTATGCAGAACTGTATCATCGGTTGAATAACTTTGCCAATCTTGACAAATAAACACTCAGATACATCTACCTTAACAAATCAAGCTGAGATGTATTTGTGTAGTACAGGCAGAGTATCGCTAAGCCCAAGTCGCGATGATCCACTGACTGCCGTTAATCAGATAAAACATGCCTACTATCAGCAAGGCAACACTGGCAAGCCGAATAATGGTGTTGGAGTGGAGCAACAAGGTGCGGGTTTGTTTGGCGAGTCCAGTGAATAAGCTAGCCAGAAAAATAATGGCGGTATAACCAAACGCGTAGCTAATCATGGTGAGTGTGCTTTGCCATTGCGAACCTGTGGCGGCGGCGGCGGTTAGCACTGAAATCATAATTGGGCTAGTGCAGGGAGAACTGACGAGCGCGAAGGTAATTCCAACCCCATAAGGACCTGTGAGAAAGGATGTGATGACCGACTGAAGCCGCGATTCCCGTAGGGATCGTTTCACGAATCGCCGAGACATTTTTTCTTTGAGAGGAACGGCATCAATT
>Ga0209591_10003732_pt1 | contig 17571 bp, 16 predicted proteins | sample MAT01_FD_187207 | JGI IMG/M metagenome (GOLD analysis project Ga0209591, IMG submission 187207) | Freshwater microbial communities from Lake Fryxell liftoff mats and glacier meltwater in Antarctica - MAT-01 (SPAdes) (version 2) | ecosystem: Environmental > Aquatic > Freshwater > Ice > Liftoff... | reverse complement strand
AGGTGCGGAGAGGGCCCTGTCGGAGCGCCGGTCACCCGATCAGCGGTTCGGCCCCCCCTGCTGATCCGCCCTGGCGCCTCCGTCCGCTGGACGCACGCAGTTGGCCGCGTGCAGTGCCCGGTCCGTTCGCCCCGATTCGCTGCGTGGCGGAAATCGGTTCCACCTCAGGGTCGGTCGGACGACACGCCGATACCTGAGCACGCACGTCAGGTCCTGGTCCGGACTCGCGGGCGAACGAACCCACACCGTGAAGCTCCACCAACGGCTCGACTACCAACGGCTCTCGGACGCGCTCATCGATCGCGGCTTGTGCGAATCGCAGGCGCTGCGCGAAGCGCTGCAGTTGAGCGGGCACGGGAACCCCGCGTTCGTGGAGGCGATCGTCAACGCGAACCTCGTGGGCGACTGGGAAGTCGGCCGGGTCGTGGCCGAGATCTACAACCTGGCGTTCTTGCCGGTCGAACTGTGCAACCCGGACGCGCGCGCGCTCGATGGGCTCGACCTCGGATACCTGGCCCAGCACGGGCTCGTTCCGATGGGTCGCTTCGGGACGGTGCTGACGGTCGCGATGCCGGGTCTCGTGCTCGCCGAGGTGCTGAGCGGGATCCCGATCGCGGACGGCGAGCTCACCGTGTTGCCCGTCGTCGGTTCCGTGGTCAGCAATCGTCGTTGGATCGACAAGAATCTGACGCCGAAGCTGCGCGCGACGCTGCCCGCGGCGGCGACGTTGGCGGCGCAGGCTGGTGCGATGCTCTCGAACCCCGAGTGGGGCAACATCTTCGACGCGGCCGATGCCGCGGTTCAGTTCGATCTGCACACCGGCCAGCCCGATCACGGCGCGGCCTGAGCGTGGCGCGACACGGGCGGAGGTCGCGGGCGAACGGGCGGATCACGCAGCGAGGTCGGGTCGAGCACGAGGGCCGAGAGCGGGGCCTGGTCCGACGATTTCGCGCGCGAGTCGCCCGCTGCCGATGGTTTCAGCCGCGCTGGAGCAACGCCGCGTAGCCGCCGTCGACCGGACCGTCCGCGCCACGATCGGCCGGGAGAGATGCGATTTCGGCCTGGATCGACCAGGCGGGATGAGCACTGGAGAACGCGCGGACTCGACGCTGGTTCTCGTCCGGCTCGAGGCTGCGCGTCGCGTACACGAGTCGTCCGCCGGCGCGCACCGCGGCGGCGGCTTCGACGAGGCGCGCGGCCTGCGCGGCGGCGAGCGCGGCCGTGCGCGCAGCATCGAAGCGCCAGCGTGCGGCGGGCTTCGCGGCCAGGATGCCCGTCGCGCTGTTCGGTGCGTTCACGAGCACGGCGTCGTACGTTTCGGCTGGGTCCGCGACGTGCGCGCGGGTGTCGATCGTCGCGCCGCTTCGCGCGAGGCTCGCCTGCGGCGCGCCTGACTTCGCGCGCAGGTGGAGCACGCGTTCGCCCGGGCGCGCGGCCAGGAGTTCGGCGGCGCGCACGGCCGTTTCTCCGGCGAGTACGGCGTCGCCGCGGCGGACGGCTCCGCTCGCGAGGATCTTCGCGCGCGCGGAAGCCGGGGCGAGCAGGATGCGCGGATGCGTCGAGTCGCGCAGAGCGACATCGCTCGCGAGCTCGGCGCGGATCGCGTCGAGGTCCTCTGCCGGCACGAACAGGGAGACGTCGGGCGGCAGGATCGACGAGCGCGCGAGCTGCTCCGCCAGGTCGTTGCCGTAGCGATTGCGCCAACGCCGGCCGATCGACACGGGCAGCGACAGCGCTTGCTCAGCCCACACGAGCCAGTGCGCGCCCGGATCGGCGAAAATAGGCTGCTCGAAGTGGATGTCCGCGAGCGGCACATCGCGTCGCGAATCGCCGCTCGCGCCGCGGCGGATCTCGCGCTGGACGCGGCGCAGGAGTCCGTTGACGGCTGCCGAGGGGCGTTCACCGAGTTGCGTGCGGGCGGCTTCGACCGTTTCGCCGATCGCCGCGTGATCGGGGACGTCGTCGAGGAAGAGGAGTTGGGCGAGCCCTACGTGCGCGAACGAGAGGACGTCGGGTCGCAAACGGCGCTCGGCGAAGCGCTCGGCGATCGCGCGCAGCGCGGCGCGTCGACGCGCTTCTGCGCCGAGGATGCGACCGAGCAGCGCGCGGTCGAGCGGCGCGAGCTCGGCGTCGCGCGCGGCGCGGATCACGGCGCGGCGCGTGAGCACGCGCGTCTCGCGCAGCACGTGCCACGCGACGAGTCGCGCGTTCAAGGCGCGGCTCCGGGTCCTTCGGTCCCGGCGGTCGTCGCGCCGAAGCGCGCGCCGAGTTCGATGCGCGCGCCGCGCAGCCAGGCGAGCGCGTCCATCGGGCCCTTGCCGGCCGGCTTGAGCGCGCGGATCTCGAGCGCGCCTCGACCGCACGCGACGACGAGCGCACCGCGCGTCTCGAGCACGGTGCCGGGGAGTTCGCGCGGATCGCGCTCGAGCGGACGCACGTCGGTGAGGGCCAGCTCGGCGCCGCCGGGCGCGTGCGTGCGCGCGCCCGGCCACGGCGTGCGCGCTCGCACGTGACGGTCGATCGCGATCGCGTCGAGTGTCCAGTCGACAGCGCCTTCCTCCTTCTTGATGCGCCGGGCATAGGTGGCGTGCGTGGGATCCTGCGGTTGCTCGCGCGCCGTGCCGTCCTCGATCGCGTCGAGCGCGCGCAACGCGGCGACGGCTCCGAGGTCGGCGAGTCGGGCCAGGAGTTGGCCGGCGTTTTCGTGCGGGCCGATGCGCGTGCGCTCCTCGTACACGACGTCGCCTTCGTCGAGCGCGAGCACCATGCGTTGCACGGCGACGCCCGTCTCTTCGTCGCCGGCCAGGATCGCGGCTTGGATCGGCGACGCGCCGCGGTGGCGCGGCAGGAGCGATGCGTGCACGTTGAACGCGCCTCGCGGCGCGACGTCGAGCACGTCCTGGCGCAGGATCTCGCCGTAGCTCGCGACGAGCAGGACGTCGGGCGCGAACGCGCGCAGCGCCTCGAGGAACTCCGGTCCACGCGCGCGTTCGGGCTGGAGGACCGGGATCGCGTGCGCGCGCGCGAGTTCGACGAGCGGCGAGGCCTGGACGTGCATCCCGCGGCCGCGCGGCTTGTCGGGCTTCGTCACGAGCGCGACGGCGGAGTGTCGCGTGCTCGCGACGAGGCTCGAGAAAACCGGCGTCGCGAACGGCGGCGAGCCCAGGAAGACGACGCGCAGCACGCGGACCTCGCGGGGAAGGAGCGGGAGTGTGATTCGATGGACGCGGCGCGCTGGCGAGGTTCGCCGGCTACGCGCGCGCGCCGATCACGACAGGTGCGGCTCGACGGCGGCCTTGAGCTTGTCGTACGGACGCGCGCCGACGAACTGCTCGACGACGTTGCCCTTCTTGATCACGAGAAAGGTCGGGATCGAGCTGATGCCGTAGCGCGAAGGCACCTCGGTGTTGTCCTCGGTGTTCAGCTTCACGACCTTCAGGCGCCCCTGGAACTCCGCCGCCAGCTTGTCGACCGAAGGCGACATCGCCTTGCACGGGCCGCACCAGCTCGCCCAGAAGTCCACGAGGACGGGAGTCTGGCTCTGGAGCACGGCGGCTTCCCAGGTGGTGTCGGTGACGTCGGTGGCGTTGCTCATGGTCGTGCTGGGAGTTCGCGGTCGTTGATCGGACGCGCCGCTCGAAGCGAGAGCAGTGCGGCGTGAGCCGGATCGGGACCAGACTATGGGCCCGGATCGCGCGTGCGTCTAGTTGCGCGGGGGTGAAAGGTCGGCGCGAGCGCGTGCGGGTCCTCGCCTCGCTGGTGCGCCGCCCGGGTGCCGCTCGTGTGCCGCTGGTGTGCCCGCTGGTGTGCCCGCAGTGCCCGCGGTGCCCGCGGTGCCCGCAGTGCCCGCGGTGCCCGCAGATCCGCGCGTGGATCAGGATTCGGCGGACATCGAGCCCTGTGTCGATTCGGCGGCGGGCGCGAGCTCTCGCGTGGAACTCGTTTCCGAGGCGGCGATCGGCGCTTCGGCCTGCGCCTCGTCCTCGAAGACGGTGTCGCGCAGGATCTCGCTGACGGGCGCGGGCAGGTCGTCGCGCAGGTCGATCGAGATCTCGCTCGCGGGGCCGTCCTGGGTGAGGCGCACGAGGCCCAAGCGCGCGAGCTCGAGCAGCGCGCAGAACGACCCGATGAGCGATTCGCGCGTCGGTTCGGCGTCGACGGCGTAGACGAGGTCCTCGAGCGAACTGCCGCGTCGCTCTTGGAGGATGCGCGCCATCTCCTCGACGAAGTGGCGCAGCGGTCGCCGATCGCGCGTGATGTGGTGCGGCCGGTTCGCGAGCGTCTCGCGCATGAGGCGCGAGAACTGCGCCAGGAGATCCCACGTCGTGACCTCGCCCAGCTCGAACTCGGGGCCGGCTTCAGGCTCGGGGATCGGGCTCGCGCCGCGCGCATGTTGCAGCGAGCGGACGGCGAAGCGCGTACCGAGGTCCTCGGACGCTTCGCGGAAGCGGCGGTACTCGATCAGGCGCTGGATCAGCTCGTCCTTCGGATCGAGGCCCTCGTCGAGATCGACGTTCTCGCGCGGGAGCAGCGAGCGGCTCTTGATCGCCATGAGCGTCGCCGCCATGACGAGGAAGTCGCCCGCGACTTCGATGTCGAGCTCCTTCATCGCGTGCAGGTACTCGAGGTAGCCCTTGAGCACGCGCGAGATCTCGACCTCGTGGATCTCGACCTCCTGCTCGCGCACGAGGTGCAAGAGCAGGTCCATCGGACCCTGAAAGACGCGATCCAGACGGACGGTGTAGCCGTTTTCGCTCACCACAGGCCTCCCAGGGTGACGACCTGTTCGGCCCCGCTGATGACGATGCTCATGAGGCGATAGACCTGGTCCCTGAACGGTTCCCAGCGCATGAGCAGGAAGACGATGATGAGTCCGAACACGCCGACGGCGTTGTACGACTCGCGCAGGCTCGACGGCATCAACCAGGTCAGGATGCGCGAACCGTCGAGCGGTGGTACGGGGATCAGGTTGAACACGAAGAGGATCGCGTTGGCGAAAATTGCCGTGTTCAGCACCGAGGGCAGGAGGTCGGAGCGGCGCAGCGACGCGCTCTCGGAGGAGCCGTTGTAGTAGCCCGTCTCGACGAAGAACTTCCACAGGGCGAAGAAGACGCCGACCAGGATCAGGTTCGAGAGCGGCCCGGCGATCGCGACGATGGACATGTCGCGCCAGGGGTTCTTGAGCCGGTGGAAGTCGACGGGCACGGGCTTCGCGCCGCCGAACAGGAAGGCGCCGTTCGAGACGTAGAGGAACATCCCCGGGATCAGGATGGTCCACCACAGGTCGATGTGCGGGATCGGATTCAGCGTGAGCCGCCCGAGGTCGCGCGCCGTCGGATCGCCGCACTTCAGCGCCGTCCAGGCGTGCGCCGCCTCGTGGATGCCGAGCGACAGGACGAGCAGCGCCAGCGAGAGCACGATGTAGAGGACGCCGAACTGTCCATCGAGCAGCGCTGGCGCGACCGGGACGACGACCGGCGCCGCGATGGCGATGGGGGCTCCGCCCAGGGCGAGGCGCAGTCGGTCGAGCGTGGACGGGGTGATGGCGGTTCCTCGCAACGGGGCCCGCGGCCCGCGCGCACGCGTGCCCGTACCCCTCGTCTGGTCATCGTACGCAGCCCGCGCGGCGCGGGGAACGGCGGGATGGCTCCGAGGCCGCTGGTTGTGCCGTCCTAGCGCGGTTTTTCCCGGCCAAAGTGCGACCGCGGCGGGGACCGAACGTCGGAGGTTGGGGGGCGAGCGCGCTGCCTCGGTGCCCTGTTCGAGCTCCACGTCCCACTTCATGACCTCAGCGCACGACCCCACGACCGCGACCGTCCGCGCGCACGCCGTGCGCTGCTGGGAGGCCGAGGTCGAGAACGCCAGACGCCTCTCGAACCGCGAGAACGGGATCCTCGGTGTGATCGCGATGCTGCTCGGGCTGGACCTCTTCCGCGGGCCGGATGCTCAGGAGCTCCAACCTGCGGTCCTCTACGCGTTCGCCCGCGGGCTGCTCGTAGCCAGCGTCCTCCTGGCGCTGGTTGCCTTGGGGCTCGTGCTCTGGATGCGAGGAGGACTCGGCGCCCAGGATCGAGGCGCTCCCCTTTTCGCCAGCGCATTCCTCAGCTGGCGAGGCACACCACGGCTGATGAGCGTGGTCGTTCTCGACGAGCGTGAAGGGTTCATGATCGCGACCGAGTTCACCACGCGTGGCGCCGTCGATCTCCTAGGCCGGAACGTGCGCCGCAAGCGGACGTTGGATGCCAGCCAGCGCTTCCCCTTCGGCGCAGCCGCCAGCGCGGGAACCGCCATGTCGTGCTCTCCCTACCTGAGCCCCGGCGCCCCGCGCTGAAACATGGAAACGCACACCACTACCCCCGCGGACGACGGATCGCCGAGAACCCCTCACCTGGGGCCTTCACCGGAGTAGCTGTAGCCGGGAGTGCGGCCCGAGCTCGCGAGTCTCCTGGCGGAGATGTACTTGCAAGAGCGAGAGCTCTGGGCCGAGGTCGAGCGCGCGACGGCCGAGTTCAACCGCCCACGCGGGATCATGGGCAAGCTGTTCGGGCTGCGCACCTCGGTCGGATGACGCGTCGGCGCGCACGCGTCGCTTGCACCGCACCCCCCGGTCTCTAGAATCCGCCGCAGTCGTCGCGCGCGGCTGCGGGCAGGCCGCGTCGCGCGCTCCGGCGTCTTTCGAGAGAGGCCGCAATCGCGTGGCCACACCGAGCGATCGCACCGAGATCTTGCTGGCCCGGGCGGCGGAAGTCGTCCGCGTGGAAGCGCGCACGATCGCGGGGCTCGAGAGCCGTCTCGACGCGCGGTTCGTGAAGGCCGTGGACATCCTGCTCGCCTGCGAGGGCCAGGTCATCGCGACCGGCGTCGGCAAGGCGGGGCTCGTGGCGCAGAAGATCTCGGCCACGCTGGCCTCGACGGGCACCCCGTCGTCGTTCCTGCATCCGACGGAAGCGCTGCACGGGGACCTCGGGCGGCTGCGCGCGCGGGACGTGTTGTTCGCCCTGTCGAACTCGGGCGAGTCGGCCGAGGTCGTCGCGCTGCTCGGGCCGGCGCGCAAGATCGGGGCGCCGGTGCTGGCGCTGACCGGCGCGCCGCAGTCGTCGCTCGGGCGGCACGCCGACTGCGTGCTCGACATCGGGCGGGTCCAGGAAGCGTGTCCGATGAACCTCGCCCCGACGGCCAGCACGTCGGCGATGCTCGCGATGGGCGACGCGCTGGCGATGGTCGTGTCGCAGGAGCGCAGCTTCAGCCGCGAGGAGTACGCGCTGTACCACCCGGCCGGAGCTCTCGGGCGCAAGCTGATGAAGGTGCGCGAGGTGATGCGCACGGGCGCGCAGATGCCGGTCGTGAACGTGGGTACGACGATCCGCGACGTCGTGCTCGTGATGAACCGCACGCCGGGCCGGCCGGGGGCGGCGCTCGTCGTCGACGGCTCCGCCAAGCTGGTCGGGATCTTCACGCACGGCGACCTGGCGCGCTTGCTCGAGCACGCCGGGCGCATCGACGTCGGCGACGTCGTCGACGCGCACATGGGCAAGAACCCCAAGGTGGTCGGTCCCGATCAGCTCGTCGAGGAGGCGCAGCACCTGTTGCGCGAGCACCGCATCGACCAGATCCCGGTCGTGGACGCGGATCGCCGTCCGCTCGGCCTCGTCGATGTCCAGGACCTCCTGGACGTGCGCATTTGAGCCCATGAACGCACTGGATCGTTCGGACGCTCTGCGGCGAGCACGCCTCGTCGTCTTCGACGTGGACGGGACTTTGACCGACGGAGCGATCGAGCTGATCGGCGGCAGCGCGACCGAAAAGCCGCAGGAAATGCAGCGTTTCGACGTGCGCGACGGGATCGCGCTGCGTTGGCTCGTGGACGCGGGTTTGTCGCTGGCGTGGATCAGCGGCCGCGGATCCGGCGTCACGGAAGCGCGCGGCGTCGAGCTCGGCATCCACCACGTCGCGTTGCGCGTGAAGGACAAGCGCGTCGAGCTCGAGCGGCTGCAGCAGCGCCTCGGGATCCAGGTCGAGGAGACGCTCGCGATGGGCGACGACATGCCCGATCTCGGCTTGCGCGCGCGCTCGGCGTTCTTCGCCGCGCCGGCCGACGCGTGCGCGGAGATCCGCGCGCGCGCCGACTTCGTCACGAACGCCGCGGGTGGGCGCGGGTCCGTGCGCGAGTTCGCCGAGCTGGTCCTGCGCGCGCGCGGCGCGTGGGACGCGATCGTCGAGTCCTACGCTCGATGAAGCGGGTCCTACTCTTCCTGCTGGTGTTCAGCATCGGCTTCGCGGCTCTGTGGTTCTTCCGCGGCGAGGACGCGCGTCGGCCCGACGCGCCCGTCGCGCAACCACCTGCGCCCGAGGGGCAGTTCACGGAAGTGCCGCTCTCGAGCCCCGAAGGCGAACGGGGCAAAGCGATCGGCGTGAACCTCGACGGGCGGTTCGCGATGACCGTGCGCGGCGGGAGCGGTCCGGTGCTGCGGCCCGAGATGGAGCTGCGCGCGAGCGACATCGACAGCCTCGGCGGTGATCTCTACGACCTGAAGGACGTCGAGATCGACGTGATCGACCCCGACCGCGATCCGGGCCCCGAAGCGACGCGCGCGACGCTCGAAGCGCCGATCGCCCGCACGTCGCTCGTCGTCGATCCCACGAGGCCGGGGGGGTCGGCCTTGAACTCCGCGCGCTTCACGGACATCGACGTGACGCTCTACGACGGAGCACCCGTCGTGCCGCTGCGGCTGCGCTCGCCGACGATGGACATGGACGTCGCCGAACTCGGCTTCACGACGGACGCTCGCGTGCGCATCGACGGCGTGGGCATCGAGGCCGAAGGCCAGGGACTGCGCGCGGGATACGGCGAGGAGCGCGTGACCCTCGATCGCGACGCCGTCGTGAAGCTGACGCTCGAGGGTGGCGAGCGCGTGGTCCTGACCTCGGGCAAAGAGGGTTCGCTCGTCGTGGAACGCAAGATCCAAGACGGCGTCGAAACGGTCGAGGTGACGGCGCAGGCAGGCGCGGTCCTTTCGATCGTCGGAGGCGAGCGCACGACCCAGATCGGTGAGGTCTCGATCGCGGCACGCACGATCCACCTCGTGGGTCGCGGTCCGACAGCCGGGCGCAAGAGCTACGAGCTCGTCTCGGCCGACGCGCAAGGCGACGTGATCGCGCACAGCGCGGGCGACGAGTTCCGGGCGCAGACCGCCGACTTCGCGTTCGCCGAGAAGGGACGTCTGCGCCTCGCCGTGCTGCAAGACGACGTCGTGCTCTTGCGCGCACCGGTCTCGGGATCTGGAACCGAACGGCCCGCCGCCGACGCGCAGCGCGACGAGTTCCGCGCGCGCACGGCCGAGTTCGCGTTCGGCGACCGCGGAGTGCTGCTCAGCGCGACGCTCACGGGAGCTCCGACGGGCGACGTCGACATCGGTCGATTTCTCGCGGCCGGGCGACCGGAGCTGACCACCGGACGCGCGAAGATCTCCGGCGCGGGACCGCTCGTCGTGACGATGAAGGACGGGATCCAGCTCGCGCTCACCGGTCCGGCCCGCGTGAAGGTGCCCGAAGCGGACTTGACGGTCGACGCGGCCCAGCGCATCGACGGCAAGATCCGTCCCGATCGGCGTGGCGGTGAGCTGCACGCGAGCGGCGACGTCGTGGTCGACTACGCGAAGCGCACGCTGAAGAGCCCGAGCCTCGACATCTTCTGGAGGCTCGAGGGCGAGAACGCGCTGAGCGTGGATGCGGTTTCGTCCGGTTCGACGAGCCTGCGCGGCACCGCCGAGGACGGACGCCCCGTGGCGCTCGACGCGGAGGGCGGCCTCGAAGCGCGCTGGCTCGGCGAGAAGCTGATCGTCCCGGCGGCACAAGGCGTCGTGTTCACCGTGGGCGAGGCAGGCACTCCCGATCGGCTGCAAGCCGCCGCGCAGCGCGTGACAGGCCTCGACTGGGAAGCGCGCACGTTCACGGCGGAAGGCGCGGTCACGTTCTCTGGCGTGGACGGCGAAGGCGAAGCCGCGCGCGTCGTGGTGCGCGGCGAGCGCGACGTCGAGCTCTTCGGCGACGAATCGAAGCGTGCTCGCTACAGCCTGCGTCGTTCGAGCGCGAATCCCGAGCACGACCTGCGCGCCGAAACACTGGGACGCGAGATCCGCGCGACCGAGCGCCGCGTCGTCGCGAAGGGCGATGTGCACTTCGAAGGCGCGGTGCAGACCGGACGTCTCGATCTCGACGCGCAAGAGGTCGAGATCGAAGCGGCGCCCGAGCGCCCGGGTTCGCGCGAGCCGCGCCCGTTCCACGTGGAGGCCCGTCGCGACGTCCACGCGCACATGACGCGCGGGGACGAAGTCGCCGACCTCCACGCTCAGTGGGTGCGCGTGGACGGACGCATCGAGCCCCGACCTGGCGAAGAGCCTCCGCTCGAAGTCTTCCTCTCGAATATCGAGGCGCGCGGCGAAGTCCACACCGTTTACGCCGGTCCCGATGGGCGAGGCGCGCTCGACGCGCGCGCCGACCGCTTCACCGTCGACGAAACCGGGAAGGGACGTCTGTCCGCGGGCGCAGGCCGACGCGTGACGGCGGAGGGCTCGCTACCCGGCGCGCTCGCCGCCTACGTGCTCTCGGCCGACTGGATCGACTTCGACCAGGAATCGATGAGCGCGTCGAACGTCGTGGGCGGCTTGGTCGAACCCGATGCGCCCAGTGCGGCCAGCGCGATGTTGCGCGAGCTGCGCGCCGACTCGATCGAAGCCGATCGCCAACGCGTGCTGCTGCAGGGCGACGCGCGCATCGTCGGTGCCAGCGGTCAAGGCGAGGACTGGTCGCTCGAAGCCGGATCGATCCGTATCCAGGGCGATTTCAGCGATCCGGAGAGCCTGGACGCGAGCGGCGTGCGGAACATCGTCGCGCAAGGCGGCTTCGAAGCGCGGATGGGGTCACGCGGTGTCGCGCGCGGCGAAAAGCTCGAAGGCGTGCCCGGTCAGGTGCGTTTCGAAGGCCGGCCCGCCGAGCTCACGGTGCTCGACGCCGAATGGCGCGCGCCGTGGATCGAGTACGACATGACGAACATGCTCTTGGCGACGGACAAGGGCGAGATCGTCTCGCGTCCCGGCGCCGAGGGCACGTCGTGGTCGCTGGCTTACGACTCGATGCAGCCCTTCGACCAGGGCGACACGACGATCCTCGTGCTGCGCAATCCGCGCTTGCGCTACGGCAGCACGCAGCTCTTCGCGGACTGGACGTTGTTCTGGGTCGACCGCGACGAGTGGCAGCGCCGAGGCAAGAAGGCGATCAAGGCGACGACGGGCGACTCCGATCTCCAGGTACGCATGCCCAACGATCCGGCGCGTCCCGCGGACGCGGATCGGCCCGCGCCGAACAAGTGGCAGGCCAAGCTCGAGGAGATCCGCGAGAGCCCGATCTTCCGTCTGCTCTCCGAGGTCTACATCGAGGGCAACGTCGAGGTCTACCAAGTGGGCGACCGCTCGGCTCGCGCGGGCGCTCTCTACTTCGACCTCGTCGAGGAGCACGGCTGGATCCAGGACGCGGACGTCGTCGTCGATCTCGAGATGCGCGGTCAGCCGAACGCCGTGCGCGCGAAAGCCGAGTGGATGCGCATCTCGGGCGGGCCGACGCTGCGCGCCGACACGGCGGTCCTGACCGCGTGCGACTTCGACGAGCCGCACTACGTGATCGAGACGACCGATCTGCGCTTGACGCCGCAGGTGAACGAGGGCGACGACCGCGTCGCGTTCCAGGTCACGGCGGAAGGCAACGCGATCCGTTTCGAGGACGGGCTACGCCTGCCGATGCCGCCGCTCGTCTACGAGTCGGACGCCGAGGGCAATCCGCTCGTGGACCGGCTCGTGCTGGGCAACAGCGCCAAGTTCGGAGCCGCGATCGGCGCTTCGATCAACGCGCAGCTCGGCGGGATCGGACTCTCGCTCGGCAAGATCGCCGGCTTCGCGTTCGGGCTGCCCAACCTCCCGATCAAGGGCGGCTGGAACTTCGACGTGCGCTACCTCGGTTCGCGCGGTCTCCTGCTCGGCGTCGGGCTCGATCTGCGACTGGGCGACAAGCTCGATTTCCTCGCGCAAGCCGACGGCATCCCCGACCGGCGCGACGACTCGGGTCTGGTGCGCGTCGATCGCGACGACCGCTCGCTGCTCCGGACCTGGCTGCACACGCGCGGCCGGTATTGGATCGAGCGCGGCGACGATGCGGAGTGGGTCGACCTCGCGCTGTCCTACCAGACCGACGCCGGCGTCCAGTCGGAGTTCTTCGAGCGCGACTACCTCGCGTACGAGCAGAAGGACAACTACCTCCATTGGCGCAAGGCCAAGGGCAATGATTACTACTCGGGCAGCGCGAAGATCCTGGTCGAGGAACGCACGGACACCGCGGAGTTGCCGTCACTGGGCGCGTTCCGCGGGCGCACGCAGTTCGACACGTGGTGGGAGAATCCCGTCTATCACACGGGTCATCTCGACGCCGCGTACCTGGAGCGCGAGGACGGCGATGCGCGCTACTACGCGCCGTTCCCGGATGGTCTCGGCGATCGCGAGGTCCTGCGCGCGGACACGCTGCAACGTGTCGAGATGCCGGTGAAGCTCGGATTCCTCAACGCGAACATGACGCCCTACCTCGAAGGGCGCGGCTCGATCTGGAGCGAAGGCGTAGACGAGGAGGAGGCGCCCGCTCGCGCCGCGCTCATCACGGGAATCGAGGCCACGACGACGTTCTGGAAGCGCAGCTCGGGCGGCACGGCGCACACGCTGTCGCCGATGGTCGGCGTGCGCGGCGACCTGGCCGACGTCGAGACCGGCGGCGATCCCGTGCGCTTCGACCGGACCGAGGACGCCTACCTCGGCGGCTTCGTCGACGTCGGGATGCGCGCGCGCTGGTGGAGGCCCGACGCGAAGGATCGTCTGAGCCTCGACGTTCGTGCTTCGGTCGGCGACGGAGTCCAAGGGCCGGAACCGGATGGACTGCAGCCGATCGCGTTCCTCGGCGGCTACTACACGATCCTGGGCGGGTTCCCGTTCGCGATCACGCACGACGGGCGGTACGACTTCCGCGAGAGCGAAACCCAGTATTCGGCGTCGGCGTTGGGCTTCGAGCCGTTGCGCAACGTGGGCGTCGAGTTCGGACACAACTACGGCCGCGACGCGTCCGACGAGACGCTGTACGAGGCCGCTTCGATCCGCGCGCGCTGGCGCTGGTCGACGAAGTGGGAGCTCGAAGCGTCGCAAACGCAGTCCTTGATCGAGAATCGTTCGCTCAACTCGGACTTCGTGCTCCGCCGTCTGGGACACGACTTCGTGCTCGAGATCGAGCTCAGCAACCGGGCCGGCGAGGGGACGAGCATCGGTTTCGGCTTCGAACCGCGCCTTTCGTGGACGCGCTCGTCCTTGGGCGTCATCGATCAATGGCTCGGCATCTACCACTGAAAGCGCGCGTGCCGATAGGATCGTGCCCGTGTTCGCGCTGTTCGAGAGTCTGGGCGGGATCGAGCTCTTGGTCGTCGGCATCGGCGCCCTGCTGCTCTTCGGGAAGGATCTGCCCAGGGTGGCGGCCGAAGCGGGCGCTCAGTTCACGAAGCTGAAGCGCACCCTGAACTCGACTTGGCGCGACAGCGGGCTCGAGCACGAAGTGCGCCAGATCCGCGACGCGATCCCGCGCGATCTCTCGCTGACCGATGTCGCGCGCACGGCCAGCGAGAAGCTCTCGATCCGCCTCGAGGACGAGGCTCGCACGCGCGCGGCGAACCCCGGAGCGCCAGGGCCGGTCGCGCGCGGCATCACGATCTACGATCCCTTGCCGGAGCCGATCGAGCACGCCGCGTCGCCGGGCATCGATCCGGCGTCCGAGTTCCGTGTGCCCGCGCCGCGCCCGCTCCCGGATGCCCCCGCGGAAGCTCCGTCGAGCGACGTCACCGGGACGGATGCGGACGGTGCTCCGCGTCCGCCCGCGGGCTGAGGTCCCGCGTGTTTCGCATCGGATACAACACGAACGGCCTCGCGCACCACCGCTTGCGCGACGCGCTCGATCTGCTCGCCGGCCTGGGATACGCCGGCGTCGCGTTGACGCCCGACGTCGGCGAGCTCGACCTCTACGATCTGCGTCCGGAGCGCGTCCGCGCGCTGCGCGAGGAGCTGCGCGAACGCGACTTGTCGGTCGCCATCGAGACGGGCGCGCGCTTCGTGCTCGAACCCTCGCGCAAGCACCGACCGAACCTGATGGACCCGTCGGCGCGCGGTCGCGAGCGACGCATCGATTTCTACCGGCGCTCGATCGACCTGGCCGCGGACCTCGGTGCGCCGCTCGTGTCGATCTGGTCCGGGGCCGCGTACGAGGCGGCGTCCGGCGACGCGCCCGACGCCGACCGCGCCGCGGTCGAGCCGCTGTGGGACCGGCTCGCCCAGGGCGTGCGGGCGGTGCTCGACCACGCCGGCTCGCGCGGCGTGCGCGTGGGTTTCGAACCCGAGCCGGGCATGTTCCTCGAGCGGCCGGCGGGGTTCCTCGAGCTGGTGAGGCGCTTGGGCGAGCGCGGCGGCGAGTTGGGCTTGACGCTGGACCTGGGCCACCTCGTCGTGACCGGCGACGTCCCCGTCGGGGCCCGAATCCGCGCCCTGGCCCGCCATCTGATCCACGTCCACGTGGACGACGCCCGCGCTGGGGTCCACGAGCACCTGCAGCTCGGCCAGGGCGAGCTGGACCTGTCTGACGCGCTAACTGCCTTGCAAGCGGTCGGTTACAGCGGCATGGCCGCCGTCGAGCTGTCGCGCGACAGCCACCGAGCGCCGGAAGCGGCCCGGACGGCCCTCGAACGCCTCCGCGCCGCGCTGCCTTGCGCGGGCCGGACGTGCGGTTGACCTGACGCGATCTTGTGCCGGCCCTTTGCGCTGGTTCACAATGAGCGCGCGGCTCCCCCGGCGGCCATCCACGAATCCGGGACGACGCCCCTGCGCTGACGCGGGGCTCCTGCTTCCAGGCCCGATCGAGGACGAGCATGACGGACGTGACGAATACGAACCTGCAGATGTGCCCGTCTCGAATCGACGCGGCGCCGGTGCTCTTCGCGCACAAGGTGACGCAGGGCCAGTGCCAGGATCGCCAGCGCGGCAGCTACCACAAGTGCTTCACGTGCGCGTTCAACAACGCCTACGTGGCCAAGCACGGCAAGACGGTTCCGGTCCTCGCCGGGGCCGAGCGCGCGCAGGTCGGCTGACTCGACGCATGGGCCGCGGGTGCGCGCGGACCCCTGCTCACGCCCTCATTGGAACCGGGACTTCAGCCCCGGATGGTCCTTCGGGACGCGCGTCGCGTGGAACAGGGCCGACTGCGGCGCGAAGCCGCCGCGCCCGTCGCCGACAAAGGGGCTCCAGTAGTCCCACACGACGTGACCGTCGGGGCGGACCTCGAACACGCGGCCCTTCGCGCCCTCGCAGATCAGCGTGTTTCCGTTCGGCAGCCGCTGGGCGCCGGAGATGAAGCCCGAGTAGAAGCGCGCGGGGTCCGAGTAGGTCCAACGCGCCTGCGCGGGCCCGAACGGACGGCCGGGCTCGCGCGCGAAGCCCCGCGCGGAGTCGAACGGCACCGCGATCTCGTCCACGGTCGAGTAGTCCTGCCCCGGGCCGCGCGGGCCGTTGTTGAAGACCAAGATCGCGAGGTCGTTCGGACCCGCGCCGCGCTGCCACGTGACGTCGTGCTGGAGGAAGAGCTGCTGCTCGGCCGGTCCGCCTTGGCCGTAGCTCTTCGGGTTGCCCCAGCGGTAGAGCACCTCGCCGCCGCGCCCGAAGCGACCGCCTTTCGACGTGGCCGCCTCGGCGGTCGTCGTCGAGTGATCGATGACGAGGAGCTCGGACAGATGGCGCGAGCTCAGCACGATCAGGTCGTGCTCGGCCAGGTAGTCGATGCCGTTCAAGTGCAGCCAGTCCTCGCCGGTCAGCGCGGTCCCGGGCTCCGGAGCCTTGGCCGCCGCGTCGCGCGGCGCGTCGTCGCCGGCGTAGCCGACCGCGCGCATCTGCGCCTCGAGCCGTTCGCGCCGCAGCCGCTTCTCCTCGGTCTCCGTCGCGGGCTGGTTCCTGTGGTCGGCGTTGATGTCGATGCGACCCGGATGCTCCGCCAGCGCACCGTACGCGCGCGCCTTCGGATCGTGGTCCTGGACCAGGTGATCCCAGGCGTCCCAGCTCCAGACGATCTTGGCGCCGGCGGGGCGAATCGGCTCGACCTCGAGCACGAGATCGCTCCACAAGGCCGCATTCGCGCGGTGGCGCGGATCGCGTCCGTGCGCCAGCGCATCCTCGTGCGCGTGGAACTGGCGGACGATGAGCAACACGTTCCCGTTCGGCAGCGGGTGCAGGTCGTGGTGCTGCGTGTAGCCCTCGCTCACGAGGTCGCACTCCCATACGACGCTGCCGTCCCAGGCGATCTCCTGCGTCAGCCCGCCGATGCCGCCGCGTTGGACGCCCGGAGCGCTCTCGACCCGCGCGCAGCGCAGGAGGTTGCCGTTGGGCAGCAAGTGCGCGCCGCCGGCGGGCGTGTGGGTCGTCTTCCAGGTGTGGACCACCTGGCCGTCCATGTCCACGAGGTACACGGTGCGCTCGTTCAGCGGGGCGATCAGCGTGTAGCCCTCCGACGCGCCCTCTTCGCGGTGGACCAGACCGCGCGGAGCCTCGGTCGGCGCCGCGCCGGCATCGGTCTGCCACTGCGGTCCGGCCTCGGGCGCCGCGGTCTCGACCGCGGACGTGCTCGTGCTCGTGCTCGCGGTCGTCGGGACGGAGCCTTCGTCGCCGCACGACGTCGCGAGGAACAACGCGGTCGCGGCGATCGAGGCGGCGGTCGTGGATCGGATGCTCATGAGGGCTCGGGGGTTCCTGCGATCGTAACGAGGCGCGACGAACTGCGGCAGTTGAGCGCGAAGATCGCAGTGTGAGCGGGGTAGTGTCCCGCTGTGGTTTCGCTGACCTGTCGCTGTCGTGTCGCTGTCGTGTCGCGCGGTCTCGCCGCGATGCTGCCGCAGTGCCGAGCCCGATGTCCAACTCACGGAGCCCGACCGATGCCCCTCTACCAGATGCGTCAGGACCTGTTCCGGTTCGGTGACGACTACACGATCCGCGATGCGTCCGGCCGCGAGCGCTACTTCGTGGACGGCAAGGCGCTCTCGATCGGCGCCAAACTCTCGTTCCAGGACATGAACGGGCACGAACTCCTGTGGATCGAGCAGAAGCTCTTCCACTGGGGCAAAACCTTCGAGATCCAGCGCGCGGGCCGCGTGATCGCGCTCGTACGCAAGAAGCCGTTCACGTTCCTGAAAGCACGCTTCACGATCGACGTGCCCGGCCCCGACGATCTCGAGGCCGAGGGCAACCTGCTGGACCACGAGTACCGGTTCACGCGCCACGGCGCGCGCGTGGCGGAGGTCAGCAAGCGCTGGTTCGACCTGGGCGATCGCTACGGCATCGACATCGCGGAGGGCGAGGACGATGTGCTGCTCCTCGCGGCGGCGGTCGTCGTGGATCAGAGTTGCCACGAAAAGCGCTGACGGCGCACCGGCCCGGCGCGCGCACTTCCGGCTCACCCCAC
>Ga0209591_10003728_pt1 | contig 17578 bp, 11 predicted proteins | sample MAT01_FD_187207 | JGI IMG/M metagenome (GOLD analysis project Ga0209591, IMG submission 187207) | Freshwater microbial communities from Lake Fryxell liftoff mats and glacier meltwater in Antarctica - MAT-01 (SPAdes) (version 2) | ecosystem: Environmental > Aquatic > Freshwater > Ice > Liftoff... | reverse complement strand
ATCACCGCAGCAACGCCTTCGTCGAGGCCATGAACGGGATGATGCAGCAGGCAAAACGGGCTGCACGCGGATTTAGAACCGCGGCCAACTTCATCGCCATTGCCTACCTGCGATTGGGCAAGTTGACTCATCTGCCAGCCTCACCGTTTGTTGCTGCGCTGCCGAAATTGGCAGGCGTCAGCACCCATAGGTTGTGAAGTCAAGTTCCACACGAAACGGCATAGAGCCTTGCTGCCCGCCACCGTGATCCGGTCGAATGTCAGGTCTACATTGGAAGCAGCTGTTGCGCGGTGAGGGCCTGCCTTCGCGAGATTAGGCAAGATGCGAATCGACAGGCGCGACGATGGCCGGTGCTTTCGACCTCATGCTGCCTGCGCTGCTCGACCGTATATCTTCGCTTTGCGGCGGTTGAACGAGCTGTCCGCGCACGAAGTGCTGGGCATGGACTGGAGCCGGCGCCGATATCGGTGGTTTGCCAGCAGATTTGTGCTCCCCTTCATAGCGCTTGCGACAGAACTTCAGCGAGAGCGAACACAGTCAGTCGGCACGGGGCTTTCACTCTCTGGCGGCAACCCTTTGCGCCACCATCTCCGTCCCGCACGCCACGGCGTAGCGGCGCCCTTTAGGCTAGTGGTCCATCATGTCGATGCAGTTGCCGTGTGCTTTTGCTGCGCCAGAAGTGAGGCATACACTTCAGCCACAACAAAAGAGCTCACCTATGAATAACCGCAGTAGCCAGCGCGGTAGTGGTCCAGTCACTTTGGAAGAAGTTGCCGCATTGGCCGGCGTGTCTCCCGCCACGGTGTCGCGCTTCCTCAACGGCACGGCCGTCGTCAGTGAATTGAAGAAGCAGGCGGTCGACAAGGCCATTGCGCGCCTGGGCTTCGTGCCCAACCCGGTCGCCCGCGGGCTCGCTGGTGGCCGAACGCTCAGCGTGGGTGTGGTGACCCAAGCCATCGACAGCCCCTTTTACGGCGTGGCCCTGCGTGGCATCGAAGAAGAGCTGGCGGCTGCCGGCTACAGCCCGCTGTTCGTCAGCGGCCACTGGAATGCCGTTCATGAGGAGAATTGCATCGAGATGCTGCGGTCGCGGCGGGTCGACGGCATCATCGTTGTGACCGGCAGACTCAGCGACAGCGCACTCCGTGCTACTGCAAGACAAATGCCGGTGGTAGTGACCGGACGCGACCTGAAGGCGCCCAACCTGTTCTCGCTGAACTTCGACAACTTCGAGGGCGGACGACTGGCTACGCACCATCTGATGGCCCTGGGCCACCGGCGCATTGCCTTCATCTCAGGCGACCCCGAACATCCCGACGCCGTCGAGCGTCAACGCGGCTACCGTGCCGCACTGGAAGCTGCGGGCGTTCCGTTTGATCCAGATCTGGTGGTGCCTGGCAAGTACTTCGAGCTCAGTGGCCTGGAGGCCGTGGAGCGCTTGATGCACGGCCGACATCAATTCAGCGCCATCTTTGCGGCCAACGACCAGATGGCATGTGGAGCAGCGCTTGGTCTGCATCGCCGCGGCCTTCGCGTGCCGCACGACATTTCACTGGTCGGCTTTGACGACCTGCCGGCGTCGACTTATTCGATCCCGCCTTTGTCGACAGTGCACCAGCCGGTCTACGAACTTGGGCGACTGGCAGCCTCGGCCATGCTCGACTTGCTGCGCGGACGCGAACCGGCTGCACAGATGCCCTTGCCGCGGTTCATTCCGCGCGAATCGACACGGGCCGTGGTGGTTTGACCTGCCTGGGCGCGGTCCGCGCGGCAGATCTGGCCGGGCCCGTCAGCGGCCTGGGCAGCAATAACCCTGAGTGACGACCGAGGAGCCGCGCCGTATAGTTTGAAAGCGCTTTCAGCTTTAAGCCCCATCCAACTGCAATGGCGGTGTCAAGCGCGGAGAGGAAAGACGTGCCGCCACTACCGGAGTCGAACAGGATGAGCAGGGACCCACGCAGCGCCGCTACGGCGCGACGCTTCACTCACCGGTGGTTGCTGTCCTTGGCGCTGGGCACGATGCTGCTCCACGTGGCGAATGCGCAAGGAACAGCCCAACGGCCCGCACCGGTACCACGAGAGCCACGAATCACGCTGACCGTGGCCGCCTTTCCGGCTGTGGACGAGATTGTCAAAGCCGCGATTCCGGCTTGGAAGCTGCGCCACCCGAACGTCGACATCAAGGTGGTGAGCCGCCAGTTTTCCGACCATCACACGGCCATGACGACGGCGCTGTCGACCGCGTTCTACCTGCCCGACGTGATGGCACTGGAGGTCGGGTACGTGGGTCGCTTTGCCCAGGGTGGCGGTCTCGAAGACTTGTCCAAACCACCGTTTGAGATCGGCAAGCTGGCAGCACGCTACGTGCCCTACGCGCTGGCCCAAGCCACCAGCCGGAAGGGCGCGGTGGTGGCCGCCCCCACCGACATCGGCCCCGGCACCTTGATTTACCGCACCGACCTGCTGGCCAAAGCTGGCGTTAGCGAAGCCGAGCTGACGCGGTCCTGGGAAAGCTATGTGGCTGCTGGGGTGAAGATGAAGGCCGCTACAGGCGCCTACTTGCTAGCCCATGCGCGTGACATGAAGGACATCGTCATCCGCACCGGCATACAGCCGGGTGAAGGCCTGTACTTCGACAAAGACTCGCGGGTGCTGGTGGACAGCCCACGCTTCGTGCGCGCCTTTGAGCTGGCGCGCGAGGTTCGGCGCAACAAGCTTGATGCTCGTGTCTCGGCCTGGTCCAACGAGTGGAGCGAAGGATTCAAACGCGGCACGCTGGCGACCCAGCTTTCAGGCGCTTGGTTGGCCGGCCATCTGAACAACTGGCTGGCACCGGGTACCCGTGGTTTGTGGCGCGCCGCACAGTTGCCCGAAGGTGCATTCGCCGCCTACGGGGGCACCTTCTTCGCCATCCCTCGCGGCTCCCCGCCGGCCAGCAAGCAACTGGCTTGGGAGCTCATCCAGATGCTGACTTTGGAGCGCGCCATGCAGATGGCGGCGTTCAAGTCGCAAGATGCTTTCCCGGCCGCCGTCGAGACCTACGACGACCCCTTTTTCGAGCAGCCGATTGCCTTCCTGGGCGGCCAGCAGGCGCGCGTGCTGTGGCGCGACGCGACGCGGCGTATCCACGCGGTGGACGTCCACAAACAAGACGCCTTTGCCGGCGAAGTTATCGACACCGAACTCGACAAGGTACTCGACCGCGGCAAAGACATCCCTACAGCGCTTGCCGACGCCAAACGCCTGCTGCAGCAGCGCGCCACTCGCTGATCCAGCTCCACCACTCAAGCGCCATGAAGCTGCCTAACGCCCTTCGCCTGACGCCACGCATGGCGCCTTATGTCCTGATCAGCCCCTTCTTTCTGCTGTTCGCCATCTTCGGTCTGTTCCCGTTGATTTTCTCCCTGTATCTGGCCTTCCAGACCTGGGAGCCCACCGCCGGCCTGGCGGCGATGGAATTCGTTGGCTTCGGCAACTTTGCGTTTGCGCTGCGCGACGACTGGTTCTGGAAGTCGTTGGGCAATACCGGATGGCTGGCGCTTGCTTCCGGCGTGCCACAGCACTTGGTGGCGATCCCTCTGGCGGTGTTCATCCACACCAGCTTCAAGCGCGCGCGCGACGGCGTCATCGGCGCGTACTTCCTGCCCTACATCACCTCCACGGTGGCCATCGCCATCCTGTTCAGCTCGCTGTTCTCCACTGACTTCGGCTTGATCAACGTGGGTTTGAAAGCACTGTTCGGCACGCAGCCCATCGACTGGCTGGGCCAGCCGGAAAACATCAAGCCCGCGATCTCGGTGATCGTGTTCTGGCGCTATGTCGGCTTCAACGTGGTCTTGTACCTGGCGGCTTTGCAGACCATTCCGAAAGACCTGTACGAAGCTGCCACGATGGACGGCGCTGGCCGCGTGCAGCAGTTCTTCTACATCACTCTGCCGAGCCTGAAGCCGATGATCTTCTTCGGCGTCACGCTCAGCATCATTGGCGGCCTGCAATTGTTTGAAGAGCCCTTCATCCTGACCGGCGGCCGCGGCGGCAGCGACCAGGCGGGCATGACGACAGCGATCTACCTCTACCGCATGGCCTTCGATTTCAACGACATCGGCGCCGCCAGCGCGATGAGCTGGCTGCTGTTTTTCCTGATCGCGCTGTTGACGTGGTTGACCAACAAGGCCTTCGCGCCAAGACGGAGATCGGCCGCATGAAGACCGATCGGCTCGCCCCGTGGGCTGCCTACATCGTCGTAGGCATCGGTGCGCTGATCATGCTGGCGCCGTTCTATTTCATGTTTGTATTCGCGACGCACTCTCGGACCGAGATCTTCAGCCTGCCGCCGCCGATGTGGTTCGGCGACGACTTCCTGGCCAACTTGAAGATCCTGACCGAACGCATCCCGTTCTGGCGCAACCTCGGTTGGAGCCTGTATGTGGCCATTGCTTCCACCGCACTGACCTTGCTGTTTTGCAGCATGGGCGGCTATGCCTTTGCAATGTTCGAGTTCCGTTACAAGAACGCGCTGTTTGCGCTTGTCCTGGGAACGATGCTGCTGCCCTCGTTCATGAACATGATCCCGACCTTCATGATCATGGACGCACTGGGCTGGATCGACCAGCCGCGTGCTTTGTATATCCCAGGCGCAGCCAGCGCTTTCGGTATTTTCTTGATGCGGCAGTTTGTCGTAACGTCCATTCCGAAAGACCTGATCGAGGCCGCACGCATGGACGGATGCAGCGAAGTCGGCATCTACGCGCGCATCGTGTTGCCGCTGTTGAAGCCTGCCCTGGGCACGCTCGGCCTCATCACCTTCATCTCCAGTTGGAACAACTTCATCGGCCCCTTGATCGTCATGCGAAGCCCCGAGAACTACACCTTGCCGCTAGCCCTGCGCAGCCTGCAAAGCCCCGTCAACACCGAATGGGGTGCGTTAATGACGGGATCGGCCATCGCCACCTTGCCGCTGCTGGTGCTGTTCGTGTTTTCGTCGCGGCAGCTGATTTCAGGCTTGACCAGCGGCGCAGTGAAGTGAGCACCCCGAGCATGCCTTTTCGTTTCCCGCCCGATTTCGTTTGGGGTGTGGCTACCAGCGCCTTCCAGATCGAAGGCGCTGCCCATGCAGACGGTAAAGGCCCGTCGATCTGGGACCGGTTCTGCGCGGTGCCAGGCGCCATTGCCGACGGCAGCAACGGTGATGTCGCGTGTGACCATGTGAAGCACTGGCCCGCAGATCTGGACATCGCGGCAAGCCTGGGCGTACAGGCCTACCGCTTCTCCGTCAGCTGGCCGCGCGTGCAGCCCAGCGGCAGTGGTGCCTGGAGCAACCCGGGCCTTGACTTCTACGAGCGCCTGGTGGACGGCATGCTCGAACGCGGCCTGCGGCCCTACCTCACGCTGAACCACTGGGACCTGCCGGACGCGCTGCAAAGCCAGGGCGGCTGGGCAAACCGCGACACCGTGCACCGTTTTGTGGAGTATGCGTTGGGCGTCAATGCGCGGTTGGGCGACCGCATTGCCGCCATCACCACGCACAACGAACCCTGGGTCATCGCCACTCTCGGCCACGAGAGCGGCCATTTCGCACCGGGTGTGCAAAGCCGCGCCACGGCGATGCAGGTGGCGCACCACCTGCTTCTGAGCCACGGCTTGGCACTCCAGGCCTTGCGCTTTGAAGGCTGCGCTGCGGACCTGGGCATCGTGCTGAACCTGGCGCCGGTGCAGCCGGCCACCGAAGCAGAAGCCGACCGCACGGCAGCCAGGCTGGAAGACGGCAAGCTGCTGCGCTGGTACATGGACCCGTTGTTCCTGGGCCAATACCCGCAGGACATGTTGGCGCATCTGGGTGCCGACTGTCCGCGCGTGGAGGCTGGGGACATGGACGGCATCGCCATCAGTATGGACTTCCTCGGCATCAACTACTACTCACGCAATGTCGTCAGCGCCAATGGGCCATGGGACGTGCACAGCAGCGGTCGCCCCGTCACCGCGATGGGCTGGGAGGTCTACCCCGAAGGTCTGACCGAATTGCTGCTGCGCATACACCGCGACTACGCCGTGCCGCCGATGTACGTGACCGAAAACGGCAGTGCCTTCGTCGACGTCTTGGCCGCTGGTCGCGTGCATGACCCAGAGCGCTGCCGCTACATCGAACAGCACATTGCAGCCGTCGGGAATGCCATGCAACAAGGCGTGCCGATGGCGGGCTACATGGTCTGGAGCCTGCTGGACAACTTCGAATGGGCCTCGGGTTACGCCAAGCGCTTTGGCATCGTGCACGTCGATTACGCCACGCAGCAGCGCACTCTGAAAGACAGCGCGCTGTGGTACCGCGACTTCCTACGCCAACAGCACCTGCAGCTTGCTCAGGGTGGGCCAGGTTTTCACACACTTGAACAAGAAGCCGTTGTGGCGGGAGTCTGAAATGGGCCAGGTCAGCCTGCATGGCATCCGCAAAAGCTACGGCACCGTCGACGTCATCAAGGGCGTTGATCTCGACGTGAACGACGGCGAGTTTCTGGTCTTCGTCGGTCCCTCCGGCTGTGGCAAATCGACCATCCTGCGCATGATTGCAGGTCTGGAAGACATCACCAGTGGCGACCTGATGATCGACGGCCAACGCGCCAACGGCATGCGTCCAGCCGACCGCGGCGCTGCCATGGTGTTTCAAAGTTACGCCCTGTACCCGCACATGACCGTGGCTGAAAACATGGGCTTTGCACTGAAGATGGCAGGCGTCAACCGGGCTGACCGCGATGAGCAAGTCAAGCGCGCCGCCGAGGTGTTGCGCATCACCGACCTGCTGCAACGCACGCCCAAGGAACTTTCGGGCGGCCAGCGTCAGCGCGTGGCCATTGGCCGCGCCATCGTGCGCAAGCCGAAGGTTTTTTTGTTCGACGAACCGTTGTCGAACCTGGATGCGGCCTTGCGCGTGAATATGCGCATCGAGCTGTCTCGACTGCACAAGGAACTGGGCACGACGATGATCTACGTCACCCACGACCAGGTCGAAGCCATGACCATGGGCGACCGCATCGCCGTGTTCAACAAGGGCCATATCGAACAGCTGGGCGAGCCTATGACGCTCTACAACCGGCCGGCGAACGAGTTCGTGGCGGGCTTCATCGGTGCGCCAAAGATCAATGTGATCGACAGGCCGGCGGATGCCGCGAAGGGTCCGCACCGTGCACTGTGGGACGCGCTGTGCCCGCCAGTCGGCGCGCAGCGTCTGGGCCTGCGTCCCGAGCATGTGCGTCTGACTGATGCTGGCAGCGGCGTGCCGGCGCATGTGGTGTTGGCCGAGCACCTGGGCGATACGTCGATCCTGCACTTGAAGGTCGATGGGGTCACGGACTTGCTCAACGCCAAGATCGGCATCGAAAGCGAGGCGGTTAAAACAGGACAGGCTGTGGGCTTGATCGTCGATCCCAAGTGGGCCTTGGGTTTCGATGCAGGCGGCAAGTTGATCGGATGAAAGCGTCAGGCACCTTGCCGTCGGCGCGCCGCAAAGGCTGGAAGCTGGTTTGGCGGGATGAATTTGAAGGCGATCGCGTCGACAGCACGAAGTGGGACCACGACATCGGGAACGGCTTCTTCCACTACGCCAGCAACAGCTGGATTGCCGGTTGGGGCAATGAAGAGCTGCAGTACTACACCGCCGAATCCAGCAACGTGTCGGTGAAAGACAGCGTGCTGACCATTCGCGCCGTAAAGGAATCGCTGCACGGCTGCGGCTACACGTCGGCGCGCTTGAAGACACGCAAGCGTGACGGCACGCCGCTCTTCACCCAGTGCTACGGCCGCTTCGAATTCCGCGCCAAAGTACCTTGGGGCAAAGGCCTGTGGCCAGCGCTATGGATGTTGCCGCAGGATGATGTTTACGGTGGCTGGCCAGCGTCGGGTGAGATCGACTTGATGGAGATCGCGGGCGAAAAGCCGCACGAGGTGTTGAACAGCATCCACTTCGGTTCATCGGGGCCCGCCGCGCGGCAGCTTATCACCCATATCCACCCCCTACCCGAACAAGGCAGCGTCGCCGACTGGCATGTCTACGCCACCGAGTGGGAGCCTGGCGAAATTCGCTTCTATGTGGATGATGTTCACACCAGCACGTGCACGCACTGGTGGAGCTCCAGCAGGCTTGATGAGGCTACCGGCATCGGTGCCGTGGCAACGGGTACGCGCGATCTCAACTCATGGCCAGCGCCTTTTGATCAGCCCTTCTTCCTGGTGATGAACGTGGCCGTGGGCGGTAATTTCCCCGGGGTGCCTGATACGCAAACGGTATTCCCCGCCGAATTGGCGGTCGACTACGTTCGTGTCTACGAGAAAGTCGGCGGCTACAGCGAGGCCAAGCCCATCGGCAAAGGCCGTTTCCCATGGCAAAAAAAGGCGCGCTGACCAAGCTCCATCCACTTCGGACATGGCTATGAACCCCAACTCTGCCCCGCCCTGGGCCACACACGCGCCAGCCACTTCCGCATCCAGCCCTCAATCGGCAGGCAGCGGCCTGATGGGCCCGCTGAGCGACGATGGTGGCAGCCACCAGGCTGACCCACCAGCGCTGTCGTTGACTGAACAATCCGCGCTGGTCGATGAGTTCCGCGCGGTGATGAGCGCTGGCGTCCATGGCTTGTGTTTCAGCCCTTACCTCGAAGGTCAAGCGCCCGGCACGCAAGTCGGTGCGGCGCAGATTCGCGAGCGGCTGCAGGTGGTGCAGGCGCATACCGGCTGGATCCGCACGTTTTCCTGCACCGACGGCCACGAGCAAACACCGCGGATCGCGCATGAGCTCGGCATGAAGACCCTGGTCGGTGCCTGGCTGGGCACTGACGCTGCCATCAATGAACGCGAGATCGAAGGCGTCATTGCGGTGGCCCGCGCCGGCCACGCCGATATCGTGGCTGTCGGCAACGAAGTTCTGCTGCGCGAGGACATGTCCGAAGACGAACTGCTGGCCTGCATCCAGCGCGTGAAGAACGCGCTCCCGGGCGTGCCGGTGGGCTACGTTGACGCGTACTACCTGTTCGAGAAGCACCCGCAGATCACCGCCGAATGCGATGTCGTGTTGACCAACTGCTACCCGTTCTGGGAAGGCTGTCCGCGCAAGGATGCGTTGGCATACATGCAAAGCATGGTGCAGCGCACGCGCGCCGTGGCTGCCGGCAAGCGCGTGGTCATCAGCGAAACGGGCTGGCCCGATCAAGGCAGCAATTTCCACGGTGCTGTGCCGTCGGTCGAAAGCGCCATGCGCTACTTCATCGACACCATGCGCTGGGCGCAGGCGGATGGGATCGAGGTCTTCTACTTCGCCGCGTTCGATGAGGCCTGGAAGGTGGGCGCCGAAGGCGATGTCGGCGCCTTCTGGGGCCTGTGGGACAAACACGGGCAGCCCAAATTCGCATGACGCTCAGCCGATTGAATTCAATGCGTAGCCATGCGCTGCCCAGAGGCCGAGCCATCTGTTATTCGGGCTACCGCGATGGGCAAAACCCGGGCGACAAGACCTACCCGTCGAAGGATGAAATCCTGCAAGACCTGCTGCTGATGCAACCTCACTGGCGCTTGCTGCGCCTGTACGACTGCAGCCTGCACGCCGAACGGGTGCTGGAGGTGATCTGCCGCGACGGTCTGGATTTTCAGGTGCTGCTGGGTGCCTACATCGGCGCCGAGATGAACAACTTCGGCTGCCCTTGGGGCCTCACCTACAGCGAAGAACAGTTGGAAGCCAGCATCGCAGAGAACGAGGCTGAGGTGGGCCGGCTGATCACGCTTGCGGGAACCTTTGCCAACAGTGTGTTTGCGGTGGCGGTGGGCAACGAGGCCACTGTCGACTGGACAGACCATTTCGTGCCCGTGCACCGCATGCTGGAGCATGTGCGGCGGGTCAAAGCGGAAGTCAGGCAGCCTGTCACGTTCTGCGAAAACTACGTGCCCTGGCAGCACAAGTTGCGCGAGTTGGCTGCCGAGCTCGATTTCATCTCGCTGCACACCTACCCGGTGTGGGAGTACAAACACGTGCATGAGGCGCTGGACTACACGCGCGAGAACTACGACAGCGTCAAGCGCCTGTACCCGGACAAGCCGGTGATCATCACCGAGGCCGGCTGGGCCACCAATTCCAACGGTCGCGGCATCCAGCCGCACAACACTTCGCAAGACCTGCAAGACATCTACTTGCGCGACCTGCTGGCCTGGACCGACGAGACCGGCATCCTGTGCTTCGTTTTCGAGGCCTTTGACGAGCCTTGGAAAGGATCGCTCGACCCGATGGAACCCGAGAAGCACTGGGGCCTGTTCACAGTAGACCGCCAGCCAAAGAAGGTAATGCGCGATTGGCCGGCGCTGGCGGTTGCCTGACTTCTTGGGTGATCTTTGTCCCAGGCTCTCAGTGGCCCTTGAACGCGATCTCAGCCTCTACTTCCAGCACAGCGCATGCCTCGAAGCTTCGGTCTGGACAGTCCTGCCAGCCCGCCGCCGTCCGTACCCGCAGGCGTGTTGCCGGCCCGCGCCGCCAACGGCAAGGCAGGTGCGCGTAGGTGAAGCTCAATGTTTGGCCGTCGGCCACTTCGGACTCGTCCAGCAACACCGGGTCGAAGTGAACCTTGCCGCCACGCACGCGCAGACCCAGTTCGCCCCAGCGGGTCAAGATTTCCTCCTTGACCTGGCCAGTCATGCCCGGCTGCTGGGCACCGCCTTCGCCTGCCGTATGGCTGTAGGGGTCGGCCGGGAACGCGCCGTAAGCCGCAGCGGTCTTGCGGTATCCCAGGCCGTCGCGCACAAGGCGGTAGAAGGCGATCAGCGCTGGCAGTTCTGATGCGCCTTGGTCCAGGGCCAGAAAGACGTTGTCTTGCACTGCCAGCAGCAGCTTGGCCACCATGTGCCAGTAGATGCAGCCCAGCCCTTCATAGCCGAACATCGTGCCTGAACGGCCGGTGAAGGCCTGGTGATTGAGCACGCGTTCGTAGGCCTGCACCAGCGGATGCAAGCTGGCGCCCAAGTCCGCCCCCGCGGCCATCAGGTCGGCGCTGTTGGCCAGTGACGGCGCGAAGCGGACGACGCCGTCGCTTTGCTGCTGAAGCAGGTCGCCACGGCCTGCTGCCAGCAGGGTTTGGACAATGGGCAACGCCAAGGCGTCGGCATCCAGGCAGTTGCGTTGCAGGAAGCCGGGCAGCGACCGATCAGGGTAGAGCAAAAAGCTCTTCCGTCTGACGCAATACATCGGGCTGGCGAACAAGGCTTCGAGCAGGGCCACGGCTTCATACAGAGGCAGGTAACCGCAAGACAGCAACGAAACTTGGCCTTCGAGCATGGGATACAAGTGACCGACTTCGGCTTGCCCAGCCGCGAAGTCCACCATGTTGTAGCTGTGGTACAGACTGTCTTCGCGGCGGTTGGCTGCCAGGCTGGCGTCTACCAGCGGCAGCAAGGCGCCAGCCATGGCAGCCAGCAGGCCTGGGGGGGCCACGGCCGCAGTTCGCCCGGCCGCGCCGCGATAGGCCTGGGTGCGCCACGGATCGGCCCACGTGCCAGCTGCGGAGACAAACGCGTGCCGCGCTACCGGATCGTGTACCGCCTGCAGCGGCGTGGCTTGCAACAAATCATGGAATTGGTGCAGCGCGTGCAGCGTGGATGCGGACAGGGTGAACGGCTGAGCGGCTACTGGCAGCTCGGTCAGGAACACCAAGAACCGGCGCAAGTGGGCCAAGGTCACCACCGACAGGCCATGGCCGGCCAGCGCGTTGTTGGCGTCGTTCCATTCCGGGCGCTGCGTGTGCAACCACAAGCCTCCGCCAGGTACCAGACTGCCAGCTTTGGCCAGCAAGATGATGGCCAGCTTTTCGCCCATCGTGGCCAGTACTGGCAAGCCGTCGTCGCCGCAAACGCGCAAGCCATCGCGGCCGATGTGCGCTGCGCGGGCCTGCGCGCTGGTGTGCGCGGCGATGTCGAACTGGATGCTGGCCTTCGGGTGCAGCAGTTGTTCGGCGTGAGGGTTCAGCCGGTAGGGCACGTCGGCAAAACTGAAGAGTGCGTGGTCCCAATGCGCGGTGATGAAAGTCGGGTCGTGCGCCTGTTGTGCCTCTAGCAGGCGCAACAGGTAGATGATTTGGTGGTCGCCCCAGTAACCGATTTGACTCCACGGGTTTTCTGCCTCGGGCACTTCCCAGTCGATGCCGTCGCGTCCGATCCGGTAGGGGTTATAGCCATCGGGTGTCATCGCGCCCAGGAAGGTGGTGATCATCGAACCCAAGTAGGCGGGTTCGGTCGTTGCAAGAGCTTCCCAGTTTTGAAAGATGTCCCGCCAATTACCCTGGTAGTTGACGACCCGCTGGCCAGAGGCGTCGCGCATCTTGATGGAGAACTTGTTCCACGGCCTGCTGGGGTCGCCATGGCGGCGGCTGAAGCTCAGCGGCAAATACTCCAGCACCAGCCGCTGAATTTGTGGACCCAATTTGGCGGCGGCTGAAAGAGCCTGCGCGCGATCGATCTCATCTGGCCAGCCGGCGGCTGCACTGCTAAGCGCCTCGCCCAGCGCTCGATGGCGCATGCGAACGAAGGCCAGCAGGTCTTCGCGGTCGAACAAGGTTCGGTTGATGAACACGCCGCCGCGCATGATGTTGAACAATACATTGGCGCGGTGGTGTGCGGCAGCCATGCGGTCGCCAGATCGTTGCAAGCCATCGGCGTGGGCCAGCAGTTCGTCAACACCCGCGTCATTGCGGCCCAAAGCGGCATGAATCGAGTCAGGGGTTATTGCGCCTGCGGCCAGGCGTTGGGCCAGCTCAAAGGATTGCACTTGCGACTTCGGGCCATCCAGCACCAAGTGCCATTGCAGCGAGCTTGGAGCAGGCGCTACTGAAGCAGTGGGCGCACCGGCTGAAAGCAAGGTATTGAACTGCACCAGCCAAGCACCGCGCCGGCCACGCGTCAGTGTTTCGGCTTGCACAGCGCCCGTGCGGCAAAAGTCGGCCACCTGATGGCTTGACAGCAGGGTTCGCGTTTCCTGAGGCAGGCCCGCATGCCAGGCCACCAGCGCCAAGAACGATTCCTTGGGCTCGGCGCGGTCCCAGATCTGCGCGTACAACGTGAACAGACCCAGGCGCCCTTCGGCCACTGATTCGTTCCACTTGTAGGCGTCGGTCAGGCTGCTCATGGTGCTGGCCTGTTCGAAGTTAACCCCAGGCGGCACCAGGTTCAACAGGCCATCAAGCACACGCACCCGCACTTCCCCGTGCAAGGCTTGCAGACGCACTGTGCGCACCAGGCCCAAGTCAGCCGAAGTGGACCATTCCTGTTCGAAAGCGAGCCGTCCTGAAGGGTGCTCTTCACGCAGCCGCAGCCGCGTGCCCGAGAGGTTCTTCCACACCGAACGGCTGCCGGCGCTGCCGTCCAGTTGTGGCGCAAAGGGTTGCCACAACTGGTCTGCGCCGCCTTCAGGGTCGTTGATCAGCAACCAACTGCGCGGCCCCGTGTGTTCCCATCGGCGATGAATCTTGTCGACCGTTTCGTACGGAAAGAACGCGCCATCTGCGTCACGCCGGCCAGCAGCCAGCGAACCCGCAGTGGATACGAACGCCCAGAGGTCGCTGTCGCTGGACAGGGCAATGAAGAAGGGCTGAAGCACATCGATGTCATCGATGCGGTACCAGGTTTCGTCGCCCTCTTCAACAAACCCGCCAATTATCACTGACCAACAAATCTGACATCGTCAAAGTAGTAGGTCCGGGTGCCCGGCATGGCGTCGTAACCGGCGTCGCCCAGGCCATAGTCGAAGAAGATGTTGACCTTGTTGAAGAGCTTGGTCAGGTTCAACTGTGAGGTTGGGCGGTAGGCCGGGCTATTGGGGTCGGTCACATAGCCGGTTGGGCCTGGACCGCTGGGCACGAAGTGCATGCCCGCTGGCCCGAAGTCGAAGGTCAACGTTTCCCACGTGTTGGCGCGCGAGGTGAAGGCGTCGACTTCGCTGTTGAAGTCGGGGCGCCCAGCTTGCTCGACCTTCATCCGCACGCGAATACCCGCGTAGGCGCTGTAGACCCGCACCGACATCTTGGTTGCGCCCAGAGAGAACGGAATCGTCGGCACCGCGTCGTTGGGCTTGCGCTGCACCGATGTTCCGGCAAAGACTTCGCCCGCGTTCTTCACCACCTTGGCTGACTTGCCGGTCCTCGTGCCATCGACCGGCAAACCGTCTGAGGTCCCCACCAGCGTGGAGTTCTCTGCCCCGCCAAAGCCCAACATCACGGAAGGCTGCGACTGGGTGTTGTCGAAGTTGCGCTCGTCGAAGTTGACCAGCACGGTGTTGGTAGCAGTTCCAGTGAGGAAGGTAACGTCGTCGAAGTAGTAGGTCTTGCCCGTGCCAACCCGGCCAAAGTCGAAAAAGATCGTTGCCTTGTTGTAGGTGTTGCTGAGGTTCAAGACCGGTGTGCCCGCAGCCGCGTTGGCGAAGTCGAAGGTCATGGTCTGCCAGCCTACCGCCGTCGTGATGGCTTCGGTTTCCACCGACTTGGCGCCGTTGGCCACGTCTTCCACCTTCAGTCGAACGGGGATACCAACGTCGGGCGACCACACGCGCGCGGTGAGCCTGGTCGCCGTGGCGGAGAAGGGGATGGGCTGAAAGCCCCCGTTGGCCACCGTGATGACCGTGGTGCCGCAGTAGAAGGGCACCCCGCTGCCCGGTTTGAGGACCCTGCCCACTTTGTTGGTGCCGCCCGCCGGGTCATTCACCAAGGTGGAGTCCCAGCAGCCTTCGAAGCCTTGCAACGCTGCACCGGGTTCGTCCAGCGTGGCGATGGTGAGAGGGGCCGAGGTGCCCCCCCCGCCGGTTGCTCCGCCTGCCAACAGGGTGATGTTGTCGATGAAGTAATCCTGCCCCGTGCCCACTGCGCCCAGATTGGGCAGGATGGTGAAGCGCGTGTAGGACTTCGTCAGGTCAACAGTATTGAAGACCCAGGTCAGGGTTTGCCAGCCCGCCACGACGCCGCTTGTCGGTTGCGTGTCGCCAGTTCCAGCGTTCTCGGCGAACTCGGCCTTCACCACAAACGGAATGCCAGCGGTCGGCGAGAACACGCGTGCCGTGATGGTTTTGCGCGTGGCCGAGAACGGGATGGCGGGCACGGCCACAAAGGCGCCAGCGAAGAGTTCACCGCCCGGTCGGGTGATCTTCAAGGCGTTGCCTGTGCCGCCCGTGGGTGAGGCGCCAATGGCGTAGCCGGCACCGCCAAATTCGAAGATCGCTGGCGGCGTGGCTTCGTCGAATGTCGTCAGCACGGTGTCCACACCAGCCGGCGGTGGCGTTGCAGCTGCAGCCACGGGCTGCAGGGTGATGTTGTCGAAGTAGTACTCCTGCCCCGTTCCCACAACGCCAAGGTTGGGCAGGATGGTGAAGCGGGTGTAGGCCTTGGTCAGGTCCAGACCACTGAAGACCCAGGTCAGGGTCTGCCAGCCAACGACGACTGGTGTCGTCGGGAACGTGTCCACGGTGCCGGTGTTGGCGCCGAATTCGGCTTTCACGACCATGGGAATACCAGCGGTGGGCGAATAAACGCGCGCTGTGATGGTCCGGCGATTGGTTGAAAAGGGAATCGCCGCGGTCGTGACGTAGGCACCGGCAAAGAGATCACCGCCAGGTCGAGTGATCTTCAGTGCGTTGCCGGTACCGCCAGAAGGTGCGGGGCCAATGGCGTAGCCGGCGCCGCCAAACTCAACAATCACCGGTGGTGTCGCTTCGTCGAAGGTCGCCAGTACGGTGGTTCCGACGGGTGCAGGCGTAGGCGCGGGGGCGGGTGTCGGCGCAGGTGTCGGCGCAGGTGTCGGCGCGGGCGTCGGCGCGGGCGCGGGCACAGGGGTAGGCGCGGGCGCCGGCGTTGCTGTAGGTCCCGGCGGCGGTGATGCAATCGCAGCCGTGCGCGGAGGCTCCGCATCGCCACCGCCGCAGGCGCTCAACAACAGGGAACTGAGCAAGGTCAGCGCGATAAGTCGGGTCTGTTTGTTCTGCGGGCTCATGACGGATCTTTCAAAGGCTCGATGAGTGACTGGCATCGACAGTGGGTGTGCAAGCTGGGCGTTTGGCTGTCGGCCACCAACAGGGGATGCAGGTGGCTGGACTCGTCCGGGTCAGGACTATCCGGAAAGTTATGAAAGCGCTTTCACCGTACGATAGCCAGTCGGCATTACTTTGGCAATATTTGGGGCGCCTATCGGTTTCCCTAAACCTGACTGTCGGTCGCTGGTCAAGATTGCACGGCCTGGGCTGGCGCAGCAGGCTGGCGTGCCGGACGAGGTGGAGGAAGACATGGCTACTGTGCTCGCTCCAAGACGCCAGGAGCCACCGTCAGCACCTTCCCGTCGCTGAAGCGCACCTGTTTCGGCGTGGCTGTGGCGTTGAAGGCCAGGTAGGTCTTGCGCCCATCCGGGCGCTTGAAGACTTGGAACAAGGGTGTGTCGGCAACCACGCTGAAGTCGGGGGTGCCCATCTCGTTCAAGCTCAGCATCCAATGCAGCGCATGCGTGCGAGTGTCGCCCAGTTCAACGCTGCCATAACGGTCCCACTGCGCCAGCGCCGCCAACGGGTCGGCCAGCGCCAGGTACTTGGCGAAGATGTCCTGCCAGATGTCCTTGGGCGGCGGGTTGGGCGGAAACTTTCCGCGTGCCTCATAGGTCTCTGTGTTGGCCTTCAACATCGCCATGTTGCGCTTGATGAAAGCCGGGTCGCGGCCCAGGTAGGTCGAGAAGCCGGCTATCGGCAACAGGTTGATGCCGTGGATCTGGCGCGGCTCGTCTGTCCACCACGTGTTGTGTGAGTACTTGCCGCCGAACAGCATGCTGACTTCGACGTTTTTGTACTCGGGCGCGAAAACCAGACCGTGGATGTCGAACCAGTAATGGTTGATGGACTCGACTTCGGTGGTGTAAAGATAGATGCCGAGATCTCGCAATTCGCGGTTGCCCGTGTGCTCGCCCCATAGGATCAGCCCAGCCCAGGCGTTGAGCGCCTCTGACGACGACTCCTGGTTATTGCCCCATTCGCCCAGGCCCACACCCGACGCCCATGAGTGCCCCTCGTAGGGATCGAAAGTGCGCAGGAACGGGAAGTCGGCACGGCCACGCTCGGGCGTGGCAATGTCAGCGATGAGCAGTTCCACCATCGCGCCCCATTTGTCCCTGGCGGCCCAGGCGGGGTCGCGCAGCGCGACCTCTGCCGCAGCGCGAATGAAGTATCCATAGTGGAAGTGGTGGTCGTTCATCTGCTCCACAGCAAAGAACTCGTCCGGGTAGCTGACCACCGTGCCCAGCGACTTGTCATAGTGGAAGTAGCTCCTGTTGCTCTGACCACTGAACCAGAACTCCATGCGCTCCTTGACCATCTTCAGAACTTGGTCGCGCCCTTCCAAGTTGCCCTGCTGTTCGGCCACGCTGGCCAGCTGAACCAGTCGCGTCAGGCCTTTGCCCTGCCAGTAAGCACTGGTGCGCCAGTTGTCGTTGTTCTCGCGGCCGGGGATCAACTCGCGACGCCGACGCAGGTCGGCCTTCAGCACGTCGGCGAGCTCATCCAGGCGAGGGCCCTGTTTGAGGCCGGGCCAGTAGGGCA
>Ga0209591_10003727_pt1 | contig 17580 bp, 16 predicted proteins | sample MAT01_FD_187207 | JGI IMG/M metagenome (GOLD analysis project Ga0209591, IMG submission 187207) | Freshwater microbial communities from Lake Fryxell liftoff mats and glacier meltwater in Antarctica - MAT-01 (SPAdes) (version 2) | ecosystem: Environmental > Aquatic > Freshwater > Ice > Liftoff... | reverse complement strand
GGGGGCTGTGGTTGACGATTCGACGCCTCGCTCGCTGTCGCCCGTTCGGCCCTTCTGGCTGGGACCCAGTGCCGCACCCTGAGCCCACAGCTCATTCTTCACACGCTTCACCACCATCGTCATCACGATCGTCATCACGACAGGACAAGGGTCTCTTCGCATGATCGCCATCAAGTTCTTCGAGCAGCCAGCCAGATTGCTTGCCTGGTTCTACAGCTTTACGCACAACTACATCCTTGCCATCTCGCTGATCGCGTTGGTCGTGATGCTGATTACCGCACCGCTGGTACTGAAGAGCACCAAAGGCATGCTCGAGATGCAGAAGCTGCAGCCGCAGATGAAGAAGCTGCAGGCCGAGCACCGCAACGACCGCCAGAAGCTCAACGAAGAAATGATGAAGCTCTACCAGGAGCACAAGGTCAACCCCTTGGCCTCGTGTCTGCCGTTGCTGCTGCAGATGCCGGTGTTCTTCATCATGTTCCAGGTACTGCACGCCCTCACCGCCAAGGGTCCCGAAGGTACGTTCGCACCGAAGTACCTCAATACCGGCAGCGAACTCTACCAATCGCTGGTCGGTCAGACCAGGATGATGTCGTGGGGCTTCGACCTTTCCCGTCGTCCGTACAGCGTCATTGCCGAGTCGTCATTCGGTGAGAGTCTCAAGTACGCCATGCTGGTCCTGGTACTCGGCGCGTTGTACTTCGCGCAGCAAAAGATGGCTGCTTCACGGGCAGCGGTGTCGCCGTCGGTGTCGCCGATGCAACAAAAGCTGATGCTCTATCTGCCAGTGGTCTTTGCGGTGTTCATGGGCTTCTACCTGACCGGCCTCGTCATCTACTACATGGCGCAGGCAGTCTTCCGGATCGGGCTCAACTTCTACATCACGCGCCGCTTCTACCACGGCCACGAGTCGCTGGGCCGCCAAGCGGAGCGAGCCGGTGAGCAGGCACGGGAGATTGCGAAGAAGGATGGCTCAGGCGGTGGCATATTCGCCAACGCCAAGCGCGAGCTCTCTGCCGGCAAGCAGCCGGCCAAAGCTGCAGCTGCCGCCACGGGTGCGACAACGACCAGCAAGCGCGCGACGCCGCCGAAGAACAAGCCAACCCCCAGCTCTGGGCGCCCGGCAGCTCGCCCCGCCTCCACCGGAAAGGCTGCGCGGCCCGACGGCTCCAGCACTTCCCCCAAGAAGAAGTAGCAGGTCAGACAGTATGGAATGGGTCGAAACGATCGGCAAGTCAATTGCTGAGGCAAAGGAAAAGGCACTCGATCAGTTGGGTGTGCATGAAGAGGACGCTGACTTCGAGGTACTCGAGGAGCCCAAACAGGGCCTCTTCGGTCGGGTCCGGGGTGAAGCTCGAGTGCGTGCGCGGGTACGCCCGACGCAGGCCCGACAGAAGGTGGATCGACGCGATCGAAAGCGCGCCGACAAGCCAGAGAAGGCCGACAAGGCTGCTGCCGCCAGCGACGTTGTCGATGCTGAACCTGTAGCCCGTGCACCACGTGCCCCTCGCGCGGCCGGAACGAAAGCCAGCAAGGCCCCGGCAGCGAGCAAGCCTGCGCCGGCGAAGTCGCCTCGTACTCGAAGCGAGAACGGAAGCGGCAACACCCACGACAACGGCAACAGCAACAGCAACGACAATCGTAGTGACAGGCCGTCGAAAGACGGTGAGCCAAAGGAGCAACTCGTGGACGCACATCAGGTTGGTGAAGAAGCGGTTCGGTTCATGACAGAGCTGGTGTCGGCATTCGGCCTTACCGGTACCGCTGAGCTGGTAGAAGATGGTGACGACCTGGAGGTGCGGGTGCACGGACAGGAACTCGGTCTGCTCGTTGGTCCTCGTGGTACCACGTTGCAAGCGGTACAGGATCTGGCCCGAGTTGCAGCGCAGCGTCGCCTCGGCGACCATGACACTCGCCTGCGGGTGGATGTCGGTGGCTACCGCGAGCGTCGTCGCGTCGCCCTGGGTGCGTTTGCCACGCAGATGGCCAGCGAAGTGACGGCGTCGGGTGTGGCCCGTGTGTTGGAGCCAATGTCGTCGGCCGACCGAAAAATCATCCATGACACTCTTGCGGATATTGACGGAATCGCCACTCGCTCCGAGGGTGACGACCCCAACCGCCGGGTGATCATTGCGCCTGCCGTTGCTTGACACTGATCTGTAGAATGACGCAACGCCTTGAGTGACGACGAGGCTCTCCTTTCTGCACTTCGTGCTATTCGAGCGCGGGGTGCGATTGGGGAGGTCTCGCTCGAACAGGCCATTGTCCATGCGGAGCAGTTTGTTGCGGCGTTGCCTGCCGAGGTGGGCACGCTGATCGACCTCGGTTCAGGTGGGGGGCTTCCCGGCTTGGTGATAGCGCTGAGACGGCCTGAGGTGTACGTGACCCTCGTGGAGCGGCGCCAGTCGCGGGCCGACCTGCTCTCACGGGCGGTACGGTCCCTCGGTTTGAGTGCCCATGTGGCTGTACGAGCGACAGATGTGCGGATAGTTGCGGAGTTGTCGCACGGCACCTTCGACGTGGTGACTGCACGGAGCTTCGCCGCCCCTTCGATCACAGCGCGGTGGGCTGGGGTGTTGCTCCGTGCTGGCGGCAGGTTGGTGGTGAGTGAGCCGCCCATCGACGATGTGGACCGCTGGCCCGTTCGCCTCCTCGCCTCGTCGGGTCTGGTCGATCTGGGCCGCGATCAGGGCGTTCGCATCTTCGTGCGCCTCTAGTGACCGCGTAATGTTCCACGTGGAACACTCAGTGGTGCCCACCACCTGCGCGACCCTCCAGTTGTTCCACGTGGAACAATTTGCCTCACTCGTGAGTGATACACCAGGTCGCGGGCATTGTCCGCTATCCTTCGCCATCGCCCCCGCCGAGTTGCTGCTCATTGGGCTTGAGCCTGCAGGAGTTGTTCTGTGCTGACGCCAGCCGCAAGTGCGAGCCGTCCTCTTCCCCGTGTGATTGCGATTGCCAATCAGAAGGGTGGCGTTGGGAAGACGACCACGACCGTCAACCTCGGTGCCTGCCTTGCAGAGCTCGGGTATCGAACACTGGTCGTCGATCTCGACCCACAGGGAAACGCGTCCACCGGCCTTGGAATCGACAACCGAGGTCTGGAGACCTCCATGTATCACGTGATCATGCATGAAGTGCCGCTGGAGAATTGTGTCGAGCCGTCCTCGGTGAAGAATCTCTTCGTGGCGCCGGCCAGCCTCGACCTAGCCGGAGCCGAGATTGAACTCGTGCCGGCGTTCAGTCGCGAGAATCGCCTCCGTAAGGCCATCGCTGACGTTCTCGACGACTACGACTACGTGCTGATCGACTGTCCCCCATCGTTGGGCCTTCTCACTGTCAACGGCCTCAACGCTGCCTCTGAGGTGCTGGTGCCCATCCAGTGCGAGTACTACGCGCTCGAAGGACTTGGACAGTTGCTCCGCAACGTCGATCTAGTGAAACGCAATCTGAACCCGCAGTTGGAAGTCAGCACCATCGTGTGTGTGATGTACGACGCTCGCACGAAGTTGGCGGAGCAAGTCGTCAAGGAAGTACGTGAGCACTTTGGTGACAAGGTGTGCCGCACGGTAGTGCCACGTACCGTCCGTCTGTCGGAAGCCCCGTCATTTGGCCAGCCGATCATTCAGTTCGATCCCACCTCACGCGGTGCTACGGCATATCGCGGCGTCGCCAAGGAGGTCAGCGGTGGCCCGTCTCAGCGGACTCGGTAAAGGACTCGGTGCACTCATCCCCGCCGACGCGATGTCGGTGGAGGCAGGTGAGCAGCCGCGGCTGGAGGAGCTGCCCGTTGGCAGCATCATTCCCAACCCTCATCAGCCGCGTGTGCATTTCGATGAGGAATCTTTGGCAGAGTTGGCAGCGTCGGTGCGTGAGATTGGCGTGCTGCAACCTGTGTTGGTTCGGCCGGGTGCAGAGGATGGCACCTACGAGTTGATTGCAGGTGAACGGCGCTGGCGTGCCGCTCGGCGCGCTGGTTTGGCTGTGATTCCGGCCATCGTGCGCACGACCGACGATCTGGGATCTGTGGAGCGGGCGCTCGTCGAGAACCTTCACCGTCAGGACCTGACTGCGTTGGAAGAGGCGTCTGCCTACCAGCAACTCGTCGAGGACTTCTCATTGACCCATGAGCAGGTGGCATCGCGAGTGGGGAAGAGTCGCTCGGCCGTCACCAACACATTGCGGCTCCTGTCGTTGCCGCCTGCGATTCAAGCGTTGCTGGCCGATGGCCGTCTGTCGGCCGGTCACGCCAAAGCGCTGCTCGGCAGCCCGGACCGAGCGTTCCAAGAGCAGCTCGCTCGGCGAGCGGCTGCTGACAGCTGGTCGGTACGAATGCTCGAGGAAGCGGTCCGCGACCGGGGTGGCGCCGAGGCGCTGGAAGCTGCTGAGTCCGTAACGTCGAAGAGGGTAGGCGATGGCGCCGGACTGACACCTGCCACCCGCCTTCGCCCGCCGGGTCTGCTGGAGTTGGAGGAATTACTCGCCGACTACTTGTCCACACGAGTGAACGTCACGATGGGGACAGGTAAAGGCAAGGTGGTGATTGAGTTTGCGGATCTTGAGGATCTCGAACGAATCTACCATCGGATGACTACGCAGAGTGCTGGATAGTCGCTACTTCCTACTCTGCGTAAAAGTTACGGCACGTGACCTCCGAATGAGGGTTACGCACACCTGTGGACAAACCTGAGGATAAACCCTCAGGCTGTGCGTAAGATCCACAGGTCGAGAGCTCGCAGCACGCTGGTGGCGAGCTGTGCGGTCGCGTCGGTCGCCGCTCGCACTGGGCCGACCGTCACCAGCACCGCCGGCATCCGCGTCTCGCGGAGTACCGGTAACCGCATACCGCTGACCGCCGGCGCAAAGCCCGGCACGGACTGCATTTCGTGTGCAATCAACTCAGCCAGGGTGCGCCCGCCAACAGACTCGAAGGCGGGAACCTGGTAAAAGTGCGCGATTGCGGCAGCCTCGGTATGGCCCTGAAAGCCGACATACACGTGTGCGCCAAAGTGATTGGCGGCCAGCGCCTGAGCGACCGCATCTGGCTCATCGAGCGGCATCACGGTGGCCCCGCGCTGGCGAAGCTCGCGGGCCAGCGTGCGGGGCAGCCCGCTGAGCCCACCGAACTGGCCGACAACCACTCGGCAGTTGGCCAATGACTCAAGGCCGGCGCGCAGACTTTCGCGTTCACGTACGGCGCCGATACCGGGCCCCGTGCCGGTTTGGCCGCCGACCCGGACGATGATGCGCAAGGTGTCGGGTCCGCACACGCCGTCGGGCGGCACGCCGCAGTTGGACTGAAAGTCAGCGAGCGCTCGCGACGTGTGTGGCCCAAAAATGCCGTCGACGCGACCGCAGTCGAACCCGAGGCGCGCCAAAACATTCTGCAGGTCAGCGATGTCGTCGCCGCGGAGGTTGGGAGAGGTCAGTAGGAGTTGACGGTCGCCCGGCTTCCACGACGCCTCCACCAATGCGGTCCAGGTGGTCTCGTCACAGATGCCGTTGGCGTGCAAGCCACGTGCCTGCTGGAAACTACGGGTGGCATGTTCAGTAGCAGAGCAGAAGACGCCCGCCTCGGTGCTCGCGGGAGGCGAGAACCCGGCGGCACCGAGGCGGCGCTGCAGATCACGAATTGCTTCGCCGCGCTGACCGGGAGTCAGCGGGAAGTAGGCAGGAATTCGTCGAGCTCCTCGAGGAGTTGGCCCTTGCCCTTGGCGCCGACGAGACGCTTTTGCACCTCACCCTGGTTGAAGACGAGCAGCGTTGGAATACTCATTACATTGAAGCGCCTGGCGATGTCGGGGTTGTCGTCGACGTTGAGCTTGGCGATGGTGATACCGGGTTGCTCAGTAGCGATCTCGCCCAGGATGGGGGCAATCATCTTGCACGGGCCGCACCATTCGGCCCAGAAGTCAACGAGAATCGGCTTGTCGCTGGAGGCGACCGTTTCGTCGAACGTAGAAGAGGTGAGGGTGACGATGCCATCGGCCATAGCTGGTCCTTTCGCTGTGGAGAGTGATGCTACCGCTCTGCAACCGGCCAAGGCTGCTACCAATTCCGCAACTGTCAGGCATGTGACGAGTGCCCGACGGCTTCCAGCCAGCGCTCGGTGTCAATTGCTGCCGTGCAGCCCGAACCGGCGGCGGTGACGGCCTGGCGGTAAATGTGGTCCTGCACGTCGCCGCAGGCAAACACGCCCTCCACGTCGGTGTACGACGACCCCGGTTGGGTGATGAGGTAGCCGCTGTCCTCCATTGCCAGCACGCCCTTGAACAGGTCGGTGTTGGGGCGGTGGCCAATAGCCACGAACAGGCCGGTGACGGGCAGCGTGGTGATTTCGCCAGTGAGGACGTTGCGAACTAGGGCGCCTTCCAGCTTGTCGTCGCCGATGAGATCGTCGACGACGGTGTTCCAGCGCATCTCGATCTTCGGATTGTTGAGGGCCCGTTCCTGCATGATCTTGCTGGCACGCAGCTCGTCTCGGCGTACGATCAGAATGACCTTGGAGGCGAACTTGGTGAGGAAGCTGGCTTCCTCCACCGCACTGTCGCCGCCACCGACGACGGCAATTTCCTGGCCGCGGAAGAAGAACCCGTCGCAGGTGGCACAGGTGGACAGACCGTGGCCAAGCAGGCGGAATTCGGCCTCCAGACCCAACATCAGGCTCTGTGCGCCGGTGGAAACAATGATCGCGTCGGCCGTGAACAGCGTCTCGCGCACCCATACTTTGAACGGGCGTTCCGTGAAGTCGACGGCGGTGACCTTCTCGGTGAGGTACTGGGCACCGAAGCGGGCAGCCTGCTCGCGCATGCGCATCATCAGGTCGGGGCCCATGATGCCCTCGGGGAAGCCGGGGAAGTTCTCGACATCGGTGGTGAGCATCAGTTGGCCACCCGGCTGGTCGCTGGTGCTGCTGGGCTCGCCTTCGATGACCAACGGTGCCAAGTTCGCGCGGGCGGCGTAGATGGCGGCGGTGAGGCCGGCGGGGCCGGAGCCGATGATCAGTACCGGGTGGTGGCTCATGCGGGGTCTTTGGCGTAGCGGGCACGGAGTGCGAAGAAGCCCGCAATCATCAAGATGGTGCCGAGCAGCATGTACGAGATCCAGACCGCGCGGCCATGGCTGACGAAGAAGGCGAGGCCCTCACGCACGACGCCGAGCAGCAAGATGATGACGAGCGGGACCGCGACGATTGCGGCGAGGAGTGCGAGTACACCGAAGACGACACCGCGCGACGCCTTGACGGCGTTGTCGGTGGCCACGGCGCGGACCTTGCCGACCACGCGCTCGACAGTGTCGGCGAGGTCGGGGGCCCAGTTGGGATCGGTGAAGGGGTTACCCGGCATGAGCTGGAGCCTACCCGCCGCATCACCAGAGGCTGAGCGCCAGCGAGACGATCGCGCCGTGATAGGTGACCATCACCGCCACGGCCATCCACGAACGCTCGCGCACGAAGGCTCGCCAACCCAATAGCGAGTCACTGATGACGAACAGGGTGGCCCCAGCGATCACCCAGCCGCGACCAGTCGCCCAGCCACACACGGTCATCGCTGAAATGACGACGAGGTAGGCGATGACTGGAATGCGCAGCGCGGGGTCCTTTGTCATCGCACCATTCACGATGCGCCGCCCAACTGTCGCGGCGAGCACCGCCATCAGGGCAAGTGCAATCGAACCAAGTGCGACATGTGGCGTGCCGTACTGCACGAAGAGTGCAATGAAGACGACATGGCCGATGAGGAACGACGCCAGCCCGAGGACAAAGTTGTCGATCGGTGCCATCAGGGCAATGTCGCCCCACAGGCAGAACACCAACGCGATCACAGCCGTGGCGACGAGACCGGTGGGCGACTCGGTGGCAAGGGCGAGGCCGATGGCCAGCATCGTTGTGAGTGGTTTGGCCCATGCCTCGATGCGATCGGAAGTGGTGAGGCGTGACCACCAGTTGGCCAGCGCGCACAATGCAGTGGCTGTAAGGAGCGCGGCCTGCATAGCGGCGGGTCAGGACCCGACGGTGGCGAGCACGGTGCAATCGTCGGTGATGGCAGAGGTCATGCCGGTGACCGTATCGCGAGCGGCGATCGCAAAGACGCCCTGGTACTGAATGTCGGCCAGGAACACCTGCCGCAAGGTGAGACAGCCGAGCGCCGGGCGGGCATAGCGCTCGGTGGGTGCCAGGTCGAAGGGTGCCGGGAGGGTGTCCGCGCTTGCGGTGTTCTCGCTGGCAGCGGCGGTGGTCTCAGGGAGGTCGGCTGTCGGCAGGACGGTGTCGGCCAGCGTGGTCGCGGCGAGTGCTTGCAGTTGCTCGGGGGTGTCGATGATGAGTGCCGCCTGGGCGCTGCCACCGATTGAGCCGATGGTGGACGGTGCCATTGCCGCCACCGTGCCGGATGTCATCTGCGACTCGGTGGCGACGTCTGGCGACGCAACCTTCGCACTGGAGTCCAGGCTGGCGCTGGAGCTGTTCGAGTCGTCGCCCGAAAGGCCGCCCTTGGCGGCAACACCGATGGCACCAACGAGCAGTATCGCGGCGGCGACCGAGAGAACCGGACGGGCCCAGCGTCGCTTCGCGTTGAGCGGGATGACCGCTGCACTGGCTGCCGCGGGTACGAGAGCCGGCGCATCGAACTCGGTGAAAACGGCGGCAAACGCAGCCTCACGAGTGTCGGCTGCAGCGGTGGGGACATCAGCAACAAGTGCACGCACGGCGGCAAACGCAGCGACGATGGCCTGCAGTTCGGGCGCAGCTTCAACGTGGGCGCGCTCGGCTGGGCTGGCCGCACCATCGAGGTAGGCGCTGGCCAGTGCGTGCTGTGGGTTCAGTTCGTCGTTCAGGTCGCGTTCGGTCATGGCGTTGTGCTGTTCAGGTCGTCGTTGTTCATTGCGTTTCGTCGTGTGTAGGTGTTGGACGCTCCGACGCGTCGTCGTGGTTCCCGTTGGCTCGGGAAATTGTGCTGGCCAGCATCCCGCGGCCGCGAGCGATACGGCTTTTGACGGTGCCCACCGGCACGTCAAGGATTGCCGCGATCTCGGCGTAGTCAAGGTCGGCAACGTCGCGCAGGACAACGGGCACGCGGAAGTCTTCGGCCAGCGCGGCCAGCGCGGCATCGATCTGTTGGCGATCCCCGAGCTGTTCAATGCGTTCGCCGGCGGACGGGTCGGCATGCTCGTGGAGGTCGTGGCCGTGATCGTTGCCATGGTCGTGGTCACGCCCGGCGACCAGAGGGCGCCGGCGCCGGCGCCGCAGTTCATCGAGGCTGGCATTGGTGGCGATGCGGTAGGCCCAGGTACCGAACGACGCGCGACCGTCGAAGCGGTCGAGGCCGCGGACCATGGCGATCATTGCTTCCTGAGTGGCGTCCGCAGCGTCGGCGTCGTTGCCGGTGATCCGGCGGCACACACCATGCACGCGGTCATAGTGGCGCCGAAACAATTGATCGAGCGCCTCGCGGTCGCCGCCCTGCGCCGCGCGCACGAGCGCAGCATCATCGAGCGGCACAGCCATGATGGTCATCGTAGTGCGCAGCGGTATCGACGAACGGTGCGCGTTGGATACGCCGACAAGTACGACAACCTTTACGTCAACCTTTACGTCAGCCGAAACTGAGTTCCTTGATGACGCCCCGGTACGGGTTGTCGGTGCAGGCCGGGTCGGAGCCCAATTCGTTGAACGACATCAGTAGATAGCGCGCCGGGCTGGTGAGTTCGACGGACAGTGTGGTTGCCTCCACACCGTCGAAGGAATCCAGTGGCGTACCCCAGCCCGAGAAGCTTGTCGGAGCCGAACCGTCGGGGGCGGCGAACACCTTCACCTGGTAGGGGGCACTGCCGAGGACAATGGTGAAGGTGCCGGTTCCGTTCGTTCCGAGGTCGACGATCAGGCCGACACCCTGCTTGCCCCCGAGAAACTTCGATGAGTAGCAGACGGTGGTCCAGGCGGTACTGAGGTCGTTGTCGATGGCGCTGGAGGCGATCTCGTCGCGCTCCACCTGGTCGCCCTCTGGGTCGAACGTACGCACTGACTTGATGGCTGCAGCGGTGGGCGCGACTGCAGCGACAGGCGTGGTGTCTTGGGCAGCGGTGGTGGCCACGGGGAAGCCCGACGCATCGTCGTTACTCATCGTGACCCACAACACCAGACCGACGACGAACGCCACCAGCAGAAGGCCGCCCACGACCACCATCGAGGGAGTGCTCCTCTGCTCGAACTTGCGGTTCGGTTGTTGGCGTGGACGCGCTGTGGCGGGTGGCGTTTTGTCGGCGCGCACAGCCGCCCCCGCAGCGCGCCCTGGCCGCACAGGTTGGTAGCCGCTGACCGGGGTGGGATTGCGAGTATTTGTGACTGGGGCACCGCGGCGTGCGCCGGGGCCAGTGGCGCTGGGTACCGTAGGTGTGGAGCCGGTGGTGCGCTGTGTCGGTGTGTGGCCGGTGCGACTGTCGCGTGGTGCCGTTCCGCGTGGTGCCGTTCCGCGTGGTGCCGTTCCGCGTGACGGCGTTCCGCGTGACGGCGTTCCGCGTGTGCCGTCACGCGTCACGTCAGCGGTCAGATCGTTGCGGGGTTGGCCGGCGATGCGCTGTAGTTCGTTGCGCACGTCGGCGCCGGTGGCGGGGCGGTCGTCGGGCTTGCGTGACAGCAGTTGGTGGATGAGGGGCGCCAACCCGTACGGCAGTGTTGGGCGCAGCCGAGTGAGGTCGGTGGGGTCGCGGTTGAGGCGGGCCAACGCAGTGTCGGCGTCGGTCTCGCCCAAGAACGGCACCCGGCCGGCGAGGCACTCGTACAGCACCAGGCCCAGCGAGTAGAGGTCGGCGCGACCATCCAGCTTGCGGCCACGGACCTGTTCGGGCGACAGGTACTTGGCGGTGCCCATCATCACGTTGGGGCTCGTCAGGTCTTCCTCCGAGCTTCCCAGACCTTTGGCAATACCGAAGTCGGTGAGTAGCACGCGCCCGTCAGGCGTGATGAGAATATTGCCAGGCTTGATGTCGCGATGCACCAGGTTCGCCTGATGTGCGTAGTCCAACGCGGCGGCCATACAGGCACCGATATGCATCGTCAGATCTGGGCTGAGACGCTTTTGTTCATCGAGCAATTGGCGCAGGCTCTTCCCGTTGACCAACTGCATGACGACGGCTTGGCGCTTCTCGCCGCCAATCGTGTCGTCGACTGCGTCATACACCGCCACGATGTTGGGATGGCTGAGCTGCGCCACCGCAATGGCCTCGCGTCGAAAGCGTTCGGCCACGACTGGGTCGGCCGCAAGGGCAGGTTTGAGCAGCTTGATGGCCACCTGGCGAGTGAGTGAGAGGTCGGTGCCGAGCCACACTTCGGCCATGCCTCCTTGCGCGAGCTTGCGCTCCAGCCGATAGCGCTGGACGAGGATGGCAGGGGGCAGCGAGGTCGGGCTCGCGCCGGGAGAGGTGGGAGACATGTCCGCTCGTCGACGATAGTGGCGGGAGCCGTCAGTTACCGGGCAATGCGCTCGCCGAGCGTTATGAACCGGCGACGCAGAACGCGATACCGATGGTGCCGCGACCTGTATGACTCCCCACGACCGGGCCGATGTCGCCAACTACGATCTCGCCGGCGTAGTGCGGGCGCAACTGCTCGACGAACGCGTCGACGTCGCTGCAGTCGGCGTTCAGGACCATCAGGTTCTCGACTGGTCCGGCTTTCACGAGCGTGTCCACCAGGAAGGCCAATGCCTTGCTGCGGGTGCGCTGTTTGCCACCCTCTTCGACTTTGCCGTCGCGTACCTCGATGATCGGCTTGATCGACAGCACGGACGCCAGCATCGCCTTGGCACCCCCGATGCGGCCACCCTTTTTGAGGTTCTCGAGCGTGTCCAGCGCGCCCCATACCTTGGTGCGTGTGGCCAGGTCGCGGGCACGGTCGACGACGGCTTGGTGGCTGGCGCCGCCAGCGGCGAGCCGTGCGCAGTCCATCACGATCGCTCCGAGCCCGAGCGTGCATTGCTGGCTATCGACCACGGTGACGGCGACAGTGTCGGCCACACCGCGAGCGCCGAGTTCGGCCGACTGCATGGTGGCACTGAGTGACGCGCTGAGGCTGATGGTGACCACACTGGTGGCGCCCTCGACAGCCAGGCGGCGGTACGTCTGTTCGAACTGGCCTGGTGCCGGTGCGGCAGTTTCGGGAAGGGCGGGGGAGGCCGCGCACTTGGCCCAGAACTCGGCCGGCGAGAGGTCGGCACGGTCGACATACTCCTGGCCGTCGATGCGGATGGTGAGGGGAACAATTTCGATCCCGAGTTGATCGGCGACGTGCTGAGGCAGGTCGCACGCTGAGTCGGTGACGATACGGACGCGATGAGTGCTCACGAAGGCGGAAGGATACTCGTTGCGGCATCGGGTGAGAGGGCCGCCCCGTCAACCGCCCCGTCAACGCCCTTGTCGTCTGGGTCGATGTGCCCGCCGTCGTTGCCGCCGCTACCTCGACGTAGTGGGTGCCGGGTGGCTGCCGCCGAAGTTCCGCGGTTGCGTCGACTTCTGCGCGCATGGCGCGCCCACCACAGGAGTACCACCAGGAGAAACGCCCCCGTGAACAGGTTGCCGCTGAGTGCATTGACGCTGGCCTTCAGTGGTACGGGTGCTCCAAGAGTGTCGCCGGTAAGTGTGAGGACAGTGAGGGTGACGGGAAAGTTGCCGTTGGTGCGCGCCTCGATCTCGATGTCGACCGACGAATATGACTGTGGCGGAATCTCGACCGTGACGTCGTCGCCGAAGAACAGTTTCGGGCTACTCATGTGGACGCGCACGGTGAGCGGCACGTCGCTGCGGTTGTAGAGCCGGATGGGCACCGTTGTTGTGCGTCCGGTCAGTGTGAACTGAAAGGGAGTGGGCAGTTCCACCGCGGCGCGGATGGCACTCAGTTCAGAGTTGATGGTTGCGGACGTAGCGCTGACCTGTGCGTCCGTCAATGCGCTGGTGGGCAGCATGTCGATCTTCGTGTTCCATACGGGCCGCCGCGGGTCGTCCATCGGCAACATGCTGCCGGTGGTGCGGGTCGCCTCCGTGAGTTCCGCAACGGTTGCCACCCGGTCGTCAATGCTGCCCTCCACCGTCTCGGCAAGACCCACGACCACCTCACCGCGATCAGGCAGCGCCAACTGGTTGGTGCGCACTCCCAGCGCTTCCAGCGTGGTGGGCATCAGGCCAGGGGTGTCGGCCAGCAGTGTGGTGATGGCGCGATAGGTGTCGGTGTTGGGTAGCGAAAGATCCGTTGTCCCGAGGGTGACACCGCGACGGCTTGGGTCACCGACAGGGTTCCCGTTCCGGTCCTTGGTGATATCGACGATCTCCTGGCGATACGCGAGGAGATGCGTCGCGGTATAGATGCCGGTGAGGACCGGTGTGGCGGTGCCGCGCGCCAGGACACCATCGAGGTCGCGATCCACCAGAGTGGCGTCGACCGTGATGCCGGGCGCCACCTCCAGCTGCACCAGTTGGCTGGAGTCGGTGAAGCTACCGGTCGAGTTGCGCAGCGGGTCGAAGACTTCGGGCGTGGTGACGATGAGCCGAGTACCCAGGTCGCGTAGCAGCGCAGCTCCGCTGCTGCTGAGCGGGCCGTTCATGAACGCAACGGAGTCCGAAGGAAGATTCGTCATGAAGCCGGTGAGGTCGTCCTCACCCTGTCGCAACCACTCGGTGAACATTCCCTGCTGCCCCGCCGCGGCCGCCAGTGAGGGGTCCAGTGGATATCTCGGTGAGGACAGAACCTCGTTACGTGCCAAGCCTGCCGCCAGCCGTTGTGCGACTGCGGCGCCGGCGTCTCCGTACTGGGGGAGGGCCAAGAGTAAACCTGGCGGGACGCGCACAGCGACCGGCATGGTGGAGGCTTCCAGCAGATCGGCAAGCTGTGTGAGCTCGGCCAGCACCGCATCGTCGACGACCACCTGCGCGTTGTCGTCGAGCACCACTGGCGACGTCGTGGTCATTGCGATTGCAACGGGCAGCGGAACTTCCTGCGCATCGGTTGCCGACGGAAGGCGATGAACGAAGGTGAGCAGCTCGGCCAGGACCACGCCGGCGTCGCGGAGTTCGAGCACCACCGGGTACAACCCTGGTTGCGTCAATTGAAGGGCGCCGGCGGTGCGAGTAGTGGTTTCCAGCGTCACTGAGGCTCCGACCTGATCGGTCGCCGGCCGCGGCAGGGTGGCCAACGGAAGGTCAACGCTGTCAATGCTGCGCAATAGATCGCCGGCCTGCGCAGCAGTGACCTCAGCGCGAGTGGTGACAGCGCGATAGGCGGTGACGACAAGGGTGGCGTCGGGATACGCAGACGTGTCGAGCGTAGGGGGGACGGCCAGCACGAACTCGACCACGCCGTCGGCCGCGACGCCGTAGGGCGCTTGTGCAACGAGGCCCAGCCGAGGAGCCAGTGCTGCAACCGAGCCACTGGGCACGAGGCCGACGGTGACGGCGCACGTCAACAGTGCGGCAACTGCCGCAAGCCGGTGTGGTGGGCCCCGATGGCCACTCATTGCAGCTCACGTTCATACACACGTAGGCGCTCGCCCATTCGTCGAAAGCCAAGCTGCTCGTACAACGCAAGTGCGGGAACGTTGTCGGCAGGCGTATTGACCAGCACGCGCTGCACGCGCCACAGGGCCATCCATTTCAACGAATCAAGTACGAGGGTGCTGCCCAGACCGGCACGCTGCTGGCTGGGGGCAACTGCCAGACGCTGCAGAAAGCCCTGCTTGGCGTCGCGACCGCTGAGTGCGTACGCGCTGAGCGGCGTGCCAGCCCCGCGGGCACGGAATCGTGGAGTGGCTGCGCAGACGTCGGCGATGGCGCGTGATTCCAGTCCCCAGTGCTCGGTGAAGGCGTCAACGTCGATGGCGCTCGCCGTCGTGTACTGGCTCGCGACCAGTTTCCGTGTCGTGAGGTCGCGCGGCGGTCGCGAGTTGGCCGGGTGGCGTGGGTCGGTGTGTTCCAGTAGGACCAACTCTTGGATGACGTGGAACCCGGCAGTTTCAGCCCGCAGCCCGGCGGGTACGGCGAGGGCGGTGGTGCGCACGGTGGTGTAGCCCAGTTCGGTGAGACGTTCAGACCAGCGCAGTAGGTCCGTCAGTGTGGGGAGCCGCTGCTGGTGGTAGAGCACCAACTGCGCCGTCCGAGGTTGGAACGACCAGTGCTGCACACGGCACGAGACCCCGTTGCCGTGCAGGATCAGCGGGACCGAAGCGGAGTCGCGTGAATCGACGGCGCTGCTTCGCGGCGTGCTGTTCGAGGGCCTGCTATTCACCGCCCTGACGGTAGCTGCTCGTTCGCCGTGAGGAACTTCGCTACTGCGGCGCAACCGATAGCGTCGCTGCTCGTGACCGTGCTGTTCGCCACTCATGCTGCGTATCTCGAACATCTTGCGGGGCCGCGCCATCCCGAGCGCCCCGAGCGCCTGCAAGCCGTGCTCGATGGCGTCCGCCTCGCTGGGCTCACCGATGCCATTGTGCCGCTCGACCCGCTCGCGGCCACTCGTGGCGACCTGGAGCGAGTGCACCCCGTTGCGTACCTGGATCGCATTGAGGGAATCTGTGCTGCCGGTGGTGGTCGCCTGGATGCCGACACGTATGCCAGCGAGGGTTCGTGGACAGCGGCAACGTTGGCAGCCGGTGCCGGGCTGACAGCGATGCGGGCCCTTCAGGAAGGCCGCGGCGACGCGGCCTTCTGTGCCGTACGTCCTCCGGGTCACCACGCGACCCGTGATGAGTCGATGGGTTTCTGCTTCGTCAACAACGTTGCGGTGACGGCCGCAGCGTTGGCCGACCAGGGCGAACGCGTCATGATTTTCGACTACGACGCGCACCACGGAAATGGCACGCAGGCGGTCTTCTACCACGACCCGCGCGTGTTGTTCGTGAGCCTGCATCAGTGGCCGCTGTACCCAGGTACCGGGCGCCACACCGAGGTCGGCGAGGGTGCCGCGCGTGGCATGACCGTCAATATTCCGTTGCCGCCGGGTGCTACCGGCGATGTGTATCTCACTGCATTCGACCAATTGGTCGCGCCGATTGCCGATCGGTTCGCGCCGACGTGGATCATCGTGTCCGCAGGTTTCGACGCGCACCGCAACGACCCAATCACGGAACTCGCGCTCGCCGCTGGCGACTATGGGCCCCTGACCCAGCGTGTGCTGTCGCTCGTCTCCGCCGGCCACCGACTGGTGATGTTGGAGGGCGGCTACGACCTCGAAGCGCTCACCCTTTCGTCGGCAACCGTGCTGCGCGAGATGGCGGGCGAATCGGGTGCCCCGATCGAGGCGTCGACCAGTGGTGGGCCGGGGGTTGGTGCGGTGCGGCGTGCTCTTGACTTCTGGGCTCACGAAGGTCTGCTGGAAGGGGCGCCGTGATTCCGGAGCGTTTCCAGCCGGTACTTGCCGAACTGGCTCCACTGAGCGACCGATTCCGCGCCGCCGGGTTTCGGTTGTATCTGGTCGGCGGCACCGTTCGCGACCTGTTGGCGGGCGACTCCGGCTCCCCGAACGGCAGTGGTGCCACCGAGCTGTACGACTTCGACGCCACCACAGACGCGCGGCCCGACGACATCAAACGGTTGCTGCGCGGGTGGGCCGACGCGATCTGGACCCAGGGTGAACGCTTCGGCACCATCGGGGCGAAGAAGCACGGTCCGCACGGCGATCGTGTGTACGAGATCACCACCCATCGTGCTGAGGCCTATCACGACGATTCACGCAAGCCGGACGTCGAGTTCAGCGATCAGATCGAATCCGACCTCTCGCGTCGCGACTTCACCATCAACGCCATGGCGTTGGAGCTGACCACCGATTCGCCGACGCTGGTCGACCCGTTCGGCGGCGCCATCGATCTCGTCACGCGCACCCTCCGCACACCGCTCGCCCCGGAGATCAGTTTCAGTGACGACCCGCTGCGCATGCTGCGCGCGGCGCGCTTCATTGCCCGTTTGCAGTCCACGCCGGTCCCCGAGTTGGTGGAGGCCGTGAAGGCGATGAAGGGCCGGCTGGGGATTGTCTCAGCGGAGCGCATTCGTGACGAGCTCGACAAACTGATCACGTTGCCGCACCCGACGGCTGGTCTGTGGTTTGCGATCGACACCGGGCTGGCCGACGAGTTCTTGCCGGAGCTGCCGCTGATGCGTCTCGAGCAGGACCCAATTCATCGCCACAAGGATGTGTTGACCCATTCCCTTGCCGTGTTGGAGAACGTGCGGCCGCTTGCCGAGCAGCCACCTGGCCGCCCCGAGTTCGACTTTCGCCGCACCCGACTCGCTGCCCTTTTTCATGATGTGGGCAAGCCTCGGACGCGTGGTTATCTCAAGGGCAAGGGGGTCACCTTCCACCACCACGACGCGGTGGGTGCGCGTATGACGCGCAAACGGCTGGAAGCGCTGCGCTACAGCAACGACGACGTGAATGCGATCACCGAGTTGGTGGCTCTGCATCTTCGCTTCCACACGTACGCAATGGGCTGGACCGATTCCGCCGTGCGTCGCTATGTGCGCGACGCAGGGCCGTACTTGCAGGAACTGAACGTACTGACCCGATGCGACTGCACCACCCGCAATGAGAAGAAGGCGTTG
>Ga0209591_10003724_pt1 | contig 17586 bp, 13 predicted proteins | sample MAT01_FD_187207 | JGI IMG/M metagenome (GOLD analysis project Ga0209591, IMG submission 187207) | Freshwater microbial communities from Lake Fryxell liftoff mats and glacier meltwater in Antarctica - MAT-01 (SPAdes) (version 2) | ecosystem: Environmental > Aquatic > Freshwater > Ice > Liftoff... | reverse complement strand
ATTGTTTTTACAAAACAATTCATATTTAGAAGATGCTGATTACGATGCAAAAACCCTTTCTGAAAAATATTCTTTACTCTTAAAACAAGAAAAAACTATTCAGGAATATACTACTAAAATTTCTACCTATTTAAATGACATTTCTTCTTTAGATAAAGAGATTGAATCTCTTCAAGGAAATTTAGATTTGAATGTTCAGTCAATAACAAAGGATTCAGCTTTTTCTAATAACGATCAATACCCTACGGAACAGTTATTGGAATTGTCGCAAAATCTTACTAATTCATTGGAGCTACAAAAGAAACTATCTATAGATGATACACTTTTAAACGAAAATAATTCAAACTATAAAGTTTCTAAAGAAAATTTTGAGAAACATTCTTCCGAACGTATAACAGTAAAAGATCAACTTTCAAAAGTAACTATCGAGATACAAAGAATAGAATTTCAACTCCAGATGGAATTTTTCAGAATCCAAGTTCAGGATGGAGAACCGTGTCCTTTGTGTGGTTCAGAACATCATTCATTAGAACATTTTAATGAAACAATTTCTACTTCATCTTTAGAACAAACATTATCGAATTTACAAATTGACAAGGACAACAAAATTTCTTTTCAAAGCACAATTGAACAAAATTATTATTATGAACAACAAAAACAAATTGACTTACAACATATAATTAAAACTTCTGAACAAGACCGTAGAGAACTAACTTCAAAAATTGAGAAGTTGTATATAAATGCATCAAAATTTGTAGAAGACATTTCTCTAAAGAATATTGAATCAATTTTATTTTCTATAGACGCTGAGATTTCAAACAGGAATGATAGGAAAATTATTGATGTAAAAATAGCGTCTTTACATTTGAGTTTAAAGGACAAGTCAGATAGAAAGCTTGAACGACAAAATCAACTTTTAGATTTCAAAGAACAAAAAAAATCACTTTCTACGGATTTAGAAAACACTCGTGAATCAATTGTAACAATAGTAGCTAAGTATAAACAAGAAACCGTCAATGTAGAATCAACAATTATAGAAAATCTAAAAAAGTTTTATTTAGAATACTCTCAAACGAAAACGAAAATTCAAGATATTAAAAATTTGCTACATTTAGATTCCGAAAGAGTATCCAACCTAACAAATGAACTCTTGAAGTTATCCGATGATTCCGAAAAAAGAACTGTTGTACTTTCTACAAATTCTGAAGAATTGAAGAAAAAACAAGAGGATAAATTTTCGCTTTTTGCAGAAAGAGATGTACAAAAAGATTTATCTATTTGCACTGAAAGAGTACAATCGACAAGAGATTCTTTAGAAAATATTCAGAAAGATCGTTCAACACAAAACAACGTTATTGTTTCATTAGATACTGAAATTCAAAAACTTATTACCAGTATCGTAGTCCATTATATTCCTGATGTTAGTAGTATAGAATCGTCAATTGAAAAACTATCTAAAGAATATAATTTTTCATCAGAAAATGAAATCAAGGAACTCGCGCTTCCAAATGAAGAGGAAACGAAGTTCGAAATGGATGTAAAAGTTTATTTTGATCAAAGTTCAAAAATTTCTTTTCAACTAAATGAAAAAGAAGGGGAATTACAGAATTTAACAAAAAGTAAACCTATCGAAATAATTGTAGATTTAAAAATTGATATTAAAAATACTGAAGAAAAAAGGAACTCACTTTTAGAGGAAATAGGTGTAAAGAAAAGTGAACTTGAAAATAACAACCAACTGAAAATTCAATATAATACTTTCAAAGGAGAATACGAAAAACAGAATGCTATTTGTACAAAATGGGGTTTGTTAAATTCATTTATAGGTTCAGCGGATGGTTCGAAGTATCAGAAAATCGTTCAACAAATAACACTTGCAAAATTGTTAGAATACACTAATATTCAACTCCAAGAATTTAACAATAGATATACTTTACAAATGAATTCTGATATTTCAGAAAGCGGTAAAAATGCTTTAAATCTCTTTATTATTGACAACGATAATAATCATAAAGTACGACCCGTTTCTACATTATCAGGAGGGGAAACATTCTTGGTGTCATTGTCTATGGCATTAGGAATTGCTGCAATGATATCAACAAAGAACGATATTGAAACATTATTTCTCGATGAAGGTTTCGGTACTTTAGACCAGACTACATTAGAAATAGTTATGGAGTCATTGGATAATTTACAACAAAAAGGTAGAAAAATCGGCATTATCTCGCACGTAGAACTTCTAAAAGAAAGAATTTCTACACAAATTCTTGTAATTGCCAAGGGGAATGGCACTTCAGAAATCGAAATAAAGGAACAGTAACATACAGATTTATACCTATTTTCTAAATGAAAAATATTCAAACGTTAATTCTTAAATATTCAAAAGGTGAAATAGACCTATTGACTGTTAACCATGCTATCTGCCAAAAAATATGTGAACAATTACAGGTTACCAGAGCGAGTATCTGGAATTTTGAAAACAATAACCATTCTGTCAAATGTGTTAGTCTTTACGATTCAAGAACTAATGAATTTAGTGAAAATGCCATAATTACAGATTCAGATGTTCCATCGTATTTCAATTCAATACTTCGTGACGGTTATATTGTTGCCACAGATGCACGAAACAACAACAGTACTTCAATTTTAAGTGATTCATACTTTGTTCCCTTAGATATTTTTTCTCTATTAGATCACGTAGTTTTACACAACAAACAAATTGTTGCTATACTTTGTTGCGAACATTGTGGTTCGATACGTCAATGGACACCAAACGACGAAAGTTTCTTACGAACAATGTCAGCCTTAGTTTCCTTGTTATATAAGTTTTAACTATACAAAACAACATTAACATTCAATTGTTTAAACACCTACATTAGGCGTCTAAACATCAAACGAAAACTCCCTCGCTCCTTTGGGGAGAGGGGAAATTCCAAACAAAAACTCTATGACGCCCAAATTGGGTGTCATAGAGTTTGAATAAAAATTATCTTCTTTTTGACGATTCATTGTTGTCAAAAATAAAAAAAGCCCTCGAAAGAGGGCTTCAATTATTTCAATGTTCCAACGACGGTGGCGATTGAAGTATCACCAAGTATGAGCTTTTTAAGATTTCCTTCTACGTTCATATTGAAAACCAGAATTGGTAAACCATTTTCTCTACATAATGTCATAGCAGTAAAATCCATAACAGAAAGTTTGTGTTCAATAACGTGATCGAAGGAAACAGTTTCAAAACGTTTTGCAGTTGGTACTTTTTTAGGATCTGCATCATAGACACCATCTACTTTTGTACCTTTAATCACAACTTCTGATTCTATTTCGATTGCTCTTAGAACCGCGGTTGTGTCTGTTGTAAAGTATGGGTTACCTGTTCCAGCACCAAAAATAACAACTCTATTTTTTTCTAAATGTCTCATAGCACGTCTGCGAATATAAGGTTCAGCAATTTGAGCCATAGCAATAGAAGTCTGTAAACGAGTAGGAATACCTTGCTGTTCTAAAGCATTTTGAAGTGCAATGGCGTTTATAACAGTAGCTAACATTCCCATATAATCACCAGATACTTTGTCGATGCCTTGAGCTGCAGCTTGGTCGCCACGAATAATATTTCCACCTCCAATAACGAGTCCAATTTGAACTCCAATTGAATGAATTTCAGCTATTTCACGAGCAAAAGTAGTAAGGACTTTTGAATCGATGCCATAATTTTGATCGCCCATTAAGGCTTCACCGCTTAACTTTAAGAGTATTCTTTTAAAACGAGGTAGTTGCATACGTGGTAATTGTATAATAAGTGGCAAAGAGATAAAAAAAAAGGTAACCTAAATTGGTTACCTTTTAATGTTGATTACGAAATAAGTTCGCCTAAGGCAAATCGTTTAAAGGATGTAATTGTTACAGTGTTTCCTGCATCAGCAGCAATTTGTCCAACAACATCTTTGACAGTTAACTTCGTATCCTTAACAAATGCTTGTTCGAGTAAACAATTTTCTTGATAGAATTTATTTAATTGACCTTGAGCAATTTTTTCAGCAATTTCAGGAGATTTACCATCTGCAAGTGCTTTATCTTTGTAAATTTCAATTTCTTTTTCAAGAATTGTTGTATCAACACTTTCTCTATTTACAGCAATAGGACGCATCGCAGCAATTTGCATAGCAATATCGCGTGCAAGTACTTTACCATTTTCAGATATTGGTTGGTTAAATTCAACCAAAACAGCTAATTTATTACCGGGATGAATATAAGAAGCTATATAACCTGAAGGTTGAGAAAGAACTGAAAAACGACGTAATTCTATTTTTTCAGAAAACTTTGAAAGGATTTCATCACGAAGATTCGCTAATGTTTTATCTCCGATAGAAGTATTCCATACTTTTTCTTCTTCACTAGTTTTTGAAGAAAGAACAGTTGAAGCAATAGATTCAACAAATTGAACAAATTCATTGTTACGAGCAACAAAATCAGTTTCGCAGTTTACTTCGATAATTGCAGCATCAGTATAATCAGAAGAAGACATGGCAACTACTATTCCTTCGTTAGCGCTTCTGTCTGCACGTTTTTCAACGGAAGCAGCACCACGTTTACGAAGAAATTCAATAGCACCTTCCATTGTTCCATCAGAATTTTCTAAAGCTTTTTTGCATTCTGCCATACCGGCACCAGTTCGTTCGCGTAAGTCTTTTACCATTTGTGGCGTTATCGTAGCCATAGTAATATCCGTACCTTTATTTTTGGTTTTATAAATATCTAAATTAAAAATTATCCGTTGTCTTGTCCACCTTGACGGCCAGTGTTTCCACCACCCGGACGGCGTTCACGGAATTTACGTTTTGGTTGACGATCTTCATCCGACATTTCTTTGTCTGCAGGAGGAATCTCAATTTGACGAGTTTTAGCAATTTCATTGCCTTCTAAAACTGCATCAGCAATGATAGATGTAATTAACTCAATTGATTTTATTGAATCGTCATTTGCCGGGATTGGGTAATCTACCAATGTTGGATCGCAATTAGTATCAACAATACCAATAACTGGAATACCTAAAGAACGAGCTTCGTTAATTGCAATGTGTTCTTTTTTAATATCAATAACAAAAAGAACAGACGGCAGACGACGCATTTCTTCAATACCACCAAATACACGGCGAAGTTTTTCTCTTTCGCGTGTTAACATTAAACGTTCTTTTTTGTTTACTTTTTCAAACGTACCATCGTTTTGCATTTTATCGATTGTCGTTAAACGTTTGATAGATTTTCGGATAGTAGGGAAGTTGGTTAACATCCCACCAAGCCAACGGTCGGCAACATAGTGAGTGTTACAACGGAGTGCTTGGATTTTAACAACTTCTTTTGCTTGGCTTTTAGTACCAACAAATAAGATCGACTTTCCTTCAGAAGAAAATTCGTAGGCTGCTTCACGAGCAACGTTTACGAGGGTCTGAGTTTTACGAAGGTCGATAATATGGATTCCGCTTCTTTCAGTAAAGATGAAGGGATTCATTTTCGGGTTCCAACGACGAGTCAAATGTCCAAAATGTGAACCTGACTCAAGTAACCCTTCAATTTCAACGTAGTTTTTCATTAGAAATATATAATTTGTGTTGTAAGCTACTGCGTACTTCTAACAATTGCGAACTTTAAAAAAAAGCCACACACAAAAGAATCCGTACACATGATTAATTTAAGTGAGTTCACCCCAAGTTCGAAAAAGATGAACAATTGGGGTGAAAGTGCGATATTCCGATTAACGTTTTGAGAATTGGAAGCGTTTACGAGCTTTTTTCAAGCCGTATTTTTTACGCTCAACCATTCTTGGATCACGTGTAAGGGAATCGAACTTCCGTAACACAATGCGAAACTCTTCGTTGTATTCAACTAATGCACGAGCGATGCCTAATTTCACAGCGCCGCCTTGACCAGTTTTTCCTCCACCTTTAACGGTGATAAATACGTCAAATTGTCCCGTAGTGTTCGTAACCGTAAACGGTAAAAAAGCATCGTTGCGAGTAGTTTCAACAGGGAAATATTCTTCAAGAGTTCTTTTGTTAATAAGAACTTTGCCTGTCCCTTGTGTTAGTCGTACTTGAGCAACAGCTGTTTTACGTCTTCCTGTACCAGTATTTGCCATTGGGATTGTAAATCAGTGAGAAAAATTAATATTTAAGAGTAAAATCTTGAGGAGATTGAGCTTCATGCGGATGTGCATCTCCACGGTACACTTTCAGTTTCTTTACCATTGCTTTACCAAGTCTGCTTTTTGGAAGCATTCCTTTTACGGCGTGTTCAATGACAAAATCGGGTTTGCGTTGTACGAGATCGGTAAACGTTTGGATTCTTCCACCACCTGGGTAACCAGTGTAATGAAAATACTGCTTCATTTCGGTTCTTTTTCCGGTCAATTGAATCTTTTCAGCATTCAATACAATAACAAAGTCGCCACAATCTACATGAGGTGTGTACAGTGCTTTGTGTTTGCCACGGATAAGTGTCGCTACTTGTGATGCAAGTCTCCCTAACGTCTGTCCTTCAGCGTTAACGACCCACCAATTTCTAGGGACATCTTCATCGCGAATTGATCGCGTGATTTTAGTTGATGGTTTCACAGGTCTTCTCTAAAGTATAAGTTATTAAAATGAGATTTTCGTAAAGACCGCAAATATACGAAAAACTTCTCAATTGACCAACTTTTTCAAACCTTTCTTTATTAAAACGGCAATAATTCTGTATTTTTGTCTTTATTCTTTCATATTCCCTTTCTGTTTTTGAATGAAAATTATAGATTTACATATTCCGTTGTTACGTGAAATCGGCAAATTTGCCGATCAGTTTGGTTGTTCAATTTGGGTAGTTGGTGGTTTTGTTCGCGATTATTTCCTTGGTAAAGAAGTTTACGATATTGATTTTACTGTTGAAGGTGATGCAACTGTTTTTGCAGAATTTTTTGCAAAATCCATTGGCGCCGAAGCAAATACTTATCCTCGTTTTCGAACTGCTATGGTTCATTACAAAGGCTATCTTTTGGAATTTGTTGGTACTCGCAAAGAACGATACGATGAAAAAAGTAGAAATCCTATTGTAACGGAAGGTACGTTTGAAGATGATATTTTTCGACGTGATTTCACTCTAAATGCTATGGCGGTTTCTTTAAACGAGGGTACTTTTGGTACTTTTATCGATTTAACAAACGGTAAAATAGATCTCGAAAATAAGATTCTTCGCACACCTTGTGATCCTAATATTACTTTCGACGATGACCCTTTGAGAATTCTTCGAGCAATTCGTTTTGCATCGCAATTGCAATGCACTATTGAAACAAATACATTTGAAGCAATTCAAAAGTATACTCATCGATTATCAATTATTTCACAAGAAAGAATTACTGCAGAATTTTTAAAACTTTTAGCTAGTCCTAAACCAAGTGTTGGTTTAGGGTTGCTTTATAACACCGGAATTCTAGAAAAAATATTTCCTGAAGTATACGCCTTAGCAGGAGTAGATTTAGTGCAAATTAATGGAATGAATTATAACCATAAAGATGTATTTTGGCATACGTTGGAAGTATTAGACAATGTTGCTTTAGTGAGTAATAACTTATGGCTACGGTATGCAACGTTAATGCACGATATAGCAAAACCTCGAACGAAAAAGTTTGTTGATGGAGTTGGGTGGTCATTCCACGGTCACGAAGAAATTGGTGCAAGGATGCAAGCCAAGATTTTTCGCCGAATGAAATTCCCTTTAGAACATTTACCGTATGTAGAAACTTTAGTTCGTTTGCACCAACGCCCAATGGCATTAGTGGACGAAGAAGTAACCGATGCAGCATTTCGCAGATTAGCAGCTCAAGCAGGTGATTCATTAGAGGATTTATTCTCATTATGTAGAGCAGATATCACATCGAAAAACCAAAGGAAGGTTCAGCAATACATTAAAAATTACGATCTTGTTGCTGAAAAAATATTGATGGTTCAAGAACGGGATCACTTAAAATCGTTTCAATCACCTGTTCGTGGTGAAGAAATTATGGAAATTTGCAACTTACAGCCTTGTAAAATGGTTGGTTTAATTAAAAAGTATATTGAAGAAGCAATTTTAGATGGTATTATTGCTAATGAATACGATGTAGCATTAGAATATCTACATCAAAACAAAGAAATATGGTTATTAGAAAATTCCGATATACTATCATAATTTTGGTAATTCTCACTATTGTTACTTCTTGTGAACAAGAGATTGAATTTCCAGATTTAGCACGTACATCATTAGGTGAACCGAATGGGAAACGCTCTTTCCCTACTATTGGAAGCTTTACGTATGGAGGGTTTGCCGTTGAACAAATTGGGAAATATGCCTCAGATTCAACGGAAGGTTTTTTAGGAAATCCTCTACCAATTTCTTCTTCTAAATCTATTATTTCCACAAAAAAGGGGAAAATACTTGGAACAACGTATGCTACAATTGATTGGGAATATCAATTAAAGAATAATTCATTTGTAGTTGCTCCTGTTGCTACAGATAAAGAAGGAAATATATTTGCTCTAACTTCAGAATTTAAGATAATTTCATTAAATGACGAAGGTGCATTTCGCTTTGAAGTAACAATTCCTACTCCATTCCGATACGAAAGTTTTCACGAATTACTTTCTACAACTAAGGGTATTTTAGTTCAAAGTAGCCACGGCTATATGACACTCATTTCAACAAATGGAAGTAAACTTTGGGAACGAATTGATAAAACTGTTAGAACACCTTACCCTTGTAGCATAGAAAATGATTTTATAGCGTGGTTCAAAGTTCCGGTTGATGAATCAAAAGAATCAACAATTGACATTACTTCTTTAATAAATTCAGAACAAAAAACTATAGCAATTTCAAAAAATTTAGAAATCCTACATTCCCCACTTTGGGAAGGACCTTCGTTAGTTCTTTTAGGTATTGAAAATGCTAAAAACTTTTGTAAAAGTATTTCAGTAACGAATTCCACAAATTGGGAAAACAACGAAATACCGATGGTTCCTAAAAGTATTTCAATTTCAGATTCAGGTGTGATTGTGATAGGGAGTTATCAACCGGGAGCGGCAGAATATAGAACTTGCATTACCGTTTTGTCTGCAAATGGGAAACTGTTATGGAGAAAGTTTTTTGATCACCGAATTGCTTCACCTGTATTACTTTCAAAGAATGATTTTGTATTTTTGGGAACTTCGACTTTTACATCAGGATTATACTTTTTAGACTACTATGGAAAATTTATAGGAAGTCTTCCAATTTCAGATCGTGTTATTCCCCATTTTAAATTAGGTGTAAGTCCTTCTGGGTCAATAGTTTTAGGTACACATCAAACATTGCAACTCCTTCGTACTCGAAATTAATTCATTAATTACTAAATATTCAGATACGGTTAAGTATGATAGAAACTGGAAAAAACGCACATATATTAACATATAAAGGCACTTCCCCTACAATTCACGAAAGTGTGTTTTTATGTTCTGGAGCAGTGATATTGGGAGATGTAGAAATAGGTGAAGACTCGTCAATTTGGTATAATTGTGTTATCCGTGGCGATGTCAATTATATTAGAATAGGAAAAAGAACAAATATTCAAGATTTGTCAATGCTGCACGTAACCCATAAAAAATATCCACTTATTATTGGCGATTCTGTAACAATTGGTCACTCTGCTGTGTTACATGGGTGTACTATAAAAGACTTTACACTTATAGGAATGGGTGCTAAAGTTTTAGACCAAGCAATAGTTGAGTCGCATTCGTTAGTCGCAGCAGGAACTGTCGTTCCTGAACGATATGTCGTACCAAGTGGAACGTTAGTAGCAGGTGTACCTGCAAAAGTTGTTCGAGAACTTCGACAAGATGAATTAACTCGATTTGACCAATCTGCACAAAATTATGTAGATTATGTTCAAGAGTATAGGAATCAGTTTTAGAAATGTCAAATTAGTTGTTTTCTAAAACGTTTGTACTTTAAACTGTCATTTCCAATTATTTTTTCGTAATTTGCAAATATACGCTAATACTAAATACATAATTTATCTTAACTACTTAAGCCTATAGGTGTGGTATGAGTACACAACATTCACAAAGGCATTCTCACGATGACCCTGCCTTAAAAGAGGACATTCACTTGTTACAACAAGGGGATATGGATGCAATGGAAAGAATTTATAAAAAATTCCAGCAATCCGTTTACTCATTTTGCATTAGAATGATGGGAAATCAGTATGAGGCTAAAGATGCAATTCAAGAAGTTTTTTTACGAGTTATTGAATATAGAGAATCTGCTCCTGTTGAACATTTTCCAGCATGGCTTTTTAAAGTTACAAGAACTGTTTGCCTAAATTTGTTACGAAAACGACGTGCTCACGAAGAATATAATGATGAAATTTATACTGTTTCAACATTTGGAAAAGAACGTGATTTTTCATTAATCGAAGTTATCGAACAAGCATTACAACAATTACCTCCTAGTTTACGCGAAATTGTTATACTTCGCGAATATGATGGATATTCCTATCAAGAAATTTCTGCATTACTTGATATTGAATTGTCGTTAGTAAAAGTACGAATACACAGAGCTCGACTTTCCTTACGGAAAATATTAGAGCCAATTGCAGGAGAAATTCGGTTTCTATGAATTTTGAATACTTAGTTCAACGATATATTGATGGGGAAATAACTCCAACTGAGGACCTTCAACTACAAAATTTGATGAGGGGAAATCTTTATTTGCGGTCTCAATTTGAACAAATTGTAAGTATTCAGCACGCCTACACTGAACAAAAAAAACCCCTTTTAAATGAAAAAGATTCTGAGTCAATTTTAGATATACTTAAAATTGCTATGGTTGCAACAATGGCTAGTACTGCTCATGCACCTATTACAACTACATCGGTCGTTTTTGGAATTACTAATTTGTTTTTACCTTTATTATTAACGATCTTCTTTGTACTATCTCCTAACAATGCAACTTCTCCTCTGTTAAAACAAGTTTCATTTAAAACAATAAGTGCTTTTGCTTCTAATTCTGGAGAAAATGTTAAAACTAACGTTGGTTCAAGCAGAACTTCAATCGGAAAAAGCTTTAAAGCTGCAAATGCTCCCTTCGATGAAAGTTTACCTGTTCTAACTAGCTCATTGTCTGATTTTCAAAGTGATGTTGTAGTAGGTAGTACTTCAGAAAATCATCAAATTCAAAAAGAACAAAATTTAATTTCAACTGAATTAGCTCATCAGCCCAATGATAATTTAATTTTAACTATAGTTGGGAAATTACCAGAACTGAAGAAAACAAAGTCGTTGTCTTTAGATGCACTTCTACCTCTTATTTCTTTTAATATTCCTGTAAAAGTGGAACTATCGGTGCTATCAAGTTTCAATGGTATGAATAATCTTGGTTCTATAAGGTCTGCACCAATTCTATCTCAGTTTGTTGCAGTTAATTATGGAATAAACTCTAAAGATAGATTTGGAATTGAATTTGGTTCAACTTCATTTGTAGGGTTCGCTAATGGTGTAATTACAAAACCACTTAATCCTTCCGGTTCAAATTCGAGTGGTGTTCAATCTGTAACAACCTACGGAGATTCTGAAACTCCTGAAGTGCCCAATGATGATTCCAAAATCAAACCTGTTCTAAGACAAAAATATGATTGTGAAGATATTGAATATAGAAAAAATATCCAAATATTTCAAAGCTCCGTATTCTATGAAAGAGAAATAGTTGGTAATTCACTATTTTCACTCAATTCTAGAGTTGGTATTGGAGTAACCAATATTGGTGTTACAACATATTCAAAAACCTTGATTGAGCTTAAAGCAAGTGATAATTTTACTTTTACTACCGGTGCAGAATATAGATTTTTAACTGGAAATGCCGGTTCTGCTTTACAATCCAATGACTTTGGTTCTTCAATGTTAACTATCCAAACAGGAATTACTATAAAATTTTAATATATAACATTTACTTTTAAAGGTATATCTATGATTATTACTTCAAAAGAAGCAATTTGTGCTCTTGTTCTCCTTTGTTTCTGTGTTTTACCCTCATTTTCCCAAGTTCTACAGTTACAACATACTTACTCTAAAATAAATGCTCATGCATATATTGATGGAACTCATATTTTAGCTGGAGAGTTGTTGTTACCAACTAATTCTAATTTGTTAGGAACAATTGTACCTTCAAAGAAAGGTGAAACTGTAAAAGAAACACCTCCTGGAGTTTCTTTGGGAATTTCTTATTACGATTTACAAACGAATGCTTCTACTCAAGAAAGAATAGTGTATACCCCTGATGGTGGTCTAGATTATTTGCAAATGGTGTGGTGTGGAGAAAAAAACTCAATCGGACCAACTACTGAATATCCAAACCGTAGAACCATCTATGAGTTGTTTGAAATTACTGATCCAACTGCTCCAACGTTTATGATTGGTGATGTAGGTAATTCAGAAAACCTTACTTCTGAAGCAAATTTCCGTACTGGATGGCCTGCAATAATGCCTATGAAAGATGGGAATTCAGCTGTAATTTCTCATAGAAGAGATAAAGCTTTAAATTTCAACATTTCTTCAGGTTTAGCTGCTGCTTTTCAAGCAAAAGACATTAATGAAGGACCAATGACAAGTGCATTATGGTCAAGAGGAGATGTTTGTGGTAAGGATTATGCCCATACTATTCAAACATATACTGCTAGTTTTGGTGGTGGAGCAAAAGACAGAAATTTATCTTACACTCGTTCAACGAACAAAGGTTCTGATTGGGTTGTTTTTGACGATCAGAATACTGCTTTTGGTGAATTGTTATTGACGCAAGCTACTGCAGGTGCAGATTGTTATGCAATTGATGCTCGTGACGATGTAGTTATAGTTCTTTTTATTAATGGAATCACTGATTTAGTTTATTTGAAATCGTATGATAATGGTAGAACTTTTAATGAATCTGGGTTGCTGTTTTCTGGAACGAATAGTCGTTTACACGAAAAAGGAGCTATAGAGTTTACTGATGGTAATGTTTGGGTGATTTCTGATACCTTTCTTACACCAGGTTACCACATGGATGTACAATTAGATGCAAATGGCAAAGGTCATTTTGTATTCAATCCGAATATTGCTTACTTACGTGGTAGAAGAACGATTGATCCATTAACTGGTGACTTTGTAAGAGTATCCGGAATGGGCGATACAATTTTCAACTTATCTCCAGCTACAAATATTGCTAACGTAGAAGATCCAGGATTCTATCAAAACGAAGGTTTCTATTATACAATGGAAGGTGATACTGTTGCAAATGGTGATTACCGTAAATACCGTTGCGGACCTCCTGCGGGTGGTAAATGGGATGGTGAACATACTGTGTTAAGTGCAGTTGGTTCTAACAATATGAGTCGTTTCCCGAATTTGGCTATAGATGCAGATAACACATTGTATATGGTTTACACTTCAGTTAAAAATGGTGACACTAAACCTGTTACCTTAATTCGATCAAATTTAACAAATCCATTAGAAGATACAGTTGTAACTGCATTGTATGGTCATTTGTATATGACTCACAAAAAATCTGGAGACTTTGCTTGGTCTCAACCAGTTAGTTTAACACCTGACGGGAATGATTGTTTGTTTTCAACTCTCTGCGACGATGTTGTTCAAAACACACTATTTTATGGTTATAGCGCTGATGCCACTCCCGGAAGCTACGTAACAAATTCAGGAAATGAAAATACTATTAAAATCGCTCCTGAAGAAACTACAATTTATATGGCTGGGTTGAATATTTCTGGTCTGAACGAATCTACTCCGGGATTAGGTCGTCCGGTTTCAGTACAAGAACTTCCTAAAAACAATACAGATTTGGCAAAAGGGAACTTTGCAAATGTCCTACTTTCACCAAATCCAGTTTCTAACGGTGCTAACCTTACCTTCTCTGTTCCTTCAATGGGAGTAGTAACAATTGAAATCTTTTCAATAAATGGTGATAAGGTTGCAAATGTTATGAATCGATTTGTTACTGAAGGCGATCATTCAGTTCAATTTGCTACATCTGAGTTAACAGCTGGAGCATATAGAATTTCTATCAAACAAAACAATACTGTTTCTACTGTTGGAATGACTATTGTTCGGTAATACTTGCTATTTGATTTAAAAGCGACATATTTTTAAGAATGTGTCGCTTTTTTTGTGGTCAAAATCACACAATTTTACTACTTAGTCGTCAATGATGATTCTTACTTTTTATTCAATTTTAACATAGTATGCTAAACCTACAACGTCTCGTAATTTTACTTCTTCTACTTTGTTGTACTACCTTTGTTACTGCACAAATAGAAACTTTCAAAACATCTGATGGGAAATACTCTTACCAAATGGTAAAAAATGACCCACTTCAAGTTAAAATTTTTACACTAGCAAACGGTTTAAAAATTTACTGTTCCGTTAATAAACTTCAACCAAGGATTTATACTGCAATTGCTATAAAAGCTGGTAGTAAAAACGACCCTTCAAATGCTACAGGCCTTGCCCATTACTTGGAACATATGCTTTTTAAAGGTACAGATAAATATGGTACTGCTGAACCTGTAAAAGAACAAGTGTATTTAACAATGATTGAAGATTTATATGAACAATATAGATCAACCAAAGATGATGATAAACGTGCTACAATTTACCGCGCTATCGATTCTTTGTCCAATATTGCGTCTTCTTTTGCAATTCCAAATGAATATGACAAAATCATAAACAATATTGGAGCAACAGGAACTAATGCTTTCACTTCAAATGAAGAAACTGTCTATATTAACGATATTCCATCGAATGGTTTAAAGAAATGGGCAATGATTGAGGGTGAACGTTTCCGTAACCCTGTTTTCCGTTTATTTCACACAGAATTAGAAGCAGTTTATGAAGAAAAGAATATTTCTTTAGATAACGATGGTTCTATGATTTATGAAACTTCTTGGTCTCGATTGTTCCCTAATCATCAATATGGAACTCAAACAACATTAGGAACAATTGAACATTTAAAAAATCCTTCACTAAAAGAAATTAGAAATTTCTATAACACTTATTATGTTCCAAATAATATGGCAGTTATTCTAGCAGGTGATTTTAATCCTGAAGAAGCGGTTGCTAGTATAGAAAAACATTTTGGCACTTTACAATCGAAACCTATACCTGTTTGGAATGTTATTGAAGAAAAACCACTTCCTTCTATTGTTCGTGAAACAATTACAAGCCCTGAACCTGAAAGTTTGACTATGTTGTACAGACTACCGGGTGTTCATGGTGCTGATGTACCTGCTTTAAAAATGGTAGATATGGTTTTAGCAAATGGTTCTGCTGGTTTGATTGATATTAATCTAAATCAAAAACAAGCAGTAGCTCGTGCTTCTTGTGGACCTGCTTTTATGTCTGATTATGGTATACATTCATTTAATGGAACACCTCGCCAAGGGCAATCATTAGAAGAAGTTGAAAAACTAATTCTTGAACAAATCGAAAATGTGAAAAAGGGGAATTTCGACGCTTCTTTACTTCCCGCTATTTTAAATGATTTTACTCTTTCTGATATGACAGCGAAAGAACGTAATGATAGTCGTGCTTTTGCTATGATGGAATCGTTTTCGAATAATAAACCTTGGGAAAAAATTGTAAATGATTTAAATACTCTTCGTTCAGTTACGAAACAACAAATCATTGATGCAGCGAATAAATATTACACGAATTATGTAATCGTGTACAAAAAAATGGGCGAGAAAACACCCGCACAACAAGTACCAAAACCCAAAATTACTCCTGTTCAATTAAACAACGATAAAGTATCTGATTTTATCACTGCTGTTTCGAACGAACCAACTCCAACGTTAACACCATTATTTTTAGATTTTACAAAAGACATTCAAAAATCTACTTTAAAAAATGGAACTACTATTTTGTATTCTCCAAATGAGTTAAACAGTCGTTTTTCAGTTTCCTATATCTACGAACAAGGCTCAATTTCAGATTTGAATGCTCAAATGGCTTTTGACTATTTGAACCTTTTGGGAACAACGACAAAAACAGCTGAAGATATCAACAAAGCACTTTATTCATTAGGATGTAAGTTTTCACAATCAGTTTCAGCTGAACGTACTACATTAACTATTTCTGGTCTTGAAGAAAATGCTGATATTGCTATTAAAATGTATTTTGATAAAATTTTGAATGCAAAAGCAGACCCTGAAATACTTCAAAGGTTGATTCAAGATAGAATGAAACGACGTACTGATGCTAAAAAGAATAAAAACACCATTAACCAAGCATTGTTTTTGGCTGCAGCCTATGGTGATTTTAATTCAATCAAAAATATTACTCCAATTAAAGAACTTAAGTCGTTAACTCCAGAAAAAATGTTAAGTATTGTGAAAAACTACCTTAAAATGGAACATAGAGTTCTTGTTTATGGAAAAAAATCTTTAGCTGAATATACAACGTTACTTTCAAGTTTAGAACCAAAAGATGCCTTAGTAAAACCAAAAGCATTTCAAACCTATACAATGAAAGAAACTCCAAAGCCGATGGTTTCTGTAGGTTACTATCCTGAAATGGTACAAGCCGATATTACATGGTATCGTTTTTTAGAACCAACTGTAGATCCCAAAAAAGAAGCAATTCGGTCAATATACAACGATTATTTTGGTGGTGGAATGTCCTCAGTTGTTTTCCAAGAAATTCGTGAAGCAAAAGCTTTAGCCTATAGCACGTATGCCTTTGTTGGAACTGGAAGAAAAAAAGCTGACCCAACTTATTTTATGGCATTCGTTGGAACTCAAGCCGATAAACTACCCGATGCTACTGCAGCTATGACAGAACTAATCAATTCGCCTTTACGTGCTTCGGAACAACGCTTTACTAATTCTAAGGAAGGTATGTTGAATAAATTCCAAACTGATCGTGTAACCAAAGATGAAATACTTTTCTATTACACTGTTCAGGTCGATAAAGGAAATACAACCGATCCACGAATTGAGCAGTACAAACAAGTACAAAACTTTACTTTGAAATCCTTAGAAGATTTCCACGCATCGGAAATCAAAGGGAAACCTATGTTTTTGTTTGTACTTGGTGCTAAAGACAAATTAGATATGAACACATTGAAACAATTCGGACAAGTAAAAGAATTCACTTTAGATGAACTCTTTGGACCTGAATACAATTAATTTTCAATTCTCAACAAAAAAAGGGGTTCATTTGAATCCCTTTTTTTTTATATATCTCAAACTCCCAAACTGCCTATGAAGGGGGCGGTTTGACTCTTTAAATCACCGTGTCGAATAAGCCTACTTTTTCAGAAGTATGTTTGTTAATTCCCAAATATTCTAAAGAATTATCTTCATATCGACGGAATTTGTAGATTGCATCATTCATAACATGACCATTAAATACACCTAAAGAAACTAATAGTTCAAATTCCTTTGTTTCTAATGCTGTAACTTTTTTGAACAGACTGGGCTCTAACTTTGTAATTACATCTTTCAATGTAGCCTCACGAAAGTCGGTCAAATACATAAACACTGGAATTGAAAGTTGTTTGAAAG
>Ga0209591_10003722_pt1 | contig 17590 bp, 8 predicted proteins | sample MAT01_FD_187207 | JGI IMG/M metagenome (GOLD analysis project Ga0209591, IMG submission 187207) | Freshwater microbial communities from Lake Fryxell liftoff mats and glacier meltwater in Antarctica - MAT-01 (SPAdes) (version 2) | ecosystem: Environmental > Aquatic > Freshwater > Ice > Liftoff... | reverse complement strand
GCGGCGGCAGGGGCGGCGGCAGGGGCGGCGGCAATGGCGGCGGCATTGGCAAGACCGTTCGCTGCGCTAGTGGAGAAAGCCAGGAGCGTAGCAGCGCGCTGCCCGATGACCGCATGGCATGATGCCCAATTGCCGTTCACGTCAACGTCAAGCACACCCGCACACACCTCTTCAGCGAGCTGACGCGCCATGACCGACCTTTCTGCCGAAGCCCGGGCCCTTGCCAACTACCGGCCCACGAACAAGGTGCGCTTCGTCACTGCAGCCAGCCTGTTCGACGGCCACGACGCGGCCATCAACATCATGCGGCGCATCCTGCAGGGCATGGGCGCCGAGGTCATCCACCTCGGGCACAACCGCAGCGTCGACGAAGTGGTGACAGCAGCGCTGCAGGAAGACGTGCAGGGCATTGCCATCAGCAGCTACCAGGGCGGGCATGTCGAGTACTTCAAGTACATGGTCGACCTGCTGAAGGCGCGCGGCGGTGAACACATCCAGGTCTTCGGCGGCGGTGGCGGTGTCATCGTGCCGGCCGAGATTCGCGAGCTGCAGGCCTACGGTGTGGCGCGCATCTACAGCCCGGAAGACGGCCAGCGCCTGGGGCTGCAGGGAATGATCGGCGAGATGGTCATGCGCTGCGACCACGACCTCTCGGGCCACGCGCCGCACGATGTGGCCGCGCTGCAGGGCCACACCGACGCGGCCTGGCGAGCGCTGGCACAGGCGCTGACGGCGCTGGAGAACGGCAAGGCTGGCGCGGCTTTCAGGGCTGCCCTGGCTGCTGCCGCGCAGGGCCGCAAGACGCCCGTGCTCGGCATCACCGGCACCGGCGGCGCGGGCAAGAGCAGCCTCACCGACGAGCTGATTCGCCGCATCCGGCTGGACCAGGGCGACGCGCTGCGCATCGCCGTCATCAGCATCGACCCCAGCCGGCGCAAGAGTGGCGGCGCTTTGCTGGGCGACCGCATCCGCATGAACGCCATCAGCCCCTGGCACCGGCCGACCGGAGCGGACGCCGCAGAGGATTCGGGGCAGCGCGTCTTCATGCGCTCACTGGCCACCCGCGACTTCGGCAGCGAGATCAGCCGCGCTCTGCCCGATGTGCTGCTGGCCTGCAAGGCCGCCGGCTTCGACCTCATCGTGGTGGAAACCAGCGGCATCGGCCAGGGCGACGCCGCCATCGTGCCGCTGGTGGACCTGGCGATGTACGTGATGACGCCCGAGTTCGGCGCTGCCAGCCAGCTGGAGAAGATCGACATGCTCGACTTCGCCGGCTTGGTGGCCATCAACAAGTTCGACCGCAAGGGCGCGGCCGATGCCCTGCGCGATGTCGCCAAGCAGGTGCAGCGCAACCAGGAAGCCTGGGCCACGCCGGCAGAGAAGATGCCCGTCTTCGGCACCATGGCGAGCCGCTTCAACGACGACGGCGTGACGGCGCTGTACCAGGCTTTGCGCCCGCGCCTGGCAGAGCTTGGCCTGCCTGTGACGGCAGGCCTTCTGCCAGCGGTGGCCACGCGCCACAGCACGCACCAGATGCCCATCGTGCCCGGGGCGCGCGTGCGTTACCTGGCCGACATTGCAGACACCGTGCGCGTCTACAAGCACAAGGCCATCACGCAAAGCCGGCTCGCGCGCGAGTTGCAGCAGCTGCGTGCCACCGCGCACATGCTGCGTACCGACAAGCCCGGCCGCCACCGTGCGGTAGAGGCGGTGAGTGAACTTGCCGCGCAGCGTGCAGAGCAGCTCGATGCCTCTGCGGCCCAGCTGCTGGCGCTGTGGCCGCAGCTGCAGAAGGCCTACGCGGGCGACGAGTTCGTCGTGAAGAGCCGTCCGAATACGCCACAAGAACGGGAAATCCGCACTGCGCTGACCCACACCACGCTCAGCGGCAACAAGATCCGCAAGGTGGCCTTGCCGAAGTACGAATGCGACGGCGAATTGCTGAAGTGGCTGATGCTGGACAACGTGCCCGGCAGCTTCCCTTACACCGCCGGCACTTTTGCGTTCAAGCGGGAAGGCGAAGACCCGACGCGCATGTTCGCCGGCGAGGGCGATGCGTTCAGAACCAACAAGCGCTTCAAGCTGCTTTCCGCAGGCATGCCGGCAAAACGCCTGAGCACGGCCTTCGACAGCGTCACGCTCTACGGCAACGACCCCGACCTGCGGCCCGACATCTACGGCAAGGTGGGCAACAGCGGCGTCAGCATCGCGACGCTTGAAGACATGAAGGTGCTCTATTCGGGTTTCGAGTTGACCCACCCGGCGACGTCGGTGAGCATGACCATCAACGGCCCGGCGCCCACCATCCTGGCGATGTTCATGAACACCGCCATCGACCAGAACCTGGACAAGTTCCGCGCAGACAACGGCCGTGAACCGTCTGGTGAAGAAGCGCAGCAAGTGCGCGCCTGGACCTTGGCCAACGTGCGCGGCACGGTGCAGGCCGACATCCTGAAAGAAGACCAGGGCCAGAACACCTGCATCTTCAGCACCGAGTTTTCACTCAAGGTGATGGGCGACATCGCGCACTGGTTCGTGCAGCACGACGTGCGCAATTTCTACAGCGTCAGCATCAGCGGCTACCACATCGCCGAGGCCGGGGCCAACCCCATCAGCCAGCTCGCCTTCACGCTGAGCAACGGCTTCACGTTCGTCGAGGCCTATCTCGCGCGCGGCATGCACATCGACGACTTCGCGCCCAACCTGAGCTTCTTCTTCAGCAACGGCATGGACCCGGAGTACACCGTGCTGGGTCGGGTTGCCCGCAGGATTTGGGCGGTGGCATTGCGCGACCGTTATGGCGCCAACGAGCGCAGCCAGAAGCTGAAGTACCACGTGCAGACCAGCGGCCGCAGCCTGCACGCGCAGGAGATCCAGTTCAACGACATCCGCACCACGCTGCAAGCGCTGATCGCGGTCTACGACAACTGCAACAGCCTGCACACGAATGCCTTCGACGAAGCCATCACCACACCCACCGAAGACAGCGTGCGCCGCGCGATGGCGATCCAGATGATCATCAACCGCGAGTGGGGACTGGCGAAGAACGAGAACCCGAACCAGGGCGCGTTCGTCATCGACGAAATCACCGAACTGGTGGAAGAGGCGGTGCTGGCCGAGTTCGAGAAGATTGCCGAACGCGGCGGTGTGCTGGGCGCGATGGAAACGGGCTACCAGCGCAGCAAGATCCAGGAAGAGAGCATGCATTACGAGATGCTCAAGCACACCGGCGAGTACCCGATCATCGGCGTCAACACCTTCCGCAACCCCCATGGGGACGCGGTGCAGGAAAACATGGAACTGGCGCGCAGCACCGACGAAGAAAAGCGCGGCCAGCTGCAGCGCCTGCAGGACTTTCAGGCACGCCACGCAGCTGCGGCCCCGGCGATGGTGCAACGCCTGCAGCAGGCGGTGATGGCCAACGACAACGTCTTCGCCGTGCTGATGGATGCGGTGCGCGTGTGCAGCCTGGGCCAGATCACGAATGCGCTGTTCGAGGTCGGCGGGCAGTACCGGCGCAGCATGTGAGGCAGCGCTCATTTGCCACTTTTCTGCCATTTTCCTGCCGCTTTTGCCGCCCTACCCCACCGGTGGCTTCATGCAGAATCGACCGCGATTGATCATCCTGGAGCCCCCATGGCCTACCGGTGGAGCCTGCAGGGGCCTGCCTTCGAGTTCCCCACACCCTTCGGCACCGAAAACCGGTTCCTGGTGTGGCGTGGCTATGCGCTGATTTTCTTTGCCGTGGTCATTGCTGCGGTGGTGTCCTTCGTCGACGGCGGCTCGACCCGCGAGTTCGCCTTCACGCTGGAGAAGCTGCCCGAACCGGCCAGCGTCGTGCCGCACCTCGTGGCGGCGATGCTGCTTTCTTTGCTCGGCGCGCGTGACCTCTGGAAGGCCTCGGCGCAACGCAGTTTGTTGCTGGCGCCGGGGCAGCCGAATTCACTGGCAGCCGATGTGCCGCGCGAAGGCAGCGGCATCGGCCACGGCGCAGAGGCTTTGCGCCGCATGCTGGAAGTGGGCGATTTCAAGCATGGCGAAGTGGCGGGCCCCTATGCCTCGGCGCTGGCCGCTCTGGGGCCCGATCTCGCAGCAGCGCCGACCACGCTGCATGCTTATGTTCGAGTGCGTCTGGCCCATCTGGCCTTGGCGGCGGGGCTGGCCTTGGTGCTGCTGCTGTGCCACCTGGCTTTCAGCCAAGCGCCTGCGCAGGGCCTGGCCGCACTGGCGCCCTTGCTGGTGTGCGCCGGGGTGCTGGCGTTGCGCGCGCTGCAGCCCGACGCCGACGCGCTGCCGCCCTGGGTGGTAGCGCTGCTGGTGCTGCTGACTGGCGTGCTGGCGGCCACGCTCGCGTCGTATGCCGGCGTGGTGCCGCGCTCTGAATCGGTGCCGCGCCTGGGCTTGCCACTCGCCGCTGCAGTGATGCTGGGCAGCGTGTTGACATTCGAAGCCCTGGGTGTGTTGGCGGCCCGTGCGCAGCTGCAGCCGACCTGGCTGCCTGCCGTGGCCGCGGAAGAGGGCGTCATGGCATTCGAAGGTGACCCCGAACAGCTGCTGCGCGACATCGATCTCGAACTGCACCGTCAATGGACCGAGGGCATTCCCAACCGTCGCTACGCCTGGCAGGCAGCGCCGCCTTCTGTGGCGCCTGGGATGCCGTCTGATGCGCCCACGCGTGCCGGCGAAGAGGATCGTTTCGAGGCCGTGGTGCTGGAAGAGTCGCAGCCCCTCGTGCCTGGCGCGGCGCGCGCCACCGCAGCCCCCATGTCGCAGTCGCCGCAGCGCTTGCGCGGCCTGCTCGCGCTGGACGTGGCGGGGCTGCTGTGGAGCCTGGCCGGTGCGCTGGCCTGGGTGTGGCTGGCCTGGGCGCACATGCGTGCGCCGGGTGCGTCGTGGATACCGGGCGCCGCAGGCATCGTGGGCCTGGCAGTGGGTGGCTATGCGTTGCGGGTGGGCCACCTGCTGTGGAGCCGTGTCGAAGTGACCTCCACCCTCACCTGGCTGCAACTCGGTGGTGCCATGCAGCGTGCGGCCGAAACCGCCCGTGGCCGCGCCGAGAGCTTGCGCGTGCCCGAACTGCGCCTGCAGGCTCGCGTGGCATTGCTGAAGTCGCTGTTCTACGCGTCTGCGCCCCACGGCCCGGGCAGCCGCGGGATGCTGGAACTGCAGGCCCTGCGGCCCGCTGCCGAGGCCTGGTTGCCGGCCGTTCAGGAACTTGCCCGCAAGGCCCAGCGGCCGGCCAGGGCGGCGGTGCAGGCCGCTGCCCGCGCCAAGGTGCGGGACGTTCGCCCCGTCGAAGCTGAGGCCGCACCTTCCGCGCCACGGCGGTCAGCACGCTTCTGCCCGCAATGCGGCACGCCGTTGCGGCTGGGCGCACGCTTTTGCCAGCATTGCGGTTCGGTGGTCACGCCCGAGTGACCATGTTGTCTCCTCCGGCGCGACGCATCCGCGAATTGCCCGACGAACTGGTGAGCCAGATCGCCGCGGGCGAAGTCGTCGAACGCCCGGCCTCGGTCGTGCGCGAACTGGTGGACAACGCGCTGGACGCAGGCGCAACGCAGATTGCCGTGCGGCTGGTGGCCGGTGGCGTGCGCGCCATCGTGGTGGAAGACGATGGCGGCGGCATCGCGCGCGAAGACCTGCCGCTGGCGTTGAAACGCCACGCCACCAGCAAGATCCAGTCGCTGGCCGAACTCGAATCGGTGGCCACGATGGGCTTTCGTGGCGAGGCGCTGGCGGCCATCGCTTCGGTGGCCGAGATGACGCTCACCACGCGCACCGCCGACGCACCGCACGCCTGGCGCCTGCAGGCACGCAGCGGTGAACTGGCGCCCGCTGCGCGCGGCACCGGCACCACGGTGGAGGTGAACGAACTCTTCTTCAGCACCCCGGCGCGGCGCAAGTTCATGAAGACCGACGCCACCGAATTCGCGCATGCGCTGGAAGCCGTGCGACGCCATGCGCTGGCGCGGCCCGATGTGAGTTTTGCTGTGTGGCACGACAACCGCCTCGCCGCGCAGTGGCGTGCCGCCCCTGCCGCCCAGCGCTGGGTTGATGTGCTGGGCAAGGACTTCATCGCTGCCAGCCGGCCGCTGCAGGCCGAACGCGGGCCGCTGCTTCTGCGCGGGCTGGCCGGCCAGCCCGAGGCCGCGCGTTCGCGGGCCGATCTGCAATACCTCTTCGTCAACGGTCGCCATGTGCGCGACCGCCTGCTCGCCCATGGTGTGCGTTCGGCCTACGAAGACCAACTGCACGGCAGCCGTCAGCCGGCCTACCTGCTGTTCTTGCAGATTGCGCCCGAGCTGGTGGATGTGAACGTGCACCCGACGAAGATCGAGGTGCGTTTCCGCGATGGCCGCGCTGTGCACCAGGCCGTGCGCGCGGCGGTGGAAGATGCGTTGGCGCCCAGCCGCGCCGCGGCCGAGGCCGAGGCCTTGGCGGCAGCGGCACCCGGCGCAGCGGCGGTGCCCGGCATGGCCGCTGCGCCGGGGCTGCCGTCGGTCCCGTTGTCGCCTGCGGCCGGCTGGCAGCCCTCGCTGGCCTGGGCCACCCCAGCCGTGCATGAAGCTGCCGCGGTCTGGCGCACGCCGCAGGGCAGCGGCGGGCTGGCGGCCTGGGCCGCGCTGCGCAGCACCGAGGGCGCACCCTTTGCCACATCGCCCGCAGCATCGCCTGCAGCCTCACCCGCAGCATCGCCTGCCGAAGCGTATGGGTCCGGTACGCCCTGGGCCGGTGGGCCTGCGGCCGCAGTGTCTGCCGCCGCTGCGCCCGCCGATCCCACAGCCTGGCCTTTGGGCCGTGCCATCGCGCAGATCGGCGGCGCCTACGTGTTGGCCGAAAACGTGCACGGCCTGGTGGTGGTGGACATGCACGCGGCGCACGAACGCATCGTCTATGAAGGCCTCAAGCGTTCGGCCCAGGGCCAGGCCAGACTGCCGGCGCAGCCCTTGCTCATCCCGCAGACCCTGGCTGCCACGGCGGCCGAGATCGCCACTGTCGAGGCCGAAGCCGAAGCGCTGCTTGCGCTGGGCCTCGATGTGGGTGTGCTTTCCGCCGGCACGCTGGTGGTGCGCAGCGGCCCGGCGGCCTTGTTGGCGGGTGGCACCGCCGACCTCGCCGAACTCACGCGTTCGGTGCTGGCCGAACTGCAGGAAGCCGGCGCCAGCCGCGTGGTGCAACGTGCGCGTGACGAACTGCTGGCCACCATCGCCTGCCACGGCGCGGTGCGCGCCAACCGGCGCCTGACGCTGGAAGAGATGAACGCGCTGCTGCGCGAGATGGAGAACACCGAGCGCGCCGACACCTGCAACCACGGCCGTCCCACCTGGCGCCAGGTGACGATGAAGGAGCTGGACGCGCTGTTCCTGCGCGGGCGCTGAGCTGTTCTAGCGCTGCGCAGCCCGGTCGCGCAGGCGCTGGCGCCGCTTGAGCCGCACCTGCAGGTGCCAGATGCCGTTCACCAGCGCGTAGGCCAGGGCGCCGAAGCCCGCCGCGAACACCGCTGCACCCAGCAGCAGCGGCTTGCCCACAGCGGCCATGCGGTCGATGCTGCGCTGCCAGAAGTTGCGTTTTGCAGCCGCGTCGTCAGCCGGGTCGTCCGCCACGTCATCGCCCGGCAGCGGCGGCGGCCTCGCGGCGTCGGCGTCTTCGCCCAGCAACCAGCTGCCCACTCGCCAGGCCCCGAAGTACACCGGGCCGAAGGTCAGCGGTGTGTTGACGAAGGTGGCCGCCAGCGCCGACGGCACATTGGCGCGCAGCAGCACCGAGGCGGCGGCGGACAGCGGTATCTGCGCCACCGGCGTGATGAAGGCGAAGAACACGCCGATGGCCACGCCCAGCGCGATGCCGCGGCGGCTGCTGTGCCACAGCCGCTGATGCAGCAGCGAAGGCCCCAGCCAGCGCAGCCAGCGGTTGGCGGCCAGGCTCTCGCGCGTGGGCATCAGGCGACGCAGGCGGTTCAGCATGAAGTTCTTGTCGTGGGCTTGGGCGGCTTGCCGGCGGCGGTTGCCAGCCCGGCTCTGCATTTTCGCTTGCCCTCGGGCCCAAGCAGGGCTTGAAAGATGCAGACAACTCCCCGGGTTTCGCGGTGACATGCTGCCGCGCTGGGCAGGTTTCCCGGTGCGGCCTGCAAATCAGGCATCAAGGGCCGCGTTCATTACCGCCTGTGCAGCACGTCGGCGGCGCGCAGGCGGCCGACTTCGATGCCGTTCCAGTTCACCAGCGCGACATCGGCAAGGCTTTGCACGAAGCCCGTTTCACTCTCGGCCAGCGGCAGCAGACGCGCCAGCAGCGCGGCCATCACCACCTCGCAGGCGCGGGCGGTGTTGCCGTCGTCCATCTTCACGGCCACGCCCAGGCCCAGCGTGGGCAGCGCGGCGCAGTACACGCCTTCCGCGCCCACCTTGCAGAACACGCGTTCGCCGAAGTGTTCCATCACCCGCGTGTCGAAGCGGCCCGTGCCGGCCACCATGAAAGGGGCGCGTGCCACCGCCTGGCGCAGCCGCATGGCAGCCGCAGCGTGGCCGGGCTTCAGGCCGATGCCGGTGGCCACACGCGCGAAGGCATTCGCCAGGTGGCGCAAGGGAATGGCATAGGTGGGGATGCTGCAGCCGTCGGTGCCCACCGCAGTCCGGGCCAGGTCGTAACCGGTGCTCGACTGCAGCGCAGCGGTCACTTCGCGCATCACCGGGTGGTCGGGCTTCACATAGCCCGTGAGGAAGGCGCGGCGGTCATCCTCGCCGGCCATCAGGCAACCCAGGCAGACGAAGCCCGCGTGCTTGCCCGAGCAGTTGTTGTTCAGCGCATTCGGCTGGCCGCCGGCTGCCGCCATGGCCTTGATGGCGCCGTCGAAATAGGGCCAGTGGGTGCCGCATTCCAGCGCCGTCACGTCGATGCCGGCCTTGGCCAGCATCGAGGCCGCAGCGGCCGTGTGGCGTGCCTCGCCGCCGTGGCTGGCGCAGGCCAGCGCCAGCTCTTCGTCGCTGAGGCCGTAGCGTTCGGTCGCGCCGCTTTCCACCAGCGGCAGCGCTTGCAGCACCTTCACGGCGCTGCGCGGGAAGATGGGCCTGTCGATGTCGCCCCAGGCGCTGTGCAGCGCGCCGTCGGCATCGACCACGGCCACTGCGCCGCGGTGGGCTGATTCGAGGGTGAGCCCGCGCAGGGCTTCGATGAGAACGGGGTTGGCTGGCATGCCGGGGACTTTAGCCTGGGCCCCAGGTGCCCAGGTGCCCAGGTGCCCAGGTGCTCGGGCGCCGCGGTGCGCGAGGCTTGCTGCTGAGACCGGGGTGGCGCGCTCAGCGCAGCGGCAGCGCCAGCACGGCACGCACGCCGTCGGCCAGCGCGCGGCTGGCGCCGCGTTGCCACGCCGCGTGTGCCGCGTCGGGCTCCAGCAGCACGCGCGTGAAGCGGCGCATGCGCTTCAAGTCGCGTTGGTCGCCGGGGTCGAAGGCGCCGCAGCGCTGCGGCCATTGCGCTTCGCACAGGCCCATGGTTTCTGCGGCCAGCGCGGCGTGGCGCAGCCGGGCCAGCACCGGCGCCACGTTCCACAGCGCGTACATCACGGCCACCATCTGCAGCCCTTCCCAGCCCACGGTAAGGCTCTGGTGCAGGTCGGACGCGGCAGCCTGCCAGCGGCGCAGCGCCAGCAGCGCCGTGCCGCGCGCCTCGAACGCGCCCGAGGCCAGGTCCCAGTCCTGCAGCGCCAGGCCTTCAGTGGCCAGCGACTGCAACTCGTCCAGTACCTGGGCGCCGCGCCCACCCTGGGTGGCGGCCACCGCCACGTTGTAGCGGCCGGCGTTGATGAGATGCCGGTTGCCCGAGCGTTGCCACAGTGCCAGGGCCTGGGCCGACAAGGCAGTGGCCTGCGCAGGGTCACGGTCGATCACCGTGCACAGGTGGGCCTGCAGCGACAGCAAAGAAGCCTCGCTGTTGGGCCGCCCCACGGCGCGCGCCAACGGCAGCGCCTGCGCAATGAGCTCGCGTGCGCGCACGTGGTCGCGGTCCAGCCGCCAGTGCATGCGCGCGCCGCGCGACAGCACCATCACTTGCAGCGCCGGATCGCTGCAGGGGCGGTCGAACGCGGCCTGCAAGTGCGGGCGCGCAGCGTCGCGCTGGCCGGCTTCGCACCAGCACCAGGCCGCCATGGCGTGCCCGCCGGCGGCCAGCGAGTCGTCGAGCCCCGGGCTGGCCAGCAGCGTGTCCAACAGCTGCAGGCCGCTGTGCGGCAGGGCGATTTCACCCCACGAGCTTTGCAGGATCAGCACCAGGCGCAGCGCGGCGTTGCCGTCGCCATCCGCCGGGGCGTGGGCCAGGGCCTGCAGCAGGTTCGGCAGTTCTTCGCGCACGTTGGGCAGCGGGGGCGTGGCCGGCAGCGCGAGCGCCCAGTCCAGCAACCAGGCCAGCATCCGGCCGCGCGCGCGGCGCAGCGTGGGCGCGTCGTGCTGTGCCAGCGTGAATTCGCGCACCGACTCCAGCGGCAGGGTGCGCCGAATGCCGTCATGCCCGACGCTGCTGCGCACCACCGACGATCCCTGCAACTGGTTCAGCAAGGTTTGCGTGGCGGCCAGGCTGGCGGGCGGCGGGTCGGCAGGCGGCGCGGCAGCTGCGGGGCTGTCTGGCGCGGCGTCGTCCTGCACGGCGTCTTCCAGCATGGCGTCATCCTGCGCGGGCGGGTCGAAAGCGCGGGAAAGCGCCGCTGCGGCTTCCAGCGTGGCGCCCGCGGGCAGCAGGCTCAAGGCGGACAGCAGGCGCTGTTGCGGCGGCGTGAGCAGGTGCCAGCTCCAGGCAATGACGTCGAGCATCGATGCCTGGCGCGGGTCGCTGCTGCTGCGCGGGCCGCGCCGCGTCAAGAACGCCAGGCTGCCGGCCGGCGCCGTGCTGTCCTGGCGGGCGGTTTGCAGCACGACCAGCGTTTCTGCCGGGTCCAGCGAGCGTGTCTGCGCTGCTGCCAGCTCGATGGCCAGTGGCAGGCCGTCCAGCCAACGCACCAGCGCGTTCAACGCGGTGTGGTTGCCGGCGCTGACATGAAAGTCGGGCTTGTGGGCCCGTGCGCGGTCGACGAAGAGCGCCACCGCGTCGTTCACCGCCACGGCGTCCAGCGGGGCGTCGGCGGCGGGCAGTTCCAGCGCGCTCAGCTGGAAGTTCTGTTCACCGTCCAGCTCCAGCGCGCGGCGCGACGTGACGATGCAGCGCAGCCCCGGCAGCTGTTCCAGCAGCGCAGCCACGGCCTGCACCGCGCCTTCGCGCAGTTGTTCGGCGTTGTCCAGCACCAGCAGTGTGGCCCGGCCGTCCAGCGCCGTGAGCAACTGCTCCATGGTGTCGCCGCCGCCGCCCAGCCGCAGCGCCATCTTTAGGCGGTCCAGCAGTTCAGAGCGGCTGAAGGCGCCCACCAGCGGCACGAATACCACGTGGTCGATGGGTGGTTTGTCGCTGCCCGGTGGCTGCTGCGCCGCGTTCTGGAAGGCGCGGCGGGCCGCTTCGACCGCCAACCGCGTCTTGCCCGCGCCGCCCGGCCCCAGCACGCTGACGAGACGTTGCCGGGTGATCAACGCCAGCAGCCGCGCGGTCTGCGCCTCGGCGCCGATCAGCCGCGTGGCGTAGTGCGGCAGGCGGGCGGCGCCACCACCGGCGCTGGGCGCGCTGGTTTCGGTGGTGGCGTCAGCAGTGGGTTCGGCGCCGGTCTCAGCGCTGGTCTGTGCGCTTCGTGCCGCCACGGCCGGCATCGGTGGCGTGGCGGCCTCTGCCGGGTTGGCCCGCCCAGCGCGGCCATCGCGGCCATCCCCCAGCCGGTCGGCCATGGCCTGCAGGCGCTGGCGTTCTTCCACCACCCATTCATCGAAAAAACCGGGCAGCAACTCGCCGCCGTACAGCGACAGGGCTTGTGCGGGCGGTGCTCTGCGCCAGCCGGACTCGAAGGCTGTAACGTCGCACCACAGCGCGCCGGGCACAGCGCGCAGCACGCGCCTGTCGGCAAGCAGAACTTCGGGGCCACCGGCAGGCTCCAGCACCGCGCGCAGCAGCGACAGCGTCTGCCGCAAACGGTTGCGGCCCTGCAGCGCATCGGCCTCGGGCCACAGCAGCGCCGTCAGTTCTTCACGTGCATGGTCGCGCGCGGGGGCCATGGCCAGCCTGGCCAACAGTGCCATCGCAGCGCGGCTGCGCAGGCGCGTCAGGCGGTGGCGGCCATCGTCGATTTCGAAACCGCCCAGCAAGCGCACGCGCCAGACGGCGGCATCAGCGCTGCTGTCGAGGGGGCGGGCGACGGGGGCGAATGAGGTGTCCAAGGGCATGCGGCGTGATGCGGCAGAAAAGGCGACGCGCGTTGCGAGCGGGAATGAGCCAGGGCAGGGTGCAGTTTAGAGGCCCACATTCGGACAGCGGAGTGACGATTGCCGGTTTCAGGCCCTGCAGGCAAACCGTCCCCGCGAACGCTGGCGCAGGCGCCCGACCGACACAATCGCGCATGCAACTTCTCGGTGTCGACTTCACCTGTGCGCCCACGCGCCGCAAACCCATCACCGTGGCCCGCGGCCAACTCGTCGGCACCGTGCTGCGCCTGCAGTCGCTGCAGGCCTTGCCCACGCTGGCCGCGTTCGAAGCCCTGCTGGCCGAGCCCGGCCCCTGGCTCGGCGGCTTCGACTTCCCCTTTGGCCTGCCGCGCGAGTTTGTGGTGTCGCTGGGCCTGGGCGAGAGCAGCGCAGCCGTCATCGCCGAAGTGCAGCGCCGTTGCCCCACGCGCATGGCTTTTCGCGCGCTGGTCGATGTCTGGGGCAACGGCCGCCCGCCTGGCCGCCGACTCATGCACCGCGCCACCGACAGTGCGATGCCCGGCATCAGTTCCACCAGCCCGCTGCAGACCCGTTATGTGCCGGTAGGCTTCATGTACTACGAGGGTCTTTCTCGTGTGCTGGCAGCCGGTGCCACGGTGCCGCGCCTGCACGAAGGCGACCCGCAGCGGGTGGCGCTGGAGGCCTACCCCGGCCTGTTGGCTTTCGAGTTGACAGGCCGACGTTCCTACAAGAACAGCGACGAGCCGGACCGGCTGATTGCGCGCAAGGACATCGTCGAAGCGCTGGAACAAGGCCGCACCCGCCTCGGCCTGCGGCTGAAGTTGACGCACGCACAACGCGAAGCTTTGGTGGACGACGCCAGCGGCGACCGGCTGGACGCCGCGCTGTGCCTGGTGCAGGCGGCATGGGCTTCGGCGCAGCCTGGTTACGGCCTGCCAAAGGAGGTGGATGCGGTGGAAGGCTGGATCACGAGTGCCTAGCCGCCGCGCCGCGCCGCCATCGCCCGCCGCCGAGGTCTGGTTCGCGGCGCGCGGCTGGGCGCCGTTTGCCTTTCAGCGCGAAGTCTGGGCCGCGATGGTTGCCGGCCGCAGCGGCCTGCTGCACGCCACCACCGGCAGCGGCAAGACCTATGCAGTGTGGATGGGCGCGCTGCAACGCGCGCGGCCCGTGAAAGAGGCGCCTGGGCTGCAGGTGCTGTGGCTGACGCCGATGCGCGCGCTGGCGGCCGACACCGCACGCGCGCTGCAACTGCCGCTGCCCGAACTGGCGCCCGCGTGGAGCGTGGGCACGCGCACCGGCGACACGCCCAGCGCCGAACGCGCGCGGCAAGACCGGCGCTTTCCGCAGGCGCTGGTCACCACGCCGGAGTCACTGAGCCTGATGCTCACGCGCCAGAACGCGCAGGCTGAGCTGGCCGGCGTGCACACCGTGGTCGTCGACGAGTGGCACGAGCTCATCGCCAACAAGCGGGGCGTGCAGGTGCAGCTGGCGCTGGCGCGGCTGCAGCGCTGGAACCCGCGCCTGGTGGTGTGGGGCTTGTCGGCCACGCTCGGCAATGTCGACGCAGCCATGCTCACCCTCTGCGGCCCCGGCGCGCTGCGGGTGCAGGGCCGCGTCGAGAAGGCCTTGCGCATCGACACGCTGCTGCCGCACGAGCCCGGCCGCTTCAGCTGGGGCGGGCACCTGGGCGCGCAGATGCTGCAACCGGTGGTCGATGAGATCGACGCCAGCAGTACCGGTACCGCGCTGATCTTCACCAACACGCGAAGCCAGGCCGAGATTTGGTACCAGCTGCTGCTGCAGGCGCGGCCTGATTGGGCCGGCATCGTGGCCCTGCACCACGGCAGCCTGGACAAGGACGTGCGCGCCTGGGTCGAGGCGGGCTTGAAGGTCGGGCAGCTGAAGGCGGTGGTGGCCACGAGCAGCCTCGACCTGGGTGTGGACTTTTTGCCGGTAGAGCGGGTGCTGCAGATCGGCAGCGCCAAGGGCGTGGCGCGGCTGCTGCAGCGCGCCGGCCGCAGCGGTCATGCGCCGGGCCGCACCAGCCGCATCACGCTGGTGCCCACCAACACGCTGGAACTGGTGGAAGCCGCCGCTGCGCGCCGCGCCGCGCTGGCCGGCCAGGTGGAAGCGCGCACCAGCCCCGACAAGCCGCTGGACGTGCTGGTGCAGCACCTCGTCACCGTGGCCCTGGGAGGCGATGCGGACGCCCAGGGCCAGCCCTGCACCGGTTTCGTCGCCGATGAACTGTTCGAAGAGGTGCGCACCACCCGCGCCTACTGTGAACTGCAGCGCGAAGAATTCGACTGGGCGCTGGCCTTCGTCGAACGCGGCGGCGACAGCCTCACCGCCTACCCCGAATACCACCGCGTGGCGCTGGTGAACGGCCGCTGGAGCGTGCCCGACCGCGGCGTCGCCCAACGCCACCGGCTGCAGGTGGGCACCATCGTCAGTGATGCCTCGATGTCGGTGAAATGGCTGTCGGGCGGCACCATCGGCAGCGTCGAAGAAGGTTTCATCGCGCGCTTGAACAAGGGCGACAACTTCGTCTTCGCCGGCCGCGTGCTGGAGTACGTGCGCACGCAGGACATGGCCGTCTACGTGCGTGCCGGCAACAAGAAAAAGGGCGTGGTGCCGTCGTGGGCGGGCAGCAAGATGCCGCTTTCCAGCGAACTGGGCGATGCGGTGCTGGCGCTGCTGGACGAGACAGGCGCCACGCTGGCGGCCGCTGGTGATGGCGCAGCGCCCGTGTTCTCCGACCCCGAACTGCAAGCCGCTCGCCCGATGCTGCTGGCGCAGGTGCAGATCTCGAAGCTGCCGGGTCGCCACAGCCTGCTGGTGGAGCGCTTGACGTCGCGCGAAGGCCACCACCTCTTCATCTACCCGTTTGCCGGGCGCAATGTGCACATCGGCCTGGCGCAACTGCTGGCCTGGCGTCTGGCGCGCAGCGAGCCCAACACCTTCTCGCTGAGTGTCAATGACTACGGCCTGGAGATTCTTTCGGTCAAGCCGGTGGCTGACGAGGCACTGAACGGCTCCGAACTCTTCACGACCGAAGGCTTGCTGGCCGACGTGCTGGCCAGCCTGAACTCGGGCCAACTGGCGCAGCGGCGCTTTCGCGAAATTGCACGCGTGGCCGGTCTCGTCTTCGGCGGCTACCCGGGGGCGCCGAAAAGCATGCGCCAGCTGCAGGCCAGCAGCAGCCTTTTCTTCGAGGTTTTTCGCAAGTACGACGCCAGCAACCGCCTGCTGCACCAGGCCGAGCGCGAGGTGCTGGCGCAAGAGCTGGACATTGCACGGCTGACGCACACGCTGCAGCGCCTGGCGGTGCTGCCCCTGCAGCGCGTTGAACTCGCCGCGCCCAGCCCCTTTGCGCTGCCGCTGCTGGTGGAACGGCTGCGCGAACAGCTCAGCACCGAGAAGCTGAAAGACCGTCTCGATCGCCTGCTGGCCGAGGCTGAGGCGGCGTTGACAGCGCCAGTGCCTGCGCGCCGGCGGCGCCGCGGCCCGGCCCCAGGCTGAGCCTGGCACCTGCTCTCGATATGTGACCAGCACGCAAACAAGTTCTTCAGTGGCGGCTGCATCGACCGATATCTCTCCAATCCAGCCTTGATGCGTGAGTCATGCCCAGACAGCTTTTACGGAGCAACGCCAAATGATGCTGACATCGCCCCCATTGCCTCCAGCGCCCGCGCTGCCGCAGCCGGGAGCGCGCCCCGCCGGCGCAAACAGCAGTGCGGGCTTTGGTGATTTTTTTCGTTATCACGGCTGGCTGTCGCCGGGCATTCGGCTGTTCCGCAGCATCAGCTTTCCGACCAAGGCGCTGTGGGTGGCGGTGGCCTTCTTGGTGCCGCTGGTGATGGCGCTGCTGTTTCTGATGCAGGCAGCACGCGCGCAGATCGAGTTCGCACAAAGCGAGCGGCAGGGTGTCAGTTACGTGCGGCCGATGCTCGACCTGATCAGGGCCTCGCACGACTGGCGGCGGGGGGCCGCCACCAATCTGCCTGACCTGACCGAGCGACAGCGCAAAGCGAGCGCGGCGTTTGCACTGGTGCAGGCGCGGCAGACCGAACTCGGCAAGGCCTTCGGTACCGACAAAGCATTTGCCGCACTGTTGCAGGCCCACCAGGCGCTGTTGCAGGCGCCAGTGCGCGGCAACGCCGACGAGACCTTCAAGGCGCACAGCGAACACGTCGGCGCGATGCTCGACCTGCTGCGCGCCGTCGCCGATGGCAGCCTGTTGTCGCTGGACCCCGACCTCGACACCTATCACATGATGAATCTAGCGGTGCTGCGCGGACCCGCGCAAATGGAGAACAGCGCGAAATTGCGCGGCATCGCCTACGTCATCTTGACTTCGGGCGAGGCGAGCGCAGCGCGACGCGACGCGATGACGGAGTGGCTCGCCCTCGCGGATTACATCGAGAAGGAAATCGACAGTTCCTACCGGGCCGGCATTGCGGCCCACCCCGGCGCCGACACGAAATTCGACATGAGTGGCGCTGCTGCCGCCGACAAGGCTTTCTTGGCGGCCGTGCGGGCGCAGGTCATGGGGGAGAAGCTGTCCGGCGACGCGGCTGGCTTCGTGGCGCTGGGCCTTGCTGCGGCTGACAAGCAACTGTTGCGCAACGTCAAGGTGCTGGAGACCCTGGACAGCCTGCTGCAGGTTCGCATCGAAGGGTTGCAGAGGACAATGGCCATCCAGCTGGCGGTGTCGGGCTTCTTCCTCGCGCTGGCGGGCTACCTGATGCTGGCCTTCTACAAGGTGATGATGGGCGGGCTGCGCGAAGTCACCGGCCACCTCGAAGAAATCACGCGCGGCAATCTCACCACCAGCCCGGTGCCCTGGGGCAATGACGAAGCCGCGCAGCTGATGGTGGCGATGGGCCACATGCAGGACAGCCTGCGCCGCATCGCAGGCGTGGTGCTGCAAAGCTCGAGCCAGGTGCAGGTGGCCAGCGCGGAAATCGCGGCGGCCTCCAACGACCTTTCCAGCCGCACCGAGCAAACGGCGGCCAGCCTGGAAGAAACCGCCGCCAGCATGGAGCAGATTGCCTCGACCGTGAAGCAAACGGCCGCAACGGTGGACGGCGCCATGGTCATCGTGCGCGACAACGCCACCGCAGCCACGCGCGGCGGTGAGGTCATGGTCCAGGTGGTCAGCACGATGGAACGCATTCACGGATCGTCGAAGAAGATCGGCGAAATCATCGGCGTCATCGACGGCATCGCCTTCCAGACCAACATCCTGGCGCTGAACGCGGCTGTGGAAGCCGCCCGCGCTGGCGAACAAGGCCGCGGCT
>Ga0209591_10003721_pt1 | contig 17594 bp, 15 predicted proteins | sample MAT01_FD_187207 | JGI IMG/M metagenome (GOLD analysis project Ga0209591, IMG submission 187207) | Freshwater microbial communities from Lake Fryxell liftoff mats and glacier meltwater in Antarctica - MAT-01 (SPAdes) (version 2) | ecosystem: Environmental > Aquatic > Freshwater > Ice > Liftoff... | reverse complement strand
TGATAATTAACAATTAAACTAGCCCAAATGTCAAGCTGGACAAGGACTTGATTTACTTTTCTATATATTTGTTTCGATATTTTTACTGATTTAGCTATTGATTTAGCATAGTAAGTAAGGAAGAACCGGATAACCTAATGTCTCAATTGATCATAGCCAATGTAGCGGCCCCTTTCGTTCTGTCACAAACTGGTAATATCTGGCTTTTTATCAGCATTATTCCCGTTGAGATGCTAGTTATTTTTTTGTGTTTGAAATCTTCAGGAATTGCTATTAGTTTTTCCAGGTTGTTCCTTGCCGTTTTCGTTGCAAATATTGCGACTTCTATTTTAGGAATTCCTCTTGTGTCTAGCACTCTTAAGCCTCAACAACTTCACTCACCTGACTCGCCTAATGATATTACCAACTTCATCAGAACACTTTTACTTATTTGCTTTATTCTATCTTTTAGAATTGAAGCTGCAATTTATGGGATATTTTTGGCAAATCAAAGTTTTCAATTACCAAAACGTCAAAAAATTCTATTTTCTTTACTCAGTAATTTAGCGAGTTACATGATTTTTATACCGGCTCTTACTGGCTTTAACTATAATAATGGTGGAACTCCAGTTAGAACACCGAATCCTCCAAGAGTAGTTAGGGAGTTGAGAGAATTCTTACCAAATTATATTCGCGCGCAGCAATTCTTTTACTTCGAAAACGGCCGCTTTGCTTCTAATTGGAAAGAATTTATCAATGAAGAATCTTATTTTAAAGAAGCAATACCTACTAGATATCCATTACTTTATGAATTTTATCGATTAGATATTCAGGGCGATGCAACGAAAGCTAATTTGATGGTCACGAGCAAAATAAAGGAACTCGCAAGTTACCGGTTTACAAGGTTTATTATTAAAGACCAGAACCAGGACAAATTCATTGAAGGCATTTGTGAAACTGACAAGCCATCTATGAAAGCTCCTGAGATACCGCAATTGGTTAATGGTGCTTTTCAATGTCCTCCGGGTTCCTCAGATAAAAGCGAGCGATTTTGATTGCGTGAACGATAAAAAATCGACGGTGTCAAGAAACGGATAGTTGTCATTCTCAATAATAAGGATAACCTAATGTCTCAATTGATCATAGCCAATGTAGCGGCCCCTTTCGTTCTGTCACAAACTGGTAATATCTGGCTTTTTATCAGCATTATTCCCGTTGAGATGCTAGTTATTTTTTTGTGTTTGAAATTTTCAGAAATCGCCATTAGTTTTTCCAGGTTGTTCATCGCTGTTTTAGTGGCAAATATTGCTACTTCTGTTGTAGGAATTCCTTTTTTATTTAATATTAGTAGTTTAGTTTTTATATACCAAATTGGTATGATAATTTTACTAATTAGCTTCATGCTTTCTTTTGGTATTGAATCTATAATTTATGGCATTTTTTTAAAAACTGAAAGGATTCCGGGATGCAAAATCGTCCTATTTTCTTGCCTCAGTAATTTAGCGAGTTACATAATTTTTTTCTTGGCTCTTATTTCTACTTTGGGCTATTATAACAATGGTGAAAGTCCATTTTTAACACCTGATCCTCGAATGATATCCTCGGAAGTGAGACGGGACCTACGAAGTTATATTAGCTTGCAGAAAAGATTCTACTATGACAAAAACCGCTTGGCTAATAATTGGGAAGAATTAAAACTCCGCAAACAAAAAGAAACTATATCTGGAGTTTATCGATATGATTTTCAGGGAGATGCAACGAAAGCTAATTTCACAGCCACGAGCAAAATAAAGGATTTCACGAGTTACCGAGCCACAATATTTATTGTTAAAGACAAGGAGAATGACCAATTCATTCAAGGCATTTGTGAAACTGACAAGCCATCTATGAAAGCTCCTGAGATACCGCAATTGGTTAATGGTGCTTTTCAATGTCCTCCTGGTTCCTCAGATAAAAGCTAGCGATTTTGATTGCGCGAATGATAAAAAATCGACGGCGCAAAGAAACGAGGTTTATGACCAAAACTGTCAAGTGCTATATCTAATCCAATGCCAAACTATCAACATAAATTTCGGTTGCACCAACCAACTATTTACCTTTCTGCTATTTCCCTCTCCTTAATTCTTGGTATTGCTCACGGTTTAGCTGATGCAGCCGCGGGGTTTCTGTTAGGAGGTTTACCCCGCACGATGTCTTTAGAACAAGCAAGTTGGCTGATTATTCTCTACAACATTCTGGGTTTTGGGTATCAGCCATTGGCGGGAATGCTGACAGATAAATTCCAACGTCCTCGTCTAGCTGTTTTGGGGGGATTGTTTTCGCTTTTATTGGCATTAGTGATCGCTCAATGGCATTCTCAAGTAGCTGTAATTTTAGCAGGAATTGGTTCGGCGGCTTTTCATGTAGGTGGCGGCGCTTTAGCATTAACTGCTACTCCTAATCGTACTACTGGTCCGGGAATTTTTGCCGCACCAGGAGCGATCGGTTTAACATTAGGTGGTGCGTGGGGATGGACGGGTTACAAAGTTAGCTTGCCAATAATAATACTGCTCGGTTTAATGATGGCGATCGTTGCCATAATTGACTTGTCTAAATATGAGTTATTATCCTCTCCCTCGGCTCAGTCTGGGAACGAGTCCATCGAAAATATCCAATTAGATGACGGAGTTTTGTTGGTACTGCTGAGCGCGATCGCACTCACTTCCACAGTCTGGACTAGCTTCCAGTTCCTTTTACAAATGGATCTCAATCAGCTCGTCGCGATCGCCTTTGTCGCCGGTATTGCCAAAGTCTTTGGTGGTATTCTCGCACAGCGCTGGGGCTGGAGGCGCTACACAATTGTTTCCCTCACAATTGCCGCAGTTTTATTATTATTTTATCCACCAAATTACCTCACTTTAATTCTTGGTTTAGCACTACTCCAGTCGAGTATTCCTGTCACCCTCGCCGCCACAGCCAAAATTATGCCACAACAGCCAGCCACAGCCACAGGTTTTGCACTCGGACTCGCGATTATTGTGGGCGGTATTCCAGTGATGGGTGGTTTGAGCGAGATCGCTGGCATACCGGCTGTTTCCGCTTTGATTGTTATGGTATCTGCTCTGTCGCTGTGGTGGGTGTTGAAATCGAAAATTATGCTAAGTCGATGAAAAGTCCAAGATGTCAATCTCCCCCTATGGAATGCAGACAGCCCCAATACCTATAAATTCAGTCGCAAACGTATCCATTGTGGACTTTACCGCACAGCTATTGGGTGGGCAGTCAACGCCGATGCTAAGGGCGCTCTGAAGATATTGAGGAAGCATACAAGTAAGCTGAATCAGTTTCTTGGACTGTTTAGAGGCTGCTGGGCGCTGCCTTTAAGAGTGAAAATGTCTTAGAAATCCCACTCTCTTATTTGGATCGGAGTCCATCTCGCAGCTATACTAGCCTAGTCTGGCTAGAAATTCTGACATTCCCACCGCAAAATATGAGTCCTGTAGTTAAAATTATTCAGCCCTCTGGCATTTTAGACGGCACCAAAGCAAGTCAATTCCGCCAAGAGATTAGCGACCTAGTGGAAGCGGGAGCCGATGTGGTATTGATAGACTTCCAAGATGTGACTTTTATGGATAGTTCTGGTTTGGGCGCTTTAGTCTTGGCGCTCAAAACAGTCCGGGCCGCTGGGAGTCAATTAGTTGTCTGTTCTATCAACGAGCAAATCCGCATCTTATTTGAACTCACCAGCATGGATCGAGTTTTCGAGATATTTCCGACCCGCGATGCTTTTAATAGCAAAATTCTCTCAACTAACTAAATCTTTTGGCTGCTGCCTCTTGCTATTTGGTCGCAGATGCGCTGCAAGAAGTCAGCTAGCCAAAGTTTACCTTGAGTAAAGACCAATCATCATCAAAAACTGCTTTAGCGTTTAACTTTTGAATGTAGTTCAAAACCAGCTCTAACTGGTCGGCAGTTGCACCGTTGTAAGCTGCTAGCAGGTCAATGAAAGGGTCAAGCCCCCAGATATTGCCGTCAGGTTGGTGGATCTCGTATACCCCGTCGCTAAAGATGTAGAGAGTGCTTAAATCCTCGACATCGCAGCAATTATCGACATAGGGAGCGTCCGGGAACATCCCGACCGGCATTCCGGGGGTTTTTAATTGCTGGACTTTAGCACTGCCGGTTTGGGACTGGGAAATTAACACGGCCGGGGGATGACCGGCGCTGGCGTAAACTAATTTGCGCTCGATCCGGTTGTAAACGCCGTACCAGATGGTGAAATACTTGTCATTTTGGTAGCTCATCTGGAATGTGGTGTTGAGAGCCCGCAAAACGTCGCTGGGTTTGTAGTAGTCTACGTTCGGTAGCGTGCGCGATCGCAGCAAATTCAGCACGGCCACAGAAGGCAGCGCCGCCCGCAAACCATGACCGGCTACGTCGAGCAAGTAAATCGCCAAATAATCGGCATCCAGCCAGTTGTAGTCGAAGCAATCTCCGCCTAACTGCCGGGATGGAATGAATTTTGCCTCGATGCTGAAAGGTTCCGTCATCGGATCTGGCAGCAGCGATTGCACGTACTCGGCCGCTTCAGCTAACTCTGCTTCTAGAAGTTGCTTGGCAATTTTCAAATCTCGGCTGAGTTGGTGCAAGCGTAATCCAGCCCGGACTCTCGCCTGCAATTCGTTGAGTTCGATCGGCTTGGAGATGAAATCGTCGGCACCTGCGTCGAGCCCTTTGACTCGATCGGCGATCGAACCCAAAGAAGTCAACAAAAAGAATTGGGTAGTTGACAGTTCCGGATCTGCCTTAACTCGACGGCAAACATCTATGCCCGTCAAGCGTGGCATGATCCAATCGCAGATAATCAGAGCCGGACGCAATTTTTGCGCCTGGGCTACACCGTCTTCGCCATTGCTTGCTACTGTGACTTCGTAACCCTGTTTTTTTAGGGTTCTTCTCAGCAGTTCTTGAACGGCAGTATCATCGTCTATAACCAGAATTTGAAACATGGGCACTCAGGTACTACAAGTCTTTCAAAGGTCTGGGGGTCATTAAAAATATATCCTGTCAGCGCGCTTGTCTGAGATTGAGTATAGTCTACTGACATCGCTTTTCAGGTAAATGCTTTTGCCCGCCAGCCATCGAGTTCAATTTACCTTTAAATTTGATGCAAATTTTGGCGCTCGTCGAACTTCACCCCCAGTTTATACTCAGAATATAAACTTTTATGGACTTTTTTGGGCAGCAGGGGCGAATTGACATCTGGGCGGGACTTCTGGTATCATAAATGACTAATTAGTGGATTTGGCATTTACTTTGCTAGCAGCAAAAGCTAGTACGATCGGACTCCTATTCAATTTTGTCCGGTTTTATGCGAAAGAGCCGATCGAGAACTTGGTAAATGCTGTTGGCGCTAACAGTCGCCCGCCTTTTGACAAAAAAGTTAAAAAAGTAAAGTACAAGCAATACAATAATTTGCCTCTATTTTGTAGAATTATAATTTCTGTGGTAGAGCATGATTGAATTAAAGGGTTCCGAAAAGTTGCAAGTCCTCAAGAAAGCGGATCTTCAAGTCAATAGTGGTCTTAGTGCTCTAGACCCAGTTCTGTCGTGGTTTGCACAATTGTACGAGCCACAAATTCCCACAAGTGTGTGGGTACGCTGTCAGTTGGCTTTGGCTGAGGGCTTCACAAATGCAGTACGCCACGCCCACGAGGGTAAACGGCCGGATTGGCCGGTTGACATTCAGGTGGCGGTATGGGATGAATTTGTAGAAATTAAAATTTGGGATTCTGGGAATCCGTTTAATTTAGAGCAAAAAATTCAAGATATGTCGAAAAAAATCGATCCCGAAGCTTCGGGTGGGCGGGGCCTAAAGTTGATGAAAGACATCGCAAACAGTCTCAGTTACAGGAGAACGGCTGATGGCCGAAACTGTCTGTCGATCGTCAAAAATTATACTCCCGTCTCAACAACGAACGATGAATCTGATATTTTGGAACTACCGGACGAACTTTCGGGTTAATGACTAATGACCGAGAGCAGCTTTTAAACGCGGGACAAAGGATTCAGCCACAGCAGAATTGTCCGTTTTAATTGATTTAATTCTCGATACACTTCTTGTTTCATCCATTGCCCGATCGCGTCGAAGGGTGTAAAAATTTGACCCACAGGCCAGCTAACATCTTGACCTAAAGGCGTTTGATGGTTCCCCGTCAGGGTTTGAACTGTAATCATGTCGGGAAATCTCGGTTTTAGGAGACCTGTCAACAGCAGGGTTTGGTCGATGTTGTCGCCGTTAAATTTGACTAAAAGATTGCGCCGGATTTGATAGCTATCTTGCACGAGGCGATTTGTTTCTTGCGGGGAAGGGGTAAACTCTACTTTAAAGACGGGGGAAATTTGCTCGGCCATCGGAATAGCTTCGGAGGCTGGATAATTGTTAAAAGAGATCAGAATATTGCCGGCTCTTTCTACATCAAACACAGAACCGATCAGCAAGTGCAGTTTGCATCCCATGCTGTGTCCCATACCGTAGACTGGGAGATACGAAGCTTTGAGCGATTTAGTGGCGCGCAGGCGATCGAGGGCATTTTCAAATTTGTTGAGGACATCGCGGGCGATCGCGATATGATCCAAAGTATTGACAAACGGCGTTGCTATTACAACATATCCTTGATTCCCCAAAGCCTCTAACAGCCAGCGATAGGTGAGTTGCGGTGCTGTCGCGACAAATGCACCACCGAGAAAATGTACGATCGCGATCGGTCTAGAAGGAATTAAAACCCAGTTACCAGAAATTTCTTGCCAGTCCATAAATTTAATCAAGTTCAAAGTAAAAAGGCGATCGTCCTCTGAAAGTAGAAACTATAAGGCATAAGGCAAAATTTTTTCTAAAATTTTGCTTTTACTTTCTGCCTAAAAAAAGGGTTTGCTACCCATTTTTTGCTTCAAAAAACTTTGCTTTTTACTCACCAGAAAGAATTGGTTTAAAGCCGGAACCCTTAAAGGCGAGAAATTAAAACAAGACTATTCATTACTCGAATCCTCTTCCTTCCAGGTAGAGGTCGCCCTGATCTGTCAACTGTCAACTGTCAACTGTCAACTGTCAACTGTCAATCAAGCATCATTTAGTGTAACTGTTTTGGCAGCAAATAGCACGGCGGGCGGACGCTGCTATTTGCGCGCTTAATTTCTTGACTAAAACCTGCCACATACAAGCCTCTTGAGGAGTTCCCCCGAATTTCCGACGAACGCTAGGGGTTCAATTCTGCCGAATCACTGATGTCTTCTACAGTTCGATCGCCCAACGGATCGTGAGCCTTCATCCATTTCCACTTGTTCAAAGCACCTTTCGGAGACAACACTGTGGTAGCAATGCCGTAAAAAAGAGTCGGCAAAACCTCCCGATTTAACCAGCTTTGTCCGACCTTTCTCATGTAATGCAGCGCTAAAAGTTCTCGAAATTTGTTCAGCCTTTTCAAAAGTGACAAATTCTTAAAGCATACCTGTTCGTACTCGCCCAGCGATAACTCTGTTTCTCCCCGCAAGCGTCGCAGTTGGTTTTCCTTGACACAATCAGCAGCTATGCGCTTTTTCAGCCAGTGCTTATCGGTGAGAGAGTTACCTCTAATTCGATAATTTCCTAAAGGTTCTGTCGCTGCTAGCAAGCCGTACTTTTGAGCGATTTTGGTAAATAACTCTGTATCTTCTCCTACCTGCCAATCTTCTGCAAAGCCGCCTTCTTGGAGTAGAATGGAGCGATCGACTACCACAGAAGACGGAAAAACCCAAGGACTTTCGCCCGTCTCCTTAATCCCCTGCATTTCTGCTTTCGTGGTAGGATAGGTGGCAATATAGCCCAACTTATTGCCGCGCTTGTCTAAATATCGCAAAGCATGAGCCACAGCTTTGACTTCGGGATTGTCTTCGAGCATCTTCAAACAAACTTCTAGCTTATTGGGTTCCCAGGTATCGTCGCTGTCTAGAAACGCTACATACTCGCCCGTTGCCCGATGTATCATTAAATTTCTTGACTTAGAAACCCCGTAATTTTCGGAATTTCGGAAATATTTGATTCTCGAATCTTCCTCGGCGAGTTTAGCACCAACTCTGTCAGTATCGTCAGTAGAGAAGTCATCAACAATTAAGATTTCTAGATGCTTGTGGGTGCCATTGACTGCGGAGTGCACTGCCTCGGCCAGAGTCTCTGCTGCATTAAATGCAGGAATGATTACACTGACTTTTTCGCTGTTCATAACTTGAATTAGGTGTAGTTTTGTAGTTCTTCGCCTATAGTCTTGGCCACATATCACCCCACCCTAAATTGAAATATTGCGATTAGACATCGCAAGAATGGCCAGTTTTGAACAGGCTAGGAGGGCCTATTCCACAAGAAATATGGTCGATGTGTATTAGGAATGAGAATTAAATAACTTCCACAAGTTTGTGGGATGGGCGGGAGAGCCCGTCTTGAATAGGCAGGATGCCTGTTCCACAATAATAATTAAAATTGTAAGTTATTTAATTTGCGATCCTTAGATCGATTTCGATCGCCAACTGTCAACTGTCAACTGTCAACTGTCAACTGTTAAGTATGGTGCAATTTCATCTTGTTCTCCAACGACATCGGGAAAAGTTGTAGTTTTTGGCGCTTGGTAGTGTTTTTGTCCGATTCGTCAAAACTGCCTCGACTGGAAGCAGACACTGGGATTCCTTAACTTCGGAGTCAATTTGATTCAGAATTAAGGCATCTGCCGAAAATCATACCTTAACAGTTGACAGTTGACAGTTGACCCTTCGACTACGCTCAGGGCACCGCAGTTGAGTGCGAAGTTTTTAGGCTGGGGCTAAAATCCCCAGCCTAAAAACAATCCACCTAAAGGTGGGGGCTTAAATCGCCTGTGCTTTGGTTGTTCAAAAATATCTATCTATTCTAAAAAAATGTTGCCAAAATTATCGAACCAGATACAAATTTATACTCTTTTCCTAACAGTAGTGCTGTTTGGCTGTCAGCTACAGCCAAACTTACAGCAGCAGCGGAGCAAACAGGGCATGGCTGTCTCGGCTCACCCACTCGCAACCGAGGCTGGCTTGGCGGTGCTGCAACAGGGAGGAAATGCCGTGGATGCGGCGGCTGCTACGGCTTTGGCGATTTCGGTGGTGGAGCCTTTTTCGGCGGGTATCGGTGGCGGCGGGTTTTTGTTGCTGCGGCGGGCGGAAACGGGGACTGTGCAAGCGCTGGATTTTCGGGAACGAGCTCCGAAACGGGCGACGCGGGATATGTACCTTGACAAGCAAGGTAAGGTGCGCCCAAGGGCAAGTTTGGACGGGCATCTGGCGGCGGGGATTCCGGGGACTGTGGCGGGACTTTATACGGTGCACCGGGAGTACGGTAAGTTGCCTTGGGCGGCTGTGGTGGCACCGGCGATCGCCCTGGCAGAAAATGGCTTTCCCGTAAGTTCGCGCTTCACAAAGGCTGTTGAGGGGCGACAGGATACGATTGAAAAAAATCCGGCGGCGCGTCAAGTTTTTACCAAAGGCGGTATTTTGTACCAGCCGGGGGAACTTTTGGTGCAGCGAGATTTGGCGGGGACTTTACGGAAGATTGCAACCGATCCGCAAAGTTTTTATACCGGGGATATTGCGCGGGCGATCGCCTCTGATATGGCTAAAAACGGTGGATTGATTACTCTCGAAGACTTAAAAAACTATACGCCTATCTGGCGCAATCCGGTTTGTGGTAACTTTCGCACTTATGAAATTTGCGCGATGTCGCCTCCTTCTTCCGGCGGCGTTCATTTATTGCAAATTCTGAATATCCTGGGCGATACGGATCTCAAGAGGTTGGGGAGGCAAAGTCCAGATACTTTGCACTTGCTGGCGGAGAGCATGAGGATTGCTTATGCTGACAGGGCTGAGTATTTGGGCGATCCGGATTTTGTGACGGTACCGGTTAAAGCTCTGACTAGCAGGAATTATGGCAAATTGCGCCGATCGCAAATCGATATCTCAAAAGCCAAACCTTCGATCGAGGTAAAAGCTGTTGACACTCAAACTTTAAATCGCTTTGTGTATGAGTCCCCGGAAACTACACACCTGACGGTAGTTGACAAAGAGCGCAATGTTGTGAGTTTGACTTTTACGGTGAATGGCGGTTTTGGGGCTGGGGCTGTGGCGGCGGGTACGGGAATTTTGCTCAACAATGAGATGGATGATTTCGCGGCGGCACCGGGTGTTCCGAATTTGTTTGGTTTGGTGGGCGGTGAGGCAAATTCGATCGCCCCTGGGAAGACTCCTTTATCCAGCATGACACCGGTGATAGTCACAGAAAATGGCAAATTTCGCCTCGCTGCGGGGGCTCCCGGAGGCAGTACGATTATTACTACGGTGTTGCAAATTGTACTGAATACGTTGGTTTATGACATGAATGTGGGCGATGCTGTGTCTGCACCTCGGATACACCACCAATGGCTGCCCGATCGCCTGATGGTGGAACGGGGAGGTTTTGAGGCTGCGACGCTTGAGGAGTTGCGTAGGCGGGGACACCAGATTGTCGAACGTGATGGCTGGGGAAATGCTAATGCGATCGTCCTCACGTCTGATGGTTGGTTGGAAGGGGCTGCCGATCGACGCGGGGAAGGAGTAGCAAAGGGATTTTAGTGATTAGTCGTTAGTGGCGTTGCTGATTCTGGGTATGATTCATCAATTATGCGATCGCTACAACCTTGGGTAGGGGCAATTCATGAATTGCCCCTACCCAAGGTTTCATACCTCAATCCAGCAACGCCTCGTTAGTCATTATGGCGATCGCAAACGGTTTATAATTCAGTATCCAGTGCATAAGTCCTGAAATTATTAATCTGTCTGCGTGTACTTAGGTATTTCTATTTTTTGGCTGAAATTTATCAACTCAATAACTGCTAAGGATCGCAAATTAAATAACTTACAATTTTAATTTTTATTGTGGAACAGGCATCCTGCCTGTTCAAGACGGGCGACACATCCCACAAATTTGTGGAAGTCATTTAATTTTCATTCCTAAGAAACCTCAAAAACATAGCCACAAAAACCGTAAATTTACGGAGATGTAAAGTCATTGTAAAGACACTAGACATTTATACTTATATCATGGGAAGATAGTGTTGTGCATTGAATACGCCTTCTATTTTTAACAAAAAATCCATGATAAAGTCTCACAAAATCGCTGCCTTAGCTGCTATATTAACTGGTGCTATGAGCCTACTGGCATCACCAGCAATGGCATTTTCGATAGGGACAACTAATAACACAGAGACTTTGAAAAACAATTTATTAGGCACTAAAACAGAGGGATTGAGTGATTTCTCTGTTTCAATTACGGGAAATGAAGCTGCTTTTGGTACTTTTATCAATGACCCCTTTGGCTTGCAATCAGGTGTTGTTCTCAGTACAGGAAGAGTCGCTGATATAGCGGGCCGAAATCTCAAAGATAATGTAATGACCAACGGCTTTGATTTAAATACTGACTTTGGGGCAAAGGGCGCAACTGGTGATTTAACTCAGATAAACTTCAGCTTTTTTGCTGACAGTATGGCTGAAAAATTATTATTTGAATATGTATTTGGTTCTGAGGAGTTTCCAGAATTTGGTGGTTCTAAATTTAATGACAATTTTGAACTGTTACTGAATGGCCAAAATTTGGCAAAATTGAGCGACGGTAAAGCTGTTACGATTAATAATCTTGTTCCGAATGCAGATAATCGATCTACAGATAGCTCAGATTATATCAACAATCCAGCCGTCGGAGGTCTGGCTGCTAATATTATAAAGCTCGATGGTTATACTAAAGTTTTAGGTTTTGAGGGTTTCCTCAAGCAAAATCAAAGGAATGTTCTCAGCATCCGCATTCAAGATGTGGGAGACGGTAATTTAGATTCGGCTGTGTTTATTAAAGGCGGTTCTATGAGATCGGCACAAGCAGAAGCTGTTCCTGAACCGATGACTATGGGAGGATTGATGGCTGGAGGCGCGATGCTGGCGGCTGGACGAAAGTTGCGCCGTCGCAAGTAGTTACGATCAAAGTAGATTAACAGTCTTAGGATCGCGAATTAAATAATTTACAATTTTAATTGTTCTTGTGGAACAGGCAGGAAAGCCTGTTCAAGACGGGCGGGACGCCCATCCCACTCATTGTTTGACTGTTTTTTTAACATACAATTTCAAGGCAGAACAGCTTATGAGTTGGTAGCGAGGATTATAGGACTAAAGTCCTCACTACGAACCAATTTTATAGCGGTTGTTCGATCGCACATAATACAAATTTTGAGCGAAAATTAGCGAAGGGCGGATTTTTGGACTTTGGGTAAAACTGACTCTACAGCAACTGACAAAAAAACTAAATGATTTAGCTGTGAACCGTACCGTCAGGTAAAATGGTTCCCGATAATCTAGCTCCCGTCAGTTTTACCATAACTCGATCGCCATAACCGATTTTAGCACCTGTTAAATCCGCACCACTCAAGTCTGCGCCGCTCAAATCTGCTCCGATTAAATTAGTTTCTGTCAAATTGGCATTGATCAAGCAAGCTCCTAACAGGTTAGCCCTGAACAAGTTTGCTTTGTGCAAATTCGCACCTGTGAGGTTGATGTTGTGCAGAAAAGTATCGCTTAAGTCAGCTTGGCTCAAGTTTGCATTGCTTAAGTTTCTCCCTGAAAAATCTTTTTCTTTTAGGGAAGCTCCTTTGAAGTTGGAACCGCTCAAATCGGGACTTTGTGGTGCGGCTTGGCGGTAAGGCTGAGATGGCTGCGGCGGTGGCGGCGGTGGCGATTTGTAGCGGGAGGTATCTGAATAGGGCCCTGAAGGATTTGTAGAATAGTTTCCTGCATAATTTCCCGCATAATTACCAGGAGATTTTCCTGGAGATGACTGGGAAGAGTAGCGAGGTTCTTTTGGGTTTGTCGGCGGTGGCTGATTATTTTGATACTGAGTATTTCTGTACTGAGTATTTTGGTACTGAGTATTTTGGTACTGGGTATTTTTATACTGGGTGTTTTGTGGTTGAGCTTCTTGGTGCTGGGTGTGTCTGTGCTGAGTATTTTTGTGCTGAACATTGTTTTGATTCTGACCTCTTGGCTGAATCGAGCGCAATTTCTCGCGAGCTAGATTAATTTCCTTAATCTTTTCTTCAGCTTTGTGGTGTAATCTAGTATTGTCTTTAGGGATGCGATCGGGATGCCAAATGAACGCTAAATCTTTGTAAGCTTCGGTAATTTCTTCTGAGGAAGCTCCAGGCAGCAGTCCCAGCACCTTATAGTATTGGTCGAGGTCATTCATGATATCACCTTTGACTTTAAGAAATTAGTAATTTAAAAATTAAGATCGGAAAAAAAGCTGCGATAAAAGCTGGCTTTCCCGATCGTACATTCAATTCAAGCTAACTCAGCTATGCCACTGCTGGTAAAAAATTCCGGATTAGCTGCAAATATGTTGCGGCATCCTCCAGCATTGGAAAGTGAGATGTATTTGGGATTATAACAAATTCTACTTTTTTGCTGAGGGAGGCGGCTTGTTTGCCCATGATTGCGGGAATAATTTGATCGAATTCTCCAGCTACCAGCAGTGTCGGCACACTCAACCGTGCGAATTCTTCGGGCATTTCCTCGGCTGCTCTTTTGCTGACAGCCGTCACCATTGTACCGATTGCAGCTTCCTCGTCTGCCATCAAGAAATCCTTGAGAAACGCCAGACTGACCTCTGTGGGCAGACTGCGGTGCAAAAATCGGGCCATAAATATGCGATCGGCAAAAGGGATAGATGCCAACCAAGATGGCCTAAATTTTACCACATAGCCACCAAGTTTGTGAAAAGTTGTAAAGGCTTTTTCATCGTATTCAAAAATGCCGCTGCAAGTCAGAATTGCCTTTTCTACCTTTTCGGGATAAAGATTCAGAAATAAAGTAGCAATTGATGCACCTGTCGAGTGAGCATTAATGTAGACGCGACTTAAATTCAAAGCTGCTAACAATTGGGCTAAGTCCTCAGCATAGGTTTCGAGTTCATAGCTAGGCTCAGGAGGCTGTTGTGGCAGTGGAGAACGTCCAAAACCTCTCATGTCATAAAGCAAGCAGTCGAAGTCTTGTGCGATCGCCTGTGCGGTGCTTTCCCAGTAGCGAGCCGAGCCAGCCCATCCGTGCAGAAATACCATCACTGGTTTACCCGTGGGTTGGGCGCTCTTGTCTGCTGTTATCCACTCGTAATAATGTTCTACACCGCGAATTGAAATGAAAGACATGATTAAGTAGTTTTGAGTTTTAAGTGATAATTTTCAATCATATAGGAATCAGGGGCGATCGCGTCTGGGTTAGCAGAATTCGTATAATGTAAGCATAAAAATATCAAAAGGAAATTTAGTATGAAAGAATTAAATAAATTAGAATTGGATGGAATTAAAAATATGGGGGCAGTTAAGACTCAGGTAAAGCTGACAAATGCCATAGATGAAGCTCTAATTAGTCGCGGGTTGCTCGCGCCTCGGCTGTTGCGCGAGTGTGAAACAGAAGCTTTAGTAGATACAGGATCGGTTTACCTAGTAATTTCAGCAGAAATTTTGCAGCAGCTAGGTTTACGAATTATAGGACAGCAAGCTGTTAAGTATGCCGATGGTCGTCAAGAAACCGTAGGAGTAACGGAGGCTATATTAATTGAAATTGATGGACGCAGGACTACGGAAGATGCTCTGGTTACAGGTGACGAGGTGTTGATTGGTCAAGTGGTTTTGGAGAAGTTAGATTTGCTTGTGGATTGTAAAAATCAGCGGTTAGTCGGGAATCCGAGCAATCCTGATTATCCTGTGACTTATATCAAGTTAACAGGGGGATAAAAAAAAACAGAATACCCAGTCAAAATTAGTAGGGTGCGTCAGTTGATCAAACCTGAATTTTTCGTACTAACCTGAAGACTGACGCACCCTACAGCCTGCGGTTAAAAATCACCAATTATAGAAACAAATCAGAAATTTTAAGCTGCGGAGGCGGCTAGCCAGAATAAACCATCTACTAAAAGCGTACTGAAAACTGCTCCACTGAATGCCCGCCAGTGCAAAGTACGATCGCGCAAACTCAGCAAACCCACAGTTAAAAGTACAGCGATTAAAACGATCGCACAGCCAATGCCCCAAGGAGTTTCGATTTGTCCGATCGCACTTTGAAAAATCGGCATAGCGAATTCCGGTTCCGCGTGCATGACTTTGCGCCAGTAAGGCATCAAGCCTGTCAAGTAAAAATATACATCAGTAATAGCGGTTCCCAATAATGAACCTAAATAAAAATATGCTCCCACTTTTCCCCAAGATTTTCCCAAACACCAAATAGCAAAAGGTAAACCAATTGCTTCTATAGGTAAGTGCCAAATTGGTTCCCATCTAAACCAGCCCCAATAAATCGAACCAGCCAACCAACATCCGGCAAATCCTAATAATAAGTCTCCCCAAAGTTGGGTTTTGGGGCGGAAAATTAAGATTAAACTAAGTACGAACCAGGGGATAGTTGATAGCAAACTGATGGTTGGATACAAACGCACTAAAGGTGCTTGCACAAAAACTGGAATTGAGACTAAAAATGCTGAAGCGCCAAATACCAACCACTGCTGAATGCTCTTGCTTCTTTCTGAAGGAGATACAGGATTTTCTAGGCCTGTGAAGGTGGTAGTAGATGCGATCGCCGATGATAATAAATTCAAGTTAAACAACTGATTGGACTCCGTACTGTTTCAATAAGTGAACTAAAAATGTTGCTGCGGTGGCTGGTTTCGTCGTCTCGATACGATCGGCTGTTTGACTAATTTGCCAGCCTTGGGCGGTTTGGGGTTCGCGCCACAAATCCAAATGTGCAACGGGCGGATCTGCATAAAAACTCTCTCCACCGCTGCCGAGAATAGCCGAACTCCAGTGTGTAAAGCGATCGTGGCTGATCCGGTGAATCGGGAAATTGCCCCCCAGGGGTACTCCCCAACCGTCTAAGGCAATGAATGCCCCGACTTTACCGCCGATTTGTTGCCACATCCAAGCCGCCCCGATCGCCCCAACTACCCCAGCCGAAAAACTGACAAATACTAGACTTTCTCCTGCCAACTCTTGACAGCACAAAAAGTGGAATATGTCAAGCGCTGAAAAAGGTGGATGTTTATGAGCGGGAAAAATCTTAACAGGGTAGGATGTTTGGGTATTTTGCTGAGGTTCTGCGTCTCCCCAAACTTCCGAAAGTCGCGCTAGGAAACAATCAGTGAGTTTTGGGTCATGGATTCCGGGGCAAATTACCAGTCTCATCGTGCTTCAAGAAAATTAATCAAAAGCTTAACATAACTTCATTATATAGCACAGTATACCATAATTAATAATATACCATCCGGGGGGATAGGATGTTAAACTTATAAGAGAGTCAAGTTTGAAGAGTATCCCCCCAAAATAAACGCTGGGAACGCTCCAAACCTGCGGAATCCGAGGCAAGGTAATAAAGTCTTAAGAAAACATAAAACTTATGCCCCCTGGCCGCATTTCCTGTCAGGCTTAGCAAAGCCTGATTCGAGTTTTAGCCGCCCTACGGGTTTCGGGTAAGAGTAAAAAGCCGATTTAAGACTGATGCTCATCAATCCGGTTTCTAGGATAAATAAGAGCTTTAGCCCGGAAATATCGGTGCAGAAACCGGGAATCAGCCCCGCACGCAACCTTCGTGCGATCGCCAACAATCAAAAATCTCAGATTCACCCTTCATCCTGTCTATATCTCTTAGAATAAATAAAATCGAGGAATACAAAGTGGTTGCTTCTCCAGAAAAAATTCAGTTAAAAACATCTCCAGCACCTGCAAGTAACGACAGAGTTGCTGTCTTGCTGATGGGTTACGGCGAAGTCGAAAGCTACGACGATTTTGCCAATTACAACGAACAAGCTTTAAACTTACTGACAGCAAAGTTTGCGCCAGTACCAACTTGGATTTATCCGCCGCTAGCAAAGATTCTGGCAATTTTTGACTTGCACGAATGGAGTCACCAACACGGTCAATTCGTGTCGCCGCACAATGCAATTTTTGAACAGCAACGGGCGGGGATTGAACAGAATTTGCAGGAGAAATGGGGCGACAAAGTAAAAGTGTTCAAAGCTTTTAACTTTTGCGCGCCGTTTTTGCCGGAACAAGTAATCCCGCAAATTAAAGCACAAGGATTTGACAAAATTCTGATTTATCCCCTGTTGGTTGTTGATTCTGTTTTCACCAGCGGGATTGCTGTGGAACAGGTGAATAAAGCTTTAGCACAAACCTTTGATGGCAAAGAACATTGGGTAACAGGACAGCGCTACATTCCTTCTTTTTACGATGAACCGGCTTATATCCAGCTAATGGCGGATTTGGTTGAAGAAGAAATTAAGAACGATTTAGCAGTAGCGCATTTGCCTTCTCAGATTGGAATCGTGCTGATGAATCACGGTTGTCCGCACAAGGCTAAGGGCTTTACTTCGGGTATTGTGGAAAGTCAGGCTTTGTACGATCGCGTGCGGGAACGTTTGATGTATCGCTATCCTTTGATTTCGGTGGGTTGGCTGAACCACGACACGCCTCTGATTGAATGGACTCAGCCGGATGCGACGTTGGCTGCGAAGAATT
>Ga0209591_10003720_pt1 | contig 17598 bp, 9 predicted proteins | sample MAT01_FD_187207 | JGI IMG/M metagenome (GOLD analysis project Ga0209591, IMG submission 187207) | Freshwater microbial communities from Lake Fryxell liftoff mats and glacier meltwater in Antarctica - MAT-01 (SPAdes) (version 2) | ecosystem: Environmental > Aquatic > Freshwater > Ice > Liftoff... | reverse complement strand
GTACACTAAAAGATCGATCGCACTATTAACCGCAATATCTCGACCTACAGTCTGATAGCCTGTTGCTGCTGACTGAGAAAAAGCATAGTTCGGGTAGCTCGCAGCAGCCAACACTGCCGCAAGGATTGACCAACTGAAAATTTTGATTTTTGGGAAGACCGTTGTAGCATTCATGATTTTTATCGGTGGATGTTGAAAAAGCTGTTGGCGGTAGAAACAAGGAAGAGGGGGAGAAGGGTGACGCTGACAGGTGTAGGTTTCGTAAGGCAAAACCCTGCAAACAAGCGACAGTGCAAGGGTTTTAGGCTTTTGCCTTGCTAAAATCTCAAACTCTTATCGGATCAGACTTTTATCGAAAAACCTACATCTGTCAGGAGGGACGCTACTCTCGCCCGCTCACCACGGCTCGGTTATCGGTGGATGTTGAGAAAGCTGTTGACAGTAATAGAAACCGGAGTTCCCTTATTAACCACAGCTACATTGGGGCGTTTTAAAAGTTTTTCAGTTGCTCTATCAGAGCGGCTTTCCATCCGTTTTGCCAAGGGGCTGAAAAAGCCATCAAGGACGGCTGACCAAATTTGCGGGTCGCGACTTTCAACCGTGGTTGTACTGCGGACATACCGGCCGTTGATACTGCTAGAACTCCTAACTTTAGGCTCTGCGAAAACTTGACCGACTCGTCCAACTCCCGACAGCAGTGCGGTGAGGATATCCTGCGAAGCAATATCGGAACCTGGGTCAAAGTAGCCTGAAGCAATTAGCGGCCCTCCGCCCTCTCCTGTAATCAAAATTGCACTTTCTGGAATAGCCTGCTGTTTAATCTGCCCAGAACTATCTGAGTAGACGATTGCGACAGCAGTAGCTTGCACCATGCGATTGGCAATGCTTACAGTGTTGGCTTTGGCAATTACAACCGTCCCCGCCGGAAATGCAATAGAACCGTCATCTACCGTCACGTCCGAGGTGAGGGTGACGGCAAATTTGTTGTAAAGCTGTTTTCCTGAACCTTCATCCCACAACAGCGGAACCGAAACTACGCCCGAAAAATTTGTTCCAAGGGGAACTTGAATTGTTTGGGAGGTGGAGTCCGTTTGGGGCGTGCGGTTGAGAATGCCCTTTGCTCCTGGGGAGTTTACTGGTTCTAGAGTTTGGGAATTTGTTAAGGGATAGGGCATGGAACTTGTTTCTGGAGAAAGGGTTGGAAATTCTGTATCTGGCAAGGACGTTTGGCGAGACGTTGGGCGAGTCGCAGTCTCGATTGGGTTATCGGTAGAATCAGAACTTGTTTGTGGGGAAAGGACAGCCGGAGTTAATTGGTTATCGGTAGAATCGGAACTTGTTTGTGGGGAAAGGACAGCCGGAGTTAATTGGTTATCGGTAGAATCGGAACTTGTTTGTGGGGAAAGGACAGCCGGAGTTAATTGGTTAGTGGTGTTTGGGGAGTTGTCAGTGGTTTCGAGGTTGTCCTCTCCATAGTGAAACTCCCGGTGTAGCCTTTCCCCGCTGGCGTTATTTGGGTGGCTATCTCGTTCTTGTGGGATTTGCTCGAAAGGAACGTATGAGGGTTGCGACTTTTGGTTGCCGATATTCACTGTTAGGAATTCAGTTGTTGGAGTTGGCTTTGTCACAGTGGCGGCGGTAGCAGTTGTTGTCGCTGGAGTGTTCGGTGTTGCAAAAGCGGCATTCGCTATTTGGTTAGGGTCAAAATTCCCCCTGACTTGTCCGAGTTGGGCAAGTTGGTTCCACCGCTCAAACGGATCAATTTTTTCGGATGTCGGAGTAGGAATTGCATTCCGAGTTGGGGGTGCAAACGGTTTAGATATGGGAACTGGTGCGGGTGTTCTTGAGGGTATTCTTTCAGGTGTTCTTGAGGGTACGGGTGCGGGTACAGTTATTGTCCGCACTACGGTTCTGGGTTCGCTTCGGGGTTCGCTTCGGGGAATAGGTGGCCGTGTAGTTGGACGGGTAGCCACGGGGCGGGGAGTTCGCGCGTTCGCGAGTGATGATTTGGGCGACCGTTCTACTTTGGGTTTGGCAGTTTTTTGCGGTTTCTCGGTCAGCAGTTTTTGCTGGTCTTGGTAGGCCAATCTCGCCAGCAATTCCGGCTTTTCATCTTTAATGGTGGGAGATGGGGTAATATTTGATTTTGATTGTGCGATCGACTCGCGAGGTGATTTGGGCTTGATAAATTGCCAAATCAGCAGCCCTAGCAATAATATCCCCCCAGTCAACAGCAATATTGTCACTGCTCTAGGAACGCCTCTTTCGGAAACAGGTGGCGGCAGTGGTTTTTCGTCATCTTGAGCGAGTTGATATTGAGTTTCAAGTGTTAGAGGTGCATTGGGGTCAAAGTTGGCAATGAAGTTTTCGTCAATATCATCATCTTCGGAAGGGTTCGGGTTCGGGGAATTAATGTTGTCGTCATCGTTATTTGGGGTAGATTCAGTCGATGTAGCATAAGGATTCATATTGGCTGTTGTGGTGAAGTTACTATGGTCGGGACTGGTACTCATTGGATTATTTGTTGGTGCATTTATCTGGTTATTCATGGCTTGATAATTGATTGAGTGTGTTGTGGTTTACTGTACAAAAAAAGGAAAAACAGAATACTTCAACCAAAGGGATGGAACATACTAGACTTGAATTGCAAAAATCACACGTTATCTGCATTCATCTGCGTTCATCTGCGGTTTTCTTCTGTCATCAAAGATTTAGGCAATTCAAGTCTAATAAACGTTTAAAGTCTTGAGTTTTTAGGCAAGCTTTTTAAATTTACCCATTTACTGGCTCGTCCCCTCTCCATCTCTTTCCCCCTTTTTAAGGTTTGAATTGGACAATGCGGGAAATTTCTAATCCGGCTGCTCTCAAAGAGTGAACAGTTTTTTCTAATTCATTAGCGTTTTCTTTGAGAGGGGATTTGGGAATTTCTACGGCTTTGACGGTGAAAGTTCGATTAAACTGTTCTCGGCTTTCTCCAATTCCTTGCTCTAGCACTACGCGAGTAGCAATGACATCTATTTCCCAAGCTCCTCTTTTGATTTCTCTCGGTTCTGAGATATGAGAGATATAGACTCCTGAGCGGGTTTTTCCTGAATAGATGGTGTTGGGAACGAGTGGGGCAAGTTCGATAAGTGAAGCTTTACCAAATTCTGACTCCATCATCAAAGAAGCCATCCAAGCAGTTGTAGGAACTTTGGCACTACCTTTAACTTTTATGCCGATATCGGGCTCATTTGTGCCGGGAATTTTACCCGACCAAGCCCAGGTTAGGTTAACCCAACTTGAGACAAAAGTTTGGATATTTTTAGGTTCTCTGTACAGCCCGTCTTCTTCGGCAATTCGGGCTGTTGTTCCGTCTTTCAACTGGACAAAGGTGACTTTTTTTTGAGATAAGGCTCTCAAGCTAACTGTGTTAACTAAAACAGCAATTGTCAGGAGGCAAACAAAGCTTGTTAGCAGGACAAAACACAAGGCTAATGTGTTTTTTGATTCCGGTAATAAGGGTTGCGGCTGTTGAAATTTGAAGTTCATAAGTTAACTGTTTAGTATTGGTTGATTTTGACAGTTGCGGGTTCAAAAGTTTACTTCTAAATGAGCTTTCCGGCCATAACACCGATCGCATTACTGGCAATATCTGTAAGCTGTTTGGTGCTATTGGCGATCGCACTGTACAAAGCTGTTCCTCCCCCCTTGGCGATTAACACAGCAAGAATGGGAGAAAACACAGCTAAAAAGAATAAAAAGGCGATATCTGTAACTAACTCAGCATCAGATTTGACAATCACTACAGCCACTAATCCAACAACAATGTTGTAGCCCAATTGCACTCCAAATAAGGACATAAATCCTACAAGCCAAGCCCAGATTGGTTTTCCTTGCAACGGCAGCAGCGACAAGCCCATTGCCAGAGGCCCGAACAGAGCTGTTAGTAATAACGCTGCTTCTAAAATGTTGACAAATGCCCACTGTACTGCTCTAAGAATTAATCGAATTATCGGCAAAACAGTAGACCTAAAAACTTGCCCTGCAAAATCGCCATTTCCTATATCCTGAAGATTGGTTGCATTGCCTAAGTTTTCGACAAATCGCTGCAAGCTTTTGAGAGTGCCTCCATTTTGCTGTTCGGCTGCCTGGAGGATTTGTTGAGCAGGCTCTTTTTTGCTGTTCCAGCAATCGACTAAAGCTGATCCAACTTTGCCCTGACATTCGCTGTAGAGTTTCTCAATTTCTTCTTTGCCAGCACTGGTAAGGTTAACGTCGCTCAGGGCTGTTCTGAAGGTCATTTCTCCGACTTGAATCTTCATAATTTCTTGAACTTGAGTGCTGCCTACAGCTTTGATAAATTTGACGCTTTCAGCTAAGACTTTGCCGTTGTTACTGAGAAAAACTACAATTACGAGCGGCCAGATAAACATGGCTGCTAACTCAGACCAAGACTGTTTTTCAATTACTTCTTTTCCGGTAGTTACAGCGAGGTAACTAACAGATATTCCAGCTAGAATTAGTCCGAGTTTGACTAAGGCAATCCAGAGAGAGGATTCTTGAGTGTTGAAGGTATTAAACCAAACTAAATTCCACGATTCAACGGTTCTTTGAGATACTTCTATGGCATCTGATAGAGTGTCGAGGGCTTGTCCTGCTGTGCTAGTTTGGGCGATTAGTTGTGTCAGCATTGCGGTATCTCCTTGTTGTGATTTCAGTCTTTTGTTGCACCCAAAGTAATGCCTCCCGGCATTTGGAACAGTCCGGCTTGAGTAGAAGAAGCGGTAGCAGCCGCAGCATCCTGCCGTCTCTGGGCTGTGTTAATTTCGTTAAGTTCTTCAGCCTGTTGAGCGTTGAGAATGTTGCCAAGACTGCGATCGATTTGAGCTTGCTGACCCTGCATGACTAAGGCACTTTGATTTTCTGCTGATAAGGCTGCTTGTTGAGATGCGATCGCACTTTGTTCAGATATATTTCTCATAATGTTCTGAGTGACATCTTGACCTGCTGAATCAGCGCCCAATTCCATCGATTTTTCGCTCTCGCGACCAGTTTGCTCTACGTTTTGCTGAACAATTTCTTTCATTTGAGCTTGTTTTTGTTGAGCTTCTTTACTGAGAGTAGCTTTATTAGCTTCACTAACAGCAGTTTCTCTTTCTGCTAACTCTGCGGTATTTTCTCTGAGGCTGTAAGAGTTTTCTGGCTTCTTTTCTAAAGCAGCGGATAGTTTAGTTCCTTCGCTTTCGGATGTGTTGCCGTCCATTATGCTTTTAACTGCTTCTTTTAGGTCGGGAACTTTGAGTGCTCCCTGGAATGAATAGAGCGTTGACTCTATTTCACTGGTAATTTTTTCGACTTTGTTTAACAAATTATCCCAGATGCCAGAGATGCTGTCGGAGATGGTGGAGATGCTATCTGAATTTTCGCCTGTTATGCCGCTAATTGTGTTGTCTAAACCTCCTATTTCTTTCGGGTTGCTCAAGAAGTTGTTAGCTGATTCTTGAATTTGGCTTTCTATTTGTTGACTGGGAACTGTGAAGCTGGAGCGGTTGAAAGTGCTGCTGTTAGGATTGTTTGATATGGGAATCTGTGTGGCAGTTCGATTGCTGTTAGAAGTTTGAGCCTTGGCTTCTACAGAATTTAGTATTAAACTCAGCCCAAGTGCAGGAATACTGAGGGCAATTTTAACAAGTAATTTCGATGATTTCATGTGTTTCTCCCTTATGTGTGCAGTAATTCGAGGAGTGGTAATTAGTAATTGACTTTTTTAGTCCTTCAAACGTTCTAGCTAGCTATCAGGTCTTGATGGGATTTTTGTTCCTTGATATCTGTGACTGAATTCTTGCCAATATTGGCTAATGAACGCCCTTCTTTAATAGCTTGTACATATTCAGATGCAAATTGTTTGAGTGCTAGCAATTGCCCTTTTAATGTATTGGGATATTGAGCCATTACTCGGGCGCGAGCCATTAATTCAGCTTGATTGTTAGCCACACTTGCTAAAATCATCTCGCCTGGATAGTATCGGGTTTGCCAGAAACGACCTCCTTTTTCAATTAGCCAATTGGAATAAAGCTCAGCCGCTCTAGGGAGGAAAGCTTCTGTAGCATTTTGACTGATAATTTCAGCCGGATAACCCAAACGTTTGATCCAAGAATTAGCTCCATTTGATGTCAATCTTCCGGTAATTCGGTACACCATGTTTTGCATAATCATGGTTCCCGCACTACAGTCACAAATACTGTCGATATCTTGGGATAGCAAGAGCACTGAAATGCCATTCTTTCTACCCACTGCACAGAGTTCGCCCACAACTTCAGCAAATCCATCTTTTTTAAACAAAATCGAAAGTTCGTCTCCGATAAATAAGCTTTTAGGGTGAGAAAGTGCGTTGCGAATGCAAGCAGCGTGGGCGTTAATTGCCATTAAATATTGGTCTTGTTCGTTGCCCAGGTCGCTCATGGCAAAAAACTTAACAGCAGGTTCGGGTGAAAATGTACTGGGTCTGCCAATTGCTTTCCCTAAAGGTGATGCTAGTAATGCGTTGCATTGAGTGATAATTTGGTTAATGGCAATGCGGTCGAAGTCGGTAAAGCTTTGTAGGTTTAGTTGCTCTTTCGTGCAGAATTTTAGGAGGTTTTTGAGGGTTGGTATTTCTTGCCAAGCGGTGGATTTCCAGCCTTTTTCAATGGCAGTATTGTAGCGCTCGATAATTTCTGGGTCTTCGAGAAATTTTTTCAGAGTTAGCAGCAAAATGGCATCGACTCGCTGGGCTAGTTTGGGGTCGCGGACTTTGCCCATGCTGATAATAGTCAGCCCTTTTCTGATAAACTCTTTCCATTGGTCTAGTCGGCGCGATCGCTCTTCTCGCTCGAAGCGTCTCAAATCGGGTATTTCGAGCAAATTTGAGCTACCGGAGGTGATGTCGTAGTAAGCACCCTCGTCGCCTAAAAGTTTAATTGCTGTCTCAAAGCTACTACCGCTTGCTGCTGAGATATCCATACCCACAACTGGTATGTTAGCAGCTAAGGCATCGATAATAAATCGCCCTCCTAGAGCCGATTTACCGCTGCCGCTTTCTCCCGTAATAACGGCGCGGCTCGTTTGGTCGTGCATGAGGTCAATATAAACGGGTTTGCCGCCTTTAGTGATAAATTCAACTCCTTTTGAATCCATGTCTCTAACAGCAGTTAAGGGCAAAATACCGGCAACAGTTTCAGTGTCAAAGGTGAGGCGGCGTTCGTTAATTACCGAACTGCTGTGCAATAGCCAGCTTACGGTAATGGGCAGAGTTTCTAGCCAGACTTGCCAAGCAATATTGCGCTCTCTTAAAACTTTGGCAGAGCCGAAGCTATTGGTTAGCATTTGACAAGCTTGATTGAGCTGGTTTGGAGTGGGTCTGTAGACTAAAAAGGCGACAGCAGCGTGAATTGCTCTTGCACCTTTGTACATTTTTTTCTGGGCTTCAAAAGATTCTTCCTGTTTAACTTCTGCTCCTACATCACGACCTTGACCTTTTTCTAAAGCGCGTTTTTTAGCACCTTTAGATTGTTTAGCTTGCCTTGATAAGTTGTCTTGAATAATAAAGTTGGGAGCAGCACTTATTTCTACGATGGCTTCCGTATCGTGGATGTAGTTATTACTCATAATTTTCCACAGCCATTGCAGTTGTTCTCTGGTATTTATCCATCCTCCTGGTGCATCTTCCATTGTCAGTACGCCGCATTCTGTATTTCTGCCGTTTAGCCAGATGCAAGAGCTAGTTTGTTTGTGTTCTGGACAGCTAGAACGGCCGCCTTGACCTTCAATTAAAATTGTGGAGGCGTGTTTGTGTGTGTTGACTGTTTCGGTCAGCTTGTAGTCGGATGAAATTTCTTCTAAAGTGAGCAATTGGGGAATCGGGGGTGTCGGTGCACTGTTAAATTTTTGCCACATCCACGTCCAAAGTTTGTCAGCATTCATCGGTTTAATTTCTAGTCCGATTTTGGTGTTGAGCAAGAGTTCCCAGCGGATATAGCCTTGCTCGAAGGCATCGAGCAGCAGTTGTTTGTAAAAGCGCTCTTTGTAGATGCGTTCGTTGCCTGTAAATTGTGCGGCAATAGTTTGGGTTGTGTTGATAATTCCGTTGATAAATTTACTTAAAGGGTCGTTTGATTTGGAGCCGGATTGAGAATTGAATGTCCAGGTGCAAAAGATGGTTTGGTTCCAGATTTGTCTGGTGCCTGTTAAGGTGAGTTCTTGAACGCGCTTTTGTTCGTTTCTAACTAGCACTGAGACGGGTTTTAGGTGGCAGTTGTCAGCCTGTTGGGTAAGTTGTTGCTGTCGCGCGCTATCGCTGCTGTAGCAGCCTGTATGGAAGGTCATTTTTTCGCCTGGGGGAATGTCTTTTAGTCCCTCTTCTAAGGCGGTAGCTGCGTTACTGACTTCGTTTCGGTGCAAAAGGTTGTGAAAACCTGTTGTCTCGAATCCGAATACAAGTTGGTACTGGCTGCCTTCTGAGAGTAAATAGGCAGAAACTTCTCTACCATCTTTTTTGATGGTGACTAGACAGAGGAGGTTTTGGTAGTTTTGAAATGGCATAAGCTTGCTGTTGCCGGATTGTTGTTTGGGAGCAAGTTTTGGTTTGAGCTTGATGCGAACTTGCGAATCTTTATAGCGCTGGCGAAAGGCTAGAGGTCTGTTTTCAGGAATGGGGGGTAAATATAATAGATTGCCGTTATACCATTCGCTGCCCGGCGGCGGTCGGAATCTATCTAAAAAGAGGTGGGGTTTGTTGCCAGTGAGCAACCACCAGCTAACAATCAGCCAAAATGTTGCGCCGAAAAAGGAAGGCATTCCGAGGCTAAAAAAGCCGTTGGTGAGGATGTAGGAAATAATGGCAATTATCATCCAGGGGATGAATTGTTCGGCGGGAATGATGCCGATACTGGCTTGTTTGCCGAGGATTTTATTTACCGATATGAAATCTTTATCTGGGTCTTTGAGCATGGTAATAAGGGTAAGGGGAAGGGGAAGGGGAAGGAAAAAGCTGGTTTTTAATAGCTTTTATTGCTACTGTTTTGTAGGAGTTTCGGATTGAAAACAGGGAAACGGAAGGGAAAGAGGAGGGGAAAGAGGAGGGGAAGGGACAAAAATTAGGTAATTCTTAGCTTTTATTGCTAAAAATTAGTGCTCGCTTCGGATTTAAGGAAGGAAAAGTAAATGACTGCACTTATTACCGAGCCAAGCTTTTAGGCTAGTGGACAGGTATGTTTAGCATACCAAGTAAGGAAGAACCATTATTTACAACTTGAAAAATGAGATAAGAAGGTTGACCTCAAAACTAGAAAATTGATCCTTCCCCTTCCCCTTCCTATTCGTACATTAAGCTCCGCCGCCACCGCCACCAGTGCCAATGAATAGGAAAGTAATTACGTCAATAGCAATTACAATGGCAAAAGCTAAGGCTACTTGGGTGACAATTGGTCTCCAGTCATTACCTTGTTGCGCTTGATTGTAAGCAAAAAGAGACGCGGCTGCTACTAATAAAAGAAATGCTCCGCGAATTAAGTTGAAAATCAGTTCGATGACTTCGGGATCAATGGGTTCGCCTCCCGCAGCAGAGGCTCCTTCTGCGAGTTCTGTCATAAATTCTTCTAAGCCGGAGAGGAAGACGGCGTTAGCTGGGGAATCGAGTACGGAGCAAAGTGCAGTGGAGGTAATGATGGCAGTGGTAATGTGCCAAAATCGGATTTTGCAGCCGATATATCGCTCTACAATAGGAATTGCTTTGGCAACGTGCCACAAGCTCAAAAAGACAATGCTGGAACAACCTAAAGTTACAATTAGGAGTGGGTCGCGGATGGTGAAATAGATGAGTGAGGCTAGGCAAATGCCGAGGAAGGGAAGGTCGCCTAACTTAATTTTTTGTTGAGAAAGCCAGCGACTGAACAAGTGCTGCTTTTTTGAGCTTTTTGTAGGTTCTAGGTAAGTAGTCATCTTAGCTTCTCCATTTTTTTATTGGCTTAATGCCAATTTAAACAGCATCTAATACCTGCACAATCACCAAACACGGTGATTTTGTACAGTGACAATAACCCCCTCCAATTGGAGGGGGCAAGTGAAATTACTTTAAATCTCCATCTGAGCATCAGTTTTTCTAGCTTCCTGCTTGTGGGAGTTCTGATTTTGCTCAAGTTGCTGTTGGGAGAGGAGATTTTCTACTGCTTCTGGTGGAATGTCGCACAGAAGTACCTCAACATTACCTTTTTGGAGACTGGCCTCAAAAACTATCTCGCTGTGAGAGTTAAAGCCTTTGACAGTACCCTTCGACTTGGATTTATCACTGAACTCGACTTCAAAGTCGAGGCGCGAGCCTTGGGAATCAATAAAGCTCAGCTCTTCCTGATCGGTTCTTTGTACCATTTCAGCTAAACGTTCTTGGTTGAGAGCTTGTTGAAAAATCTTTAAGTGATCGAGTTCTTCTTTTTCTTCAGGTTTCAGGAAGTCGTTGATCACTTTCCATTCTCCAGTTTTTTCCTGTAATGCTGAGAACAGTTCCTCGCCTTCCTTAGTTTTTAAGCTAACAACATTAGAGGAGTCAAGATTCGTTACGTAAAGTTTGGCTTCTCCTAAATCAACGCCATCTTTTAATACAAAGCCTTCCGCATTGGCTTCTTCTTCAGCTAGGCTGTAAATTTTCGCTAGGGTTGCTGCAAGTTGGGAGTCCTGAGTAGGATTTGGGGCTGTCATAGTTATTTTTTTAGCAGTAGCGCTAGCGCTACTGGTAGCTGGGATTGTTGATTCTAATGAAAGTTTTTCACCTATTTCTGTTTCGTTTTGTACGAGTTGGTCGCTGAGGGATGGAGTCGAACTGTCGGGCGGTTCTACTTTTGCCTCCGCAGCTTGAACGCCTGTCTCGCTTTGAAGAGAAAGTTTGTTCTCTAAAGCTTCTATTCGCTCTTCAAGGGTATCGAGTCGCTTTTCAATTCGGTTGAGTGCTTCATTTATTTGTACGAGTTGTTCTTCAAAACTAGCCTGTATATCAATCTTAATAGCAGCCATTTTTTCGGAATTATTGTCTCTCACACTGCCGGAAATCTTATCTACTTTTCCGTGGACTTTACTAACAGCTTTAGCTAAAAGCATAGCGGGTGTTGACACAACTTCGGCATCAGGTTCAGGTAAGATGTTTTGTTCGGGTTCTGGCTCCGGTTCAGCTATTGGTAAAGCTTCGGATTCGACCGTTGTACCTGCAACTGAATCAGTTTCAACCAAGTTAGTAACCCGCTGCGAGAGGGAGTCAGCTCGCTGGCTTTGAGCTTTGAGCCTTTTTACAATATCGGCAACTTGCCGCTCTTTTCGGGCCCCAACAGCAGCTTCTATAATTTGCGAAGCTGCTTTTTTGCCAATCAGAGTAGCGAGAACCGCAACTTGAGCGCTTATTCCGCTGACAGTTGTGCCTTCTATCTCACTTCCTGAAATGGCTGTTCTACCACTAACTTGTACAGCAGCATCGAGGATACTATCGATGTTCTGGTCGTTGGAATTTTTGCCTTGAGGCCGCTGTGGGCTAGTTCTGCTTTTTGAAGGTGTGGCTGCTAAGGATTCAGCAACTTCTACCGCTTGCTCGGCCTGAAGTTTTCTTTTGGGTTGGGATTTGGATGATATTTCTTCCTCTTCTAAATTTTCTCGCTCCGAGTTTTGAATGTGGCTTTTTGTTGGTGATTTAGCTTGAGGTTGAGGTGCTGCGATTTCAAATTCATCTATCTCACTTAGTTCGTTTGTTTGAGAGCGGTTTAAGGCTTTAGATTTAATCGGTCTTTCTTCCGCTTCCAACTTCTGTAAATCATCTGTCCGAGGTCGGTTTTTGGTTTGAGACTTGGGTGATGGTTCGTCATCATCCTCAAATTCTCTTTCATCTTTTTTCGATTTAGTATTGGCTTTAGACTTCGCACGTCGCGAGGGTTGCTCATCCTCTAACTCATCTAACAAATCGTCTTTTTTAGACTGGTTTGCAGCTTTATGTTTAGACTTAGGGGAGGGTTCATCATCCTCTAACTCATCTAGTAAATCGTCTTTTTTAGACTTGCTGGCAGCTTGAGATTTGGGCTTAGGGGAGGGTTCATCATCCAATTCATCGAGTAAATCGTCTTTTTTAGACCTGTTTTTAGTTCGAGTGGAGTCGAGCAACGCCTCAATTCCTGTTTTAGTAAATCGGTTGTCGTCCGGATCTCCCAAGTGTTCCATCATGTACTTTCCTGTGGTAGAGCCGTACTCTGGTCGATCGCTCAAGCTGAGGACGAGTCCATTGTGTTTGACTTCCACACTAATGCCCGGTTTACCGTCGGCTTCGGTTAGTTCTTCAATTGCATCAGCAAAATCTTCTACGCTGGTGAGTCCGTTTTCCAGGCAGTAATCTAAAGCTTTCTCGCAGCGATTTTTTAGGTAGTTGAGGATTTTCTTGCCTTCGGCTGTGTTAGGGGTGATGTAGTTTCCCTGGCTTCGGCTTCGAGATGCTGTTTTTGTAGCCATAATCTTTGTGACGGGGTGAGTGGATATTTTCTATGAAATTCGAGTAGTGTACCTAGTGACTTCACTCGAAAGAGCGGTTTTAGGGACTGAAAATTACCCCCTCCAATTGGAGGGGGAAGGTCTTTTTGCTATCGGTCGCCAAAGAAGTGCTGTATTATGTCCGTCAAAATACTCATAAAAGCGTAGGCTTCAATGTGTGTTGTACGAATATCCTCAAGGAAGGTCAAAGTACCGGACATAATATCACTTGCGACTTCACGTTAAAGTTGTGGGTCTGCAACTCTATTTTCTGAGGATGTAGATGCTAATTCAGCATCGATAGTCAAGAGGTATTTGAGAAACTGAGCGCTGCTATTCTCAGAAAGTTTCTTACTAATTTGACCTGTTTTCAAGTCAGCAGCTAATACCGGATTATCAGCTTCATCTCGGACTAAACATCTAAGATTATTGCGAGAGTTGCTAATAAAAGCTGTCCAGTTTCCCACAGGGATTTGAGTGGCTCCAGTTTGGTTATATGCTTCAGAAATTGCATCCTTCAGCAGTTGTGAGAGGTGGACGGGGCTTGCAGCAGTGTCTTCGGGTTGAGACGGCGGTTTGTTTTGAGCAGGAGTTGGCGACACGGATGGCGATACGGATGGCGATCGCCCTTGAGAAGAAGTTGGCGCGACTTCTGCAAGTTCTTCCACTGATTCAATGAGTCGCACGGAACTAGGGTCAATATTTAAGAGCAGAGCACTGCCTTTAGGCGAGGGTTCAATAGTAGCCTCGAAGGTAGTGCCGATCGGCAATTTAGGCGAATTAGCAGAGAACATGGCTAGCTGTTGCCCGTCAAGGAGGACAATAGGGCTGCCATCGCGCCTAGAACCGGTACCGCTAACGGAGCCAACCTCAAAAGTCAATGTTTTGTGCCTCCATTTTGAAGCGCTAAAATCAACATCTTTCAAGTCGTTGTACTTCTGCCCAATCAGTTCAGCTTTGTCAAATTGAAAGGTTTGCAATTGCTGGCAAATTTCATCCGTAAACAGGTTGAGAACCAATGCTGCTTTAGGTGTTTGGTTTGGGGAATCAAGCCAAGTATAATCAGCAGGAGCTACAATGCGGGAACTAACATCTTTGGTGCGGCCAAGACCATCACGGTAGGTTAAATCCAAACTGTCGATGTCGTTGGCATTGCTACCAAATTTATTTGCAAGAATTCCCACCAGTTTGTCGCTCGGTTCAATTAAGGCAAAATTGACCATTGGTAGGCTCGGATGCAAAGTTGCTTCATACTTAATGCCTTTGCTGTCTAACAATTCTTTCCAATGTTCAGCTAACTCTTTGCCAACAGACTGTCGCTTCTTGCTCCTGACCGTCTTACCGCTACCGTCCCGCTCAAATTCCTCGAAAGGAACGCTCAGGATGTAAGTATCTTTTGGCATTGCTTCGTGCAGTCGTTCGTACTCAGGTTCAAGGTTAAATTCAATCAACAGTTGGCGAGAAATTTCCTTACAAGCTTTGCGAGGAACTTCTAAGTTAGGATTTGCGGTTTCGATATGCCACATAGCACTAGCAGCCAAAAACCGTTCTTCAGGGTCAGTCCAAGCTTCGGTTACATCGGCTCTTAAGCTCTCGTATAGTTTGCCGACTGCTTCTTTAATTGCTTTAGAATCGTCGGCACACTCCAAGTGGATTTCGCCCATCCTTTCTCGATAGCGTTCCTTAATATCTTGCGCCCACCTGACATAATGTTTCTCCCATTTTTCTCGTTCATCCAAGTCGGAAGGAGACTCAAACAGGTAGCGAAATTCGTCGCGGTGGCGGCTTTTTAGACGAGTCGGTTCCCATTCTGGGTTAACAGCCTCCCTAGCAATGCAATTGATAGCGGTGCCGTCTCCTATAGGTAATGGTACGGTTTTGTAAAGCCTGGGGTCGTCTTTGTAGTCAAATAGGTAGCTTGGGTGCTGTTCTGACCACTGCTTAGCCTTGGACAGCAAAGAGGGGTGGTGGTCTTCGGTGCGAGTAGCACTTTTGGGACTGTCCACTTCAATTTGCAGGGCATCAAAGAGCTTTCCAAGAAGCTGACGCTTCTGTTGATTGAATAAACTTTCTGGCTGTCCCGGTTCTGCTGCTGACGATTGCACTCTCCCGATTAAGGTAGCAACCCAGCCGATTTTGTTTTGGGCGATCGCTACGGCAATTTGTCGCAATTTGGTATACTTGCGATCGCCATGACTATCGGTAGCTTTATTGTAGTCAACTTTCTCTCGCTTCTCAACTGCCTCGTACTCATTATCTTGATTAGCGTGCCTGGTTTCAGAAGCAATATTCGGCATTTTGGAAGCAGGAGTAATCACTAATTGGTCGCCATCAAAATCGCATTGATGATGCTGCATGGCTTGGTCAGGGCGAATAAAAACACACCCTTTGTACTGCATTAATTCAGGATGGCTTTTGTTGTCTACTGTATAGCGGCGGATGTTATCTTTACTGACAATTGGGTATCGGGTAACGATGACTTCTGTGCCTGGTCGCAAGTGGGGGGCAACAATTGTACCGGGGTTGAGGTTTTCACAAGGTTGAGCCATTGCTGAACCATGATGAATTGCGCCTTTAATTGCTAAGTCTTTCCACTTTTTAGCCAGTTGTTCTTGCATAAAATCGACGACTTTGGGAAAGTCGAGGAGTTGACCGAGTTTGTCGTTCCTTAAAATTGATATGAGCCGGGATTCGTTGCGTTGAGTTTTCTCATCTGCTTCATCCTCTAATCCGCTGTCTGATTCGTTAATGTTAGCTTGAAAAGCAGCTTTTTTGTCGTGCTGCTCCACTAAGTATTTAGCAAGTTGCAGTCGGTTGTTTTGCAAATCAGCTAACTTTTTGGCTTCAACTTTGGTCGGTGTGGCGATGTCAGTCTCAATAGCTGATTCAGAATACCAAATCGAAAATTGCCAGGAATTTTCGTATTCAGTTACTTTGGCGTTGCCTCGATTTCCTAGTACAGCTTTGGGAAATTCGTAATTACCGCAAGGAATCAATTCAGCTAATTGCAAAGCGGCAACTCCTTTGATGGACGAGCGATCCATAATGATATCGTAACCCTTAGAGTCTGTTAATTCTGAATCGGGTAACAATGTTCCTTTGGCAAGAAAGCTAATTTCTGGAGTATGGCACTCTTCTTGCTGCCATTCCTGCATCCAGGCAAATCTAAATTGGAAAGGTCGGTTGTAATTCCCTCCCATCTGTTGGGCTAGTGCCGGTGAAATTTTACCGTGACAGTCTCCGGTTTGCCACTGATCGGCTTGAGCTTTTTCACGAGAGTCGTCGCTTTGAGAATCAACAATTTTAACTCGCAGGGTTTGGTCATCTTGGGAGCTATCTAACAATTTAGCTCCTTGGTTACAACTGCTAACTAACAGTGAGCCGTAGCGACAGGCGTGGTCGGGTTGAGTTTTGAATATGCTTAACAGTTTGCTGGAGAGTTCAATGTCTGCAAAGTACACATTTTTACCTGAACTGAAAGCAACTCTTCTGGCAATGCCATCTCCGAAGTCGATATTTTTGAGAGGGTCGAGGCTGCTATCATCAGAGTCTGGTTTGACGATGGTTAGGGATGCTAACTCTTCGGGTTCAAAAAGTAGCTCAAGCACGGAATTACGCAGCACTTCTGATTCAGCTTGATACCGCCCTTTGGCTCGACCGTCAGTCAAGGACATATCAAAGACAGGGATTTTTAGTCCTTCCTCAGCTACCCATTCTGTGGAGCGATATTCTGGGGTAAGTTTTCTTCTACTCATTGATAACTCCTGAATGCGAGTTTTAAAAGTTTGACAAGATTGTTTGTTCAAGGCTTCCTGCTACTGAGTGATAGTGACCCCCTCCAATTGGAGGGGTTTGGGATGGAAAAGTATCGTGTTAAAATGAGAATGACCATCCCAAGGTGTAGCAAACAAATGAAAGTTATTCGCACAACTACGGCTATGAAAAACCAGCGAAATTCTGGGTCGGATAGTGACAGCGATGCACTCGTCCGCGAAGCTTGTGAAGAAGGTGAAACCAGTCAGCAGTTGGCAGGTTTAAGCCTCGATGCTGAGCTGGTTATTAAAGGTATAGCGTCAAAGTTATTCAACGTCACCGAAGAACAAGTTGAGAACCCTCAATACTGGATTGATTTGTAATATATAGCCGTTCTCAAAAAGGTGAGGTATGAATTGTTACCTGGAAAGCTTGATAATACAGGGTTTCTGCATACCTCATCGCTCTGAGAACGGCTATAAGCTATAGATAAGCTGTTGCACATTTAAATTGAATATTCGGGACGCTGCTCAAAGCCATCCCACTCATGGTTTGATTGATGTTTGAGATACAATTTAAATACCGCAACAGCTTATTGACCGCAATTAAATTGGCGCTATTACAAAACAAGTGTTTCACATTCTCATTCGGAGATGTCTAATAAGTCAGGTGCCAGAGCAGGCATTTCTGACACATCACAAGATGGCTAACGCCGTTTTTTGGACTGCGTTTTATCCTCAGAAAGGCTCTCAAGCGTCTGGTTGGCTGGAAGAGAGTGCAAATTGTTACCGGGAAGCAAGCTGTAGACTACTTTGCGCTTGCGGAAAACCTTAGTGCCATCTACAGGCATTCCTTGTTTCCAAGCGTTTGCAATCGCCTTTTTGTCGGCCGAGGTTACGGTTTTGGTTTCGACTCGGCGATAGGGTTCTGGCAGTTGAGATGCGTCAATCAAAACTTCACAGGTAGGCGGATTTTCCTTGACAGTAATGCGGCGGTGTTTGCCGATAGTTTCTGAAGTTAAGATGCCACACTCGTTGAAGTAGAGAACAGTTTGATCTAACCGCTCTTTCCAGCCTTGGAGTTTGTTGATAGCTTTTGAATGGAGTTCAATCAAATACTGCATCCGGGCTGTAATTCCTGCAATTTCAGCATCAATTTGATCGGCTAAGTCGGCATGGGCATCAACAGCGAGTTCTTGGGTTTCTTGGGTTTGCCAAAGGGATTGCAGCAATTGGTCAATTTCTTCTGAGCTTTCTGCTGACTCTAGTTGATGCCAAAGTTGAGCAGCATTTATTGAACTTTGAGCAAGGGACGCTGTGGCTAAATTCATAG